>Ga0164242_10003385_pt1 | contig 18229 bp, 20 predicted proteins | sample OricomgcompostMG_FD_108783 | JGI IMG/M metagenome (GOLD analysis project Ga0164242, IMG submission 108783) | Miracle-Growth compost microbial communities from Emeryville, California, USA - Original compost - Miracle growth compost (MG) ... | reverse complement strand
TTTTCGAGCCTTGCGAGCCTTGTCTGTTCCCATGCACAATAATTTCCGTTCCATTTCCTATAGTCCTGAAATACCATTGCTTCCTCATCGCACCGCCCAAATCCCAGCCCTGTTGTCCGTGGCAACTTAAGGCTGTGACCACCGTGATGGTTGGTTCTGCTGACTAGGTATAACATGGTACCGTTGAGAAGGTGATTGGAGAAAGACGAGAGGGCAGCGTGAAGCGACAGGAAGCAAATATACGCGAATTAAAATCGCCTTTCTGGCTCAAACATCGTCCTCATTCAGGGCACTCTGCCTGTGTGTAGGCGTTATGACATCTCGATAAAACTCAATAACTTTGGTTGGAGAATGTTGCTAGTCCTTGAATAATGTGGTTTTGGTGTTGGACCGGATCATCAATGATGAGGACTTCACCCTCTCTGACGGTTGGGGCTGAAGCAGCCCACAACAGCAGGGCGACATCCTTCTATGAGCAAGCCCCAGAGAGTGACTAGATTGTTGCCGATTAGATTGGGGCCTCCGACTCGTCCAGGTTGGTCATAGACGGCCCGATTAGCCTGCATCGAGCCTGGCCCGCTAGCGATCTTGACATTGCAGTTCTGAAAGTTGTAGATCTATGTTTATCCGTTGTTGCTGAAAGTTTGCCTAAATCCTTTGTGTTCGTGAAATTCGCCGTTGACCTGTTGCGAATCCCCGTCATTCGAACTCGTACAGCTCGCCGCAAGTTGAGATTTGAAACATCCAGTAGGTCCCAGACACGGAGAAGTCCATGACTAGCCACACCGTCGCAACGCTTAACAGGGAGCAGGCTTCTGATGATGAGAACGTTGTTGTTCAGACCGTTTACTTGCGGATTGGGGGTATGCCATGTTAGTCTAGCCATGTCTACCTAGGTACGTACCAGGATACCTACCTTACCACTTGATAATAATAGGACCTAGGTACCTAAATATACACCTTTGCGAGAAGTCAAACCTTGATAGCTCTTTGCTGATAAATCTCGAATTTGAAAATCCTAAACGAACCGAGCTACGCTCTTGTTACATAGTCCTATGGCTCCTAAGCAGTCTAGAGGGGGAACATCCTTGAAGGCGGTGTGACATTGAAATACGCTCTCGCTTTTGCCAGACGACCGAGACCGAAAGTGGGATAGAGTTGACCCTTGACACCTCCACACGCGACGCCTAAGTGTTATCATCCAAGTTAGCACGTGTCCATTTCCGGATCTGCCACGATGCAGAAACTCAACATACCTAAGTACTGTCCGTTCTTGGTGAAGTACACCGTTCCCATCCGGAAGTCGACCCCGCAGCCGACCCTATCCCCGGCAGTATAGGTGGGGCCGTATTTCTCTCCCTTCGCGGTACCGGTGAACTTGCGCCCATCATCTCCGTGGTAACCCCAGTTATTATCCCAACCTGGGAAAGTTTGGAATTTCCACTCCGATAGCGACTCGAATCTAGAGACACCGATACCGACCACTCTGCAGTGGAGGAGAGTCCAACATTAGTAATGCCCCAACTCGTGCTCTTCCTAGGTGCATAACGAGGGAAATAGTGACAAAAAATTCCTTCTATTGAAGTTGGCCAACTTACTTTGTTTTGCCACATACTTCCAAGATGTCCAGCTCAAAGTAGTATTCATCCATGTGTGGAGGGATAGGGTGGTCAGAGATGATGCTCCACAGCGTTCCGGATAAGCGACCTGCAGGTCTAGCAACGGTCTGATCTGGAAAAGAGGCAACGAGGTCGGCGTCACTGAGAACAATTTCCGTGGACCCGCTAGAGTTACTCCACTTCATCGGCTGCGGAAGGGAAGTTGCCGGGAGGACATCATCGGGGCAGGGGGCCAAAGAGCAAAGTATAGGGAGAATCTCCGGGAAGTTTTCGCATCTTGCGATATCAGCAGGGAGCCAACCGCTCTGGTCACGGGTGTTTTTTGCTCCGTAGCTTTGCAGCAAATCGATGGCCTCAGAATCTCCACCAAGCGCCGCAATGTGCAAGACAGTTCTGCCGCGTCGATCCTTGAGGTTGATATCAGGTCTACCCGCAGCTAAGATTGCTTTGGCAACCTCCATGTTCCCCTCGAAAATTGCGAGGTGAAGGCGAGACCACCCTCTGTGGTCTACAGTATTTGGATCCGTTCCCGCGTTCAAGGTCAGTTGTCGTACTATATGACGCTCCCTAATCGTCTCGCGGAAGAGGGGTCTCTTCAGCAGCTTCCTCTCGCGAGCTAGTCTCTCCTGCTCAGCAACCTGATAACCCAATTTTCGTGAGGGGTTGGTATAGCGGCGAATATTGATAAATTCCAGGTCGCCCTGGTGTTCTGGTGGCTTCCAGTTCAAAGTTCTGTTCGGCCGCCGAGAGCTGCTCCGGGATCGTGCGTCGGTTGGAGATGAGCGGGGTCTTTCCCGAGGGTTTGAGTCCGGTAGTAGAGAGCGAGGGAAACCGCTGATAAAGCAACTCGAAGTCTCGTCGTCCCCGAACTGCAGTCGCATCTGGATCGGCGTGGTCTTACTCTTGATGGTGAAGGAGCACGGCTGAGCAAACTGTTCCTTTCGGGTCATCGCGTCTAGCATGCCTGACAATTCTATACATGCTAAGGGGGCTCTCGCCATCTGATCGTTTCTGATGACGAGACGTAGGGGGCCCTGTATTGTGGTTCGCTGTTTGATATGCGCCCCTAGAGCGCTTGCCCACTGCGAGAGTTTGCAGCAGAGCTCCCCTACAAGTTAAAAGAGCCAACGTTAATTTCATAGGCTCTCTCTGCGGAAATTTGAGCCCGCCTAGCAACATGGAGGGGGTTTGGCCATACCTTTTGCCAAAAACCTGCCCCCATAGCCGTCCTCAAGCGAACACAGCTGGAAGTGAAATGAAGATGCAACAAGCTGAGATGCAACTTCGGCTATCTGGGGCTCGCCTGCCAAGGATTCCGAGACTTGCCTATGGAACTCACCCATTCTAGCCCAGTCGTCAAGGGCGGGTAGTCGAGTTGGGACGTTCGGGTTGATGCGAAACATCGGTTTCGGGGGGTCAAGTCGTCCTGTGCCTGATTTGACCAGGGCGTGATAATCGCCCCAAGCTTCGTCGCAGTCAAGCGTGGCCTCCATATTCATTTTGAGAAGTTCAACTAGGTGATGCCAGTGAGATACCACGCCCCTTTTTGGTCCTAGGGGTCTGCTTTTGTTCATCTTGTCATCTGGCGAGCAGCCCGTTCCAAGTGAGAGCATGATATCGGGATAGTCAACGTCTGGCCACAGCGCACTTCTCTCTGCGTCGGCGATTTGGACGGGATTATTATAAAACATTGCGCCGTCTAGGTACGTCTTTTGTGAGGTTCTATGGCAGAAGTTCTTAAAATATTGAGGAGCAGCGGATGTTGCTCGTGCCCTGAGAGAATCAGATAACTGGCGGAAATGTCTGAGCTGGGAGCAAGGGGACTTACGCTTCCCAGATTTTCAGTTCCTCACAGCTTGTTTCAGGCCGATGAAAGTGATAACGCGCTATGCGAACGTTAGTACCAAACTGATGGAGAAGAAATAATCCGCAGATTTTTGTGAAATGTGTCTTACTCGGGTTCTGGATTTTTCCTGGCCGATTGTAATTCGATAAGATGTAGGTCTTTTTGTCTGCGAGGGAAAATGAAGTTACCGCAACTTTGACAGCTGGGATTGAAGACTTAGCGCCACGATGTCCGCCGAAAAGGAGATTGTCTTTTGAGAAAGCGTTCTGTAGAGCTAGCTGTAGCGGAGCTGTTTGGTACCTAGAATGGTGAATGCCCTCGATGATCGAGCCGAGAAGCGGGATGTTTGAGCCGAGTCTTTTAGTGAATGCCTTCGTACATAGTTCTTCAAATCGAGCAATGCTGTAATCCACTGACCATCCCATCACGGCGAGTCCGAGCGCCACGAGGCCCCCAGTGCTGCTAATGTGAATAAATAGCTCTAGTATGGCTAGGAATAGGCAGAGACGAACCTGGTGCCAACGATAAGATCAAAAAAGGCTTGGATTGGTAGCCGTCCACCAAGGGCTTGCTCTATCTGCCGAAGAATTTCAAGCTCGGCTATGCCTCTAATCCCGCCCCTGCAAAGAATCTTAGTCAAGTTGCAAGTCTAAAAAGTATGGTGAAAGGCTCCTCACCCATCCAATGCCATGACGCGGACACCAGCAGACTTGGGCTTAAGGCGAATCGTCTGGGGGCCAGACCAGCGACGACAGGTGCTTCCAATCGGGCATTCCAGCATCTGGATTTCCGTGATGCTCCGCCGTTTGCCGTACGTAGTCACGCATGTTGTGCAGAGTAGATGGCCGCATGGCAAGGGATGCTCTCCCGGCTCGAGGAGACAGCAGAAACAGGTACTGTGACTAGTGAGGGGCCCGACGCCATCTGGTCGTTTGTCAGCGGGGTCGGTATGCCAAAAGAAACTGCGAATAATGCTCTGGTGGACATCGGCTGCTGCTCGTTGCTGGGAGAGGTCTAAGGAATTGACTTTGCTCGTGACTTCCGTGCACACTCTCTGTAGGGAAACGTAAACGTGGCGCAGGAACTCCTCGCGATAGTCATTAAACGTGAATTCAGACTCGTAGTCACCGGCCGAGAACACTTTTCCATCCTTGGACTGGTGTCCCTTCGCGTGACCGAAACTAGTATTGACGCATCGAGCGCCTGTCTTAGGATTCCGCGCTTCGCAGGGCCACCACTGGTTGCAGAAAGCTTCAAGGACATCTTCCAACTCGGTTAGGTATTTTGGAAAGATATCAGACGGAGATCCTATGCCGATTTGTCAGCTCGTCTGCAACGACAACCGTGGAAGCGACATGAAGTCACCTTTGTCTCTGCGACGTGCTGTGTCAAGCATAATGCAGGACGCGATTATAAAATTCACCTCGGAGAATATGTGCCGCGCAGTGATCATGTGGCTGTTCTTCCATATGTCCACGACACCCCGCAAAAGCTTCAAGATATTACCACCAAAATCTGCGGGGATTCGCGAGTTGCGAAGCGATGCCCTAGTGAAGTCGAAGGAGGATTCAAGCCTCTCGGAAAAGACAGTAAAAGCTTCTTGCATGTAGATTTGCAGATCATCCACATCGAGAAGCATTCCCGCTCGACCCCTAGTGGTTTGCGCTGCAGAAGATGCCTTTGAAAGCGACGCGCGCAGCTGCTTGACCCGGTCGTGCACAAGCCGGGGTCTATCCTTTCCGGGTACTCGCAAGATCTCCAATGGGGGAAGTGTCAGTACCTTCGCACTGACAGTTCATGGTCACACTCTTGCCATACCTCGATGGAGCTGTAGTAACAGAGAAGGAGCTCGGAGAGTGTGCGGATTGGTTTCCCGCGTTCCCTCCAGAACCTGGCCAGCGTGGCGAATGTCTTGTTTAATTCGATTATGTGAGATACATCCTGCAGTATATCACTTGTATTCAGAGATGTGTACCCAGGCCCTGCGTAATCTTCATGGTTATTCAGTACTATGATCGCGTGGGGAAGGATGGGCTGGTTTGATGACGTCTCGATGGCGTTTACCGCCCAGGTGACCAGTTTCTCGAAGACCTGCTCGATTACTCTGTCGGCGGTTAGAAAGAACAAAAAAAACATACTGTAAAACGTTTGGACGTACCGGGCGTTACGGAGCACGAAAACGATTACGTCTGAAAATGCGTATAACAACCTTGGATAGAGATGGGTGACGGCAAACCCACGGGTTTTGGACCCCGCTCCTACCGACCATTGTAGCTCATATTCACGTACTAGTCGTTGTGCCTTGAAGAAGTCTTCGTTAAGTCGGGCATATCTCTCATCATCTTCCCTCGACTTTCTCTTGGACTTGGCCCCCGAAGGCTCGCGCTCGCCGCCTTCCAGGCCTTCGCAATCGACCAACATGATTGGGCGACTAGACTGAGCCGTGCCAGGGTCGAGGTAGAGATGGACATCCTCTGACGTGGGAAGGTGGCTACCACACGGTCCGATAACAGGCGTCGAATGGTTCTGCTCGCTGGTGGTCTCCAGGTCGATCAATAACTTGATGAGCGAACTCTTTCCGGCCCCAGTTTCCCCAACGAAAGACACTAGGCTCGGGGTCATGCGGTCTCGGGTCGATTGATTTGTGTTTGATGTCCGGTCGCTCAAGAGATCGAGCAAACGGCCATAGTCTTGGAGCATAAGTCGGCTTTTTTTACCCTGACCTTGCCTCTCAATTCCTAGAGAGAGTAATATTTGTTGTTAGTGCACCAGTAGCTCTAATTTTATCTTATAAGCCAGACACCAACCGAACCAAGCCGTCAATTCATCCCGACGATGAAGCTCTTCGCGCTGACCATCGTCAGCTAGCGGTGTTAGCACTTTGCCGACCTTCTCAGCAACTTCTAGACCTGTCTTCTCGTGTGGGGTGGCTCCTGGCCGACCCCGATTCTTCCTGTGCACAGGTTGGCCATTCCAACATTGATCGCAGTACGTAAAATTGCAGACGCCGCAGAACCAGACCATCGGGTGGTCGAGATCGCACGCTTCGCATCTCTGTAAGCCACGAGTGCCTAGTCCGGGTGATGCGTCAACACTCGGCGGATTTGGGTCCGAGACTGGATCGAGAAATGTGCTGGGAGGAATGGTAGGCTTTATCGGCTTGTGGGAGCTATATGGTTCCAGAACCGTGTAAGTATCTGTGGTGTCCTCCTCAGCAGCTTTTGATGACACGGCCTGAGGTGGTGTCGACGGTTGGTTGGGCGCATGGCTGAGGAGCGGAGAACTCCCCCCCAAATTACTACGCGTTGTGGCACTGTCCTCTCTGGAACTAGACGTCCTGGTCAGCTCTTCATACTTCACTTGTGGAGGCTCGGTGTCTGGAGCTGGTTCATAAAAAGGTGGCAGGGGACGAGAAATGTCGACTTCGGCGGAGCCTTCGGCAATCGGTACCAGATTTCCGCTCTCGGTAGAGCTAGAGGAGCTCAAGTTGACCTGGCGATAAACGACCGGTGGTTTCCGGCGATGGTGCCGACGAAGCAGTTGCCGCATCTTGGCGAGAAGTCCTGGAGTGGCTTTACGGCGTCTTTTTGGGGCAGCTGTGCATGAACATACGGTATCTAGGTATTGTCAAGGTAGGTCGTCAGCGCATGGGTTGTTGTGGTTGTTGACGAAGTGATATCAGGTTGCTCGGATAGCCAGGTTGGCGATATTGGCCAGGTACCCAATGACCTGGTCGTATATTTGAAGTTGAGCCCCATGAGGCCAAATTCCTAGAACGCACAAGTCATTGCAAGGCCTTGGTTGGGCAGCAACAAGTGCCCAACTGTTCTGGAGGAACGTGACTGGGAGGATGCTGACCACCCCAGAATATGTAATTTATTAATCTCTATTAGCTGAGGATAAGGTGGAGGTAAAAGCTGTGTCAATTCAGCAAGCTGGGGTAGGTAGGGAGTTGTCCTACATACACACCCTGGGCTACGGTAGGGGTAGGTAGATACGCCGTTATTAAAGCCAGCCTCCTCCAATCCTGTCTAGAGGACTATTGCAAGCCATCATCCCTGTATCCCTTATCGCAAATGATATGGTTACACTTGCATAACGGTTTGAAACAGGATAGCGCTCTTTGACGCTTCGTTGGCGGACAAAAAAGATCCTCACTGCCAGCCAGCTTGCGAAAGAAGGTCCGACGTATGGTGCTAGGGCCGGGGGGTCTAAGAAAGTCTCCCCCTTAAATAGTTAAATTGGAAGGAATTGAACGTTTTCTCCCTTTCTCTCTTTTCTTCCTGTAGCCAACGTATGGACATCTACCTCTTACGGGCATGCTAACCTCCTGCTAGTGTACTTACTACCTCCTGCTCGCGTACCTACCTCCCGACAGGTCTTGGTTTTGTGCCTGTACGTTAAAAGTCAGCGAGCGAAGCAAGCTTATTTTAGATCTAACATGGCGCATAATACAGTTATATACTTTTCAGAAGGTTATACTGTGTAATACTCGCTGTTATAACTCTGTTGTACGAGTCGTGTAGGTCTTCGTGATATTGATGTGTGTAGGCCCAGAGAGTTAGCAGCTGTCGCAAAGTAGGCTAATGCTGCGATTACTCCCGTCGAGATCACGAGGCAGCTTAGACTTGAATTAAGGCAAGATGCCGTTCCGGTAAGCTCGGGCAGCGAAGCCGGACGCTGTGGTAAAGAGGGTGCGAGCGGATCTAGAGTTGTTACTAGAACTCATCCTATCCATTTAGGAGAGTTGTCTAGAAGCTCTAGTAATAGCTTAGAGCTCGTCTTAGGATCCTCTCGATAACCAGGTTTATGTAGCTATCGTAGTTTGCACCGCCTCACATGCAATGATAACCACTAGGCATGAGCCACACACTACGCAAGCGTTCGCAGCTGGTGATTCAAAATAATATTTGTTATACGTGGCGCCACACACAAGGTGAACCGCCCAACGCGCCGGTGATCCGTATGGTGTCGTCTTATGGAGGTAACCAGATTGGACCAGGAATATGGGTCGTCACTTGTGCTCTGCTGGTTGAACTCTCTCAGGCCCAGCACCTTCCCACCGGGAGTGCTTCCACATCTTGGCGTGACTATCCGGACCTTAGGCGGTACGAGGCTTTGGATAATTCGACGAGAGGGAAATCATGGTAAAACACAAACAGTAGTGTTTGGATAGAATGCGAGACGGTGTCGATCAGAATAACGGCATATCGATAAGAGGAAGTGACGTCTCAGTGACAGTCTGGCAGAACAATATGTCAACGCCATCCCCAGGAACAAACCTCTGTATGTTGGTTGCACCAAATCTGGAATGGGAGATCGGACCAATGGCCTGGAACTCGAATATTCGAGAGAAGCGGCGGAGGAAGGCAGGGCCGATCTCGATGCTCACTACAACGGAGCTGTCTACCTCGACTATGATTTCAAGCCTCGAGAGACGTAGAGTGCCAAAGATCGACTTGGAGTCTAGACACAAGGGATCAAACTAGTTCCCAAGGAAGTTTCGAGGGGGGCGGGGGACACTTCGAAGAGTAGAGAAGTTCAACACAACGGAGCAGAATCAAGGGCACATCGGAAAAAGACAAAGAAATAAAGCTCCACGCAAGTCTTTAATGAGCTAGTACGGTGGATAATTAGTTCTTACATTGGCTTTTGGGGCTACCGCTGTATCTGTATGAGGCAGGTTCTTGCTGCTCCTGTTTACTTTCCTTTCTTCCGTTGCCCACTTTATTTTCTTTCTCTTTTGCTTTCATTGTGCTTTGTTTGGATTTTCTTGGGAAAGAAGCAGATATGTATAACGAACAGTATAGTACTTAGATTCAGTTGGTCAGCATTTCCTAACTTCATGTGGATCCCTTCTTGCGAATCCCATTATACGAATCCTCTTATAGGAGAAAATATCTTGGTTACTTTAGTAGATCTCACTGATGACCTCCTGACAAAGCAATCCCGTTTAGGACAGCCTATCCGATCTCAGCATCTCCGAGCCTGGGTTTGGCAGCGGACAGATATTCTCAGCAAACCATGCTTTTATAGGCACAAGAAACGGCCTTGCCAATAGATTAATTGACCACACATGCTATTCTTGTCAGTATCTCAAGACCTCAATGCTGTCTATCACGAGCTGAATTATCAGGAAAGTTGTGAATTATTGTGGCCACGCAGTGTAAGATCAATATATGGTGTATAGGTCCTCTAGATTGGAGGAGTGATGCCGAACGTATCTCGACGTGGGAGTGGACTTGTTATGAGAAGGCGTAATCGTGTGGATGCCTTCAGTCAGAGGCGATGCGTTTACATGTGAGTATAATTAGCACCACCACCACGGAATTCTAGACCGAGGTACAGTGATCTTCAAAGTTCCAAACTGTGAGGCAGCTTCAATTTGCAACTGTATACCTAGCCACAGCAGGGGCGGAGTCTTATTCTTCAACTTGGACCTCGACGCCTTGAGCCGAGAGTATTTCCAGCGCCTCCCCGTCTGATCCGAGCCACACGCGGGGCATGAGCTCTTCTTGCCTCCCCCAGCGCCACCCAGCAATACTGACGCCTTGACGCGCGCGGATCAAATACTGCTTCCCGGCTTCTAGCCAGTGCATGCCCGGGCTTAGAAATTTGTATTTCTGGTACTTGTCGTTGGACTCTGGCGGCGGTGCTGTTCGCCGATCGCTGGTTTTCTCCTGGCCGAGCGGGCTAAAGCCGCATTTAAAGACCTAGCACGGGATGCTCGGCTCAAAAGTAAAAAAACGGCCGACGTGCTCCGAGTCAAGCCGCAGAGGCGGTCGACCTCGCATGCATACGTTGATAAAGACCGTGTCGATCACCCGACCGCTGGGCACCTCGGTAATCGTAAAGGCGTTGGTCGGCGAAAATATATTATAATTATCCTTGGAGATGGTCACAGGTTGTTGGGAGTCCACGAGGGTGAGTGTCAGCATGATCTCAGGCTCGGGCCCGGATGTGAACGAAAGAGTGGTCGGCAGGTGTATTTCTGCCACTATGTGCGGGTTAGAAGACATAGCCGGCGTGAGTTGGGACAACGAAGATTTTCTCGATCTGATCAGAGCGCGACTGTTCACCGCAAGTCGATGAAGATGCAAGGCAAGGGTGAAATTTTGATAAGAAAGTGTTGGAACAGGCCGACCGTGAGATGTCAGAGTAGGCCCCCAACAGTTACTGGGACCTACCCGGCGCCTGGTGAAGGCCGGGCCGGCGCCTAGGAGCGCGCATATATCATTGACTCCCGCCGTGTTGTGGGGGCAAAAGGATGCATCAGTTGGTGCAGTTGGTGCAAAGCTTGTCCGGCACTGCCGTGGCGCGGTTCACACGGCTGAAGGTTTGAAACTGATATTAATAGGGGTATCCCACCCTTTTACGTCATTACAGAAAAAGTACAGATTGGAGAGAAACTTGTTGCTGAATTTGGCAGGCGGCGACCGTATTGAGCGGCAGTTTTCAAGTCACTAAGTACCACTATGTCACTGCCACCTGCAAGATCATGACATCCACCTCAAAACATAATTACTCATACGAAAGAAACCACTCCCTTAGATTCCCTTGTCCAAAGGCGCTACCGCTACCTTTCATGGACGGGCATCCATAGAAGAGCAGCTGAATCATATCAAGAATGCCACCAACGGGAAGTTCGGCTATGTTTTCGACTCGACGGCTTTGAGCTACGAAGTTGCCGTCCAGACGCTACAGTCTTGCTACTCCCTGTCGGCTAAACACTTCTCTGCCGATGACTGGTGCGTCAACAACTAACATCGTCCCTATCGGCCACTTTCTGATCTGGGGTGAACGCCTGATTTCATGGTATAACTAAGCAAGTAGGTCGCCTTTTGCCACTCCCGACTCGATCCCTGAGTACCGCGTCAAACTTGGCCTGATCGGCCGCAGAGGCAATGATGAGGAGATAAAGGTCAGCAAGGCGGGTCCCATTCTTGATGGACAGGTCGAACCCGGTACAAGTAAGCCTAGTGACTATCGACTGACTCCAGGAACTGGCTGGGCCGGGATTATCAAAGGTATCCGCAATATGGAGAGAGGGAAGGCGGAAAAAAGAAATTGTTGTGAGGATCCAGGATCATTAAGTATATTATTGGTTTAAGGTTATGGTATGTGAACGAAAACAAGGACGTAACTGAAGAGGTAGGTCAAAGTCCCGGCCCACGCGGCGGAGACCTTCAGGTAGAAGAATGATCGGATGGTCTTCAGAAATGTCAGTACCTAGAGGACATATTCTCTACAAAACGTGACATGTGAGGACGTAATGAGCCTCGGTACCGCGAGCAGAAAGTCAATGGTTTGAGATACGGTGAAAAGAACATGGGTTGGTCCTGCTTGCCATGATGCTAAGTGAAAGTATAAAAGAGAGAGTCCCGATTCAGTTAAAAGCACTGCTAGCCACTGAGACTCGCTAACTTCTCATAATAAGCGGCAGACGAGAAGCAAGCATGTCATGTAGTGAAGAGGGGCGGACGGGCGCTCTATAGCTTAAAAGACAACCCCAACAACAACGAGAGGCTACACAAGTCAAACGAAGAGGGCTTCATTGGTCAGAAGAGGGCGCTCTCCAGAGGCCCTAGGATAGGAACGCTTGATATAGATCTTGTCTAACTGACCTTCTGGTCTAGAAGCTAAAAAATAAAAGCTGAGAATGATGATGGTGATCTCGAAGGAAAAGGAATGAAAAAGCTCCCCGGAATGATGAAAAAAAAGACTAAATACATAATAATCAAAATCCCTTGCTCTGTGCTGGAGCACGAATATCGTGGTACCCGGGTTCCTGAACCCTGTACGCGCCATTGCGATGATCCGAGAGTCTTTCATATTCTAACCATCCTGACCAACCTCTTTGTCCTGAATCATTCGCTTTAATTCTGGACTCCACCCCTTTGCAGGGATAGTGAAGGACCAATTCACCCAATCGCCGAGGATGTTGCGTGCCATTTTCACCAGCGGCTCATCAATCTTCAACTGTCTTTTGTTCAAGCTAGGGTAGGCCAAATCCCCTTGAAGAAGATCCCTCGCCGTGGTGACATTCTGGATTAGCTCGGGCAGAGTGCTGACCCCTATAAGAGTGCTGACGCGAACTGAGCGTTGGCTGGCTTCGTAGGCTCGCCATAGAGCGTATCGAAGAGCCAGCGGCGCCAAGCTCTGCCCTTGGGAATCTGTGTAATCTGCCACCTCCTGTACAGCCCTGCGGAGGCCCTCAGGAGCGGGGTGAAAGTCCCCCAGCTTTCCCTGAGGTACGCCACCCTGACGGAGAAGACCGATTGCTAATGGGCTAGAGCTGCAAATACAGGTGACTCCGGCGTTCTTGAATGCCTCCAACCCTTCTATCTCTAGGCGTGAATTCTGTAAAGTCAACTGGCCCCAGCTCTGCACCACATCAACGGGCCGGCCATACAGCTCTCTTGATAGTGATGCGCGACGCGCTAGCAAGTCAATGCGATAGCTCGAGAGACCGATGTATTTGACCTTGCCTTGCCGAACAAATTCGAGTAGCTCTCCCACCGCCGCGAGGACATCGTCGTCCGTCACGGCCTCAATATCATGGCAAAAGACAACGTCGATATACGACGTCTGCAGCCTCTCGAGGGATCTCGTCACCGACTGCCGCACCCAAGAGGGTGAGTAGTCGTACTGGTCTGGTCCGATGCGACCGACTTTAGTCATGAGGATATAATCCGATCTCGAGTACTGGCTGGATATCTCAGGCTCTGCTAAAGCCCGTCCGAGCAGCTGCTCTGACGGCTCGTAGAAGGGCGACGTATCAATTGCACGCAGGCCATTGTCGAATGCGATTTTGATGATATCGCGGACTGGCAGTGAGTCAGGGTCTGGGTGTGTCTGGAAACTGAAGCCAGCCCCGCCAAGCACGATGGTGGGCAGTATGTCCGACAGAGGTGGGTGTGTACAGGGGATGGCCATCTCCAAGGTGCCGGGATTAGAAAAATGCTGTGTCGTAGACTTCTGGCTGGTGGCTAGTTAGTGGGTGGGTTTTTGTTTTTTTTTTTCAGGAAAGTTTCGGCTGGTCGTCCAAGCCCAGAAATGGTATAGTACCTACCTACTGGGAGGAGGACCAAGGACGTTGAGCTCTTGGGGATTGGATGTCAGTCTCTTTTTGGAGGGCTGAGCCGTGCCTTCGCGCGTGCAGGGCGTAAAAAAAAAAAGAACGAGAATGCGACCAAGTTCAGTCGAAATTACAAGGAAGTAATCTGTTCTGATCCGAATAGTCACTCCATGCCAATAGAATGGCGGACATCTGTCAGGGAGGCGAGAAGGCTCATTGAAGCGAGTTTCTTCTTTTAGCGACCTAAGGAGAGATACTAGGGCTTGTAGGGGTAGCTTTACTTACCTGTCCAGACATGTGCATTGATTCTAAACCTTGGATAGGAAATACCGCCCGGCATCGACCACCTTAGGAAGTGTCGCCCGGCGGGGTAGCGAGGTAGTGTACGTTGTACGTCCAGGAGCGGGACGCTAACGGTTTCTCCAAATTACCCCGCGCCCTCAACGAGGTCAAGGGGAATTTTGCATGTGGTGAAGGGGTTAGGAATTGCCGTTTAACAAAGTGTAGTTGAGGAGCTGCCTGTCACCCCAAACTCTTTCATATAATCGTCTGACGAAGAAAGCTGACAAGTCATGGCGATCCCAAAAGAGCAAATCCGAATCACGGCGGTGCGCACGTTCTTGGTCGCCCCAGACCCTAACAAGTCTGAGGCCGACAAGCCGGGCCATTGGCTATACAACCAAGAAATAGCCAACCCTATGTCCAAGTACTCGAAATACAAGGACCGCAGGGAGAGCTGGGGGGTAGATGTTCTCAAAGACTTTTGTGTCGAGATCGAGGCCTCGGACGGGACCCGGGGCTTTGCCATTGGCCATGGTGGCTTCGTCGGATGCTTCCTCGCCGAGGAGCACTTCAAGCGATTCCTGATCGATGCCGATCCCCGCGATACCAACCTTATCTGGGACCAGATGTACCGGGGCTCCCAACACTACGGCCGCCGAGGTATCACCATGATGATTATTAGCGTCATCGATCTTGCCCTCTGGGACTTGCTGGGCAAGATCCGCGGAGAACCCGTCTACAAGTTGATCGGAGGCCAAACAAAGGACCACCTTACAGCCTATTGTACAGGCCCGAACCCCGACGTCGCACGAGAACAAGGTTTCTGGGGCGGCAAGGTTCCGCTACCATACAGCCCCAGCGAGCCCGATAGCTTACAGAAGAATTACAACGTACTTGCGGAACATCGAGCGAAGGCCGGCCCTGGTTTCCCGTTGATGGTGGACTGCTACATGTCGCTCAACATTGCATACGCTATCAAGCTGATCACGAAATGCGCCGACTTGGACATCGAGTGGTGGGAAGAAGTCCTTAGTCCAGATGATACAGAGGGTTATACCACGCTGCGGCGGGCTCTACCCCAGGTCAAGTGGGCGACGGGGGAGCATGAGTACACGAGATACGGCTTCCGCAAGCTGATTGATTCTCGCCTGCTCGACGTGCTCCAGCCGGATGTCATGTGGTGTGGTGGACTGACAGAACTCGTGAGGATCGCCAATCACGCTGCCGCCTACGATATCGACATCGTTCCTCACGGGACCAGCCACTATACCGTTCACTTTTGCATGTCGCAGCCCAACGCGCCCCTAATCGAGTATGTAGCATATTCACCCGACGGACGCAATATCGGACCCGTCCACGGCGACTTCTTCGTCAAGGAACCCCTGCCAACAGGTGGCATCGTCAAAACCGATGAGTTCGATAAACCCGGCTTCGGCCTGGAAATTAGTCCACACGTCAGATTGGTGCCGGCGACTGACCTCCTCAAGCCCTTCTACGACATATTTGGTAGACAGATAGATAGTTTCTGATTGCTCAATGATTACACACTGCCATATATGCGAGAAGCTCCACACTTGCGACGAGGAGCCTACCTATTTTATTCTAGACCTCTAGTAGCCGTCCGACCGCAGGATGAGGTTCAGTAACTCTTTCGACGCACGTAAGCGGTTTAGATTTTCGTTTACTATGTCGATAGTGCGTGGCATGTATTCATCTGAGACCCCAGAGACATGCGGCGTAACGATGGCATTCTTCGCCGACCAAAGAGGATGACCCTCCGGCAAAGGCTCCGGGTCCGTCACGTCCAATGCTGCGCCGCAGAGGGTACCGTCGTTGAGAGCCTCAACCAAGTCGTCCGTCTTGACAATATCACCACGGCCGAGATTGATCAGGTAACATCCACGTAGCTTCGCAAGGCGCGCTTTATCGACACACTGTCGCGTTTTATCCGTCGATGGCATCGATATGACCAAGACATCAATGTGCTGCGAGGATAGGAACTGGTCTAGATCCCCAAAATGCCACTCTTCTGGAATTTCCCCAAGCGGGTCCCCGGTATATTTGGGCGTGAAGGCTTTGCTCCGTCGCGCCTCTGCCGTCACCTTCTCATGCAGCGTGTAGGCAAGCACGCGCATGCCACACGCCGAGGCAATTCGCGCCGTGTGTCGCGCAATGGCGCCATAACCCAAGAACGCGATTGTCTTGCCCAGCAGGTCGCCACGCGGTCTGTATTCAGTCGCCCGCCATGTACCGGATTCTTGCCACCGTAGCAGCGTGGGGATCTGCCGGTAGTACGCGAGGAGCGTGGCAATGGCCCATTCTGCTATCTGAGGCGCGTGAACGCCGCCGTTGCGCGTCCAGATTACATCCTGATCGTGGAGCAACGGTGCGTCGATCGCTTGGTTGATGCCACCGCTGTAGAGGTGCACCCACTTCAGTCGGGGTGTCTGCTCTCGGCTCTGAGAAAACAGGTAGAGCGTGAGGTGAACTGTTGCCTTGGCCCAGATCTCGGGCGGTACAATGTCAACATCCTTAGTCTTGTAATGGATGATTTCTAGTCCGGGTTGAAGGTCTTTTAGTCTGGCGTAGTCCTCCTCAAATGCGTCAAACGGTATGGTGATTAGGAGTGTTTCGTTTGCCATGTTTAGGTGTTGGCGCCGGTTGTAACACCGCCAAATGTTCTTGGTAGGATTGAGATAGGGCTGGTTGGTTGACTGGAAAACCACCCTGGACTGACATCAGCTGGTTGTTGACGAGTTCAGACCGTGTACAAAATTGCTGGCACTAGGGTGAATCAAATGGGTGCTCCAGTACTAGCCGGGGAGAACTTCCTCCTGAGGAATGATTCGCAGTGGATCCAGTCTGATCGGGGAATCTCCTCCGCGCATAACAAATCCACGAGAGAACCATGGAGGGTAACTGACGAATGCGAACAACTATCACCGAACACCGAACCTATTGCATAACGTCATAATCTCCCTAACATAAATTCAGCTTAAGTTCGGATTTCTCTAGAATTGCCGGTCGCATATGCACCCACCCAAAGACACTTCCCTTCCACAGAGTCGAACTACGACCCGTGAAAATGACCCATGCCACAGAAGAGCAACTCTATGTCAATGATGGCCCTCTCGAACCGGAGGAAATTGCGCGTCTGAAACCTTCTGACCCAAACCTCCCTCTGGACGAACTACGGAGCCGGTTCAAGGACAATGGGTACCTGTACTTGAAGGGTCTTCTCCCTCGAGAAGATGTGCTGAAGGCGCGAGAGCAATACTTTACATTCCTCAGCCCTAGTGGCGTGTTGGAGGAAGGCACCGCACCAGCCTTGGGCATATTCAACTCTACCAAAGATGTCAAGCAGTTCCCCGGAATTGGTGTAGGGAGGGTGGACGCGAACGTTGGCTCAGGCCTGGAATCGGGTGACTTTGTATCACTCGCGCTCGACGCCCATGGCCAAAAGTGGTACTCGGAAGATTTCTGCAAACACCCCGTCCTCCTTGACTTCATGGCTCGCTTCACCAACTGGGCTTCTAATACCCACCCCTTGGAGCGCACCCTTCTGCGGAACAATATCCCGAATACGAAGGCCATCGGAGTGCATTACGATCAGATATTCCTTCGATATGGAGAGCCGACCAGTGTGACTGTCTGGGTTCCAATAGGTGATATTGCTCTCAACGGCGGTGGCTTGATTTATTTGGAAAATGGTACGACACCGATGCTTTACTTACTTCGTCTCCTTCATTTCCGCAACGGCTAGGCCGCCCGGTATAGGCAATTATGTCTATACACAAACTTCTAACGCATGCCAACGAGCCTTTAGGTCACATCCTTGGCAAACAGTTTGAGGATGACTTCACCGAAAGGGCAGTAGCAAGTGGCCTCTCTGACGAGCAGGCCAAGTCAGCATTCAACGCAAACATGTTAGAAAGCGGTGTTCTCACGGAGGGCCCCGCCCAATTTGGGCGAACGCACAATCGCCGCTGGCTTGTCTCCGACTTTGAGGCTGGAGATGTTGTTCTTCACAACACATACATGGTAGGCCTATCCTCTACCACGGACTCCTGCCGCGTCGATAATTTTGGATGTTTTTACTTATTTACCCTGAATCGTCAGATACACGCTTCCACGGTAAACCACGACTCGAACAATGTTATCAGACTAGCAACCGACCTGCGATTTGTCGATTCGTCCAGACCCTGGGATAAGGTTCGTTTAAAATACCTCTGCTCTCCCCCACCCTTATCTTGAAATGTCCTTTTAGCCTCTAATAAAAAATCAAAACAGAGGTGGGCACTTCAGTTTAGGGTCGGCGACGGGGTTTGATGTGCTTAGCATCTAACAGTCCCCAGGTGGTAAGATAGTGGTAGGTGGAGTCTTGTCCTATACTATCCTAAAAAT
>Ga0164242_10003384_pt1 | contig 18229 bp, 16 predicted proteins | sample OricomgcompostMG_FD_108783 | JGI IMG/M metagenome (GOLD analysis project Ga0164242, IMG submission 108783) | Miracle-Growth compost microbial communities from Emeryville, California, USA - Original compost - Miracle growth compost (MG) ... | reverse complement strand
GCGCTCTACTCCGCCTCCGTCTCGATGCAGGTGCGCGACATCGACACCGACCATTTCCTGCTGAAGAACTCCACCTCCAGCTTCACCGAAACCAACGTCCTGCTCGCCAACGGCTGGAGCGCGGACGGCCCCGACGATCCCGACAAGACCAGCGTCAAGCAGCAGGTCAAGGGCCTGCTGCCGACCTCGATCTTCCAGATCAAGCCCGGCGGCGTGGACATCATGGGCATCATCCAGACGGCGCTGTCCATCTTCCTGCCGGAGATCAACAAGCTCGAGCTCGGCAAGATCGATCCGGAAGTGGTGCCGGCGGACCGTCTGAAGGATTGAGCAACGCAATGAAGTCAGAACAGGGAGGCCTGCGGAAGAAGGCAGGCGCGTTGATTGCTTGCATGTTGTTGGCGCTGGCAGGAACGGCGGCGGCGGCGAAGCAGCTGGATTGCCCGGACTTTCCGCAGCCGGACGACGCGAAGGTGCAGTGGGTGGCGCCGTACATGATCTTCAACGGCGTGCCGATGAGCGTGAAACGCTTCGACAGCGAGCAGAGCCCGGCGGACATCCTGGCGTTCTACCGCCAGGCGTGGGCCGGGAACGGTGCGGCGGCACCGGTGGAGAACACGGTCGGCGCGTGGCAGACCATCGGCGCCATGCGCGGCCAGTGCTTCTTCAGCGTGCAGGTACAGGCGGCCGGGACGAGCGGCTCGACCGGACTGCTGAGCGCGACGCAGCGGCCGGACGAAGCGCGCATCGTGCCGTCGGACGAGGAGGTGCCGATGATGTCCGGCAGCCGGATCATCAACGACATCCAGCATGTCGACGACGGCAAGAGCGCGCGCACGGTCCTGCTCAGCAACACGTTTTCGGCGCAGTCGAACGCCGATTTTTACCGTCAGAACCTGGCGGACCAGGGATGGAAAATGATCAGCAGCTACGAACTCAAGGGGAGCAAGGGGCCCGGCATCACGATCGTGATGAAGCGCGACTTCGCCGAGGCCGACATCGTGATCACCCGCAGCGGCGCCAACACGATGGTGCTGGCCACCATGGTGGACAAGCCATGATGCCGCGCGTGCCCATGCGCCGCATGCCGCGCCGCCGGCGCAGCGGCGGCCAGTCGCTGATCGAGTACGTGATCGTGCTGATGGTCGGCGTCATCGTGCTGGTCAGCGGCGACGACCCGCCGATCCAGAAGCTGGCGGCGGCGATCCAGCAGTACTACACCGACTACTCGTTCGCGATCTCGATCTCGTCCATGCCCAACTGCTTCACGTCCAAGGACATCGGGCCGGTCACGATCGGCGTGGACAAGTGCGTCGACATCAAGAATCCGCAATGGCCGGTTGACGTGGACGTCAACTGACCGGCGCACCGGGCATCCATCGGCAAGGCAATCTCATCCATCATCTGCAGGGTCTCAAATTGAAAATCCCACGTCCCAACATCACGAAGATCAACAAAACCTGGTTGATGCTCATCGCTGCGGTCGTCCTGGCGGTGCTCACGACCTGGCTGACCTCGAAATACCTGACGCAGCGCGAGCAAAGCATCGAGGCCGCCGTGCGCGCGCGCTCCGATCAGGCGCGTGGCTCGACGGTGGCGGTGGTGGTGCCGATCCGGCCGCTGCCGGCCGGCGCGATCCTCAGCGAAGCGATGGTCGCCTCGCGCAACGTGCCGGCCGACTTCGTCTATGACGACACCATCACGGTGGCCGACTTCGACAAGTACAAGGGCAACGTGCTGCTGCGCGGCGTGGAGCGCGGCAAGCCGCTGCGCAAGGAGGACGTGCAGGAAGTCTTCGCCGACTTTTCCGACAGCCTGAAGGACGGCGAGCGCGCGATGACCATCAACGTGGACGAGATCAATTCGATGTCGCACATGGTCCAGCCCGGCAATCGCGTCGACCTGATGCTGGTGCTCAACAGCGGCGGCAACGGCGCGAGCAACGAGACCGTGGTGCCCTTCCTAGAGCAGATCAAGGTGCTGGCGACCGGCCAGAAGGTCACGCACGACGATCCGTCCCAGCCGGCCGCGGAGCGCCGCGTCAGCTACAGCAACCTGACGCTGCAGGTCACGCCGACGCAGGCCGCGCGGCTGGCGCTGGCGACCGAGATCGGCAAGATCCGCGCCGTGCTGCGCAACGACAAGGACAAGCAGAACGTGGACTTCGAGGCGGTCACCGCCAACAACCTGCTGGACGACATCCGCGAACGCGAACGTCGCGCCGGCCTGTCGCACAGCGGTCCCGGCGAATACATCGAGTACTTCATAGGCGGCAAGAACAACAACCAGCCGGTCGCGCCCGTCATCAACGTGCCGGTCACCACCACCGCCCCTGCCTCGCAGATCAGCATGAGCGCGCCGGCCGGCGCCGATGCGTCGGCCGCGCCGATCGCCGCGCCCCAGAACCTGACCGATCTCGTCAAGATGAGCCTCGGCAATACCGCCACCCTGCAGGCCAAACCCACCAAGTAAATAGAGAACAACATGCTTACACGTTTCGTCACCGTCTGCCTCTTCAGCCTGCTGGCGCTTGCACGTACGGTCAGTGCCCAGGAAACGCCGCCGCCATCGGAAGGCAAGCAAATCATCATGTTCGTCGGCGAGGTCAAGATCCTGCCGACCACCAGGATCCACCGCATCGCGGTCGGCAACGGCAAGCTGTTCACCACCTCGGTGCTGAGCAACAACCACCTGCTGCTGATCGGCGAGGCGCCGGGCGATTCCTCGCTGGTGATCTGGTCCGACGAAAAGCACAAGACCGCCTACACCGTGCGCATCAGTCCGCGCGATTCCGAGGACGCCTACAACAGCCTGACCGACCTGCTGCACGGCATCCCGGGCATCAAGATCAGCGAAGTCGGCCCCAACGTGATCGTCAGCGGCACCACCAGCAAGGAAAACATCGAGCGCATCAACACCGCGGTCAAGCTCTATCCACAGGCCACCAGCCTGGTGCAGGAAGCGGCGATCTCGATGAAGAAGATGGTCTACATGAAGGTGCAGATCATCGAAATGAAGAAATCGCTGGAGGAAAACATCGGCCTGCAATGGCCCGGCTCCGCCTCCGGCCCGATGCTCGGCCTGTCCGGCAACTTCGGCTCGTCGCGCGGCGTCGCCACCACCAATCCGCTGTCCGGCAGCCTGCCGGTGGCCGGCAAGGGCGGCCTCTCCACCTACCTCGGCATCACCTCGCTGATCCAGAGCACCCTCAACCTGGCCAAGGACAACGGCGATGCCTATACGCTGGCCGAGCCCGAACTGAGCGCGCGCAGCGGCGGCGAAGCCAAGTTCCTCGCCGGCGGCCAGATCCCGCTGCCGGCCACTTCCGCGCTCGGCGCCGGTTCCGTCGAATTCAAGGACTATGGCATCCGCCTGACCATCAAGCCGGTCGCCGACGACAACGGCAACATCGAAGCCGCCATCACGACCGAGGTCAGCAGCGTCGACTCGTCGGTGACGGTGCAGGGCATTCCCGGCTTCCTGACGCGCCAGACCGAGAGTGAAATCAACGTGCACGACGGCCAGACCATCGTGATGTCGGGCCTGGTCAACGCCACCATGTCGAAGGACGCCACCAAGGTGCCGGGCATCGCCGACGTGCCGGTGCTGGGTCGCCTGTTCCGCTCCGACGACTTCCAGTCCGGCCGCACCGATCTCGTGATCCTGGTCACGCCGACCGTGGTCGATCCCTCCTCCACCATCACGCGCGAACGCATCGACAAGGCGATGGACATCCGCGAGAACTTCGAACACAAGCTCAACAACAAAGACCTCCTCGACTAAGTTTTAAGGGTTCAGCATGCTGCTCATAGCCGTCACCACGCCCAAGGGGCGCCGTACCGAAGAAGAATGCACGATCGACCGCTGCACCATCGGCAAGTCGGATGAAAACCGCATCATCCTGCAGGGGTGGACGGTCGGCCGCAACCACGCCACCGTGCACCGCCGCAGCGACGGCGTCTTCGTGGAAGACCACCAGAGCTCGGCCGGCACCCGGATCAACGGCATCAAGATCGACGGCACGCACGGCCCGCTGAAGCCGGGCGACCAGATCCACATCTGCGACTACGTGCTGGAAGTGATGAACCTGGAATCGGAAGCAGCCGCGCCGGCATCCCAGTCGGCGGCATCCTCGGCCCCCGACCCTGCTCCGGCGGCGGCGAAGGAAGCGGAGCCCGAGCAGCCGGAACCGGGCACCAGCCCCGCGGAAATCGCCGAAACCATCGCCGTGCTCAAGAACCTGCACCAGGCCCTGATCAAGCAGATGGACCTGCGCCGCGTCGACGTGAACCGCCAGAACGAGCAGGAGCTGCGCGAGAACACGCTGGCGATGCTGCGCGAGATCGTCGCCGCCGACAGGACGATTCCGGCCTACATGGACAAGGAATCGCTGGTCAAGCGCGTGCTCGACGAAGTGGTCGGCCTCGGTCCGCTGGAAGACCTGATCGCCGACGAGAGCGTGTCCGAGATCATGGTCAACAGCTACGAGGAAATTTTCATCGAACGCCGCGGCCAGCTGATGAAGTCGCCGATCACCTTCACCAGCAACCAGGCGGTGCTGGGCGCGATCGAGCGCATCGTCACGCCGCTCGGCCGCCGCATCGACGAAAGCTCGCCGATGGTCGACGCGCGCCTGAAGGACGGCTCGCGCGTGAACGCCGTGATTCCGCCGCTGGCGCTGAAGGGCGCCAACATCACGATCCGTAAATTCTCCAAGAAGAAACTGGTCGGCGAGGACCTGGTGAAGTTCGGCTCGATGACGCCGACCATGCTGAACTTCCTGAAGACCGTGGTCGAGCAGAAGGCCAACATCATCATCTCCGGCGGCACCGGCTCCGGCAAGACCACGCTGCTGAACGTGATGTCCGGCTACATCCCGAAGGACGAGCGCATCGTCACCGTCGAGGACGCGGCCGAACTGCAGCTGACCCAGCCCAACCTGGTCGGCCTGGAATCGCGTCCGGCCAACGCCGAGGGCAAGGGCCTGGTCAGCATCCGCGACCTGGTCAAGAACTGCCTGCGCATGCGTCCGGACCGCATCGTGGTCGGCGAATGCCGCGGCGGCGAGGCGCTCGACATGCTGACGGCGATGAACACCGGCCACGACGGCTCGCTGACCACCGCGCACGCCAACACGCCGCGCGACTGTCTGGCCCGTATCGAGGTGATGGTGATGATGGCCGGCATGGACCTGCCGATCCGCGCGATCCGCGAGCAGATCGCCTCCGCCGTGCGCTTCATCGTGCAGCAGAACCGCTTCTCCTGCGGCAGCCGCAAGGTCACGCACATCACCGAAATCACCGGCATGGAAGGCGACATCATCCAGCTGCAGGACATCTTCCTGTTCAAGCAGGAAGGCTTCGGCCCGGATGGCAAGGTGCGCGGCCAGCACGTGGCGACCGGCCAGATTCCGGAGTTCTATGAAGACCTGGCCGGCCGCGGGCTCGACATCGATCTCAGTATCTTCAACGCAAAGGACAAGCGACTGTGACTAGTTTGGGACTGATCCTCGCGCTCGGGCTGCTGACGGCGTTCGTCATCATCTGGCTGATCCTGCAGGTGGTGCGCTCCGTGCTGGCGCGGCAGCGTTCGGAGCTGGAGACGTCGACGAAGACCACCCTCGCCGACATGTTCATCTTCCTGGACCCGACGCAGATCTTCTATTACAACGTCGCCGCGTTGATCATCCTGCCGACGCTGGTGTGGCTGTTTACGCGCAACCCGGTGTTCGTCACCTTCACCGCGATCGTCACGCTGATCCTGCCCAAGCTCTACATCAAGCGGCTGGCGGCGCGCCGCCTGAAGCGCTTCGAGGAACAACTGCCGGACGCGCTGCTGATGGTTTCCGGCGCGATGCGTGCCGGCGCCAGCCTGAACGTGGCGATGGAATCGATGGTCAAGGAGCAGAAGCCGCCGCTCAGCCAGGAATTCGAGCTGATGCTGCGCGAACAGCGCCTCGGCGTCGATTTCGACACCGCGCTGGTCAACATGGAAAAGCGCAATCCGCTGCAGGACTTCTCGCTGGTCGTGTCCGGCCTGCGCATCTCGCGCGAGGTCGGCGGCAACCTGGCCGAGATCCTCGAATCGCTGGCCACCACGCTGCGCGACAAGGCCACGATGGAAGGCAAGATCCGCAGCCTGACCGCGCAGGGCAAGATGCAAGGCATCATCATGTCCGGCCTGCCGCTCCTGATCATGGCCGCACTGAACTGGATCGAGCCTAAGGCGATGGGCACCATGTTCACCACCTTCTTCGGCTGGGTCACGCTGGCCGTGATCCTGGTCATGATCACCATCGGCTACCTGCTGATCCGCAAAATCACTTCGATCGACGTCTGACATCATGCATCCGAACTCGCTCATCGCCCTGCTCGTCGGCATCTCCGTCGGCGTCACCATCCTGCTGGTCAGCTACAGCCTCAGCAAGCTCAAGGCCGAAGTTCCCAGCGAAGAACGCGAATACATGGACCCGCTGCCGCCGCTGCTGCGGATGACGTGGCCGGCCATCACCTTCCTCGAATACCACTTCGCCTCGCGCCTGCCCTCCTCGTGGCTGGAAAGCGCGCACAAGAAGCTGCAGGAAACCGGCGTCGGCTACATTCTCAACGCCGAGCAGTACTACGCGGTGCGCATCTTCTCCACCCTGGTCGCCTTCGGCCTGACGCTGTTCTGCCTGAACGCGCTGCACTATTCGTCGCCGGGCCTGCTGGTCGGCATCACCGTGCTCGGCAACTTCTACCCGCGCATCTGGCTCAACGACGTGCGCAAGCGCCGCGAGAAGGAAATCCTGAAGGCGCTGCCGGTCTACCTGGACTTCATCACGTTGGCGGTGGAAGCCGGCCTCAATCTCACCGGCGCCATCAAGCAGGCGATGGACAAGGGCCCGCCCGGCGCGCTGCGCAACGAATTCCAGATGATCACGCGCGACCTGCGCGCCGGCGTGCCGCGCGCCGATGCGCTGCGCCGCATGGAAAACCGCCTGAACATGAAAGCCATCACCAGCTTCGTCGGCACCGTGATCCAGGCCGAGAAGATGGGCGCCAGCGTCGGCGCCGCGCTGCGCGTGCAGTCGCAGCAGCGCCGCACCGAACGCTTCCAGCGCGCCGAGAAGCTGGCGATGGAAGCGCCGGTCAAGCTGATCCTGCCGCTGATCGCCTTCATCTTCCCGGTCACTTTCATCGTGCTGGCCTATCCGATCGTGGTGAAGTTCATGCAGGAAGGCATGCTGTGAAACTGGGCGCGATCTACCTGCAGGACCGCTGCGTGGTGCCGCGCGTGTGGCACGCCGTCAGCGCGTGGGAACGGACGCGCGGCCTGCTCGGCCGGCCGCAGCTGCAGCCCGGCGAAGGCATGATGATCGATGCCTGCCGGCTGGTGCACACGGTCGGCATGCGCTACCCGCTCGACCTCGCCTTCCTCGACCACACCGGCCGCGTGCGCAAGCTGCTGCACGGCGTGCGCCCCGCGCGCCTCGCCGGCAGCCTGCGGGCCGAACGCACGCTGGAACTGGCGCCCGGCACACTGGCCGCGCTGAACCTGCAGCCGGGCGACGTGCTGACCTGGCGGGAAAATGGCACGGAGCGCGGCGCATGACCATGCTGATCGCCGCGCGCACGCTGTGCGCCGTCCTCCTCGCCATCTCCCTGCTGCTGTTGCAGGGATGCGCGGCGCTGCGCCAGCCGAACGACGTCTACGCGCTGCGCGAACAGGCGCAGGCCGCCTACGTCGGCAACGAGAACGACCGCGCCGAAACGCTGCTGCTCGGCCTGGCGCGCGAGGCGCCGAATGATCCGGAAACGTGGTTCACGCTCGGCAACCTGTACGCGCGCACCGGACGGCCGGAACAGGCGGTGGCCGCCTACCAGAAGGCGCTGATGCTCAACAGCACCGACGCCAAGGTGTGGCACAACCTCGGCGTCGTCCGCGCGCGCCAGGCCTGGGCCGCCTTCATCCAGTCGTACGCGCTGACCAAGGGCGACGATGCGCTGCGCAAGCGGGACGACGAGCTGATCAAGGGAATGGAAAGTCTCCCGCTGGAAGGCCTCAAACCTCCCGCCAAGACACCGCTGGCGGGAGGCGCGCATCCATGAGGGACCGCATCGCGATGACGTCGCCGCTGCATCAGGACGGCCAGGCGCTGGTCGAGTACATCTACGTCTTCCCCATCCTGATCATGCTGATCCTGGGAGCGATCCAGTTCGGCTTCATCTACCAGACCAAGGCCACGCTGAACTACGCGGTGTTCGTCGCCACCCGCCAGGGCGCGCTGAACAACGGTTCGATGGACGCCATCGTCGACGGCCTGGTGTCCGGCATGATGCCGCTGTTCACGCACAGCCAGGGCGGCGCGCGCGACATGGCGCTGCTGAAGAGCGCATGGCAGCTGTCGGAGGCGCAGATGACCGATCCGAACCTGACCACCATCACCATCGTCAACCCGACCGAGACGGCGTTGAACGCGTATTCCGCGCTGTCGGAATCCGGCGACGAGATCCCCAACGACAACCTGATGTACCGCAGCACCGACATCGTCGGCGGCGCCGGCATGAACATCCAGGACGCCAACCTGCTGAAGGTGCGCGTCACCTACTGCTACAGGATGGCGGTGCCGATCATCAACAAGATGATCTACAACCTCGCCATCGATCCGCCGGCGGTGCCCGCCATCGGCAGCACGGCGGCCGACATGCTCGATACCGAAGGCGGCGGTTCGACCAGCAAGCCCTGCACCAACCATCCGGCGGACGAATACCGGATTCCGATCACGTCCGAGGCGATCGTGCGCATGCAGACGCCGTTCCAGGATCCCGGCAAATGGGTGGGGCCATGATCACGCAGGAACAGGGCCTGCCGCCGCTGCCGCGCCCGCCCGCGCGCCTGCTGTCGCTGCGCGGCCGCATCGGGCGCGCGCATTACATCGCCAACACGCTCGGCTCGCTGATCGCGTCGTTCGTGGTCGTCTACCTGATCAGCTTCTTCCTCGCGATGATCGGCGGCAGCCTGGCGCGCACGCTCTACATCGTGCTGTGCGTGGTGCTGTTCTACGGCATCCTGCCGATCTTCTTCGTGATCCTGACGATCAAGCGCGCGCACGACTTCAACTTCGGCGGCTGGGTCGCCCTGCTGCTGTTCGTGCCGGTGCTCAATCTCGCGTTCTGGTTCATCCCCGGCTCGCGCGACGAGAACGACTACGGCTCCGTCCCGCCCGCGCCGTCGGCCGGCATCAAGATCGTCGCCGTGCTGTTCCCGGTGCTGCTGCTCGGTGGCTATCTCGCCACCGGGCCGCAGCCGGAACGGGCACCCTCTTCCGCTTCACCTTCGCCTGCAACAACAACTCTAAAAACATACACGCCATGAAAACAGCAGACGCATCGCTCATCGCCGCATTCGAAGCCCGCTTTCCCGTCATCGCGCAGGAGCTGGGACCCGACAACCTCGACGTCCTGCTGGAAGGCGCCACGGTGCAGGAGGTCGCCCCGAACCGCATCGTGATCCGCGACCGCATGCCGGTCGATTTCCTGTACTTCGTGCTGGACGGCACGCTGGCGGCCTCGATCGAGATCGACAAGCAGTCGAAGAAGGTCGGCACCATCCAGCCCGGCGAATGGATGGGCGAGATTTCCGTGCTGAGCGGCGAGTTCCTGGCCAGCGCCACCATCACCACCGAGACGCCGTGCAAGCTGATGCGTCTGCACCATCTCACCTTCGAAAAGCTGATCACCGAGAACGAGGCGATCGCCCAGGTGCTGCTGCAGCATTTCATCGACCTGATGGCCAAGCGCCTGCGCGCCTCCAACGCCGCGGCCGCGCCGCAAGCCGAATAACGAAAAAGCAAACGGGACGACACGCCATGGAACTGACCTTCTTTCTGAAAAACCTGCCCGCCTTCGAGGATTTCAAGGCCGAGCATCTGTCCGTGTTCGCCAGCCGTCTGCAGGTGGAGGAACACGAGGACGGCTACGTCTTCATCCGCCAGGGCGAACAGGGCCGCGCGCTGTACCTGCTGCTGCAGGGCGCCGTGCGCATCACGCGCCACGAGGGCGACGGCGAGGAGCACGACGTGCGCGAACTGGCCGACGGCGAACTGTTCGGCATCCTGTCGCTGGTGCACGACATCCCGTCGCAGGCGAGCTGCACCGCGAAGGGCGCGGTCAAGGTCGCCGCGCTGGATGACGACAGTTTCCGCCAGATGTTCCAGGAAGCCTCGCCGATCGGCCATCGCCTGCAGTACATGATCGCCGTGCAGATGGCGCGCGACCTGCAGGAAATCAACAAACGACTGCGCAATGCCCTGAACGCATCCTGATCCTGCCGGCAACACCGTGTCACGAAAAAAGAGAACAGATTTTCCCGCGCGGCGGTACGCCTCCGCGGTGCCGCTTGCGCTGCTGATGATGCAGGGCGGCGCCGGGCTGGCCGCCGAAGCGCCGCTGACGCCCGGCGGCGTGCTCGACACGCTGGGCAAGCCGCCGCCGCACATGCCGGCCACGCCGCCGCAGGTGGTGCTGCCGGTGCAGCCGGAACCGTCGCCGCACGATCCGCGCGCGCGCCGCTTCATCGTGCACGCGTTCGATTTCACCGGCAACACGGTCTACAAGAAGCGGCTGCTGAAGCGGCTGGTGGACCGCTTCGTCGACATGGAACTGAACCTGTACGACCTGAACAAGGCGGCCGACACCATCACCACTTTCTACCACGATCACGGCTACACGCTGGCGCGCGCCATCGTGCCGCCGCAGCGGGTCGTGCACGGCGTGGTCGTGATCCGCGTCATCGAGGGCCGCATCGGCAAGGTCACGTTGAGCGGCAATAAGCGCTATGCGAACCGTTTCATCCGCGCGCGCACCAAGCCGATCCATCCCGGCTCGCTGGTCACGACGGACCGGCTGGAGACGACCATGCTGCTGCTCAACGACCTGCCCGGCATGCGCGCCAAGGTCGTGCTGGAGCCCGGCGCGGCCTTCGGCTCCACCGATGCCGACATCCAGGTGCAGGAAAACCTGTTCAGCGGCAGCATCGGCTTCAACAACTACGGCCGCGACGAGACCGGCCGCAACCGGCTGGACGTCGGCCTCAACTTGAATTCGCCGTTCGGCTGGGGCGACCAGCTTTCCGTCAACGGTTCGCGCACCAACCAGGGCTTGGTGCGCTACGGCCGGGTCGGCTATTCGCTGCCGCTTGACACCGACGGCACGCGGCTGGCCGTCGCCGCCTCGCGCGTGCGCTACGACGTCGCCAGCGCGCTGATCGAGAAGCTCGGCCTGAGCGGCGACGTCACCACCACCGAGATGACGGTCACCCATCCGGTCGCGCGCACCAGGGCCGACACCGAGATCGTGAGCCTCGGCGTGCGGCGCGACCGGCTCACGCAAAGCCTGCTCGACACCACCACCTCCGACAACGCGATCACCGTGATGACGGCCGGCTACCAGTACAGCGTGATCAACGACGACACCTCGGTGACCAACGCCAACTTCACGCTGACCAGCAACTTCCGCGGCGTCGACGGCAAGCTGCCGCAGACCGACCCGTCCTACACGCAGCAGGACGCCGTGCTGGCGCGCTGGGAGATGGACGTCAACCACACCACGCCGCTGTCCGGCCTGTGGGATCTCTACCTGCGCGCCGACGTGATGTACAGCAGCCAGATGCTGCCCGACACCGAGAAGTTCTCGCTCGGCGGCCCCAACAGCGTGCGCGGCTACCGGCCGTCCGAGCTGCGCGGCGACACCGGCTACCTGGGCACGGTGGAACTGCATCGCCCGTTCAGCGTGGCCGGCCGCTACGGCATCTTCCGGCTGACGGCCGATACCGGCGAGGTCACGTACAAGGCACCCGGCTATCGCGACAGCTCGGACCGGCTGCACAGCGTCGGTTTCGGCGCTTCCTTCTATCCGGCCAAGTCGGTGGTCGTGTCGCTGGACGCGGCCCAGCCGATCGGCAACAAGCCGGACGCCGTCGACGAACGGTCAACGCAAATCTGGATGGGCATCAGTGCGAGTTTCTAAGCCTCTTTCGCAAGCGGCGCTTGCCTTCCTGCTGTGCCATCAGGCGATGGCGCAGACGACTCTGCCCACCGGCGGCACGGTCGTGAAAGGCGCTGCCACGATCGAACAGAGCGGCGCCAGCCAGGTCATCACGCAGACCTCGCAGAAAGCCATCATCAACTGGCAGGACTTCTCCGTCGGCGCCGACGGCAGCGTCAACTTCGTGCAGCCGAACGCCTCCGCCATCGTGCTCAACCGCGTCATCGGCAGCAGCCGCTCCAACATCTACGGCAAGCTCACCGCCAACGGCCAGGTCTTCATCGTCAATCCCAACGGCGTGTATTTCGGCGCCGGTTCGTCCGTCGACGTCGGCGGCCTGCTGGCGACCACGCTGGACATCGGCGACGACGACTTCATGAACGGCAACTACCTGTTCACGCGCGGCGAAAGCGCCGCCGTGCAGCAGGTCATCAACGAAGGCCTGCTGAAGGCGCGCGACAGCGGCTACATCGTGCTGGCCGGCGACTACGCCGCCAACCGCGGCATCGTGCAGGCCAGGCTGGGCACCGTCGCCCTCGCCTCCGGCAGCCAGATGACGATGGACCTGCAGGGCGACAGTCTGATCAACTTCGCCGTCGACGCCAAGACCGTCGCGCAACTGTCCGGCGTGGAGAACAGCGGCCAGCTGCTGGCCGACGGCGGCCGCGCCATCATGACCGCCGCCGTCGCCACCGACCTGCAGACCGCGGTCGTCAACAACACCGGCGTGGTGCAGGCGCAGACGGCCGAGGATCACAACGGCGAGATCATCCTGTCGGCCGACGGCGGCAACACGCAGAACAGCGGCACGCTGGACGCCAGCGGCAAGGCGGCCGGCCAGACCGGCGGCACCATCCAGGTGCTGGGCGACAAGGTCGCGCTGACCGATAACGCCGTGGTGGATGCGTCCGGCGACGTGGGCGGCGGCAACATCAACATTGGTGGCAATTACCAGGGCAAGGGGCCGTTGGCCAATGCGCAGACGAACTACGTCGGCCAGGATGTGCAGATCAAGGCCGACGCGATCACCAAGGGCAATGGCGGCAGCGTGGTGGTCTGGTCGGATGACTGGACGCGGTATTACGGCGGCATTTCGGCCCAGGGCGGCGCGCAAGGTGGCAACGGCGGCAGCGTGGAAGTATCCGGCAAGCAGTTGCTGGATTTCGACGGCACCGTCAATACGCTGGCGGCAAAAGGCAGCGCTGGCACGCTGCTGCTCGATCCGGCGGACATGGAAATCGTAAATGGCGATGTCGTAGGAGGCAACGATCAAACGGTGGACACGTCGCCGTCTTCCGCGCCGGGCTCGGCGGGTGACACCGTATTCAGCGATGCCACCGATAACGGCGGCACTTCGCAAATGGCGGTCGGCGTGCTGGAAGATGCGCTTGAACAAGGCAATGTCACGGTCCAGACTTCCACCTCGAGCGGTAGCGCGCCCAAGGGCGGAACCATCACGATCGACGACGGTTCCGGAAACGGCGTGCAATGGGACAAGGCGACCCAGCTCAAGCTGCAGGCAGACAACCAGATCCTGATCAAGTCGGACGTACAAGGCTCCAATTCCGGCAGCTCGATCTGGCTCGATGCGGTCAACGGCGCGACGCAAAGTTCCGGCACGAACATCAAAGCCGGTTCCCTGCTGCTGACCGACGGCACCAACGGCACCGGGACCTGGACGCTCGTCGGCAGCGGCAACAACGTCAATACGTTCGCGGCGGACCTTTCCACCACGGGCACGCTCGACTTCCAGAACAATCAGGGCATGACGGTCGGTTCCGTCACCGGATGGGACACCGGCACGACCGTCAGCGGCATCCAGCATGCAAACGGCGATACCCAGCTCAATATCCTCAGCGGCAGCCTGTCGCTGGCAAAAGACGTCGATTTCGGCACCTTGTACATCAACACCAGCAATGGCCTGACCCAGCAATCCGGCGAGAAGATAACGGGAGATTCGCTGTTCGTGACCGGGGGCGCCGTCACGCTGACCAACAGCGGCAACAACATCAACACCCTTTCGGCCGACATCAACGGCGCGCTCGCTTATACCGATGCCGACACCTTGACGGTCGGTGCCGGCCGCAACGGTTTCAACGGCATCGCCACCAACAACCACAACGTCACGCTCACGACCGGCGACTCGACGAGCTACGACCCGAGCAACCAGCCCGACGCGACCAATCCGGCCAGTTTGGTCCTCAACGAAAGCGTCAATGCCGGTAGCGGCACCGTGCGCCTGACGGCCGGCACCGGCGGCGTCTATCAGCGCCATGACGCCAACGTATCGGACGGCGCGATCACCGCAGGCGGACTGTTGCTGAAAGGATCGAGCAGCAGCAAGGTCACGCCTTTCGTGCTGACCAACGCCTCCAACCGCGTCGATACGCTGGCCGGCACCGCCAACGGCTCGATCAGCTTCGCCGGCGCCGGCAACAGCAGCAGCACGCTGACGGTCGGTTCCATCGATGGCGTCAACGGCCTGACCACCACGGCCAACACCATCGTCAGCACCACGCACAATTCGGACGGCAGCACCACCAACAGCTACAACGAGAACAACATCTCGCTGTCGGTCGGCGGTAACCTCACGATCAGCAAGAACATCACCGCCTCGACGGCCAACGGCACGGACACCATCTCGCTCGGCATCGGCGGCGATTTCGTGGCGACCACCAATTCCGGCGTCAAGGTCACGGCCGACACGCTGGGCGTGTTTGGCGACGACAACGAGGGCACCTTCTACATCACGTCCGACGTGTCGAACCTGGCTGCCGGCGGTGGCAAGCTGATGGTGATCGACAACAGCCAGCACGTCGGCAGTCTGACCGGCCTGGGCATCGGCGCGGTCGCGGCCGACCAGAGTTCGGTCGGCGCCGCCAGCAGCGCATCCGGCGACGACCTCAGCGACCTGAGCGGCTCGTCCAAGCCGGTCGGCGACTTCTACCTGACCACCAGCGGCGCGCTCAACATCATCAAGCTGCTGAGCCAGGGCAAGAACCTGATGCTGCGTTCGAGTTCGCTGAGCATCCTGCTCGACGCCTCCACCGCCGACGACGCGCGCATCATGCTGCAGCCGTACAACCTGTCCAGCTCGATCGGCATCAACAACGCGACGGAGAGCGGCTTCAATGCCGGCATCAACTACGACGCGGCCACGCTGCTCAAGTTTACGAATCCCGTCTCGACCTTCTACTTCGGCACGCCGCAGGACGCGATCCTCACTGACATCAGCGTGCCGAACGCGGCCAGGAACTACTTCACGGGCGACATCCACATCGGCTACGACGGCGCCTTCAATCTCGGCTACCGCAGCCTGTCGGCGGAGACGTCGGGCAACCTGGTGGCCTACAACGTCGGCCCGCTGTACAACCTGCGGCTGGACGCGCCCAGCATGACGATCTATTCGTTCAACACCTTCGGCGACCAGATCCACCTGTTCACCAACGATCTCAGCCTGCCGAACTCGGTCAGCTCCTACGTCAACCCCAATGATCCGACGATCACCTGGCGCAGCCTGGACGACCAGACCATCTGGGTCGGCTACTCCTACGTCAACAACGAGAAGCAGTTCCTGCCATCGACCCTGGTCAAACTGCCGGACGGCAGCACCATCGTCGTCGGCGGCAGCACCGACTACCCGTTCCCCAACGGCGGCGCCGGCTACGGCGACATCCACATCACCTGGGACGACGGCCTCGTCTCGCTCGGCAACCGCAAGCTGGTGCTGTCCACACAGCACCGGATCTACGACTACAACGCGACGCCAGCGCACACCGAGGATCACAGCGGCACCGCCGGCGGCCTGTGGCAGGGCTGCCAGAATCTGAATACCTGCGCCGGCACCAACGCCGACCCGTATCCCGATCCGACGCCGGGCAGCGGTAGCAGCAGCGGTTCGGGCAGCGACAGCGGCAGCAGCACCACCACCGACGGCGGCAGCGGCGGCTGCCAGAACTGCCCACCGGCACCGCCCAATACCAACCCCTACCCGCCCGACACGTCCACCGGCGACAACGGCAACGGCGCCGGCAGCGGCTCGGGCGGCGATGGTACTGGCGCCGATGGTGGCGGCGGCGGAGACGGCGGCGCAGGCATGGGCGACGGCGGTGCGGGCGATGGCTCGAACGGCGCCGGCCTGGGCGGCGGCGGCGATGGCAGCGGCAACAATGGCGCAGGCATAGGCGGCAACGGGGCAGGCAACACTGGCGATGGTTCCGGTGACGGCGGTGCCGGCATCGGCGATGGCGGTTCGGGCGACGGTTCCAACGGTGCCGGCCTCGGCGGCGGTGGCGACGGCACTGGCAACAATGGTGCGGGCAATGGCGGCAGTGGAGCCGGCAACACCGGTGACGGTTCCGGCGACGGTGGCGCCGGCATGGGTGACGGCGGCGCAGGCGACGGTTCCAACGGTGCCGGCCTCGGCGGCGGCGGTGACGGCACCGGCAACAATGGCGCGGGCAACGGCGGCAACGGGGCAGGCAACACCGGCGATGGTTCCGGTGACGGCGGTGCCGGCATGGGGGACGGCGGTTCGGGCGATGGTTCCAACGGCGCCGGTCTGGGTGGTGGCGGCGACGGCAGCGGCAACAATGGCGCGGGCAACGGCGGCAACGGGGACGGCGCGGGCGATGGCGGCGCCGGCATGGGCAGCGGCGGTTCGGGCGACGGCAACAATGGCGCCGGCCTGGGTGGCGATGGCAATGGCGGCAATGGCAACGGCACCGGCAACACCGGCGACGGTTCCGGTGACGGCGGCGCCGGCACGGGCAGCGGCGGCACCGGTGACGGCAACAACGGCAACGGCAATGGCGACAACGGAGCTGGCAACGGCGGCACAGGAAACGGCTCCGCCGACAACGGCAACGGCAACCCGGGCGACGGCAACGCTGGCTCCGGCACTGGCGGTGCGGGCGACGGCAATGGCGACAGCGGCGCCGGCACAGGAGACGGTGGGACCGGCGACGGCGCCAGCAATGCCGGCAACGGCGATGGCGGCATGGACAATGCCAACAACGGCAATGGCAACGGCGGAAGCGGCGGCGACCACAATGGTGATGCCGGGGCCGGTACAGGCAGTGGCGGTGCCGGCGACGGTTCCGGCAACAACGGCCAGGGCGCGGGCAACACCGGCAACGGTGCCGGCGACAATGGCGCCGGCACGGGCGGCGCGAACCAGGGCGATACCGGCAATGGCAGCGGCAATGGCGGTAATGGCTCAGGCGACGGTTCCGGTTCGGACAACGGCAACGGCAGCCAGCAGTCGGGCGGAGAAACCTCCCCAGCCTTCGACATCAGTTGCCAGGACGTGCAGGAAAGCCGCGAGGAAAAACCGCAGCCCACCGACCAGAAAGGCGCCAAGGACCTGGTCGAGGTCAAGCGCGACGGTCTGCGGATGAACGATCCCTGCCAGCATCAGCCGATGCAGAAGGATCATCAGTAGGAAGGCATTGCGCCTCCTTGCCATGCGCAGGGAGGCGCAATTGCATGGCGCAATATTGATTTATAAATTAATGAATTGCGCCATATATATGATGTAATTTCTCGACAGGATCGGCCGACTTGCCGCAGGCCATCGACCGCCTGCCCAGCACACAAAGCCGGCCTCGTTCGCTATCATGCACGTTCCCTCCGCGATTTTTTTGAGAGAACGATGATGACCACTGCAGACAACGAAGACACCCAAGAAACCAAGGAAACCGTCGCCAAGGCGCAAGTCACCTCCTTCTGCCGCCATCTCGGCCGTTCGCTGAAAGGCGTCGGCAGCAGCGATGCCACCCTCGCGCTGGACCTGATGCGCGAATCCGAGCACCTGCGGCAGAACGGTTTCGGCGACGCGGCGGAAATGTTCGCCACCGTGGCAGGCGTGCTGGACCCCAGCCTGCCGATCAAAATGGACCACGCGCGCCGCATGGTCTAAGCCCTGCTTCACCAAGCATGCCGGTCCGGCCGGCATGCCTACTTTTCCATCCATCGCCTTATCCATCCCGGAAGCCGGCATGAGCACGATGACGCATCGGAGAGTTTTTCATGTCGCGAACGGAAATACAGTCAGTCGCCCGATTCCCTGCCCCGTCGTCCCCGCGCAGGCGCACTGCTGTCCGGAATAATTCGAGTAGAAACCGCTGAAGGTGTTGCAGGGTGTGATTTACCGGCGTATACCGGAGTCGCCAAACTCAAAAACCGACACCCTGCAACATGTT
>Ga0164242_10003383_pt1 | contig 18238 bp, 14 predicted proteins | sample OricomgcompostMG_FD_108783 | JGI IMG/M metagenome (GOLD analysis project Ga0164242, IMG submission 108783) | Miracle-Growth compost microbial communities from Emeryville, California, USA - Original compost - Miracle growth compost (MG) ... | reverse complement strand
GCTGACAAGGGCGAGGAACGACAGGAATGCCGATGGACCGAGTCTTGCGCTCTTGCCCGCATAGTCAGCAATCGTCACCGGGCCCGACAGATTCTTCAGCGACGCCTCGCCCGTGAGCATGCGTCCGAACATGCGCAGCGAGTAGAAAGCGATATCCCAGGTGCGCAACGCACCCAACTGGACGCTCTCGACCGGCCCGTAATGCACCTCTACCGTTGGCGCCTGCGCCGCGAGCGCCGCGCCGATACGCCCCACCTCCTCACCCGTTTCGCCATCGCGCTGCGCGACCGGCGTGACGGTGAGCGTCACCGTCTGCGCCTGACCCGCCGCGCCGCTTGATGCGCCGTTTTGCGCAGCGCCGCCGCGCGCGACCTGCAAATGCACGGGCTTGCCCGCGTGGGCCTTCACGTAGGCGATGAAAGTGCTTGCGCTGTCAACGGGATGGCCATCGATCGCAAGCAGGCGATCGCCCTTTTCCAGCCCCGCCTGCTGCGCGGCGCTGTCCGGCTCCACGCCCGCGATCGTCAACTTGCTGCCGCCGGCATCGAGGCCGAGCTTCGACATGAAGTCGTCGTCGAGATCCTTGCTGGTGAGGTGCGAGAGATCGAGCGGGAAGTCGTAGGTGCCGCCGCCGTCACGCGCCGAAAGCACCACGTGATGCTGATCGAAAGCCGCCGACAGCAACTTCCAGCGCAAGTCCACCCACGAGCGCACGGGCTCGGTGTCGCTGCCGTGGCTCACGGCAAGAATGGTTTCGCCGCCCTGAAAGCCCGCCTGCGCGGCGGCCGATTGCGCCGGCGGCGCGGCCACGATGGCGACCGGCTCGGTCACGCCGCTCGCGAACACCGAGGCGAAAAGCACGATGGCCAGGATGAAATTGGCCACCGGTCCGGCAGCGACAATGGCGATGCGCTTGCCCACCGACTGCCGGTTGAAGGCACGCGGCAAGTCATCCGCGGGAATGTTCCCCTGCGACTCGCGCTCGTCGAGCATCTTGACGTAGCCGCCGAGCGGCAGCGCCGAGATCGTCCACTCGGTGCCGCTCTTCTTGTTGACCCATTGCACGAGCGGCTTGCCGAAACCGATCGAGAACCGCAGAACCTTCACGCCGCACAGACGCGCGACGCTGTAGTGCCCATATTCGTGCACGACGACGAGTACGCCGATCGCCACGACAAAAGCCACCAATTCGGTGAGCAGATTCATATGCGCCTCCTCTGCTGGAAGCAGCGCGCCGGTGCGGGGCCAGCCTCATCGGCCGGCCGACGGGCCTGCGCGCAGGCCCCCATGTCCTCTTTCCCGAGCGGCCTGAACGCGGTCCAGGCGCGGCCCGGGCGAGACATCAAGCCGGCACCGGCAGGCTGTCGATGATTTTGAGCGCCGCGCGCCGCGCGGCGGCATCGGCTTCGAGCACGACCTCGAGGCTCGCCGCGCTGCGATTGTCCAGCGCATTGAGCACGGCATCGACGGTCTGTGCGATCGCCATGAAACCGATCCGGCGGTTGAGGAACGCCTCCACCGCGATTTCGTTGGCCGCGTTGAGCGTGGCACTCGCCACGCCGCCCTCGGCCAGCGCCTCCATGGCCAGCGCGAGGCACGGGAAGCGTGCGTAGTCCGGCTTCTCGAAATTGAGCGTCGCCACCTGGGCGAGATCGAGCTGGGCGACGCCCGAATCCACGCGCTCCGGGAACGCCAGCGCATGCGCGATCGGCGTACGCATGTCCGGGTTGCCCAGTTGCGCGAGCACCGAACCGTCCGCGTACGAGACCATCGAATGGATCACGCTCTGCGGATGGATCAGCACGTCGATGCGCTCGCCCGGCAGATCGAACAGGTAGTGTGCCTCGATGACCTCGAGCCCCTTGTTCATCATCGTGGCCGAGTCGACCGAGATCTTGCGGCCCATCGACCAGTTCGGATGCTTGCAGGCCTCGTCCGGCGTCACGCCCGCGAGCGTCGCCGGCTCGCGCGTGCGGAACGGGCCGCCCGATGCGGTGAGGATGATCTTCGTCACGCCGCCATGCTTCGTGCCGTCGGACGGCAGGCACTGGAACACGGCGTTGTGCTCGCTGTCCACCGGCAGCAGCACCGCGCCGTGCTCGCGCGCCGCATCCATGAAGATGTCGCCCGACATCACGAGCGCTTCCTTGTTCGCGAGCAGGATGCGCTTGCCCGCCTGCGCCGCCGCGAGCGTGGGCACGAGGCCCGCCGCGCCCACGATGGCCGCGACCACGGTGTCGCAGCCGTCGCTCTTCGCGACCTCGACGAGCGCCTGCGGCCCGTAGGTGACGACGGTCTTCGAGCCGGCCGCGCGCAGCTTGCGCTCGACCGCCGCGGCCGTGTCGGCGTCGCCGACCACGGCCACTTCGGGCGCGAAGCGCAGACATTGTTCGACGAGCTTGTCGCCGTTGCGGTGCGCGGTGAGCGCGTAGACGGAGAAGCGTTGCGGATGACGCGCGACGACGTCGAGCGTGCTGTCTCCGATCGAGCCCGTGGACCCGAGCAAGGTGAGTCGTTTTTGCATTTCCATTTCTCTAACCGAGCGCCTCCAGCAAAGCGCCTTTAAGCCGGCCCAAGCAGCAGCATGGCAAGCGGCAGCACCGGCAGCAACGCGTCGATGCGGTCGAGCACGCCACCGTGGCCTGGCAGGAGGCCGCTCGAATCTTTTACGCCGGCCTGGCGCTTCGTCATCGACTCGAACAGATCGCCGATCACGCTGAACGCAACCAGCACGGTAAGCACGAAGAGCGCCCGGACAAGGCCAAGACGGCCTGCCAGCGCGGAATACAGGGTTGGCTCGAACGCGTGCAGCGCGAGCGCGGCGATGGACACCGCCATCACGGCCACCCAGCCGCCCACGGCGCCTTCCCAGGTCTTGCCGGGGCTGATCGCGGGCGCGAGCTTATGCTTTCCGAATGCCTTACCAGCAAAGTATGCGCCGATATCGGCCAGCCAGACGACCAGCAGCAGCGAGAGCACGAACGCCACGCCCTGGGTGCGCGCATCGACGAGCGCATGCCAGCAGGCACTGAAGATCACGAGCCCGGCCACGAGCAGGAAGGCGCGCCAGACCCCTGCGGCAAGCGTGGGCTTGCGCACGAGCACATAAGGGCCGACCACCAGCCAGAAAACGCCCGCCGCCTGATAAAGCGAATGCGCCGACTCGAGCCGCGTGCTCGCGACCACGGCCAGCGCCGCAATCGCCGCGTAGACGATCGAGCCCACCTTCCCGGCCTTGAGCAGGCGCGCCCACTCCCACGCGGCGAATAGCACCACGACGTGGATCAGCACGCCAAAGGCGGCCACCGGCGCGAACAGCGTGACCGGCAGGAAGACGGCCAGCAGGACGATCGCCGTGATGACACGGGTCTTTAGCATGAAAGGGAGTCGACGTTCTGGGATTGTTTGTCGAGCTGGGCGCTCGTGCGGCCAAAGCGGCGCTCACGTTCGGTATACGAGCCAATGGCGCGATTGAGCGCTTCGGCGTTGAAATCCGGCCAGAACGTGTCGGTGAAATAGAATTCTGCGTATGCGAGCTGCCAGAGCAAGAAATTGCTCACGCGCTGCTCGCCGCCGGTACGAATGAAGAGATCCGGCTCCGGCGCGTAGCTCATGGCCAGATACTGGCCGATCGTATCCTCGGTAACCGGCACCGGCTCGCCTGCGGCGGCGGCGGCCTCGACCAGCTTGCGGGTGGCCTGCATGATGTCCCAGCGGCCGCCGTAATTCGCGGCGATGGTCAGCGTAAGACGCGTGTTGCGCGCGGTCTTGGTTTCCGCGCGGCGGATCAGGTCCTGGATGCGCTCGTTGAACATCGACAAATCGCCGACCACGCGCAGGCGAATGCCGTTTGCGTGCAGGCGCGCCACTTCGCGCTCGAGCGCGGTGACGAACAGACGCATGAGGAACGACACTTCGTCGGTCGGACGTCGCCAGTTCTCCGAACTGAAGGCGAACAGCGTGAGGTATTCGACGCCGCGATCGACGCACGCCTCGACGACCGAACGCACGGCGTCCACGCCGCGCGTGTGGCCTGCGACGCGCGGCAAGCGGCGTTGCGTCGCCCAACGGCCATTGCCGTCCATGATGATCGCGATGTGGCGCGGCACGGCCGCCACGTCGGGCACGCGAACGGTTGAGCTGGTATAGGTCATGGCCGTCAGACTAAGACTGCAGATACGGACAATAGGGAAAGCGAACCCTGGCGGAATGGAGAGCCTGACGGCCTCAGACCGTCATGATCTCGGCTTCCTTCGTCTGGACGAGCTTGTCGATCTCGGCCACGAAGCGGTCCGTCAGCTTCTGGACATCGTCGGCGCCGCGGCGCTCGTCGTCCTCGGAAATTTCCTTGTCCTTCACGAGCTTCTTGAGCTGCTCGTTGGCGTCGCGACGCAGGTTGCGCACGGCCACCTTGGCCGTTTCGCCTTCGTTCTTGACGACCTTGGTGAGCTCCTTGCGGCGCTCTTCGGTCAGCGCGGGCATCGGCACGCGGATCAGGTCGCCGTGCGTAGCGGGGTTCAGGCCGAGATCCGACTCGCGGATCGCCTTTTCGATGACCTGCACCATCTTCTTTTCCCACGGCTGCACGCCGATCGTGCGTGCGTCGACGAGCGTGAGGTTCGCGACCTGCGAGATGGGCACGGGCGAGCCGTAGTAGTCGACCTGGATGTGATCGAGCAGACCGGTATGGGCGCGGCCCGTGCGGATCTTCGCCAGATCGCTCTTGAATGCTTCGATCGAGCGCTGCATTTTTTGCTCAGCGCCCTTCTTGATGTCAGCCACAGCCATTTTGATACCTCCGAACCTTCATTACGGTACGAGCCCGCCAGCGCGCTCAGGGGCGGCGCGGCCCGCGTTCGTTTCTCGCGCGAAACGAGAGTTTACACGTGGACGAGCGTACCTTCGTCTTCGCCTTGAATGATGCGCTTAAGTGCGCCCGGCTTGACGATGGAAAAAACCCGGATGGGCAGCTTCTGGTCGCGGCACAGCGCGAACGCCGTCGCGTCCATCACCTGCAGATTGCGGCCGATTGCCTCGTCGAAGCTGATCGACGAATAGCGCGTGGCCGAAGCGTCCTTTTTCGGATCCGCCGAGTAGACGCCGTCGACCTTGGTGGCCTTGAGCACGACTTCCGCGCCCACTTCCGCGCCGCGCAGCGCGGCAGCGGTGTCGGTGGTGAAGAACGGGTTGCCGGTGCCGGCCGCGAAGATCACGACCTTGCCCTCTTCGAGCTGGCGAATCGCACGCGGGCGAATGTACGGCTCGACGACCTGGTCCATGCGCAGCGCCGACTGCACGCGCGCCTCGATGCCGGCGTGACGCATGGCGTCCTGCAGCGCGAGCGCATTCATCATGGTGGCGAGCATCCCCATGTAGTCGGCCGTCGCGCGGTCCATGCCGGCCGCGCCGCCCGCGACGCCGCGGAAAATGTTGCCACCGCCGATCACGACGGCGAGCTGGGTGCCCAGGCGCACCACCTCGGCCACGTCTGCCACCATTCGTTCGATCGTGGCGCGGTTGATGCCGAAGGCATCGTCGCCCATCAGGGCTTCGCCGGAAAGTTTGAGCAGGACGCGTTTATAGGCGGGTGTGGGCATGGAGGTATCCAGGATCGCGCGCAAAAGGCACTAACAGGGCAATAACTTGAAACTGTAGGGGTGAAATACGGCTTGGGGCAAGCGCCGCCAGAATAGCGAAGATTTGCGCCACGGAGCGCGGCGGGGTCCGCCGCGCAAGGCGCCGCTACATCGGGCGTCGCTATGCTGCCCACCGCGGCGGATCACTCCGCCGCGGCTTGATACGGGACTGCGATGATGCTTTTTACTGCGGCAAGACTTGATGCTGCTTGCTATTTGCGCGCAAGTGCGCAAAGTATGCGAAAGGCTTGCGCGGCCTTTATTGCTGCTTTGCAGCAGCGACTTGCGCGGCCACTTCGGCAGCGAAATCGTCCTGACGCTTCTCGATGCCTTCGCCCACCACGAAGAGCGCGAACTTCTGCACCGACGTGTTGGCTGCCTTGAGCATCTGCTCGATCGTCTGCTTGTCGTTCTTCACGAACGGCTGGTTCAGCAGCGACACTTCCTTCAGATACTTCTGCACCGAGCCTTCAACCATCTTGGCGACGATCTCGGCCGGCTTGCCCGATTCGGCAGCCTTCTGCTCGGCGATGCTGCGCTCCTTGGCGATCAGATCGGCCGGCACGTCGTCCGACGAAAGCGAGACCGGCTTCATCGCGGCGATGTGCATTGCAACATCCTTGCCGACTTGCTCTTCGGCGCCGGTGTACTCGACCAGCACGCCGATGCGCGTGCCGTGCAGGTATGCAGCCAGCTTGTTGGCGGTTTCGAAGCGCGCGAAACGGCGGATCGAAAGGTTTTCGCCGATCTTGCCGACGAGCGCGAGGCGCACTGCGTCGACCGTCGAGCCGTCCAGCGGCAGCGCCGACAAAGCGGCGACGTCGGCCGGATTTTGCGTGGCGACGAGTTCTGCAATCGTCTTCGCGAAAGCGAGGAAGTCGTCGTTCTTGGCAACGAAGTCGGTTTCGCAGTTCAGTTCGACCACGGCGCCCGCGTTGCCGCCGATGAACGACGAGATCACGCCTTCAGCCGTCACGCGCGAAGCAGCCTTGCTCGCCTTGTTGCCGAGCTTCACGCGCAGCAGCTCTTCGGCGCGCGCCAGGTCGCCGTCGGCTTCCGTCAGCGCCTTCTTGCATTCCATCATCGGCGCGTCGGTCTTCGCGCGCAGTTCTGCCACCATGCTTGCGGTAATTGCCGCCATCATTCGCTCCTTGAATCTGTCTGGTACGCGCCAGCCGCATGATTCGATGCGGCCAGCAGGAATTCGTTTCCGTAAATGCCGTGCTGAAACGCTTTTTTACAGCTGCTTCTACAGGACCACGGTGCCGCTCATATGACGCGGCTTCGAACGCCGCGGCTTAAAAAAAAGGGGCCTATGGAAAGCCCCCTTTTCTTGCCGGACACGGGGCGGCTTACGCCTCCGAATTGACCTCGACGAACTCGTCGTCGCCGTCGTTGCCGCGCGTTGCGGCGACCACTTCGTTGACCGCATTGGCACGGCCTTCCAGGATCGCATCTGCCACGCCTTGCGTGTAGAGCGCGACCGCCTTGCTGGCGTCGTCGTTACCCGGGATCACGTAGTCGATGCCTTCCGGCGAGTGGTTCGTGTCGACCACGGCGATGACGGGGATGCCCAGCTTGTTGGCTTCCGTCACGGCAATCTTGTGGTAGCCGACGTCGACCACGAAGATCGCATCAGGAATGCCGCCCATGTCCTTCACGCCGCCGATCGACTTTTGCAGCTTGGCGATTTCGCGTTCGAACAGGAGCGCTTCCTTCTTGCTCATCTTTTCGAGCTCGCCCGCTTCGACGGCTGCTTCCATGTCCTTCAGGCGCTTGATCGAAACCTTCAGCGTCTTGAAGTTGGTCAGCATGCCGCCGAGCCAACGGGCGTTCACGAACGGCATGCCGGCGCGCGCCGCCTCTTCGGCGATCGTGTCGCGCGATTGACGCTTCGTGCCGACGAACAGGATCGTGCCGCGGTTCGCTGCCAGTTGACGCACGTACTTCAGTGCGTCGTTGTACATCGGCAGCGTCTTTTCGAGGTTGATGATGTGAATCTTGTTGCGATGACCGAAAATGAACGGGGCCATCTTGGGGTTCCAGAAGCGCGTTTGGTGACCGAAGTGGACACCGGCTTCCAGCATCTGACGCATGGTAACTGCCATGTTGCAATTCTCCGCTAGGGTTGGGTCTTAAGCCGGCTGCTGTATCGGCGCACCGCCCGCTCTTGCAGGACTGGCACGCTCGACACCCTGGGTGCGCCGGCTCGCGATTTCACGATTTCACGATTTTTACTGCGCTTTACTACTCGACTTGCTATCCAGCATTGCCGCCATGATTTTTTGCCCGCGGCGACAACAGGCATAATCACTCCCGAGCCTCGCCTTTAGAAAAGAGAATGCACGGAGCGACTTAGCCGAAGATTATAGCACGTAAAACTGACCGCACTCAAGCCAGCTATTACCCTCGAAAGGCTGCGCCAGCACGCATTGCGTCATGACCCGGGGCGCCCGCCCCGCTTCTCAAAAGCCTGCGACCACGCGGATAAGGTGCGATAATTTGATATTCGACTGCATTTTCGGGCGCACACCATGGCCATTTCGATCAAGAACGAACACGACATCGCGCAGATGCGCGTCGCCTGCCGTCTGGCGAGCGAGGTGCTCGACTACATTACGCCGTTCGTCGTGGCGGGCGTGACGACGGGCGAACTCGACCGCCTGTGCCACGAATACATGACCAACGTGCAAGGCACGGTGCCCGCGCCGCTGAACTATCAGCCGCCCGGCTATCCGCCCTACCCGAAGGCCATCTGCACCTCGGTCAACGACGTGATCTGTCACGGTATTCCAGGCGACAAGACGCTCAAGAACGGCGACGCGCTCAATATCGACATCACCGTCATCAAGGAAGGCTATTTCGGCGACACGAGCCGCATGTTCATCGTGGGCGAAGGGTCGATCCTTGCGAAACGTCTCGTGCAGACCACTTATGAATGCATGTGGCTCGGCATCGACCAGGTGCGCCCCGGCGGCCATCTGGGCGATATCGGCCATGCCATCCAGCGTTACGCCGAATCGCAAGGCTACAGCGTCGTGCGCGAATATTGCGGTCACGGCATCGGCACCGTGTTCCACGACGAGCCGCAGGTGCTCCACTACGGCCGCGCCGGCACGGGCGTCGAGTTGCTGCCGGGCATGATCTTCACCATCGAGCCGATGATCAACGCCGGCCGCCGCGATATCCGCACCATGCCCGACCAGTGGACGGTCAAGACCAAGGACCGCAGCCTGTCGGCGCAATGGGAGCACACTGTGCTCGTCACGGAGACGGGCTACGAAGTGCTGACGGTTTCCGCGGGTACGCCGGCGAAACCGGCTATCGTCGCGCAGATGGCGGGCACCGCGGCCTGATTGACCCGATCGGATGCTGCGTGTTCGGCCGCGCGCGCAAACAGGCCTCCTCCCAACCGCGCCAACCGCACCGAAGCCCATGAGCGTTCCCGCCGTCGCCGCACCCGATACGTCGTCGCTGAAGTCCGACTACAAGGCCGCCAAGGCCCAGTTGCTCGAACGCTTCAAGAGCGCGGCCAACGTCGACTCGCTGATGCGGGCGCTGGCCCGCACCACCGACGACACCCTGCGGCGCGCCTGGAGCCTGTGCGAGTTGCCGGCCTCGCTCGCACTCGTGGCCGTGGGCGGCTTCGGGCGCGGCGAGCTCGCGCCCTACTCCGACGTCGACATTCTCGTGCTGCTCCCCGACGACGAAGCGCTCGCGCCGCTCGAAACACGCATCGAGCGCTTCATCGGCCTCGCGTGGGATCTTGGACTCGAGATCGGCAGCAGTGTGCGCAGCGTCTCGCAATGCCTCGAAGAAGCCGCGAACGACGTGACCGTGCGCACGTCGCTGCTCGAGGCGCGCCGCCTCACCGGCAGCCCGACGCTGTTCGGCGATTTCGCCCAGCGCTACCGCGACGCCCTGGACCCGCGCGCATTCTTCCAGGCGAAAGTGCTGGAAATGCGCCAGCGCCATGCGCGCTTCCAGGACACGCCCTACTCGCTGGAGCCGAACGTCAAGGAAAGCCCCGGCGGCCTGCGCGACCTTCAGTTGATCCTCTGGGTCACGGAGGCCGCGGCATTTGGCAGCAGTTGGAAAGAGCTCGACCAGCGCGGACTCATTACCGAGCGCGAGGCGCGCGAACTGCGCCGCAACGAGGCGTTCCTGAAAACGCTGCGCGCACGACTGCATGTGATCGCCGGCCGCCGCCAGGACATTCTCGTCTTCGACCTGCAAACGAACGTGGCCGAAAGTTTCGGCTACTCGGCCAGCGCGGCACGGCGCGCGAGCGAGCAGCTCATGCGCCGCTACTATTGGGCCGCCAAAGCAGTCACGCAGCTTTCGAGCATCCTCATCCAGAACATCGAGGCACAACTCTTCCCGAGCACGAGCGGCATCACGCGCACGCTCTCCGATCATTTCGTCGAAAAACAGGGCATGATCGAAATCGTGTCCGATGACACGTTCGAGCGCGAACCGCACGCCATCCTCGAAGCCTTTTTGCTCTACGAGCAAGTGCCCGGGGTGAAGGGCCTTTCGGCGCGCACCATGCGCGCGCTCTACAACGCGCGCGAGAAGATGGACCGGCACTGGCGCCGCGATCCGGAAAACCGCCGCCTCTTCATGGCGATCCTCAAGGAGCCCGCGGGCATCACGCATGCCATGCGGCTGATGAACCAGACGAGCGTGCTAGGACGCTATCTGCTGAACTTCCGGCGCATCGTCGGACAGATGCAGCACGACCTCTACCACGTCTACACCGTCGATCAGCATATCCTGATGGTGCTGCGCAACATCCGCCGCTTCGCCGTGGCCGAGCACGCGCACGAGTACCCGTTCTGCAGCCAGTTGATCGGCAATTTCGAACGTCCCTGGGTGCTCTACGTGGCGGCGCTCTTTCACGACATCGCCAAGGGGCGCGGCGGCGACCACTCGCAGCTCGGCATGGCCGACGCGCGGCGCTTCTGCCGCGAGCACGACATCACCGGCGAAGACGCCGAGCTGATCGTCTGGCTCGTGCAGCAGCATCTGACCATGAGCCAGGTCGCCCAGAAGCAGGACACGAGCGATCCCGAAGTGGTGAAGCGCTTTGCCGATCTGGTGAGCACGGAGCGGCGGCTTTGCGCGCTCTATCTGCTGACCGTCGCCGATATCCGCGGCACGAGCCCCAAGGTCTGGAACAACTGGAAGGGCAAGCTGCTCGAGGACCTCTACCGTTCGACCCTCGCCGTGCTCGGCGGCGCCGAACCCGACGCGCATTCGGAGCTCAAGACGCGCCAGGAACTGGCGCTCGCGCTGCTGCGCCTCGAAACGGTGCCGGAGCATGCGCACCGCGCGCTGTGGGACAAGCTCGACGTCGGCTATTTCCTGCGCCACGACGCCGCCGACATCGCGTGGCAGACACGCGTGCTCTACCGCCATGTGGAGACGCCTACACCCGTCGTGCGCGCGCGGCCCTCGCCGATCGGCGAAGCGCTGCAGGTGCTCGTCTACGCGAAGGACCGGCCGGACCTGTTCGCGACCATGTGCGCCTATTTCGACCGCAGCGGGCTGTCCGTGCTCGATGCGCGCGTGAGTACGACGCGTCATGGCTACGCGCTCGACAACTTCATCGTCGCCCACACCGAGGGCGACGTGCATTACCGTGACATCGCGAACCTGGTCGAGCAGGAGCTCGCCCAGCGCCTCGGCGCGTCCGGCAACCCGCTGCCGGAGCCGTCGAAGGGGCGCCTGTCGCGCCTGTCGCGCACCTTCCCGGTCACGCCGCGCGTCGACCTGCGGGCCGACGAGCGCGGCCAATACTACATCCTGTCCGTGTCGGCGAACGATCGGCCGGGCCTTCTTTATTCCATCGCGCGCGTGCTGGCCGAGCACCGCATCGGCGTCCAGGCGGCGCGGATCAATACGCTCGGCGAGCGCGTGGAGGACGTGTTTCTGCTCGACGGCTCGGGTCTGTCCGACAACCGCCAGCAGATCCGCGTCGAAACCGAACTGCTGCGCGCGATAGCAGTGTGAAAGCAACAGCGAAAGACGTAGACCCATGCGAGCCAAACTGACAGCCAAACATCCGCGCCCGGCCACGCCCGAACGCGCCCCCGTCCGCCGCGGCAGCACGACCGCCCGCAAGCCGGTGCGGCCGGCTGAGGCGCGCCCCGCCGAAGGGCGCCCCGCGCAAGCGCGCGGGTCTCAGGCAAAGTCGGGCGGCAAGCCCACTTCCGGAAAGCCGGCGATGGCGCGCGAACGCGACGTGTCGGGCCGCCCCGCTCGCGCGCCGCGTGAAGGCGGCTATGGGGACGAGCGCCGCCGCCGCGATTCGGGCGACGCGCCGCGTAGCGTCAAACCGTGGGACCGCGATGCGCGGCCCGCGCGCCGCGCCGAAGGCGATGACCGCGGCGAGCGCAGCTTTGCGCGCGGACGCCGCGAAGGCGATGAGCGACGTCCGTTCCGGGCTCGTGACGAAGGTGGCGAACGCCGTTTCCCGCGCCACGAACGCGACGAAGGCGGCGAACGACGCCCTTTCCGCGCGCGTGATGAAGGTGGTGAACGCCGTTTCCCGCGCCGTGACGAAGGCGGCGAACAGCGTCCTTTCCGTGCTCGTGAAGAGAGTGGCGAACGCCGTTTCCCGCGCCGTGACGAAGGTGGTGAACAGCGTCCTTTCCGAGCTCGTGATGAAGGTGGTGAACGCCGTTTCCCGCGCCGTGACGAAGGCGGCGAACAGCGTCCTTTCCGTGCTCGTGAAGAAAGTGGCGAACGCCGTTTCCCGCGCCGTGACGAAGGTAGCCAGCAGCGCCCCTTCCGCGCGCGCGACGACGGCTTCGAGCGCCGCGCCCCGGGGGCCGCACCACGGGGCGACCGCCCCACGTTTCGCCGCGATCAAGCCTCTGACGAGCGGCGAGCGCGCGACGACCGGGGCTTCGCACGCCCCGTGAAAGCCGCCTGGGGCAATGCGAACGAGCGTGACGCAAGCGGCTCGCGTCCTCGCAGCCGCGACGATCGCGAATCGTTCGCACCGCGCGAGCGGCACAGCGCGGAAGACACACGCGCCCGCAAGCCCGGACCGAAATCCTTCGCGAAACGCGCCGATCCGGCGCCGCGCCGCGCGCCGGACCGGGCAGCCGGCGATCACGCCGGCTCGCAACGCGCAGCGCGCGTGGAAATCGACGGCGACAATACGCTGCGCCTTTCCAAACGCATGTCGGAACTGGGCCTGTGCTCGCGCCGCGAGGCCGACGAGTGGATCGAGAAAGGCTGGGTCTATGTGGACGGCGAAGTCGTCGACACGCTGGGCGCGAAGGTCACGCCCGAGCAGCGCATCGAAGTCGACCCCGCCGCGCTCGCCGCGCAAGCGCGCCAGGTGACCATCCTGCTGCACAAGCCGGTGGGCTACGTCTCGGGTCAGGCCGAGGACGGCTATGAGCCGGCGGCCACCCTCGTCACGGCCGACAATCATTGGGACGGCGACCGCTCGGGCATACGCTTCTCTGCGCAGCACCTGCGTACGCTCGCGCCGGCGGGCCGGCTCGATATCGACTCGACGGGCCTGCTCGTCCTGACCCAGGACGGCCGTGTGGCGAAGCAACTGATCGGCGAGAGTTCCGATATCGACAAGGAATACCTCGTGCGCGTAACTTACGGCGACATCGAAGCCGAAGTCGACCAGCACTTCCCGCCCGAGTTGCTCGCGAAGCTGCGCCACGGCCTTTCGCTCGACGACGTGCCGCTCAAGCCCGCGCTGGTGAGCTGGCAAAACGGCGAGCAATTGCGCTTCGTGCTGCGCGAGGGCAAGAAGCGCCAGATCCGCCGCATGTGCGAGCTGGTCGGGCTGAAGGTGGTAGGTCTCAAGCGCGTACGCATGGGCCGCGTGCTGCTGGGCGCATTGCCGCAAGGGCAATGGCGCTATCTGTCGGCAGACGAGGCGTTCTAAGACGTTCGGAGACCGCTGAAGCCCGCGCATCGCGTGCCGGGCTGCAACAAAAAACGGGAGCCATCTGGCTCCCGTTTTTCATGCGCGCATGCTTGCGTGCGCGACCGTCCTCAGTCGTCGCTCTTCGGGTCGAGATCGGGGAACAGGATATCGGTAAAGCCGAACTTCGAGAAATCAGTGATACGCATGGGGTACAGCTTGCCGATCAGATGATCGCATTCGTGCTGAACCACGCGCGCGTGAAAGCCTTCCGCCACGCGCTCGATGGAATTGCCGTACTGGTCGAAGCCGTCATAGCGGATCATCGTATAGCGGCTCACCGCGCCGCGCATGCCGGGCACCGAAAGGCACCCTTCCCAGCCCTCTTCCATGTCGTGCGAGAGCGGATGGATGACCGGGTTGATCAGCACCGTTTGCGGCACCGGCGGCGCTTCGGGATAGCGCTCGTTATCTTCGAAGCCGAAGATCACGACCTGCAGATCGACGCCGATCTGCGGAGCGGCGAGTCCGGCTCCATTCGCGGCGTGCATCGTGTCGAACATGTCGGCGATCAGTTCGTGCAACTCCGGCGTGTCGAAATGGTCAACCGGTCTGGCGATGCCGAGCAGCCGCGGATCGCCCATCCTGAGAATTTCGCGAATCATGTCGTGTGCCCCTCCAGGAGCTTGTGCAACCCTTCTTCGTCGAGCACCGGAACGCCGAGTTCCTCGGCTTTCGCGAGCTTGCTGCCCGCGTCGGCGCCCGCCACCACGTAGTCGGTCTTCTTCGACACCGAGCCAGCCACCTTCGCGCCAGCCGCTTCCAGCATCTCCTTCGCCTCTTCGCGCTTGAGCGTGGGCAGCGTACCGGTGAGCACCACCGTCTTGCCCGCCAGCGCGCCGACCGGCGCCTTCGGCGCGGGCGGACCGTCCGTCCATCTGACCTTGCCCGGTGCCCGCAGTTGCTCGATTACGGTGCGGTTATGTTCTTCCGCAAAGAACTGATGAATCGACTCTGCAACCACGGGCCCGACATCGTTCACTTCGAGCAATTGCTCGATGGACGCGTCCATGATGGGATCGAGCGAGCCGAAATGTTTCGCCAGATCTTTCGCCGTGGATTCGCCCACGTGGCGAATCCCGAGCGCGTAAATAAAGCGTGCCAGCGTGGTGGATTTGGCCTTTTCGAGCGAATCGAGCAGATTCTGTGCCGACTTGTCCGCCATGCGGTCGAGCTCTGCCAGCGTGGAGAACCCAAGATTGAAAAGGTCGGCGGGCGTACGCACGAGACTCTGGTCGACGAGCTGGTCGATGATCTTTTCGCCCAGGCCGTCGATATCGAGCGCGCGGCGCTGCGCGAAATGCCACAGCGCCTGCTTGCGCTGCGCCGGGCAGAAGAGGCCGCCCGTGCAACGGGCGATCGCCTCGTCGGGCAAACGCTCGATACTCGAGCCGCACACCGGACACTCGGTGGGCATCACGAACTCGTGAGCGTCGGCGGGGCGCCGCTCGGCGAGCGCGCTTACCACCTCGGGAATCACATCGCCCGCACGGCGCACGATCACCGTGTCGCCGATACGAATGTCCTTGCGGCGCACTTCGTCTTCGTTGTGCAGCGTGGCGTTCGTGACGGTCGCCCCGCCCACGAACACGGGCTCGAGGCGCGCGACCGGCGTGATGGCGCCGGTCCGGCCCACCTGCACGTCAATGGCGAGCACCTTCGTGAGCGCCTCTTGTGCCGGGAACTTGTGGGCAAGCGCGAAACGCGGCGCGCGCGAGACGAAACCGAGCGCCTCCTGCTCGTCGCGCCGGTTGACCTTGTAGACTACGCCGTCGATATCGTAGGGCAGCGTCTCGCGCTTCTCGCCCACGGCGCTAAAGAAGCCCAGCAAGCCCTGCGCGCCCTTCACGACCGCGCGCTCGCTGTTCACGGGCAGACCCATTTCCTTGTACCAGTCGAGCAGTTCGCTATGCGTGGCCGGCATGGGCTCGCCTTCGAGCACGCCGATACCGTACGCGAAAAACGACAGCGGCCGCTGCGCGGTGATCTTCGAATCGAGCTGGCGCAGGCTGCCCGCGGCCGCGTTGCGCGGGTTCGCAAACTCCTTGTGGCCGGCTTCGCGCTGACGCTCGTTCATGCGGTCGAAGTCGCGGCGGAACATCAGCACCTCGCCGCGCACGTCCAGAACCTTCGGCACGCGCTTGCCCTTCAGGCGCAGCGGCAATGAGCGGATGGTACGCACGTTTTCCGTGACGTTTTCGCCGGTCGTGCCGTCGCCGCGCGTAGAGGCCTGATCGAACACGCCGTCCACATAGCGCAGCGAAATGGCGAGGCCGTCGAACTTGAGTTCGCAGGCGTACTCGACCAGATCGCCTTCGGTCTTGTCGAGCGAGTCGGACACGCGCTTGTCGAACGCGACGATGTCTTCGTCCGCGAAGCCGTTGTTGAGCGAAAGCATCGGCACATCGTGCACCACCGGCTCGAAGCCGGCCGCCGCCTCGCCGCCGACGCGCTGCGTGGGCGAATCGGGCGAGACGAGCTCCGGATGTTCGGACTCGATCTGCTGGAGTTCGCGAAACAGCTTGTCGTATTCCGCGTCGGGCAGCTCCGGCTGGTCGAGCACGTAGTACGCGTGATTGGCGCGCTCGAGTTCGGCGCGCAACCACGCCGCGCGCTGCGCCGCAGTGGATTCTTCAGGATGACTGGCGGGATGACGGACCATGCTTGAGGCGGCTTCTCTAGTGAGTGTCTGGATTGTCAGATTATCTCAGGAAGCCACCTGCGTGGCATCGGCCGAACGGCCAGCTTCGTGCGCCGCCGAACAGCCTTCCTGAGCGTCCTGGCCGAATGGCCAACGTTGGCCGGATCGCATTGACGCCGTGCTTGCCCGATGCGACCTTGAACGCACCGCAACATCTTCGCCGCATCGAACGGTGCGCAACGCCCATGCACGAATTTCCCGCCCCATCTGCGTTTGCGCCGCGCACAAAAAAGGCGCGGCGCCATGACGGCGCCGCGCCTGCTGCGCTAGCGAACGTTTCGCCCTTACTGACTGAAGAGCCGCCGCGTGGCCGGCGAGCCTGCCGGAATGCCGGCCTGCTCGAGCTTCGCATAGAGCGTCATGAGCTGCTTGTCGATGGACTGCAGCACCGATTCCGGCAACGGCCGGCGCTGGTCGTCCACCACGCGCCCGCCAATGCGCTCCGCGAGCGAGCGGGCGTAATCGCACATCAGGCGGAACGGCAGGATGTCTTCGTCGGCCACGGGCACGTCGAGGACCAGCGTGATCATCTGACCGCCCTTATAGGTGAGGTCGTCGCGCAGGAAGTTGGTGTCGCCGAACTGCAGCATGAACACCGGGCTCTGCTTCGCGTCGAGTTTCACGAAGCGCGTGCCGTCGCGCGAGAGCAGCAAGCCGTCCTGCGCGGCCACCGCCTGCACGTAGTTCGCCGACCACGGCGCACCGTCCGAAAGCACGTTGATCGAAAGCTGGGCGTCGCACTGCGCCGCGAAGCCGTCGAGCTCGCGCGCCATCGCGACGGTTTCCGTCATATCGGGGAATTCGGGCAGACCATCGAGCGCGTCCGCAAACTGCTGCACCCCCGCAACGAACTCGGAGAACTCGAGTTCGTTGAGCGGGCCATTGCGATTCGCCAGTTGCGCGGCTGCGCGCAACTCTTCGTAACGCACGCCGTTTTGCAGCAACTCCCAGCCGTCGCCGCCTTCGGGCTTGCCTTCGATATGGACCGGCTTGCTGCCCGCGCGGCGCAAACGCTGCGCGAGCGGAATCACGCGCTCGCCGGGCAACGCCCCGCCAAGCCGGATCGGCACGATGCAATCGATGCGGCGATCCACGATGGCCGGCGGCGCAGAAGATATCGTCGTGGCGGCAGGCATGACCGGCTCGACGCGTTCGCCTTCGTCGCGCTTTTCGTGGCGCTTTTCGGCCACCTTGTCAACCGGCTTTTCGTCGACGCTGTCGTCCTGTTCGTCGCGAACCGCCTGCTTGCCGGGCGCAGCGGCCGCCTCGACGTGCTCCGTGGAGGGCGCGGGCGACTCATCGCCTTCGGCCTCTTCCGGCTCGGCTGGCGAAAAACCATTCGGCGAGGTTCGCTCCGCCTGAATATCCACAGGCGTGTCGGCCGGCGCCACCGCGCCAAACCCCGGCTCCAGGCGTTCTTCGGCGGCACTGCTGCCCGCGAGCGTTGGCTCGCGCTTGACCGGCGCGCGGGCCGGCTCGATGAACGGGCTCGTTTCCTGAAATTCGTCGCGCAGCGGCGTCTCGGCCGCGTCCTCGGGCATCGGCCGCGGCATGCGCCGGCGAACCCTGGCGCTCTGCCACGCGTTGTACACCACCACGCCCCCGACGACCACGGCGCCCGCGCCGATCAACCCGAGAGTCAACTGATCCATGCATGCTCCATCTGCAATTCTTTTCCGGCGGCACACGCCGCCCTTCGAGGACGCGCGCACCGCATGCGTGGCGCCAACGGCATTCGCGACGGTCGCCTTTCTCGTAAAAGCAGGCGTTGCCGGCCGCGCGCCGCGCGCCGTGTTTCAGACCCGTCCGTCAGTCCATCAGGCCGTATTCTGTGCGAAACCGGCGGCTGTTTCCATGTCGACCGCAACGATGCGCGAAACGCCCTGCTCCTGCATCGTCACGCCAATCAACTGCTGCGCCATCTCCATCGCAATCTTG
>Ga0164242_10003382_pt1 | contig 18239 bp, 16 predicted proteins | sample OricomgcompostMG_FD_108783 | JGI IMG/M metagenome (GOLD analysis project Ga0164242, IMG submission 108783) | Miracle-Growth compost microbial communities from Emeryville, California, USA - Original compost - Miracle growth compost (MG) ... | reverse complement strand
CCCAAGGGCGTCAAAACCCAGATCCAGGGCGACGAGATCCGGGTGAGCAGCAAAAAGCGCGACGACCTGCAGGCCGTCATCGCGATGCTCAAGCAGGCCGACCTGGACGTGGCGCTGCAGTTCGTCAACTACCGGTGATTCCCGGCGCACGAGCGCGAGCGCACCTGAGCCCCAGCCCGGGACCCAACGAGCCTGTTCACTAGCCCAACCAACCGGTGGGTCTCTACCCTGGTGACCAGTCCCACAATTCGAGCGAGGTTCGCGATGACCGTGACTCCCCAGGAAGCCGCCGACCACGGCGCGGCCGAGGCCGACTATTTCGACGTCCTGATCGTCGGCGCCGGGATCTCCGGCATCGACGCGGCCTACCGGATCACCGAGCGCAATCCGCAGCTGAGCTACGCGATCCTGGAGCGGCGCGCGCGGATCGGCGGGACGTGGGACCTGTTCCGCTACCCCGGTGTGCGCTCGGACAGCAGCATCTTCACGCTGTCCTTCCCGTTCGAGCCGTGGACCCGCAAAGAGGGCGTGGCCGACGGGGTGCACATCCGCGAGTACCTCACCGCCACCGCGCACAAGTACGGCATCGACCGCCACATCCGGTTCAACAGCTACGTGCGCTCGGCGGACTGGGACTCGACCAGCGACACCTGGACCGTCACCGTCGAAGACGGGGCGCGGGACGGCGAACGCAAGCTCTACCGCGCTCGCTTCCTGTTCTTCGGCAGCGGCTACTACAACTACGACGAGGGCTACACCCCCGACTTCCCGGGCATCGAGGAGTTCACCGGCACCGTGGTGCACCCCCAGCACTGGCCCGAGGACCTCGACTACACGGGCAAGAAGGTGGTGGTGATCGGCAGCGGGGCGACCGCGGTCACGCTGCTGCCGTCGCTGAGCGACCGCGCCGCCAAGGTGACCATGCTGCAACGCTCGCCCACCTACCTGATCTCGGCGTCCAAGTACGGCAAGGTCGCCGCGGTGGCGCGAAAAGTGTTGCCCCGCAAGCCCGCTCACCTCGTTATCCGGATGTACAGCGCGCTGACCGAGGCGGTGTTCTTCGCGCTGTCCCGCAAGGCGCCGCGGTTGGTGCGCTGGCTGCTGCGCCGCAAGGCGATCAACAGCCTGCCCCCCGGCTACGCCGTCGACATTCACTTCAAGCCGCGCTACAACCCGTGGGACCAGCGGATGTGCCTGATCCCCGACGCCGACCTGTACAACGCCATCACCGCCGGGCGCGCCGACGTGGTCACCGACCACATCGACCACTTCGACGCCACCGGCATCGCGCTGCGGTCCGGTGCCCACCTGGACGCCGACATCATCATCACCGCCACCGGCCTGCAATTGCAGGCCCTCGGCGGGGCCACGATCAGCCTGGACGGCAACGAGATCAAGACCAACGACCGGTTCGTCTACAAGGCGCACATGCTCGAAGACGTGCCCAACCTGTTCTGGTGTGTGGGCTACACCAACGCGTCGTGGACGCTGCGGGCCGACATCACCGCCCGGGCGACGGCAAAACTGTTGGAGCACATGACGACTCACGGCTACACGCACGCCTACCCACATCGCGGCAACGAGCCGATGACCGAGAAGCCGTCGTGGGACATCAACGCCGGGTATGTGCTGCGCTCGGTGCACGCGCTGCCGAAGTCGGGCACCAAGCGGCCGTGGAACGTTCGGCAGAACTACCTCGCCGACGCCATCGACTACCGCTTCGACCGCATCGAAGAGGCGATGGTGTTCGGCCGGGCCGCCGACCGGGCTGCGCTGGCCGGCTGATCGGCGGGCGCCGGGGCGAGTTGGTGAATTCCTTCTAAAACTCAGATGTCGGCAATACGCTGATCGCCATGGCAGCTCAGATGCGTGAACCCAAAGTCGTTGTGCTCGGAGGCGGCTCCTGGGGCACCACCGTGGCGTCGATCTGTGCGCGCCGCGGGCCGACGCTGCAGTGGGTGCGCTCGCGGGAGACCGCCGACGACATCAACGAGAACCACCGCAACAGCCGCTATCTGGGCAACGACGTGGTGCTGAGCGACACGCTGCGCGCCACCACCGATTTCTGCGAGGCGGCCAACACCGCCGACGTGGTGGTGATGGGGGTCCCCTCGCACGGCTTTCGCGGCGTACTCACCGAACTGGCGCGGGAATTGCGGCCGTGGGTGCCGGTGGTGTCCTTGGTCAAAGGGCTCGAGCAGGGCACCAACATGCGGATGTCGCAGATCGTCGAGGAGGTGCTGCCCGGTCATCCGGCGGGCATCCTGGCCGGGCCGAACATCGCGCGCGAGGTGGCCGAGGGCTACGCCGCCGCGGCGGTGCTGGCGATGCCCGACCAGCATCTGGCGACCCGGCTGTCCGGGCTGTTCCGCACCCGGCGGTTCCGCGTCTACACCACCGACGACGTCGTCGGGGCGGAGATGGCCGGGGCGCTGAAGAACGTGTTCGCCATCGCCGTGGGCATGGGGTATTCGCTGGGCATCGGCGAGAACACCCGCGCGCTGGTGATCGCCCGCGCGCTGCGCGAGATGACCAAGCTGGGGGTGGCGATGGGCGGCAGCCCCGACACCTTCCCGGGACTGGCCGGACTCGGCGACCTCATCGTCACCTGCACCAGCCAGCGCAGCCGCAACCGGCACGTCGGCGAACAACTGGGCGCCGGCAAACCGATCGACGAGATCATCGCGTCGATGAACCAGGTCGCCGAGGGCGTCAAAGCGGCCAGCGTGATCATGGAGTTCGCCAACGAGTTCGGCCTGACCATGCCGATCGCCCGCGAAGTCGATGCGGTGATCAACCACGGCTCGACGGTCGAGCAGGCCTATCGGGGGCTGATCGCCGAGGTTCCCGGCCACGAGGTGCACGGCTCCGGCTTCTGACCTGGGCGTCGCGCGCTGGCCGAATTCAAATCTTTGCGTTCTCTATGGGCCGGTCACGTCGGCTTGACCGGTGTTTGCCAGCAAAATACCGTCAGTCCAGGTAGCCAGTGGTTCTCCGGTGCGCTCCCGCGGGTCATCCGGCTGTAATCCGCTGCACGCCAACCCGTTACGACGACGTAACTGGCCGCAAGACGGGGCGCATATCGGAACATCCCCCGCAAACTCCTAACGAGGGACGGGACCGATGCAAGACATTCAACGGGCGGACGATGCCCTGCCCACCGCGTCGCGCGCCGAGCGGTTGCGCGGCGTCATCCGGCACGACCTGCCCTCCTCGCTGGTGGTGTTCCTGGTGGCGCTGCCGCTGTCGCTGGGCATCGCGATCGCGTCCAACGCCCCGGTGCTGGCCGGTCTGATCGCGGCCATCGTCGGCGGAATCGTCGTCGGCGCCCTGGGCGGATCGCCGCTGCAAGTCAGCGGCCCGGCGGCCGGGCTGACCGTCGTGGTCGCCGGTCTGGTCTCCGACTTCGGTTGGGGCGTCACCTGTTTCATCACCGTCGCGGCCGGAGCCGTGCAGGTTCTGTTGGGGCTCAGCCGGGTGGCGCGCGCCGCCCTGGCGATCTCGCCGGTGGTGGTGCACGCCATGCTGGCCGGCATCGGGATCACCATCGCCCTGCAGCAGACGCACGTGCTGCTGGGCGGGAAATCCAAGAGCACGGCCTGGCACAACCTGATCGGCCTGCCGGGGCAGATCATCGGCGCGCACCGGCCCGGGGTGCTGCTGGGCGTGCTGGTGATCGTCATCCTGGTCGCCTGGCGCTGGGTTCCCGCCAAGGTGCGCCGCGTTCCCGGCCCGCTGGTCGCCATCGTGGCGGTGACGGTGATCTCGGTGGTCTTTCCCTTTCACGTGCGCCGGATCGACCTCGACGGGTCGCCGCTGGATGCGCTGCAGCTGCCCGACCTGCCGCACGGCAACTGGAGCGGTGTCGCCGTCGGGGTGATCACCGTCGCGCTGATCGCCAGCGTCGAGAGCCTGCTGTCCGCGGTGTCGGTCGACCGGATGCACAACGGGCCGCGCACCGACTTCAACCGCGAATTGGTGGGACAGGGCGCGGCCAACATGATCTCCGGCGCCGTCGGCGGGCTGCCGGTCACCGGGGTCATCGTGCGCAGCTCGACCAACGTCAACGCGGGCGCCCGATCCCGCGCCTCGGCGATCATGCACGGCGTGTGGATCCTGCTGTTCACCATTCCGTTCGCCGGGCTGGTCGACGAGATCCCCACGGCCGCCCTGGCCGGGCTGCTCATCGTCATCGGCATCCAGCTGCTCAAGCCGGCGCACATCGAAACCGCAATGAAGCACGGCGATCTCGCGGTGTACGTGGTGACGGCCGTCAGCGTCATCTTCCTCAACCTGCTGCACGGGGTGATGATCGGGCTGGCGCTGGCCATCGCGCTGACCGGCTGGCGGGTGATCCGGGCCAAGATCGAGGCCGCCCAGCTCGACGGCGAGTGGCGGGTGACGATCGAGGGCGCGGCGTGCACCTTCCTGGCGCTGCCGAGGCTGACCCGGGTGCTGGCGTCGGTGCCGCGGGGCGCGACGGTGACGGTGGCCATCGCGGTGCACTACCTCGATCACGCCGCCCACCAAGCGATCACCGATTGGCAGCGCCAGCAGGAGGCGACGGGCGGCACGGTGCGCATCGAGGGCGCCGTGGTGGCGACGGGCCGCCGCGACGAACCGCAGGTGGAAGCCGAAATGCCCGGCGCTGCAGCGTAATTGGCCCGGCCCGTCGATCAGTCGACGTCGATCCTGATGTGCAATCGCTTGCCGCACACCTGCGCCAGCCGTTGCAGCATATCGACCCGCGGCACCTCGGTCCCGCTCTCCCACGCGGCGACGCTCGCCCGGGGAACACCCAGCGCCTGCGCCAGCGCGGCCTGGTTCATGCCCGCGCCGGCGCGTGTCTCGAAGATCAGGTCGGGCAGATCCAGCGCCAGCCCGGCCTCGTGAATGTCCAGTGAGTCAGAGTCCGGCATCGCCATCACCGCTTCCATCAACGGCCAGCTCGAGGACCGCATACATCCCCGATGCTACTGCCGTGGTGGCGGCGGGCGCAGCGATTGCCCGCGCATGACCGGCGGGCACGCGCGGCCGACGTCAGCGCCCCGCCATGGATTCCAGGCGGCGGATCCGGTCCTCGATCGGCGGGTGCGTGGAGAACAGCGAGCCGATCCGTTCACCGGCCCGGAACGGGTTGGCGATCATCAGGTGCGCCTGGCTGGCCAGCTGCGGCTCGGGCGGCAGCGGCGCCGCCTGCACCCCGCCGGAGATCTTGCGCAGCGCCGACGCCAGGGCCAACGGGTCGCCGGTCAGCACCGCGCCCGACTCGTCGGCCTGGTATTCGCGCGACCGGGACACCGCCAGCCGCACCACGGTGGCCGCGATCGGGCCCAGCAGCGAAACCAGCAGCAGCGCAAAGGGATTCTCGCCGTCGCGGTCGTTGCCGCCGAACATGCCGGCGAACATGGCCATGTTGGCCAGCGCGGTGATCACCGACGCCATCGCGCCGGCGATGCACGAGATCAGGATGTCGCGGTTGTAGACGTGGGACAGCTCGTGTCCCAGCACGGCGCGCAGCTCACGCTCGTTGAGGATGCCCAGGATGCCGGTGGTGCAGCAGACCGCGGCGTTGCGCGGGTTGCGGCCGGTGGCAAACGCGTTGGGCGCGTTGGTGTCGCTGATGTAGAGCCGGGGCATCGGCTGGTGCGCGGCGGTGGCCAGCTCGCGCACGATCCGGTACATCGCCGGCGCCTGCAGCTCGGAGACCGGCTGCGCGTGCATGGCGCGCAGCGCCAGCTTGTCGCTGTTGTAGTAGGTGTAGACGTTCATGCCGATGGCGAACAGCACCGCGAAGAACATCGCGGTCCTGCCGAACAACGACCCCACGAACACGATCAACGCGGACATGCCGACCAACAGGGCGAACGTCTTGAACCTGTTGGCATGCGGATGCCAGGTCATCGCTGTCCTCCTCGCAGTGCACGGGCACACACGCGCTCTTGCTGACTTGCGCTAATTGAACGCTCGAGACGGCCCGGTTGGTTCCGCGACGCGCTAGCCGTGCCGGCTGATGGTGAAGTCGACCAGTGTTTGCAGCGCGCGCCGGCCCGGGACGTCGGGCAGCTGGTCCAGCTCCCGATGCGCCTGCGCCGCGTACTCGCGCAGCGACTGCTTGGCCTTGGCCATGCCCGGCGACGCCCGCAGCAGCGTCAACGCCTCGGCCACCACCTCGTCGTCGTCGATCGGCCCGACCAGCAACTCGCGCAGCCGCGCCGCGTCCGGCCCGGGTTCGCGCAGCGCGTAGACCATCGGCAGGGTGTGCACGCCTTCGCGCACGTCGGTGCCGGGCAGCTTGCCGGATTCGTGCGAGTCGCTGTCGATGTCGATGATGTCGTCGGAGATCTGGAACGCGGTGCCCACGATGCCGCCCAGCCGGCTCAGCCGCTCGACCTGATCGGCGTCGGCCCCGGAGAACATGGCCCCGAACCGGCCCGCCGCGGCGATCAGGCACGCCGTCTTCTCGTACACCACCTTCAGGTAGTGCTCGATCGGATCCGATCCCTCCTTGCGGCCGCGGGTCTCGCGCATCTGCCCGGTCACCAGCTGGGCGAACGTCTCGGCGATCAGCTGCACCGCCTCCGGGCCCAGCCGCGACACCAGCCGCGACGCCGTGGCGAACAGATAGTCCCCGGCCAGGATCGCGACGTTGTTGCCCCAGCGCACGTTGGCGGTGGGGGTGCCGCGGCGCACCTCCGCCTCGTCCATCACGTCGTCGTGGTAGAGCGTGGCCAGGTGCACCAGCTCGATGACGGCGCCGGCGATGGTCACCTCGGCGGCGTCGGGGTCGGGGCCGATCTGCGCGGACAGCACGGTGAACAGCGGGCGGAACCGCTTGCCGCCGGCCTTGAACAGATGGGTCAGCAACTCGGTCATGATGTCGTCGGCGCTGCGCAGCTCGGTGTCCATGAGCTGCTCGATGCGCCCGACGCCGTCGCGCACGGTCGCCGCGAAAGCCGGGTCACCGAAATCCACGCCCGCCACCACCGTCGCCGGAGTATTCACCCGACCAAACATACTGGTGTGCATGACGACGGCAGCGACCCGAGCCGATCTGGTGGTGGTGGGCGCCGGGCCCGCCGGATCCGCCGCGGCGGCCTGGGCCGCGCGCGCGGGGCATGACGTGCTGGTCGTCGATGCGGCGCGCTTTCCCCGCGACAAGGCCTGCGGCGACGGGCTGACCCCGCGTGCCGTCGCCGAGTGCGAACGCCTGGGCCTGGGCGGCTGGCTGGACAGCCGCATCCGGCACCGCGGGCTGCGGATGAGCGGGTTCGGCGCCCAGGTGCAGGTCGACTGGCCCGGCCCGTCGTTCCCGTCCACCGGCAGCGCGGTGGCCCGCACGGAGTTGGACGACCGGATCCGCAGGGTCGCCGAGGATTCCGGGGCGCGGATGTTGCTGGGAACCAAAGCCGTTGGTGTGCAGCGTGACTCGTCGGCCGCGGTGACGTCGCTGATGTTGGCCGACGGCACCGGGGTGCAATGCCGTCAGCTGATCGTGGCCGACGGGGCGCGTTCGTCGCTGGGCCGCACGCTGGGCCGGCGCTGGCATCAGGAGACGGTGTACGGCGTGGCCGCCCGCGGCTACCTGAGCACCCCGCGCGCCGACGACCCGTGGCTGACGTCGCACCTGGAACTGCGCGGACCCGACGGCGCCCGGGACAAGGTGCTGCCCGGCTACGGCTGGATCTTCCCGCTCGGCAACGGCGAGGTGAACATCGGCGTCGGGGCGCTGTCGACGTCGAGGCGACCGGCCGAGCTGGCGCTGCGGCCGCTGATCGACCACTACACGGACCTGCGCCGCGACGAGTGGGGCTTCGTCGGCAGACCCCGGGCGGTCGCTTCGGCGCTGCTGCCGATGGGCGGCGCGGTGTCCGGGGTGGCCGGGCCCAACTGGATGCTGATCGGCGACGCGGCGGCCTGTGTGAACCCGCTCAACGGCGAGGGCATCGACTACGGGATGGAGACGGGACGGCTGGCCGCGGGCCTGCTGGGGTGCCCGGACCTGTCGCAGGAGTGGCCGGCGCTGCTGCGGGAGCACTACGCGCGCGGCTTCTCGGTGGCGCGCCGGCTGGCGTTGCTGCTGACCTACCAGCGGTTCCTGCCCGCGACGGGGCCGGTCGCGATGCGTTCCACGACGCTGATGAGGATCGCGGTGCGGGTGATGGCCAACCTGGTCACCGACGACGACGCGGACTGGGTGGCGCGGGCGTGGCGGGGCGCCGGGCGGCTGTCGCGGCTGATCGATCGGCGGGCACCGTTCAGCTGAACGACCCTGTCCAGGCGTGTATAGTCCGGCTAATGAAGGGAACGATGCTGGCTACTATCGGTGCCGCCGCCGTTGCTGCTTTCGCGCTGGCCGCGCCCGCGCAGCTGTCCGCGCCCGCGCAGGCGGATCCCCCGCCGACGGCGCCCTACCCGACGCCGCGGACACCGTCGCCGCCGAGCGACTACGACGCGCCGTTCAAGAACACCGTCAACGGCTTCGGCATCTACCAGCCGCAGGACCAGTTGGCGTGGCTGGGCAAGATCACCTGCGACCGGCTGGACCACGGCGTCGACCACGACGCCCACCAGTCCGCGACCTTCATCCAGCGCAACCTGCCGCGCGGCACCTCCGAGGGCCAGTCGCTGCAGTTCCTCGGCGCGGCGGTGGACCACTACTGCCCCGAGCACATCGACGTCGTCCAGGCGGCCGGCCGGTAAGCACCGCTCAGCGCGGCGGCCGGTGGGCGGCGTGTAGCGCGACGATGCCGCCGGTCAGATTGCGCCAGCGCACCCCCGCCCAGCCGGCGCCGGCGATCTGGTCGGCCAGCGCCGCCTGATCCGGCCAGGCTCGGATCGACTCGGCGAGGTACACGTAGGCGTCGGGGTTGCTGGACACCGCCCGCGCCACCCGCGGCAGCGCCCGCATCAGGTACTCCTTGTAGACGGTGGCGAACAGCGCGTTGCTGGGGGTGGAGAACTCGCACACCACCAGCCGCCCGCCCGGCCGGGTGACCCGGGCCATCTCGCGCAGCGCGGCCTGCGTGTCGACCACGTTGCGCAGCCCGAAACTGATTGTGACGGCGTCGAATACGTCGTCGGCGAACGGCAGCCTGGTGGCGTCACCGGCGACCTTGGGCACCCGGCGGGCGGCACCGGCCGCCAGCATGCCGACCGAGAAGTCGGCGGCCACGCACCACGCCCCGGATTTGTTCAGCTCGACGGTGGACACCGCGGTGCCCGCGGCCAGGTCGAGCACCTTCTGGCCGGGTCCAATGCCCAGCGCCGACCGGGTGGCCTTGCGCCAGTACCGGTCCTGACCCAGCGACAGCACGGTGTTGGTCAGGTCGTACCGGCGGGCCACGCCGTCGAACATCGACGCGACGTCCCGGGGATTCTTGTCCAACTCCGCGCGGCTCACCCGCTTGACGCTACCCGGTGCGGGAATGCCGCGGCGACGCCAGCGTTGCACCTCTGCGTGGCTAGAGATCGCGCCGTTCGGTGTGCATGTCACGCTGATCGAGCCGGGGGTGTCCGCGGCCGCGCTGATGAAGGTGGTCGACGCCGAAAAGCCGCCGCTGCGAGTCTTTTTCGGCTCCTCCCCGCTGGAGACGGCCAAGGCCGACTACGAAAGCCGGCTGCGCACCTGGGAGGAATGGCAGCCGGTCGCCGAGCTGGCGCAGGGCTGACCGGCGCCGGACCGGCTCATTCGCCTTGCGCGTAGCGCCCGGCGCGGACCTGGCGCCGGACGAACGGCGACAGCACCGCCTCGTAGTGGCCGAGTAGCTCGTCGCAGATGACCGGCCAGCTGCGGCCGAGCACGCTGCGCCGGGCGGCCGGCGCGTAGCGGTGGCGTTCGCCGATCAGATGGGCGACGGCGGCCGGCAGCTTGGTCTCGAATTCGTCGACGGCCAACAGCAGACCCGTGCGCCACGGGGTGACGAGGTCACGTGGGCCGCCGGCGTCGGGGGCGATCACCGGCAACCCCGACGCCAGCGCTTCTTGCACGACCTGACAAAACGTCTCGTGCTCGCCGGGGTGCACGAAGACGTCCATGCTGGCGTACGCCGCGGCGAGCTCGTCGCCGTACAGCGCGCCCGTGAAAACCGCTGTGGGCATTGCCGATTGCAGCTTGGCGCGGTCGACGCCGTCGCCCACGACGACGAGCTGAACCGCGTCGCTCGCGGCCAGCCCGGCCAGGCGCTCGACGTGCTTTTCCGGCGCCAGCCGGCCGACGAAGCCGACGATCGGCTTGCCCTGCGGCGACCACCGCCGGCGCAGCGCCTCGCTGCGCGCGGACGGCGCGAACCGCAGCACGTCGACACCGCGCGCCCACCGGTGAACCCGCGGAAAGCGGTGCGCGACAAGGGATTCCATCGTCACGGTGGACGGCGCCAGGGTGCGGTCGGCCAGCGTGTGCAGATGGCGGAACCACGCCCACGCGGCGCGCGCCGTCATCGGAATGCCATAGGAGGCCGCGAAACCCGGAACGTCGGTCTGATACACCGCGACCGTGGGCACCCCCAGCCAGCGCGCGGCCCGCAGCCCGCCGTAGCCGAGCAGCGCCGGCGAGGCCAGATGCACCACGTGCGGGTCGAATCCGCGCAGCACGCTCACCAGCCGGGGTGTGGGCACCCCCAGCGGCAGCGTGGTCACCTTCGGGAACATCCGCGACGGGACCCGGTGGACACGGATGCCGTCGTGGATGCGTTCGGCCCGGGGCTGCCCGGGCGGGGTGTCGGGTGCGATGACGAGGGCCTCGTGGCCGGTCCGGCGCAGGTGCTCGAGCACCCGGATCACCGAGTTGCTGACCCCGTTGACTTCCGGCAGGAAGGATTCCGCGACGATGGCAACGCGCACACCATCACGGTGTCAGCGCCGCTTGTCGGAAAGGTTGCCTGCGGGCATACGTCATGCGAAATCTGCAGGTCCGGCACCTTTGCCGCGCCGGTCCAGCCATTTGTCCGCCAGGGCCAGCAGCACCAGCAGCACCGCCGCGCCCAGCCAGCCCACCACCGCGATGGACCCGGCCGGGATGATCGCCAGCCCGGCGTTGCGGTGCTGCACCCGAACCAGGTTGGGATCGTTCTTGTTGTATTCGACGTAGATCCGCATCCCGGTGGCCAGATGCGACGGGTAGAGCACGCCGAGTTCGGGGCGATAGGTGACCCGCTCGGGGGTGACGAACTCGATGGTGGACCGGCGCGGCCCGGCACTGAGCACCTCGGCCTGCGCCACCCCCATGTTGTGGGTGATGGCCAGATCGTTGCGCCACGCCCCGGCGACCAGCAGCACCGACTGCAGCGTGACCAGGCCGGTGACGATCAGCACCGCAATCCTGGCCCAGCGCAACGCGATCCGACCCCGGGTTGTCTCCGGCGGGTCGCTGCGTCCGTGAATCAGGATGTGCAGCAATGCTTTTGGGGATATCGTCACAGCGCCGCCTTGATGGCGGCGTGCAGTTGCCGCAGCGACGAGCGGTCGGCCTTGACCTCCAGCACCCGCATCCCGGGCCCGGGTTCGTCGAGGGCGGCAGCCAATTCGCCGACCTCGATCTGGGCGCTCTCGACGTGATACGCCCGGCACAGCGCCCCCACGTCGACGTCGTGCGGGGTGCCGAAGACCCGCGACGACACGTCGGAGAACCGCGGGTCACCCTGCTCGAGCAGCTCGAAGATGCCGCCGCCGTTGTCGTTGGACACCACGATCGTCAGCCGGCGCGGGGTGGGCTCGGTCGGCCCGATCAGCAGCCCGGAGCTGTCGTGCACGAACGTCAGGTCGCCGATCAGCGCGACGGTGCGCCCGTCGTGCGCCGCCTCGTGGGCCAGGGCCGCGCCGATCGCCGTCGACACCGTGCCGTCGATGCCGGCCACCCCGCGGTTGGAGCGCACCCGGATGTGGTGGCTGTCCAGCCCGACCAACGCCGCGTCGCGGACCGGGTTGGACGCCCCGAGCACCAGCTGGTCGCCGGGCCGCAGCGCGTCGGCCACCGCGGCCGCCACGTGCAGGCCGGTGGTCAGCGGGTGCGCCGCCAGCTGGCCGCGCACGGCGGCCACGGCGTGCCGGTTGGCCTGTTCGCAGCGGTGCAGCCAGGCCGGGCTCGGCGCCCCGGTGGTGACCGCCCGGGTCCCGGTGGCCTGCGAGTTGCCCGACACGTCGGGCCAGCGCGGACCGGTGGTCAGCGCGTACACCGGCACCTGCGGGTCGGCCAGCAGCGCCGACACCGGCCGGTGCAGGGTGGGCCGGCCCAGCATGATCACCTGCTTGGGGCGCAGCAACCGCAGCGCCAGCGGGTGCAGCGGGTTGTCCGGGGCGGGTGCCGTCGGCTCGGCCACGGTCGGCAGCTGGGCAAGGTTGGGGTGCGTCCCGGCGCCGTGGCCGGCAATGACGACGGTGTCCGGTGACAGATCGATGTCCAGCGGCTGGTCGAAGCTGACCGGCGGGGTATAGGTCCACGGCCGGCCGCCCGGGCGGCCGGCCGGGGTCGGGGCGCCGTGCGGCTCGGGATCGGGCACCAGCGGCTCGCGCAGCGGGATGTCGAATTGCACCGGGCCGGCGTTGGCGGTACGGGATCCGGTCGCCGCCGCCAGCACCCGGCAAGTGGCCGAGCGCCAGGTGGCGTTGAGCGCGTCCAGCCGCTCGGGGGCGTCCTCGGCCAGGCCCAGGCTGATGGCGGCCCGGACCTGGGTGCCGAAGTAGCCCAGCTGCTCCATGGTCTGGTTGGCGCCGGTGCCCAGCAGTTCGTAGGGCCGGTTGGCGCTCAGCACGATCAGCGGCACCCGGGCGTAGTTGGCCTCCACCACGGCCGGGCCCAGGTTGGCCACCGCGGTGCCCGAGGTCATCGCGACGCACACCGGAGCGCCGGCCGCGATGGCCAGGCCGATGGCCAGATAGCCGGCGGTGCGCTCGTCGATGCGCACGTGCAGCCGGATCCGGCCGGCGCGGTCGGCGTCGGCCAGCGCGAAGGCCAGCGGGGCGTTGCGGGAACCGGGGCACAGCACCACATCGCGGACACCGCCGCGGATCAGCTCGTCGACGACGACGCGGGCCTGGGTCGTCGAGGGGTTCACCCATACAGCGTGTCACAGCCGGTCGATGAGGCGTCCAACGTGGAGTTGCTGCGGCCCGCTGGCGCGATCTCGCCGCACAAGTCGACGTTGGGCGCCTAGTGCTGCTCGCCGAAGAACTTGAGCATGGCCGCGTTGACGGCGTCGGGCCGCTCGAAGAAGCCGAGGTGACCGGTGTCGGGGATCTGCACGTAGCGGCCGTTGGGCAGCGCGTCGGCGACCTCGCGGCCCAGGTACGGCGGGGTGAGCACGTCGTCGGAGAAGCCGATCACCAGCACCGGTGTCGCGATGCTGCGGTAGGCGGACAACCGGTTGGTGTAGGGGGCGACGTCGAGCTGGGCCCGCATGCCCGGCGTGGACTTGACCGGCCAGGTGGAAAACATCGCGATCCAGTCGGCGACGGCGGTGTCGTCGTTGAGCGTCTTGCGGGAAAAGTTTTCCAGCAGACGGATTTTCGCCTCGTACGACGCCGGCAGTGCGACGCCGCCGTCGGCCAGCTCGGCCTCGGCGTCGCGGAAGAACTGCCGGGCCCGGTCCATCCGACCGCGGGTGCCCATCAGCACCGCGGCGCTGACCAGCTCGGGCCGGGCCAGCATGAGCTCCTGGGCGATGAAGGCGCCCATCGACATCCCGACGATGCGCGCCGGGGCCGCATTCAGCCCCTCGATCAGCGCCGCGGTGTCGGCGACCATGGTTTCCGTCGTGAATCCCTGCGCGTTCTCGGTGGCGCCGATGCCGCGGTTGTCGAAGGTGATGACGCGGTATCCGGCGGCCAGGAAGGCCGGGACCTGATAGGGGTGCCAGGTCCGTCCGGCGCCGCCGTGGCCGGCGATAAAGACCACGGGCTCACCGGAGCCGCGGTCGTCGTAAGCCAGGTTGATCACCCGGACGACGGTACAAGCAGCCCGTGGCAGGCCGTGACCCGGTCGATCCACCACTGCCGCCGCTGCGGGGGCGCGGCCAGGGCCCGCAACCGGGCCGGGTCGGGGGTGACCGGCCCGACCGGCAGGGCGCCGTCGACGGGCGCGGCGACGTCGGCCACGTCCTCGACGAACAGCCCGCCGGTGCCCAGCCCGCACGCGTGGCCCAGCACCGGCAGCGCCGCCGCGGCGGTCAGCCCGGCCGCGATGCCGACGGCCGAATCCAGCGCGCTGGAGATCACGACCGGGATGTCGATGCGGGCGGCGATGTCCAGCAGGGCCGAAATCCCGCCCAGCGGAGCGACTTTGAGCACCGCGATGTCGGCGGCCCGGGCGCGGACCACGGCCAGCGGGTCGTCGGCCTTGCGGATGCTCTCGTCGGCGGCGATCGGCACGTCGGGCATGTCCGGCCGGCGGCGCAACTCGGCGAGTTCGCCGACCGTCGCGCACGGCTGCTCCAGGTACTCCAGCGGGCCGTCGGCGCTCAGCGCTCGAGCGGCGCGGGCGGCCTCGTCCACGCTCCAGCCGCCGTTGGCGTCCACCCGCACGGTGGGCACCAAATCGCGCACCGCATTCACCCGGGCGACGTCGTCGGCCAGGGTTTGGCCGGGCTCGGCGACCTTGACCTTGGCGGTGCGGGCGCCGGGAAAACGGGCGAGCACGTCGGGCACCGCGGCGGCGGGGACGGCGGGCACGGTGGCGTTGATCGGGATCCGGTCGCGGCGCACCGGCGGCGCCGGCCGGTAGGCGGACTCGACGGCCGACGCCAGCCAGTGCGCCGCCTCGGGCGGCCCGTATTCGACGAACGCCCCGAACTCGCCCCAGCCGGCGGGGCCGTCGATCAGCGCGACCTCGCGGGTGGTGATGCCGCGGAATCGCACCCGCATCGGCAGCGCGACCACGTGCAGCCGGTCCAGCAGGTCCTGCAGCGGCGGGATCACTGTGGGTACACCCGGCGGCCGGCCAGATACGTCGCCCGCACCTGCAGGTCGGCGATCCGCTCGGGCGGCACCGCGCGCGGGTCGGCGGACAGCACCACCAGGTCGGCGTACTTGCCGACCTCGAGCGAGCCGATCACGTCGTCGGCGAACAGCTGCCAGGCCGCGTCGAGGGTCTGCGCCCGGATCGCCTGCTCGACCGTCAGCCGCTCCTCGGGCGCCAGCACCCGCCCACTGGGCGCCTTCCGGGTGGCGGCGACGCTGATGTTGCGCAGCGGCTCCTCCGGGGTGACCGGCGGGTCGTTGTGCAGCGAGATGCGCATGCCGGTGGCCACCGCGGAACCCGCTGGCATCCAACGGGATCCGCGTTCCTCGCCGAACAGGCCGTCGACGAGGACGTCGCCCCAGTAGTGGATCTGGTCGACGAAGATGCTGCAGGTGACGCCGAGGTCGGCGGCCCTTTGGAGTTGATCGGGCCGGATGGCGCCGACGTGCTCGAGCCGCAGCCGGTGGTCGTCGCGTGGATGGCGTTTGAGGGCCTCCTCGTAGACGTCGAGGATGGTGTCGACGCCGGCGTCGCCCTGCACGTGGCAGGCCAGCTGCCAGCCCAGCGGGAAGTAGGCGCCGACGATCTCGCGCAACTGCTCTGTCGTGTAGTTGGCGCAGCCGCAGGAGCCGGGGGTGACGCCGATGGTGCGGGTGGCCTCGGTGTCCAGGTAGGGGAACGACAGCGCGATGTTGCCGATCCAGGGCGAGCCGTCCACCCAGATCTTGATGCCGACCTGGCGCAGCATGTCGTCGCCCTCGCCCGGGGTGGCGTCGGTGCGCAGCTGCGGGTTGGAGATCTCGTAGCTGCGCAGCCGCACCGTCAGCTGCCCGCGCAGTTGTTCGACCATCGGCCGAAACCGCGGGTCGAACGCCATCTCCGAACAGGTGGTCAGCCCGGCCCGGTTCAGCCGGGCGCACTCGGCGTGCAGCATCCGCGGGTAGCCGGCGGTGTCGATGGCGCCGTCGAGTAGCGGAAACACCGCGCCGGTCTCCTCGGCGGTGCCGTCGAGTTCGCCGTCCGCGTCGCGGCCGTAGCGGGCGCCCTTGGGGTCGGGGGTGTCGCGGTTCAGGCCGTGCCGCTGGGCGGCTCGGGAGTTGAAGAATGCCTTGTGCCCGGAGTTGTGGATGATCACCAGCGGGCCGTCGGGCGCGATGTCGTCGAGCCAGGCCAGCGTGGGTTGCGGAAGTCCCTGCTGCAGCAGCGGATCCCAGCCGTTGAGGTAGGCACCGGCTTCGCCCCGCTTGCCGACCTCACTCTTGACGGCGGCGACGACGTCGTCCGCGTTGGCCAGGGTGACCGGGCGGATGTCCACGATGCGGTCCGACAGCGCGACCGCCTCCATCAGCGGATGCCCGTGCGCCTCAACGAATCCCGGCATCACGCAGCCGTCCCCGATGTCGACGGTTTGGGTGTGCGGGCCGACGTGCGCCGCGATTTCGGCGCGGGTTCCCACGGCGACGATGCGGCCGTCGGCGATGGCCAGCGCCTCGGCGGTGGGCCGCGCCTCGTCGACGGTCAGTACGGTTCCGGTGAGGACTAGATCTGCCTGCCCCATGTGCACGGATGCTATCGGTCCGAGGGTGCGGCTGACCGGAATTGCAACACGTTCTAGTCTGGCCCCATGAGTCGCGCCGGCGACGATGCAGAGCCAAGCGATGAGGAGGAGCCACGCCATGGGTGACGAGCTGCTGCGCCATCCCATTCATTCCGGACACCTGACCGTCGGTGCGCTCAAGCGCAACAAGGACAAGCCGGTGCTGCATCTCGGCGACACCACGCTGACCGGGGGTCAGCTCGCCGAGCGGATCAGCCAGTACATCCAGGCGTTCGAGGCGCTCGGCGCGGGCACCGGCGCCACCGTCGGGTTGCTGTCGCTGAACCGGCCCGAGGTGCTGATGATCATCGGCGCCGGCCAGACCCAGGGGTATCGGCGCGTGGCGCTGCACCCGCTGGGCTCGCTGGACGACCACGCCTACGTGCTGGACGACGCCGGCGTGACGTCGCTGATCATCGACCCGACCCCGGCATTCGTCGAGCGGGCGCTGGGCCTGCTGGAGAAGGTGCCCGGCCTCAAGCAGATCCTCACCATCGGTCCGGTGCCCGAGGCGTTGAGCGGTTCCGCGGTGGACCTGGTGGCCGAGGCCGCCAAGTATGCGCCGAAACCGTTGGTGGCGGCCGATCTTCCGCCCGATCACATCGGCGGGATGGCCTACACCGGCGGCACCACCGGCAAGCCCAAGGGTGTGCTGGGCACCGCGCAGTCGATCACCACGATGACCACGATCCAGCTCGCCGAATGGGAGTGGCCGGAGAACCCGCGCTTTTTGATGTGCACCCCGCTGTCGCATGCCGGGGCCGCGTTCTTCGTGCCGACCATCATCAAGGGCGGCGAGCTGGTGGTGCTGACCAAGTTCGACCCGGCCGAGGTGTTGCGGGTGATCGAGGAGCAGAAGATCACCGCGACCATGCTGGTGCCGTCGATGATCTACGCGCTGATGGACCACCCCGATTCGCACACCCGCGACCTGTCCTCGCTGGAGACGGTCTACTACGGCGCCTCGGCGATGAACCCGGTGCGGCTGGCCGAGGCCATTCGCCGCTTCGGGCCGATCTTCGCCCAGTACTACGGGCAGTCCGAGGCGCCGATGGTGATCTCGTACTTGGCCAAGAAGGACCACGACGAGAAGCGGCTCACCTCCTGCGGGCGGCCCACCCTGTTCGCCCGCACCGCGCTGCTGGACGCCGACGGCAACCCGGTGCCGCAGGGCGAAGTCGGCGAGATCTGCGTGTCCGGGCCGCTTTTGAGCGGCGGGTACTGGAACCTGCCGGAGGAGACGGCCAAGACGTTCAAGGACGGCTGGCTGCACACCGGCGACATGGCCCGCGAGGACGAGGACGGCTTCTGGTTCATCGTCGACCGGGTCAAGGACATGATCGTCACCGGCGGCTTCAACGTGTTCCCGCGCGAGGTGGAGGACGTGGTCGCCGAGCACCCGGCCGTCGCGCAGGTCTGCGTGATCGGAACGCCGGACGAGAAGTGGGGCGAGGCCGTCACCGCCGTGATCGTGCTGCGGCCCGACCATCCCTCCGACGAGGAGTCGGTGGCGAAGGTGACGGCCGAGATCCAGGCGGCGGTCAAGGAGCGCAAGGGTTCGGTGCAATCGCCCAAGCAGGTGATCGTCGTCGACTCCGTGCCGGTGACCGCGCTGGGCAAGCCCGACAAGAAGGCCGTGCGCGCGCGGTTCTGGGAGGGCGCCGGCCGCGCCGTCGGCTAGGTGAGCGT
>Ga0164242_10003380_pt1 | contig 18240 bp, 14 predicted proteins | sample OricomgcompostMG_FD_108783 | JGI IMG/M metagenome (GOLD analysis project Ga0164242, IMG submission 108783) | Miracle-Growth compost microbial communities from Emeryville, California, USA - Original compost - Miracle growth compost (MG) ... | reverse complement strand
CCATTTGAATAGCTCAAGGCGTCCTGATTGGTAATTCCTGTATTAAAGAAACTTTTGATCGCATTTTTGTTACTATATACAACTGATTGCATTGTATCTACAACTTGTCCTGCTGCATTTGTATATCTAACCGGTACGCCCAAAGGATATACTAAGCCGTTGTATTCACCTCCGTATTGTTGGTTTTCAAATGGGACATGAGGGAAATATCCTGTTAAAGGATCTTTATATTCACCTTCCGTCGATGCCGCCCCGAATCTATCTTGGAGTTTAGGAAAGAATGAAACTTTTTCAATAGTGGTGGTATGTGTTACCCCAATTCTTGGGCCTGTTTTTGATCCCATATTAGAAGTTAACATAATAACTCCATTCGCAGCCTGAGACCCATAAAGCGCGGCTGCATTCGCACCTTTTAATACCGTTGTAGTTTTGATATCATCTGGATTAAGAGAGTTTAAAAATCCTGAGGATATTGGTAGATTATCCAAAACAATTAAGGCTTGGTTATTTCTGAGAATAGATCTCTCCCCTCTTAAAACAATTCTTGTTGCTGGATTTACTCCATTATTAACCGTATTAATCTGCAAACCAGCAATTTTCCCTGATAATCCATTTGCAATATTTGTAACTTTCGCTTGGGTCATATCAGCGGTATTTACTGACTGCGTCGAATAACCAGTGGATCTCGCTTCGCGTTTAATTCCCAAGGCGGTAACAATCACATCGGATAATCCATTATCTCCAGTTCCAGTAATTGCTTTAAGAACAATATCAATTTGCGCTCCAGTTATTTCTGCTTCTGTGGTTTGGTATTGAATTGCAGATACAATCAAATAATCACCTTTTTTGGCATTAATTTTAAAGTTGCCATCAGGTCCGGCGATTACGCCAACATTTGTTCCTTTTAATTTAATGGAAGCGGCGGGAATTGGCTCACCCTGGTCATTTTTTACTGTTCCTGAAACGGTCATATTTTGTGCAAACACACCAGTCCACAAAAACAAACTGAAACAGAAAAGTACTAATAATTTTTGTCTCATGTACTTTTGATTGATTAATAAAACTTGATGTTAGTCGTTAGTTACAATTAAATTTTCTAGTTAATTATTCAGCTTTATTGCAATGATAACAACGCTGTAAAGTTAATCAACCATTCAACATAATTAACGTTTTTGCAGGCTTTTTTTTTAAAGATTTTAACTAAATATAGGACAAATTTTATATGTAAATTAAATTAATGTATGTAAAACATACATTTTCAATATGTTATAATTTTGGATCGGGCGGATTTTCCTTAAATTATATGTTACAACAATTATCTTTTTTTCCACCTTTTTATTTTACTTTTTTTATTTGGCCTAGTTTCATTAGCATAAGTTCTTTTAATGTTGTTTTTCGATGTGCTTCCATAAACTTGGACACCATTAAAAAACCGAGGTATTTTCCAGTATTATCCACAAATTCTTCTGGCAGACCAACCGGCCTTTGATTATCGCTTAAATAAGCGACAATTTTCTCAGGATCAGTTGTTTTTAAGAGATTATCATGCTTAAAATAATGTTCTATTAAGATGCGGTTATTTTGACACCAGTTTATCTGCTCTTTTGTATACCCCAAAATTGTAGCGTCAGAAAGATCGGGTAGGAGTATCTTAAGGAGATATAATTTTCTTCCTTCTTCTATTAATTTTTTCTGGAGGGTATACTTCCCTGCTTTATCCGGAAATTCCCTGTTAATCCAACAAAGGATAGCGGAAGGTGCTATATAATCAGGTGAAAACTGTTGTAATTTTTGTTTCCCGAACAGGTTTTCCAGGTAAATTGCCTCTTTTTTATAACCCGAGAAAGTTGGTCCTAAAAACTGTTGAAGTCCGATTCCAATTCCAGATTTGCTTACAAAAGAACCAAAGCCGTCGATTGGACCTATATAGGTGATTACTTTTGAAGGCAATTTCCTACCCGGAAAGTAAATTTTTGCCCTTTTTAAGGCATTTTCTATGGCTTTAATTTGCTGATTAAGATTGGGAATATAATAATCTATGCTGTCATATATAAATCTGTACGTTCTTAAATAAGTGCAAACCTCTGGATAGAACTGATCTTCGTCCATTGAAAACGCTGCGATATTGTAGAAAAAATCCTTATAAAAATCTCCATATTTCCGCTTTAGAATATTCAGGCCAACTTGTAAATTATTGGTATCGAGAGAAAAAAAGTCTTTTTCAAAATGATCTACTTGTATATCAAGCTTAACCTTGCTGATATTTGGTCCCTTTTTATGCTGTGGCCCACAACCTAAATTAAAAACCAAAGATAAGATCGTGACAAACAGCTTAATATTTGTCCTAACTCCTTTAATCATCATAATTCAAAATTACACCTAAATAAAAATAGGCAATGGTCAGGACTTCTATATTATTCAATAATACAATTGCCCTGCCCATTGCCTATCACCATTCATTCAAATCAAAAAGTTTTTACTATAATCGTTTTTGCCAAAAAGACTGGCACGAATTAACACATGTTCTAATTGCTGATCCAAACATTATCTTCTGGAGTATAATCCATGAAAAGGTTGCCATCCAGAACTATTTTGCTAATGTTCTTTTTGGTGGTGATTTTTATAACCTGTTGGGCCTGATTCTCTTTCCAAGTGATCGGCGTCTGATGGCGCGTACTTGTGGTACCATCCTGATAGGTTACGATTATGTCAAATGGAATAGCAAAACCTCCGGGATTGTCAATCGTTAGGGTATAGGTTCCACTGCCTTTCTGCACGCTGGCTAGTTTAATATCTATATAATTATTCGTGAAAAACCAATTTTGGAAAAACCAATTAAGATTTTTACCTGAACCTGCATTCATGGCGCCAAAAAAGTCCCATGGAATCGGATGCTTACCATTCCAGGTATCCATATAATAATGTAATGCCTTTTTAAATAGTTGGTCACCCAGTAAATCTTTGAGGGCTAAGTAACTTAATGAAGCTTTACCATAAGAATTATGCCCATATCCTGCTCCGCTTACCTGGGTGGACATAGAAATAATGGGTTGATCTTCCTCGGCAGACGGGTCCTTGATGTAACCTGCCACCCTAAACATTTTATAAACGGAATCCGCATGAGCTTTGCCAAATTCCTCTTGACCAATCAGATATTCAAAGATCGTTGCCCATCCTTCATCCATATAAGCATATCGGGTTTCATTGATCCCCATATAAAAAGGAAAATAAGTATGGGCAATTTCATGATCCTGAACCATCTGAGAAAATTTTAGCTCTGGCGTGGTCCCGTCATTGACCATCATCGGATATTCCATGTCCGCATATCCCTGAAAAGAAGTCATTTTAGAAAAAGGGTAGGGGACGCCTGGCCACTGGGTGGAAAAATAGTGTAATGAATGCTGGGCCCAGGCGACGTTATGGTGAAAATCTTTGGCCGTATCATTAAATGCTGCCTGCACACTGGCCCTTCTACCTGTTTTTGGATCCACAATAACACTTGCTCCATCCCATACATAGTTCTTGCTGGTTCCAAAACATATATCCGTGATATGATCGGCCTTGAACTTCCAGGTATTCCAGTCATTTTGCCGGGTTACCTTATTATCCATCATTTCCTGAAAATCAGCAATATGTATCACCTCATCCGAAGTATAAGACCTTTTGAGGCGCGCTGCTATTTCAGGTTGCAGTACCTCATCCGGATTTAAAAGGTCTCCGGTAGCCCACACTACGTAATTTTTAGGAACACTTACGGCTAAATTATAATCGTTGAAATCGTTATAAAATTCCTGACGATCAGAATGATCCAGCATATCCCAACCATTATAATCATCATAAACTGAAACGCGTGGATAACTATAGGCGACATAAAAAGTCGTACTATCGATTTGTCCCTCCCGGCCGCTTTGTTTAGACAGCGGATAATTCCAATTGATTTTGAGTGATGCTGTTTGGTGAGGCATGATGGGAGATTTGAGCCGAACAGCACCTACGGTTCCCATCCGCTCACTGTTTATTATATATGACTGATTATCAATAGACATTTCAGTTATTTCCAGACCTCTGTCAAGAAAATCCGGGCTCGTTATATGTGACCTGGGTGCGATGGGCTTATGCAGATTATTAACGAAACGGATCGCAATCATTTTTAGCGTATCAGGACTATTATTGGTGTACTGAATGGTTTCTTGCCCACTAACGATTCTTGTTTCGGGAGTCACTTTAACCTGAATATCGTACACCCCCTTGTTTTGCCAGTAGTTAGGACCGGGCTTTCCCGTCAGGGTACGGGTCCCTTTTTCAATCGCTTTTTTGACATTTCTGGGTACATAGAGCTCCTGGGCGGATACAGTGACTCCTCCCATTGCGATCATACAACCACTTAATAGTGCTAATAATGATTTTTGCATGCTGATCTTTAATTGAAGTTGCGTTATTATAATTGTAATACTTGCCTTTAAAGGGTGAAATTAGCACTTTTTCCACGTTTAGCCTCCATTGGGTCGATTTTCGAGCTAAATTATCGGAACAGGCGCTTTTATTTTTTCCCCATTTGGTGACAGTCCTTCCTGGCTGCATTGCTGAATTACCTGTATATTTGCAAACTATTTTAGTGGAATCCACAGCAATTAAAGTAAAATATACATGACAATTTCATATAATTGGTTGAGCGAATATTTACCGGAAAAAATTGAACCTGAGAAGCTGTCCAAGATTTTAACTTCCATTGGTCTGGAGGTAGAAAGTCTGGAAAGTTACCAGAACATCAAAGGTGGATTAGCCGGTATTATTGTCGGAGAAGTAATAAGCTGTGTGCCGCACCCCGGCGCCGATAAACTAAAACTCACTACAGTAAATATTGGCCAGGATGCCCCGCTGAATATTGTATGCGGAGCACCCAATGTGGCAGCGGGCCAAAAAGTACTGGTGGCTACCATTGGAACCACTCTTTATAATAAGGAGGGAGAATCTCTTACCATTAAAAAGGCAAAAATCAGAGGAGAAGAAAGCAACGGTATGCTATGTGCCGAAGATGAACTCGGCATTGGCGAAAGCCACGACGGTATTCTTGTATTGCCCCCTGAGACAACCGTTGGTACACCTGCATCATCCCTTTACCCCATATATACTGATTATCTCTATGAAATAGGCCTGACCCCTAATAGAATGGATGCGCAAAGCCATATGGGAGTAGCCCGGGATGTAGCGGCTTATCTGACTCGGCACAATAGCGGGTCTTTCAAAATAAAAACACCTTCCGTAAATAGCTTCAAACCGGACACCCAGCAAATCAGCATTGATATCCAGATCAAGGATCCGGATCTTTGCCCGCGCTACGCGGGCCTGGTGATTACAGGCCTTACAATTGCGCCCTCTCCTGATTGGCTGCAACAGAAGTTAAAAGCCATTGGGCAGCGGCCGATTAATAATATTGTAGATATCACGAATTTCATCTTGCATGAAACAGGCCAGCCACTGCATGCTTTTGATCTTAATGCGGTCAAAGGCAACCAGATCCAGGTGAAAACACTCGAAAATGGCTATTCCTTCGAGACCCTGGACGGTAAGCTCCGCACTCTTTCAGCGGAGGATCTTATGATCTGCAATAGCGATGCCCCCATGTGTATGGCCGGGGTGTTTGGTGGAAAACAGAGCGGCGTTAAAGATTCAACCACGGCAATCTTCCTTGAAAGTGCCGTCTTCAATCCGGTTTCCATCAGAAAAATCTCTGTTCGCCATGGCCTCAGAACAGATGCTGCCACGCGTTTTGAAAAAGGCGTGGATATTTCTAATGTCATTTATGTCCTCAAAAGGGCTGCTATGATGATTAAGGAGATTGCCGGCGGAGAAATCAGCTCTGCTGTCCATGATGTATACCCTGTACCAAAAGAAAAGACCCATGTCGCATTAAAATATCATTATCTTAAAAAACTCAGTGGTAAAAACTACCACCAGGATACCATTATTGATGTTCTTGAAGCCCTTGGTTTTGAAAAGATTAAAGAAGGGATGGATGAAGTTTGGGTAGCGGTCCCTTATAGTAAACCGGATATCAGCCTGCCGGCCGATATCGTAGAGGAAATTTTAAGAATCGATGGACTGGATAATATCGATATTCCCAGCTCTATAACGATCACACCTGCCATCGACGCCAATGGCCTGAAAGAAGATCTCAGGGAAAAATTGGCCGGCTTTCTTGTGGGAAGGGGTTTTAATGAAATAATGACCAATTCCATCACCGATAGTAAGTATTACAATGAAGCGACTTTGCAGTCCGTCGTAAAAATGATTAACAACCTGAGCGCGGATCTGGATATTATGCGGCCTTCCATGATTGAAACCGGTCTTGAATCCCTGGCCTATAATATCAACCGCAAAAATGAGAATCTCCAGTTTTTTGAATTCGGTAAAACTTACAGCACGACCGGGATTGGAAAGTATTTTGAAAAAGAACATTTAGCCCTTTATATTACGGGGAAAGACCACGAGGATACCTGGCGTGAAAAAGGCAGCGCTTATACAATTTACCAGGCAAAAGGCCTGGCATATTCCTTATTGCAGTTGTGCGGCTTTTCCCAGATCAAATTCAATGTTCACCCGGATTCTGGTGTCATAGAAGTTAGTGCAGATAAAAAGAAACTTATTGATATTCAATCAGTTTCTGCCGCTAAAAGAGAGCAGTTCGGAATCAAGGCGCCGGTTTATTTCATCGATCTTGATTTTGGCACATTAATTTCATTGAAAGAAAATAAGAAAATCACCTATAAAGAGGTTTCTAAATACCCGACCGTATATAGAGACCTTGCCCTTGTTTTAGACAATAATGTTCATTATGAACAGGTTCAGGAAGTGATCCGTAAGACGAATTTACCTTTACTTAAACGCACACGTTTATTTGATGTATTTGAAAATGACAAGCTTGGTAAGGGTAAAAAATCTATGGCAATTAACTTTGCCTTCCTGGATGAGCAGAAAACATTAACCGACAAAGAAATTGATCAAATGATGGGAAAACTGATTCTCGGATTTGAAAAGCAGTTACAGGCAGAAATCAGGAAATAGGCTTCAAAGGCACCTATTTTCAAGGCTGTTGATACATGCATTATTCGACAACAAAGATATATCCGTATATTCATGGTAAGCAATAATCCTAAACTTTTATCAAATGGAGCAAAACGCCCTTAAAAATCTGGAAGACAAACTGGAGCAACTCCTGAAAAAGTATCAGTTATTGCAAAAAGAAAATAAGCAATTGAAAAACACCTTATCTGAAACGCAAATGGCCTTGGCTAAAAGTCATAAGGCTTATGAAGCCTTACAGTTAAAACTGGATGCAGGCATAATCCGGGCAACCAGAGCGATGGATGACCACCAGCAGCAATTGTTACAAAACCGTATTGATCAATATCTGAAAGACATCAATAAATGCCTTACCCTTTTAGACGCCTGATACAATGACCGACATTATTATCATTAATGTTCTCATCGGAGACCGCAATTTTCGGCTAAAAACCCATAAGTCCGATGAGGAGATTGTCCGCAAAACAGTCAAAATGGTTAATGATAAGGTTATGGAATTTAAAGCCAAATTTGCCGGAAAAGATATGCAGGATTATGTTTCCATGGCGCTGCTCTGGCTGGCAACTGAACAAAATAAGGCCGGGGAATTTTTGATAGGGATGCAGGAAACTGAAGAGAAATTAATCAGCATGCAAACCAAACTGGATAAAATTTTACAAGACGGACCCGACCATCCATCGGGCTCAGAAGATGCTTCTGTCTAATTGTTTAATTTAAGGCTGAATAATGCTCATTTGGCCTTCTGTAAAATAAAAAACAATGGAAAAGAACCGATTGGAAGCCTTTAGTGACGGCGTGCTGGCCATTATCATAACGATAATGGTGCTGGAATTAAAAATTCCCGAGGCGGGGGATGGTCATTTCAGTGATCTGGTGCCTGCCTTGCCGAAATTCCTAAGTTATATATTAAGTTTCGTATATGTGGGTATTTATTGGAATAACCATCACCATCTATTACAATGCTGTAAACTGGTGAATGGCAAGGTGCTCTGGGCCAATCTGCACTTACTTTTCTGGTTATCCTTATTTCCGTTTACAACCGCCTGGGCCGGAGAGCACCACCTGATGGGAGCACCACTTGCCATGTATGGGTTTGTACTATTTATGGCAGCTATCGCCTGGGTCATTTTGCTAAATTGCCTGATCAAAGCTGATGATTCCAATGTTTTATTGGCCAAAGCTGTTGAAAATAAAACGCTTAAAGAGAAAATTTCTCCTTTTATCTATATTGCCGGGATAGTGAGCTCCTTTTTTATACCCTGGCTTGCTATTTCCTTTTACGCGGTAAGTGCCGTAATCTGGCTAGTACCAGATAAAAGGATTGAAAATGCTCTTAGGGAAGCCAGGTCTAAATAGCTCGATTTACCGCCTCGCCATAAGTGAATTCAAAGTCAGATAGGGACGATCGTGGAAATATTGTATGATATATAATGTACATTTGCTGACTAGAATCAAGCACTTAAAAATAATTATAATTAAGGGACTCAGACTATGTACGAATATACTTCCAGTAAGCATTTATTTGAAAGAGCGCAACAGAGTATTCCTGGAGGCGTCAATTCTCCGGTAAGAGCTTTTAACAGCGTAGGCGGAACGCCTGTTTTTATACAGAAGGCAAAAGGCGCCTATCTGTTTGATGTAGACGGGCAAAAGTACATTGATTATATTGCCTCCTGGGGCCCCATGATACTGGGACACAGTTATGCTCCCGTTATCAAGGCCATTCAGCAAAAGGCGGAAGATTCCACTTCCTTTGGAGCACCTACACACCTGGAAGTCAAAATGGCTGAACTCATAAAAAGCCTGACAAAAAACGTTGATCTCATCCGGATGGTTAACAGTGGAACCGAGGCCTGCATGTCTGCTTTAAGAGTAGCCAGGGGATATACCGGCAAAAATAAATTTATCAAGTTTGAAGGCTGCTATCATGGACATGCAGACATGTTTCTGGTAAAGGCCGGGAGCGGTGTTGCGACATTTGGTATTCAGGAAGTACCTGGCGTCACGGCGGGTACGGCTAAAGATACACTTACCGCTCCATACAATGACCTGGAAGCGGTAAGGAACCTGGCACTGGAAAATAAAGGGCAGATAGCGGCTATTATTGTTGAACCTGTGGCAGGAAATATGGGTTGTGTCTTGCCCAGGCCAGGCTTTCTGGAAGGCCTTCGCCAGATTTGTGATCAGGAAAACATGCTGCTTATCTTCGATGAAGTTATGACAGGTTTCCGGTTGGCACCGGGAGGTGCCCAACAAAGATTAAATATCGACGCGGATCTGGTTACCTATGGAAAAGTCATAGGAGCTGGCCTGCCTGTAGGTGCTTTCGGTGGGAAGAAAGCCATTATGGAACGTGTTGCACCTGGAGGTGACATCTATCAGGCCGGCACCCTAAGTGGAAATCCACTCGCGATGATTGCAGGCTTTACCTTGCTTAGTGAACTCAGAGACCATCCTGAATTCTATACAGCACTCGATCAAAAAGGTACATATCTGAAAGAAAATATTCATACTATATTTCAGGAAGCCGGCATAGCCGCTCAGGTTAATCAGTTTGGCAGCATGCTGAGCGTCTTTTTCAATGAATCGGCCGTCACCGATTTTGCAACTGCCAGCAACTCAGATATGACACGTTTTACACGGTTCTTTCATGGCCTGCTTAAAAGAGGCGTACATTTACCGCCTTCCGGTTATGAAAGTTGGTTCCTTAGCAATGCATTAAGCCAGGAAGACATGGATCAAACCCTGGACACCATCCGTACGGTGGTTGGGGAATTATGATGATTTTAGCTAAATCTATTATGGATATTAATGGCTTTTTCATCTTATAAACATAACTCGTGATCATTAAAACCAATGAATTATGGAAATGGACCTTGGCAGGCAGGTTAGAGAGCGAAACAGAAAACGCTATAATAATATGCGTTCCCTGAAAGACATTATTATGGCTGCCATCATTTTGGCGGTCGGTGTCTTAATGTTTTTCGGGGATAAATTCCAGTTTACCCGGGTATTGATGGCTAATAAAGATCCGATGATCAAATATATCTTTGGTGGACTATGTGCGCTTTATGGTGGTTTTCGGTTATACAGGGGGATTAAACAGGATTATTAATTCTAAAAATATGTGTTAAAATTAGAAACGGATTTAATTCCGAAAAACAAAAATTTATGTTTTTTTTTCGTGCAACAAAATTTCTACTTATTTTTAGCCTCGTTCTTTGGAGTTTAACTTCCTGTGAATCTAAAATAAAAAAGGATGGTCATCCTCAGGAGGGCACCCTTTATGTGAGTGCGGATGAATCTTTTAAACCAATTATTGATCAACAGATCATGGTTTTCGAGGCTTCATATCCAAAAGCGCATATTAAAATTACTTATAAGTCAGAGGCTGACTGTTTTAGAGATTTGCAATCCGACAGTACGCAGTTGATACTGGTAACCAGGGCACCCCTTGATCAGGAGGAAGACTATTATAAAAAGTTGTTGGGCCATCCATTATTATATTCTGTGCTGGCTTACGATGCTGATGCACTTGTGGTCAACCGCTCCGCTGATGATAGTACTTTTTCAATTGAGCAGTTACAAAAAATACTGACTGATTCAGTACATGATAAATATCAGGTGTTGTTGGATGGTGATAACGCAACCAGTTCAGTAAGGTTTTTAATGGATTCTATCACAAACGGAAAAAACTTTGGCATCAATGTAGGAGGAACCAAAGGCAATGAAGAGGTCTTAAAACAAGTGGCCGCCAATAAAAATATTATTGGTTTTGTCGGATCCAGTTGGGCTTTTGGTTCAGCGATCTCTGAGAAATACAGAGATCAGGTTAAATTGGCCTATGTTGAATGCAAAAGATGCAAAGACGGCACTTACGCAAAGCCTTCGCAGGCAACGATATACAGCGTCCAGTATCCTTTGGTACGGCCTTTGTTTGGGATTCTGAAAAATGCTGATATCGGATTAGGTGCTTCCTTTTACAATTTTATGAGTTTTGAGAGAGGACAACTGATTTTTAGAACCGGCGGACTTGTCCCTGCAAAAATGAACTTTGTGATCCGGAAAGTGGTTAACAAACCGGATAAGGATTCTGCTGGTAATAATAAATGATTGGAAATATTAGAAATTAAATAAAAGTTTTAAGCGATAAACCTAAATATCGATATCAGGTAAACAAAAAATAAAAATGAAGAAAATGAAGAAGGTTGTTTTTAGTTTTCTCGCCGTTGTATGCGCAGTGTCTTTTGCCGCGGCCCAAAAATTGGAAGATGGTGTTACTGCACTATACTACCAAAAATACACGGACGCTGAGAAAATTTTGCAGGATTTGGTTAATAAAGCAAAGTCTCCGGATGGTCAGACCATTTACTGGTTGGGCCAGGTTTACTTAGACAATACTTATGGTGAATCTGATGGGGTGGCTAAAGCACAGGCATTGTATCAGAAATATGCATCACTGAATGACCCTTGGGTCCAGGTAGGTCTTGGTGAAATTGATTATATCAATAAAAATAAACAAGCGGCCGAACAAAAATTCGAAGCTGCCATGGCAGCTGCTTCTAAATTCAGGGGCAAACACAAAGAGGAAGATCAATGTAACCTCATGACGGCCATCGGCAGGGCTAGTGCCTATGGTGACAGAGATCAGGGTGATCCTGCTTATGTTATTCCTATTTTACAAAAAGCCATGGATCTTGATAAAACAAATCCGAACCCATGTGTTTATTTAGGTATTAACTTCCTGAAATTAGGCGGTGATCAGGGTGGTAACGCATTTGTTGCCTTTAACAACGCGATCACCAGAAATCCTAAGTTTGCATTGGGCTATTACCGTATGGGTAAAATCTTCCATTCTCAGAATAACTTTGAAGTAATGGATGAATGGTACAAAAAAGGTATTGCAGCCGATCCAACCTATGCACCTATCTATCTGGATTACTTCGATTATTTCAAAAATACAGACTACAATAAGGCCAAGACTTATTTAGATCTCTATGTGAAAAACTCAGATGGTGGTTGTAATGTACAATATTTCCAGGCAGATTATCTGTTCCGTTCCGGTAGCTATCAGGAATCTATTAACAAGGGTAAGGAAATGGAAGCCGGTAGCTGTGCGAATTTTTCTCACTTAAACCTGCTTTTGGCCATGAACTATCACCGTTTAGGCGATACGACTCAGGCGGTATCCTATGCTAAGAAATTCTTTGCTAATACATCGGCCTCCAACTTACTTGCCGATGACTATGCCTTTGGTGGTTTTATCTACAAAGATGTTCCAGAAATGGCTGATACAGCAGTTAAGTATTTGAAGATCGCCTATGATATGGATACCATTCCTGCTGAAAAAGCCATCTATGCTGATTCAATTGCCGCAGCACTTGAAAAAGCCAACAAACCCGTTGAAAAATATCAATGGTTAAGAAAGCTGTATGATGAAAAAGACAGCACTTCCGACGGATACAATACGGCCATGTTCAATGCCGGATATGCTGCATTTGAATTGGCTCAACAGGATTCTACCTACTGGCCATCAGCTGATTCTTTATTTACAAAATATAAAACCAAATATCCTGATCAACCTTATGGTTACATGTATATGGTCAGATCTAAATTGTTGGCCAAAGATACAACAGGAGCGATTCCTGAAATTCAGGACTTCATCGGGTTTATGAAAAAGGATTCTGTAAAGTATAAAGAAGAATTAATGGGTCAATATGGTTTCCTGGCAAATTACTATGTTAATGTAAAAGGAGACTATCCTAACGGCCTGAAGATGTTTGATGCTATCCTTGCGCTGGATCCAACCAACGCGGCCGCCAAACAATATGGCGACCAGATCAGGGCTTATCTGGAAAAACATAAAGATGGCGCTGATTCCACCGGTACTAAATAATATTTTCCTGACAGGAAATAATTAATAACCTCCCAGCTCCGTGGTTCTTTGGTAAGAGAATCACGGAGTTTTTTGTTTTAACTGAAAACCGTATTTTTGCCTCTCAAATTGAGTAATATGTTATCAAATCATATTTTGTCCGCTGCACCTGCTTTAGCGCAGCATGCAACAAGCTATTTACCCATTGCGCTTCAAATCATTTTTGCCATTGGCTTTGTAGCCTTAATGATCTTTGTTTCTTCGCTATTGGGACCTAAACGCAAGACCAGTGATAAGTTAGCCAATTTTACCAGCGGTATTATTACTCATGGCAATGCCCGCCAGCCAATTGCCATCAAATATTTTCTGATTGCCATTCTTTTTGTATTATTTGATGTGGAAGTTATTTTCTTTTACCCTTATGCTGTAAATTTTAAAAGCCTTTCCTGGACGGGATTTTATGAGATCCTTTTGTTTGTCGGTCTGTTTTTAATTGGTTTTGTTTATATCATAAAAAAACGCGCCCTTAAATGGGAGGATTAATATTAATAAATATATTATCAGTCTGCCTATAATATACTTCTAAGATTCAACAAAAAAAAACGATCCGGAATTGCTTTCGGATCGTTTTTTTTGTCTTCAGATTTCTAATTATCCTCTTGACTTAAAACCATATCTACGATCGTTGCCATCATTAGAAGATCTTACAGCTATCGATAGTGGGAGATCTCCCGGTTATTTATCAAAAACTGATCTTTAATTTGGTTTTCTTACTGGTTATGCTATTTTGTGATGCAGTCTTTTTTAAAGCCATCTCAATAAAGAGATTTATTTTTGGAAATTAATGAACTGGGTGAATATCACAATCCCTAACCATTCGGTACTAACAGGATCTTCTTACTGTTACAAGTAGGCTGATTTTAAAATTTTACCTTCTGAAACTACCGTGAAATTTGGTATCGATTAAAGAAACCGTTGCTAATAACTGATTATTAACCTTAAACAACCGTGGAACGTATATTCACAATGATATCTTAATAACGAAAATTTCTGTGGATAACCGGCTCCTTTTCCTTTTTTAATGTGGATAAATTTAGAATAAATACACCGCTTTTAAGATGAAGCGGCAAAACGGTGATTTTTTTAACTTTTTATCCTGAGTTAATTAACAGTGGATAAATGTGGATAAGCCGATGTGTATAAAGTTGGCAAATGTTATCCACAGCGTTGAAATTAATATTTAAGTTATTAATTACTAATAATTTAGCATGTGCATTAAAATGTGGATACCTGTTAATATCTAAAAAGTTATTAACTTTGCCAATTGTGAATAAACAAATTATCCAGATATTCACACCCTTAATAATAGTAGGGTTTTTAAATAAATAATTATATAATTAATTATTACAGCAGTTATGAACATCATTGAAGCGAAAGCAGTTTTAGATAAAAAAGGTTTTTTAGATTTACCGGTGGATCCTTCACTCGATCTTTTTGCGGAAATCGAAAAATTGAAAAAGGAAACAAATGCGATTATATTAGCGCATTATTACCAGGAGGCTGATATACAGGATGTCGCTGATTATATTGGTGACAGCTTAGGACTGGCCCAGCAGGCAGCTAGCACCAATGCGGACGTAATTGTATTTGCCGGTGTTCATTTTATGGCAGAAACTGCCAAGATTTTGAATCCTACAAAAAAGGTCCTTCTGCCGGATTTGAATGCAGGTTGTTCCTTAGCAGACAGTGCACCTGCTGATGCCTTCAGGAAGTTCAGAGAAGCGCATCCAGATCATGTTGTTATTTCCTACATCAATTGCACAGCGCAAGTAAAGGCCTTAAGTGATATAATCTGTACCAGTGGAAATGTGGAAAAGATCATTGATAGTTTGCCCAAAGATCAAAAAATCATTTTTGCGCCCGACAGAAATTTAGGGGCGTACGTAAATAAGCTTACGGGGCGAAATATGCTCCTTTGGGATGGATCCTGTCAGGTACATGAGATTTTTAGTTTGGAGAAGATTTTGAGCCTTAAAAGCCTTCATCCGGAGGCATTATTGCTGGCCCACCCTGAATGCGAAGAAATCATTTTAAAAGAAGCGGATTTTATCGGCAGTACTACCCAGATTTTAAAATATGCATCCAATAGTCCTGCGAAGGAGTTTATTGTGGCCACAGAAGCAGGGATATTGCATCAGATGGAAAAAAATTCTCCTGATAAAATTTTTATTCCCGCTCCGCCTAGCAATGCCTGTGCCTGCAATGACTGCCCTTATATGAAACTGAATACTTTAGAAAAGCTTTACTTATGTATGAAGTATCAACTGCCTAAAATAAAAATGGATGAAGCGTTGCGTTTAGCCGCGAAAAAGCCCATTGATAAGATGATGGAGATTAGCAGGAAGGCAGGACTCATTAAATAGCAAATGGTTGATTGTTTGCATTTGCTATGGATGGTAAAGTGTTTAATTTCCGTTTTGATTTTTTTGTTGCTCATTGGGCGGCAGAAAAATATTCTGTTCGTATTTATCTGTTGATTTTTTATGAAAATACGCAGCGCATGTTTTTTTAATGTAGGTGACTAACGCTGCATCATTCATTTTGATGAGTCGTTCGTAGGATGGCCTGCAGGCCTGCATGTATTCATCGCGCGCATCATCATACAATCCAGTGACCTGTTCCACTAACTTTTTTGTGAAACGATGGCTGATATATTTTTCCTGTTCGATATCCAGCGCGAATTTCTGATAAACCTGTTGCCGCTTGTTATAACCAAACCTGAATAAATTGATGATCTGATCAAAATCTACTGCAACCCCGCCATTATCACCAAGGCCGAAGCTTTCGCCGAGCGCTTTCCCTGGTTTTTGGTAATTAAAGGTTTTTGCATAGTCTTGTCTGAATTGCAGGGAATCTTCGTAATAGTTTTTGGAATGGACCGTTACTGTAGGTAAATATCCCTTTGGCGTTTGAACGTAATTTTTTGGCAAATAGATTTGTACTTCAAAGCTGTGCGGATTTTTGATGGTATCAGTTGGGTATTTGTGAGTCAGCTTATCTCTAAACTGAAACCATATTGAATCCCTTGGCATAATCTTAATAAGATAAGCACCTGTCGAATCAGTTTTCCCCTGAAAACCGGATTGTGTATATACGTTAACGGAATCCAGGGGGGTCCCGAATTTATCCTGATAGACATGCCCTGTCACTATCTTTTGTGCAAGAAGTGCAGTTACAGGCATAAAAGCCCCCAAAAAAACAAGTAATACAACGGCTGATGCTTTCAATTGCGTTGGTTTTAAATCAAGGTAATATTACTGATCTTTTTGGTGGCTTTAATTAATTTAATGATAAAATCTTTATCTTCCCATGTGCACCATCAGAATTTGAATATCAGCCGGATTTACCCCACTTATCCTACCTGCCTGCCCAATGGTCCTGGGACGGATTTTATTGAATTTTTGGATGGCTTCTGTGCCAAGTGCGGTAATTTTATTATAGTCAAAGGATTCAGGTATGACCAGAGATTCCATTTGATTGATTTTATCTACAATTTCTTGCTCTTTTTCTATATATCTTTCGTATTTAATTTGTATTTCAGCTTGTTGTATATTATTTAAATTACTTATATCAATTATATTCTTTAAAGCATCAACTTCTCTTGTCATTTCTTCTAATGAAACCGAAGGGCGCAATATTATTTTTGAAAGTTTTTGTTTTTCTGTTATGGCAGCAGAGCCAATTTTATCCAAATAAGGATTAATCTGATCCGGACTGACAGCAGTTTGCTTTAATTGATCTATCATAGATGACACCGCCTGTTTTTTCTTCTGCACGGCATCATAACGATCTTGTCTGGCTAACCCTAAACGGTAACTTAATTCCGTGAGCCGGAAGTCTGCATTGTCTTGCCTAAGTAATGTTCTGTATTCTGCCCTGCTGGTGAACATACGGTAAGGTTCATCAGTACCTTTATTAATTAAGTCATCAATAAGTACACCTATATAGGCTTCATTTCTTTTTAGAATAAAAGGGGCTTGCTGACAGATAGCCAAGTGTGCATTAATACCCGCCATTAATCCCTGACAGGCCGCTTCTTCATATCCTGTTGTTCCGTTTATTTGGCCCGCAAAAAACAAATTATTTATTCTTTTTGTTTCGAGGTTAGCTTTTAATTGGGTCGGTGGAAAATAATCATATTCAATCGCATATCCGGGACGGAACATTTTTACCTTTTCAAAGCCTGGCACTTTGGTCAAAGCTTTATACTGAACCTCTTCTGGAAGAGAGGTAGAAAAGCCGTTTACATAAATTTCCACTGTTTTAAAACCTTCTGGCTCTACAAATAGTTGATGCCTTGTTTTGTCTGCAAAGCGGTTTATTTTATCTTCTATACTTGGGCAGTATCGTGGACCGGTGCCTTCAATCCTTCCTGTATACATAGGACTTCTGTCAAAGCCAGTTTTTAATAGATCGTGCACTTCCTGATTTGTATAGGTAATATGACAGGGTAGTTGTTGCGCTGGGGCAATCTTTTTAACGGTATCCAAAAATGAAAAACCTGTGATTTCATTATCGCCATGTTGGATTTCCATTTTCGTATAGTCCAGGCTACGTGCATCAACCCTTGGTGGAGTACCTGTTTTAAGTCTGTTACTTTCAAAACCCAGACTTACAAGTTGTTCAGTGATACCTGTAGCACTCCTTTCTGCTACCCTGCCACCACCAAATTGTTTTTCACCAATGTGTATGATACCATTTAAGAAGGTGCCGCTTGTTAGGATGACAGCTTTTGCTTTGATTTCATGGCCTAAATTTGTTTTTACACCAATAACCTGATTGTTTTTAACCAGTATACCTTGAACGGTGTCCTGATAAAAGTCCAGGTTCTCTGTATGTTCAAGCATTTCTCTCCAAGTTAAAGCGAAAAGCATCCGGTCATTTTGTGTCCTGGGACTCCACATGGCAGGGCCCTTGCTTTTATTAAGCATCCTGAATTGAAGCATACTCCTATCTGACACGATTCCGCTGTAACCACCCATAGCATCGATTTCCCGGACAATTTGGCCTTTTGCTATACCGCCCATTGCCGGATTGCAACTCATTTGTGCAATTGTGTTCATATTCATGGTAATCAGCAGTACCTTGTTGCCTAAATTGGCAGCCGCTGCTGCAGCTTCGCTGCCTGCGTGCCCGGCACCGGCAACTATAATATCATAATCCTGAAACATAATTAATTTTTATAGGATGCAAAGGTAGTTTAATAATTATAAAATAATGTT
>Ga0164242_10003379_pt1 | contig 18243 bp, 8 predicted proteins | sample OricomgcompostMG_FD_108783 | JGI IMG/M metagenome (GOLD analysis project Ga0164242, IMG submission 108783) | Miracle-Growth compost microbial communities from Emeryville, California, USA - Original compost - Miracle growth compost (MG) ... | reverse complement strand
CCTGGCGATGTCGGCAATGGATAATTTTTTCAAGATTCGACTGTTTTAAACGCTGAAATAAACGGATTTCTATATGGATGGCCTTAAATGTCTGTTGAGCCTTGGATACTGCAGCCCAAACAGACAAATGGTCAGATAACAAATAATGGGCAGGTAATAGGCGCCGGCGATATCTGTGTTCGCTATAAGTCCCATCAGCGGCGGGAATACAGCGCCGCCTAAAAAGCCCATCACAATAAAAGAAGAGGCCTGTTGTGTATGGCTTCCCAGGTCTTTTAACCCAAGGCTGAAGATGGTCGGATACATGATACTGAAAAAGAAATTGATCATGAGCAGCGCTACAAAGGAAATCCAACCTGCAGCCTGTGCAACTACCAGGCACATCAGTATGTTGGCGCAGGCAAAGGTGGAGAGCAGAATATAAGGTTTAATATAACGCATTAGAAATGTCCCGGCAAAACGCCCGATAACCAGTAAAAAGATACTCAAAGAGAAAAAGTAACCTGCATGCTCTGCGCTGAAATGCATGGTTTCTTCCCCATAATTAATAAAAAAGGCCCATGTACCCGCCTGGGCGGCTACATTAAAAAACTGGGCCAATACGGCAAATATAAAATGCCGTTCTTTGAGCAGGTCTTTTAGCGGTGGGGCAGGTGTGGTTTTGGCCCTCACGCCTGTTGGAGCGGCCGCTCCCATTTCACCGTTTTGACGCAGGGCAGCGCTGCCCACTTTAACATGGGAAAAAGGTGAAAAGGCAAAAATCAGCCCCATAAGCGTAATCACGCAGCCGATAGTAACATAAAGAGACTTAACGGTCGACAGATCACTGATTTCTCCCCGCTCGGCCTTAAGTAGAAAAAAGCTGCCGATAGCAGGGCCCAAAACGCCGCCCAGTCCATTGAAGGACTGCGCAAAATTGATCCGCTGGTCGCTTGTTTTTTGTTCACCCAGCGCTGCCACATAAGGATGGGCAACGGTTTCCAGAGAAGCCATCCCGGCAGCCAGGACAAATAAGGCAAACAGGAAAAAAGAAAAGGACCCGGCGCTTGCCGCCGGAATAAATAAAAAAGCCCCGGCCGCAAACAAAAACAAACCGCCCAAAATGGCGCTGCGATAACCAAATCTTTTCATGTAAATGCCTGCCGGTAAGGCAACCAAAGTATAAGCCCCGAATGTCGCCAGCTGGATCAGTGAGGATTTTGATTTGGAGATATGGAGCTCCGCCTGGAAATGTTTATTAAGTACGTCCATGAGCGTTAAAGCCAGCCCCCACATAAAAAAAATAGAAGTGAGAAAGGCAAATAGCAAATAATACATTTTGCTGGTCAGTGGCGCCCGGTTTGTTTTCATAAATCAATTCATGTTTGCGGTAGCGTAAATATAAGGCAATTTAAGCGTTATCGCCTGAGCCGGCGGCCTATCCCAAGTATCCTAAAACGGTTTTACGGTAAATTGTCTGCTGGCTTGTTAGCGGCTTGGTTACTGGTGATTAAGGGTTATTTGGTGCCATTGTCTCATCATTTTTACCTGTTGTTGCCACGTACGGCACTTATTTATCCCTACCAAAATGTTATCCTTATGTTCTTAATACCCAGGGGCGGTATGCCAAGGGTAAAAGCCTGCCGGCTTTTGTCATAAGGTAACTGCCTGAGGACGGCTCCAGACAAATCTACGCATTCGATTTTCCGGATCTTTGTTCCTGCCCGCAATGACAGACGGAGTTCATGCAAACGGTCATCGCCCGTTGCATTAAACAAACGCAAAAGGTAGCTGTCCGGTGCTTTTTCAAAATCCGGCAATTTGTCTGCCGGGGAATCCCGGGTCGCCTCTCGGGTTAAATCACTGCCCATTTTAAAAGCACTGACCTGCCAGCCACTGTTTGCAGGAAGCGTTAAAAGGCTTTTTGTTAACGGCAGTTCGGCATTTGCCATAAAGGGCTGGAATCCCATATCCGTCACCATAAGCGGTTTATTGTACGCCTCTGCCACCTGGGGCACGGACGGCGCTGCCTGCGAAACGCCGCTTATTGTCTTTTGCTTTCCCGCATTGGGCATAAAGGCGTAATCAAGGACCGTAGGTCCCTGGACCTTGTAATCTGCGCCGAAAAGCCCCCGGCCAATATATTGGGTCGTCAGGCCCAGCGGTACTCCCGGGCCGTGCGCATAACTGGTGGTAGCTGTGCTGAATAACGCAAAACCATAACTGCCGTCTGCTGCTTCCAGGTTGACCCAGTGGAGCAAAACATCATTTTTAATGCTATCCCAGCGATCAAAAAAAGTATTGTCCAGTTTACTTTTATATATATCAAAAGGTGCGTCTTTTTCAACCACCGCCTCTTTAAATTGAACGGGGAACAGTGTCAGCAGTTTATAGCGGCTGTTATAAAATGCCTTGTTCGGGTCTTCATTTTTAAATGGCGTTTGGTTATAGGCGCCGATCCCCAGATCCCCCGGATCGCCAGCATAGTTGTCCCAGTCAATGATCAGTTTTGTTTTGATGAGCGGGCCGTTTTGAGTGAGTTCCAGGATCTGCGTAAAAGGCGCACCGGCAATCCTGCCCCGGATCTTAAGCGCTGCATACAAATCGCCGTTGGCTATCACCGTCACTTTGGCCGGCTGCTCATCGCTGCTTCTGAATCGGTGCTGGTTATAAAAATAACCGCGCAGCGTATTCAGGCCACTGCTTTCCCCTTTATTTTTTTGAGGTAAAAATTCATGGGTGGCCACTTTTTTTCCATCTGTACCCCGGCTTTTTAGCTGCAGGCTGGTAATCGCGCCTCCTTTTTTAGGATCCACCATTAATGTATACCGTGCTGTCTGCAATTGAAACAATCCGTTTTTCAGTTGCCGGATAATAGGCCCGTTGCCTGCATTGGTATTGATGTCCCGGTTGCTTTTACGGCGTATTTTTTGCCCTCCGGCCTCCGCGCCTACAGATGTCAGACGGTATATGGCAAAACCCATGGCAGGTACAGTCGCTTCAAAATGAATTGTCACGGGCTTCCCATGCCCTTCAATCGTGTCTTTTGTTGAATCATCATTACCCGTTTCATCTGGGCGGTTAAGATCGTTATATGCCACCTGAAAGCGGACATTTTTGCCTGCCGGGTCCAGCAATTGGAAATTGCTGCCAGCCTCCTCTGCATTTAGGTCACCGGGCAGTTCATAACTTACCATAGCGGTCTGGGCGCTGCCTGTGCTATTATAGATTTTCAGCCACCGGGCCTGTTTACGCGGATTATTTGTAGGAGTAAGCTTTTGCGCATTATCCGGATAAATGGTTAAAGGGTATTTACGGGCGGGATCCTGATAAATCAGACTGTCAGCGATATGTAATGCAGTATCTGTCCATAGGTCTACCTGTTGTTGCCAGGTACGGCCATGCTTTTTGTTGTAGGGCACGATCCAGCAGTCATGGTGCTGGGAGAGAAGCAGGTTTTCCCAGGCTTTATCCAGACTGCCGGAAGGAAAATCATTTCCAGTAAACAGGTGATTTAAGGTTGCCAGGGTTTCCGCTGTAATTAAACGATTTTCCGTACGGCGAACGGCGCGGGCTACTTTTTGGAGGATCTGGCCGCCCCAGACAAGGCTTACCTGGATATCTTCCTGGGATAACTTCCATTCGGGGACCGGCAGCGGGCCGCTGTAAGCGTTCTTTGATGTCGCTCCCGCTTTTGCGATGGCTATTGCTTTTTCAAAATATCCCTGCCAGGTGCTATATACTGAATTCGGGTAAACCGTTGCATTAGCGGCGTCCAGGCGGAGGCCGGCGTCTGTAGTGCCCAGCCAGGGACCGACTCGCCATCCGGCGTCCTGCAGGCACATGCCCACCGGGTTTTGAATGCCGTTTTGCAGGGCACCTTTAATATAACCCGGGCTGTTGCGCCAGGCAATGGTCTGCCAGGTAGAACCTTTTTGCAAACGCTCTGATATATAACGCGGAACCGTTAAAATAGAGCTGCCATTCGGGCCGGTCCAGTAAATCAACCCGCCTTCATGCGGCCTGGTATAGCCTCCCCAGCAGGTGTTTGGATTTTTAAGGCTGGCATACTTAAAGCCAAAAGAGCGTAATATGCCCGGCAGCTGACTGGTGAAACAGGGTTCCTCGGAGCTATAGGTAGAAAATTGAATGCCGTTGAAATGCCTTCTCAGCGATTTCATGCCGTAATAAAATTGGCGGATAATGCTTTCGCCGGATATATTGAACATATACGGCTGGCCAAAAGCCGGGTTTACGTATTCCATCCTGGCAAGTGCAGTCGTATCGGCCAATTCCTTTTGGATAAACCGGTATCCCTTTGGGTCAATGGCCTTAATTGAATCCCAGGTAACTGGTTCTATTTCCAGATTGACCTTCCAGCCCGGGTGCCGGCGCATCTGCTCCTCAATAAATGAAGCATATTTATAGGGAAAATGTCCCCAGATGCCCCCGTGGTACCCGTCTATAAAATAAGCCGTAGGAATATGCCTTGAGGTTTTTTGTGACTGGGCATAGCCCGGTGACATAAAGGCTAATAATAACCAAATACTTAATATAAGGCTAAGTGCCCGTTTGGGAAATGTGGGTTGAAAGCCGCCGCGGCGCGTTTTTTTCCAAAAGCTAGGCTTCCTTACGGAAGTTATCACAAAAATACAGGTGTTGAATGGTTTACTAGGGTACATAAGAATTAGAAAGTGAATGGGAGCCGTCACTTTATATATAGACACTTAGCGTCCAAATAGCCGCCATTGTTACAGAAAATAAAAAAGTGCTTTTTAAAGACTTCAATGGCGGCTTTTCCTTATTTATGTTACTTTCTATTAGTGATTTATACGGGGGCTGCTGTGTTCACCTGAATGAGCAGTTTTTTTTCTATTTTTTATTTTAATCGTCATCAATGCAAATTAGAACTAAGAAAGGCCATTTATGGATCGGGTTGATTATCCTTTTGTGTTACTGCGGGCAAAAAACAAAAGCTGCTACTGTTGATACCGTTTCTTTTTACAGTCCTTCCATGGACCGAAATATGAAAACGGTACTCATACTGCCCGACCATTATAAAACAGCGGGCAAATTGCCGGTCGTTTACCTGCTGCATGGTTATTCCGGGGATTATAGTGACTGGATTAAAAAAGTGCCGGCCGTTGCCTCTTATGCCGATCAGTATAAAGTGATCATTGTCTGCCCGGATGGCGGCTTTGCCGGTTGGTATTTAAATAGCCCGGTTGAACAGCATAGTCAATATGAAACTTTTATTATAAAGGAATTGCTTCCCTGGGTAGACCAGCATTTTCCTACTTATGCCACGCGTCAAAAACGCGCGATCATGGGACTCAGTATGGGCGGGTTCGGAGCCCTTTACCTGGCCATTGAACACCAGGATATCTTTGGCGCAGCGGGTAGCATGAGCGGTGCCGTTGACCTTACCGGGCTGGCGGGCTCTTTCGGGATTGATAAGCTGCTCGGACCTTACAGTAAATACCCCAAAAGATGGGAGCAGCACAGCATCCCCTACCTGACGCATAAACTAGTGAATGATTCACTGAAGCTTATTATTGATTGCGGCTCAGATGATTTTCTCTATCAGCAAAACCTGGCCCTTCACAATAAGCTGCTTTATGACAAAATAAACCATGATTTTATCACCCGTCCGGGAGCGCATACCTGGACCTATTGGGCCAATTCTATTCAATTTGAGCTTTTATTTATGCACCACTTTTTTAATCTATCAAAAAATTAAGGATATTTACCGGGTATTACCGGCAAAGGCTGATTAAATCCTCAGTATTATAAAATAAAGCAAAGCTTAGTAAAGAAAATCAAAATAAATCAAAGCTTAGTATATCACCATTCAATTTTAGCATGACACGTGTATTTTTTCGCAATTTTCTGCTGATCGTATTCACAACATCCCTGATTTATGGTGGCCAAAATCCGCTTAACGCGCAGACCGCCAATAATGCGGCCTATGTAAATCCCATGATCGGGGCCAGCACCAGTGTAGGCGATGCAGGCATTTATCATGGACTGGGTAAGACTTTTCCGGGAGCTACGACCCCTTACGGCATGGTGCAGGTCAGTCCTAATACGATCACCGGAGGCGATAACGGTTCGGGTTATAGTGACGAGCATACCAGTATCGAAGGATTCGCCTTTACACAGATGAGCGGGATCGGTTGGTATGGTGACCTGGGAAATTTTCTGGTCATGCCCGCCACGGGAGAACTTAAAACCTTTGCCGGTAAATTAACGGAGCCCGAAAATGGCTACCGGTCCTTATATGATAAAGCCTCCGAGAAAGCCACTGCGGGTTACTACAGCGTATATTTGAAAAAGTATAAGGTGAAGGCGGAGATGACTGCAGCGCCGCACAGCGGCATGCTGCGTTTTACCTTTGCAAAAAACGAGCGCTCCAGGATTCAGATTGATCTTGCCAGAAGGGTGGGCGGGACGGCCAGTGAGCAGTTTGTTCGGGTAGTCGATGATTATACCATTGAGGGTTGGATGCGCTGCACGCCTGAGGGCGGCGGCTGGGGAGATGGGGACGGCAAGGCAGATTATACGGTTTATTTTTATACCCGGTTCAGTAAACCCTTAAAAGATTATGGGATCTGGACGGCCAATATACCGGACGGGCTAAGCCGCAAAAGGGAATCCGTCACCAGTGACCATTATCAAAAGATCATACAAAACGCCAAAGTGCTTAAGGGACAAAAAAGCTTTAAGGGCCGCCATATTGGCTTTTATACGCAGTTTGGCACTAGGGATAAAGAGCAGGTGCTGATGAAAACCGGGATCTCATTTACCAGTCAGCAGGGCGCCAGGGCTAACCTGGAACAGGAAATTAAGGGCTGGGATTTTGACGGGCTCCATCAGCAGGCAGTAGATTTATGGAACAAAGCGCTGAGCAAGGTTAAGATTCAAGGGGGCACTGAGGAAGAGAAAACAGTATTCTATACAGCGCTCTACCATACGATGATTGATCCCAGGAGCGCGACGGATGTAAACGGCCAGTATCTGGGCGGTGATGGTAAGATACACATGGCCACAGGATTTACCAAAAGAACAATTTTCAGTGGCTGGGATGTGTTTCGCAGCCAGATGCCTTTGCAGACGATTATTAATCCACGCCTCGTCAGTGATTTAATCAATTCTTTAATTACACTGGCGGACCAGACGGACAGCGGTTATTTACCCCGCTGGGAGTTGCTCAATGCCTATAGCGGCTGCATGATCGGCAACCCCGCAGTTTCAGTGATCGCAGATGCCTACGCTAAAGGCATCCGCACCTATGACCTGCAAAAAGCCTATCAGTATGCACTTGGAACAGTACAGCGCTTTGATAATGGGCCGACAGGTTATACACCCGGCGGGCTGAGTATCTCTGAAACACTGGAATACAGTTACGCCGATTGGTGTATGGCACAGATCGCGGGCGCCATGGGTCATACAGAAGTGGCTGGTTTATACCGACAAAAATCAATGGATTTTAAAAATATATTCGACAGTAAAAAAGGTTGGTTCCGGCCTAGAAATGAGGACGGTTCCTGGCAGAAATGGCCCGAAAAAGGCCGGCTGACACAGAACTATGGCACCATTGAAAGTAATCCTTATCAACAGGGCTGGTTTGTGCCGCAGGATATAAAAGGCATGGTGGCACTTATGGGTGGACAGCAAAAAGTGAAAGAAGATCTGGAATATATGTTTGAGCATACGCTGGAAAACTTTATGTGGAATGATTATTATAACCATGCCAACGAACCGGTGCATCATGTTCCCTTTTTGTTCAACCGGGTGGGCGCTCCATGGCTGACCCAAAAATGGACCCGAAAAATCTGCGCCGGCGCCTATCACAACAGCGTGGAAGGCCTGGTAGGAAATGAGGACGTAGGCCAGATGTCAGCGTGGTATGTGCTGGCTGCTGCCGGCATTCATCCCATTTGCCCGGGTGATCCCCGTTATGAGATCACGGCACCGGTATTTTCCAGGATCACATTCAGCTTAACCGCCCCGTACAGCACGGGTAAAAGTTTTACGATCATTGCAAAAAATAATAATAAAGAAAATGTCTATATCCAGTCGGCAAAACTCAACGGCAAGCCTTACAATTATTGCTATTTAATGCATCGTGATATTGTGAGCGGTGGCACCCTGGAGCTGATCATGGGCCCAAAACCCAATAAATCCTGGGGGGCGAAGTAAATGATAAGATAACGAAAAAGGCAACTGAAAGGTAAGTAAAAAGGTAACTAATCGTCCAGATGATAGAATAGGTGGCCGCAGAGAGAGGCTCTGGAGAGGGCAGGGGCTGCGAAGCCGAAGCATTATTTACTGAATGTATTCAAAAAGTACATAAAAATCTTTTTAGAATTCACGGAAGAAAAGTTTTTAATAATGAACCTTAGTATTAGACTAAATTATCCTCACTTGATTTTTTTTCGTAAGTTTTTTAAATAAAAAAGCATAAGCCAGTTTACTACGCAGGCTTATGCTTTTTGTTTGTTGCTGTTTTTAAAAGCCAATTATTTTTTATTCGCTTAAAAAACAGGTCGACGAGTGTTACTTTTAGTTTCACAAATGCCGGGACCTGTAAAAAACATATGAAACCCTGCCTGCAATAAAAAGCAGGCAGGCTAGAAGTAATAAATGCGGACAGCTGGCAACAAATGGCACAAAATGATTCGGGTGCACCTGCACATTGTATATGGCGGGATCTCTGGATTTTTGACGGAACAGTATTTTGCCCGAAGCCTGAATAAGACCGGAGTAACCCATATTGCTGTTAAGGACAATATCTTTTCGGGTTTCGACGGCTCTTAGCCGGGCATGATAAAAATGCAGCCTGCTCAGATATGTATCCATAAACCAGCCGTCATTACCCGGGTTGCAAAAAAAAGTCGCGCCCTTTAAAAGCGCCTCTCTTGCCAGCGCAGAACTCGTCGATTCATTACAAATTAAAATGCCTGCTTTCCCCTGGCTATTGACAGGTAGGGGATCACCGCAAGGCCCCCGCATGGCCGTAAAGCCCGAACTGCTCAAAAAAGGCAACAATAGCTTTCCCAAAGGCCTTTCAATGAGGCTTAATAAAACCTGCTTATCATACCTGGCTTTTACTTCGCCGTTCCAAGACAGTTCGTAAATAGAATTGTAAACCACACCCGGTTGCCCGGTTGCTGTATTTATGCCGAGAAAATGTGTAATACCCGAAGTCTTCGTATTTTGTAAAATTGCCTGAACCAGGTCATCATCCTTTTCATAGGTCCAGGGGATAGCAGATTCGGACCAAAGTGCGATTGACGGTCTCGGCTTCAGATTATTTATTTCACGGCTTAAGTCCACCAGTCTTGCGGCTAACTGATTGCCATTAATGCTATCCCATTTAATATCCGGCGGGATATTTTCAGAAAGAATAGCGATGGTTATTTTATTTTCCGTGGTGGCGTCTGCTGGTATTTCCAGCCGGGAAGTTTCCCGGAATTCCTTTTGCAGTAAATAACCGCCCAGGCCGTACAAACCGATAAAACAAACCGGGACCCACAACAACTTCCAGGCCGCTTCCCGGAGGGTGCAAGCGATCAGACTATTGATGAAAATCACCATAAAACTCAAAACTGGTGCACCTAACAGACTTACCCACTGGATCATCCAGCGGCTGGCTGAGAGTGGCAGCCCCGCCTGGAAATACAACCAGGGCAGTCCGCCAGTCACGCGCTGCAGTATATACTCGGCTAACGTAAAGATACTGGCCAGGGTCAATGACCGGATCAGCAATGGCATATAAAGTCTTGCCAGCCGAACACGGGTATACTTTATGTTTACAGTATTAGTAGCGCTTTTTCCGCTTTTAAGAAATTTGGCCGGCAGCGACAAATAACGGGCTGCCAGCATTATGCCTCCAAAATAAAAGCAAAGCAGGCAACTGCTCAATAAAAATGCAATAAGCCCGTATCCCACACCTGCCCGGCTGCCTGTAAAGCGCCCGGCCCCGGGGATCATCCACCAAAAAACAAAGACGGCAAGGCCTGCTCCAAAACAAAATCCCGCCTTAAAGGCAACCTTTGGTGAAAGGCTGCCCAGAAGGATCAACAGTGGAACAAAACTTATCCAAATTAGCCAGGTATATAACTGTGTAAAAGCAGCGGCTGTCATTAGGCTGGCCAGTATGGCCAGCAGATAGGGGTTTGCCGCGCCTGTTTTGCCATGACTGACATTTTTACTGATAGCACCAGTAAGGTTATTAGGAACCATAGGCTACTTTTACGATGATTACATCATTTAAACTTATTTAACATGATTGATCATTACTGAATAATGACTTTGGCACTTTGTTTAAGGTTGCCAGACAAAACCTGTAACAGGTATATCCCGGCAGCCGGCCGGCCCTTTAGTTCATAATGTCCATCCGGGCTGGTGGCGAAGGATTGCTTTAAGATCACCTTGCCTGCCATATCCATTAATTGTGCATGGATCTTTTCCTTAACCGCGCCGGTCGTTGAACCAGTTGTACCGGCTCCCTGGCCGGCAGTAAAATTAAAGCTTATTTTGCCGCGGGTCGGATTCGGATAAACTTTAAGCGCCCCACTCATTGGGATATTTATACGAACGCTGCGTACGTCAGAGGTTACAGGGCGGCTGCCTGACTGGTAACGCAGACGGTAATAGTTTACCCCTGTAAGCGGCGACGTGTCATAATAGGTATAATGGTTTTCAACAGTTGAATTGCCGGCTCCGCTGACAAGGCCGATAGGACTGTACACCAGGTTGTCGCTGCTGCGTTCCACGGTAAAACCAGTATGGTCATGATCCAGTTCCGTAACAGTCGGCCAGTCCAGCCGGACGGTAGGACCACCTGCTTTATCCTCTCTGGAAGCAGTAAAGCGGCTTAGTCCCACACTTAGAGCATCCTCCGTGTTAACCTTTAAGACAGGAGAATAGCTTAACTGGTGATCCATGTTATAAATAGCAAGCCTGTAGTAGTTCAGGCCTGTAGCGGGGCTGGGATCGGTCGCTGCATAAGTAGCCAGGTGAATAGAATCGGCGCCCGCTATACTAGTAACCTCACTCCAGCCTGCACCGTCCGGGCTACGCTGCACCTGAAAATGATCGTTGGTTGACTGGGCCGCTGTCCAGTTTAGCTGGACGGTACCCGTCTGCAGGCTTGCTGTGAAGCTAAACAGGGAATCTGCGGGTTTTCGATTGGAATAGGGAGAGAGGTCCACTAGTTTCGCTCTTGTATAAATCGGCAAATAGGTCGATTTTACGGCTACCTGCATCGGCACTGATCCGGCATTGCCATTTTGTTCGGTTACAAAAGGGTAGACGGAATAAGTGAATGAATAGTAACCGTCCTTACTTAGGGGATTTAAATGACCTTCATAAGCCAGGATCCCTTCCTGGGAGGGTATATTATAGATCACGGTTTTATTTCCCCAGGGGCCGTAAGGTGTGGGCGCAAACCAGGCCGCGATTTCATTACTCAAATGAGGCACACCACTCATTACGTAATTATTGTCACCCAGTTTCAGGACATTGCCTGCCGGGACGCCGTCCACGATATATTTTGCATTGGTGTAATCTGTGGACCAGCTCCCGTCAGGCTGATAATATTCCCACGGTGTCTGGGAATCAAATTGCCCGGCCGGAACCCTTGCCACAATTGTATGCATGTCAAAGGTACCGGTCGATTTACCAAAATACACGTAATCATAGTCGCCGTCTGCAAGAACACAATTGGGGCTTATATTAATGTCGGCCGGTAATTTGTTCAAACCCAGAACCTTCAGGTCGGGCAAAGAAAGAGAGCCTACCCAACTGCTTCCCGTATAATTGCCATCGCTTATTTCTATCAACAAGACTTTTAACTGGTTGTTTTCAATCAGGCCGCCACTTTGCCAGAATAAATTTCCATTCCCTGGTGTAAAAAGCGAAGCCGCGTTGGGCGCTGACCCTTTATAAACGGAACTGAGTGAGTCACCTTTTTGTCGAACGATCAGGTTATTAATAATGTGGCCGGAATTTATGACGTTGGAATTGGGATCAATATTTCCCATAAAAGAATCGTTTAATACCCAGGCCACGCTGCCGTCGGGTAATAATACGGGGTTATTGTTGTCGCCTGAGAGCCAGCCATAACTTTCACTAAAGTTATTTTGCCAGTTATACTGCTCCCTGAAATCGATATTTGGATGGGTCTTCTGGTTAATCAGTTCGATATCATCCAGGTAATAAGTGGCATTGCTGTTAAACTGCATTTTGAGAGAAACAGGGGAGGACAGTGAACTGACCCTGACAGCATATTGGTACATCTGCCATCCATTGGCCGTGGTGTCAAAACGATTATAAATCTGGTAATGACAATGATTGTTAGGACCGTCAGCCCCGGGCAGTTCAATATCCAAAAGTGCATTGCGGGTATCGCTTAATGCCCAGAAGCGAAGTAAATAAACGCCGGTGTCGGTTAAAGGGATATCCGGCTGTGATAAAACAACTGATCCTGCCGGTCCTTTTGACAAAACGGTCACCTTTAGCGCTTTACTATCGCCATGGATTTGGTTGGGGGTCTGATTGATATCAAAAGCGGCAACACTGCCGTTATCTGACGCGGTAGTCCAGTCGGTCAGATCGCTTTCGAAGCCACCGTTTGGTAGAACAGGTGGAGGGGCCGCTGCAAAATTTCCGGGGGCGGTGGTAAGGGACGGCAAAGGCGTGTTCTGGTCGCCCGCATTGCTTTTAAAATAATAAGTTGTATTGGGGCGTATGTTTTGGGTCGGCTTTATGCACCATTCGTATTCCGTCCGGGTATTATTCAGTAAAGTGTCGGTTAGCTGATCCTGACCGGTAATAACGATGCCCGGGATATAACTGGTGCCGTCCTGGGGATCCGTTAACTGCTCGCTGGTCTTATCACCCTGTCTGATCAGGGTATTATCACCCGCCAGGTTAAACGCATTAATGGCAGAGGACTCGCTTAAAGTTATCCAGGGACCCTCCATGGAGGTAGCGTATTGTAGCTGGTGATTGAAGTACTTCGTGTCACTGGTGTTATTATAGACGGCTACGCGCAGCCTGATGGCTTTATAATCAGAAATCGTGACAGCGGTGTTCTGGACCGCCTTCCAGGTGGCCGCAGCCTGATCACCATCATTATTGTGCCAGCGCCAGTTGCTCTGGGTCAGATTGGCCAGTAATGCAGTACTACTGGCGATAAATAAGCATAAAAGCAGGCATAATTGCTTCATATTTGTTTGGATTTAAAATGTTCGAACTTTTTTATATTATTTGAGGGCTTTTAAAAAAAACTTTAAGCGTATAGGTCAGCACTGCCCGGGATCTAATGTTTGAGCCGTGATTAATACCTCTCTATGATTTGATATAATAGCTATATTTGTTTTATCTGTGATTGCTTCAGCGGAAATGCTGAAAAATTAATTTATCGCCTGCTTTAATTTTTGAACCTCACATGGATTTACCCTTCTTCTCATAATTAGCAAAGGTGGACATCGCAATGCCCTGCCTTGCTTCCCTATTGACACATTACGCAGGCTTTGCCGCTACTTTGATGGTAAACGCAGGTTTAAACTATTTGCATGGAAAAATCGGCAAAATATTTAATTAGTTGCCTGGGAGATCCTGAATAAACTTTCAGCGATTTGGTTGTTATTTTCATATTGATTTAAAAAAATGATAATATGATAAAAATGTTAACGTGTTTTTGGAATTTACGCAAAAAAAGATTAAAATTATATTTGCTAAATCGATTTATAAGTTTTAATATTGTACCAGAATAACAACAGTTAGCGAAAAAAAGTCGGGTAGTATCACTTTATTAACAAATTGTAAACAGGTTGTAAACACATTAAAATACCTGGCCCGCCTGCTTTTTATTGATTTTATTAATTTATAAATAGTCTGTTTTCTTTTCGATTTTCCCTAAAAATATTTGTTATGAATACCATCCACTTTTATTCGGATATTGAGCTTTTTGAAAAATTCAAGCGTGGGGATTCAGCCGCCTTTGAGCAGATTTATAAAAGGTACTGGTCTACCTTATTTAACGAGGCCTGTCGCCTCACGGGTGCCGAGGACCAGTCCAAAGATCTGGTGCAGGATATCTTTGTTTCGCTGTATCAAAAGGCGGATAAAATTGATATTAAATTTTCCTTCAAGGCTTATTTATATCAGACGCTCCGCTATAAAGTAATCAACAGCAAAAGGGATAATTTGATCCATCAGCACTGCCATCAGGATATTTATCACAGATCGGCCCGCGAAAACGTTTTTTCCAATCAGCTTGAAACGAAAGAGTTGCGCAATCATCTTTATGTCGCTATCAACGGGCTTCCCAAAAAATGTAAACAAGTGTTCCTATTGAGCAGGGAAGGGGATTATTCACATAAGGCGATCTCTAAAGAATTACATATATCTACATCGACTGTTGAGAAGCATATTGTAAAAGCCCTTAAAATCTTAAGGCTGAAATTAAACTATAAGGAAATGCTGGCCTAGGACCTTGAAGGCGGTTTTTCGGCTTATCTTGCTGCAAAACAAATTGACGGAAAGCAAGGTTTTTAATTTTAATTTATCTGAGAAGATCCATGAAAATATTTATGCGGGGACGGTTCCAAATAATGACAGTTCTGGTTTTTATACTATTGGACGTATGGGGCATCAAAGCACAAAAAGTGAAGGTGGTCAAGGACCTGGTGCCGTATGTCAATACGCTGCAGGGAACGGCTTCTACGCCAGGCTATTCATATGGCAATACCTACCCGGCCATTGCCCTTCCTTTCGCAGAGCATTTCTGGTCCCCTCAGACAGGCAAAAATGGCAACGGTTGGAAATACTGTTATCAGGACAGTGCCATCAGGGGTTTTGGCCAGACGCATCAGTGCAGTCCCTGGATGAACGATTACGGCGTATTCACCATGATGCCGCTTACCGGAAGCCTGGTTGTCAATGAAGACAAACGGGCCAGCCCATTTCAGCATAAAAATGAAAAGGCATTCCCGGACTATTATCAGGTACGTTTTGATAACGGCATTAAAACAGAAATCACACCCAGTGTCAGAGGCGCGGTTTTCCGTTTTCATTTTCCGGCCAGCGCCCCTGCTTATTTATTACTGGACGGTTATACCGGGCAGAGTCAGTTTCAAATAGATGCTGCGCAAAAAACAGTTACCGGTTATGTCCATAACGGTATTTTTATTCCCGGCAATTTTAAAAATCATATTTTCTTAAAATTCAGCCAGCCGCTGCTAAGCCAAGGCAGTTGGGACGCAGCGACCGGACGGATTTTAGCAGACAGCACGCAGGTATCCGGGAGTAAAAAAGGGATATATCTGCAGTTTAAACCAGGCACTACGCTGGAAGTTAGGGTGGCATCTTCTTATATCAGTTTAGCGCAGGCAAAAATTAATCTTGACCGTGAGCTGGGGACAAAAACTTTTGACCAGGTCCGCAAAAGCGCACATGATACCTGGAATAAAAAACTTGGCCAGATTCAGGTAGAAGGCATGTCCAAAGCCGACATGGAGACCTTTTACAGTTGTTTATACCGCTCCAGCCTGTTTCCCTGTAAGTTCTATGACAGAGATACTTCCGGCAATCCGTATTATTACAGCCCCAATGACGGAGAAATCCATGATGGTTATTTTTATACCGATGACGGATACTGGGACACTTTCAGGGCAAAGTTTCCTTTATACAACCTTTTACAGCCCCAGATGCAGGCCCGGTATATGAACGCCATCTTGGCTGTGCAAAAAGAATGCGGCTGGCTTCCTTCCTGGTCATTCCCTGCGGAGACCGGCGGCGTCATGATCGGCAACCATGCCATTTCTGTGCTCGCGGACGCCTGGATTAAGGGTATCAGAAGTTTTAATCCGGATAGTGCCCTGGCTGCCTATCTGCATGAGGCCACCGGTTCAGGACCTGACGGCAGGTTCGGCAGAAAAGAGTGGCGGGATTATTTTATCATGGGCTATATTCCATACAAAAGCACAGAAGTGGGGTCTACAGCCAAAACCCTGGAATATTGTTATGATGACTTTTGCGCTTATCAACTGGCCAAGGCATGCGGTAATGCGTATTATGCGGATATTTTTGCCCGCCAGCTCTATAATTATAAGAACGTTTTTAACCCGGCCACCGGTTTTATGGAAGGAAAGGACAGTGCCGGAAATTTTGATCCTCAATTTAATCCTTTTAAGTGGGGCGGCCCCTTTGTGGAAGGCAATAGCTGGCATTACAGCTGGTCCGTTTTCCATGATGTACAGGGACTCATTGATCTGATGGGCGGCAAACAAAAATTTGCAGACAAGCTCGATGCGCTCTTTAATAGCCCGGACTCAATTGACGTGGGCAGTTACCGCGATACCATCCATGAAATGCGGGAAATGGTCACCGCCAGGATGGGGCAATATGCGCAGGGCAATGAACCCATTGAACACACAGCATATCTGTATGCATATGCAGGCCAGCCTTGGAAAACACAGTATCATGTACGCCGTATTATGCAGAGCCTTTATAATGCCGGTCCCAAAGGTTACCCGGGAGATGAGGACCAGGGACAGATGTCCGCCTGGTATGTACTCAGTTCACTGGGTTTATATAGCGTATGCCCGGGTACCGACCAGTATGTCATCGGAAGTCCGCTATTTACAAAAGCGGTGCTACATCTGGAAGGTGGAAAAAAGTTTGTGATTAAAGCCATTCATAACAGCGATAAAAATATTTATATCCAGTCAGCCACCTTAAACGGAGCGCCCTTTACGGCTAATTGGATTGATTACAAAACCATAATGCGTGGAGGAGAATTGGTGTTTCAAATGGGCGACCGGCCGGCCATAAACAGAGCTGTCAGGCAGAGTGACCTGCCTTTTTCATTATCCCGCAGCGAGGACCATCAGGTTCCTGAAAGGTAGAAAGACGACTGCCTTTGACGGCCCTATAAAGTTCCACGTATGGAATCCGGCGGCAAATTGCTCTCAAAAAACCAGCAAGTAGACAATAAAAGCGGGCGGCTCGCCTGAAAAAAAAGACCGGGCGAGCTGTTTAAAGATTAGGAGGTTACGCGGTCAAATCCATTTAGGGGAAGTTCAACCGTCAAAAAGTGCTTTTCCATTACTGCCTAAAGCTGCTGAAACACCATTCATAAACTGCTAAAAAAGATTTAAAAAAACAGTGGCGGTAATAGTAATTGAAAGTGTCTTAGAATAGAGGAGGGGCTGGACAAAAAAAAAGTGGGGAGTAAAGCAAAAACGGGTACGGTCAAATACGGTTAAATACGTTTGAATAAGACCAAAATTTGGTCGGATACAGTCCAAAAGACCTTGCTGTACTTTTGGGAGCGGTGAGCAGCTAAAAAGGCCAGCCATTGAAAAGCGTATGCGCACAAAGGATTAAAAAAGGTGTACTGCCGGGTAATTTAAATGCAAGGAAACCAAAATATGCCTTTATTATCGTAGCAGTCCCCTCGCAAAATCAATTGATCTGACAACACGCAGTACTAACTGATCAAAGTAAAAAATTATTAGGTCCTAAATAAATATTGTAATGAAAAAACAATTTATTGCCTGGGTGGCTCCGGCGACAGTTATTTTGGTTATTTTTTCTGCCTGCCAGAAAAGTGGCTTTCTGGACCAGACCTCGACCACCAGTCTCAATGAGCAGTCTACTTTTTCAGACAGTGCCAACGCCATGGGGTTTTTGAATAATATCTATGCCAAAATTGGTTTTGCCAGTGACCCTAAAAGGTTTAATGGCGGAAGTTACGCAGCAGGGCTGGACGCGGCCTCAGATGAGGCTGAAGGACCGAATGCTTCCAGCTCTAACGGCTTTGTCCAGTTTGCCACAGGTACCGTCAATCCTACCGTCGTGCCGGATGACGCCTGGAAAATCTGCTATAGCAATATCCGGGCAATCAACCAGTATTTAAAACACCTGCCCGTTATCCCGTTTTCTGCTTCGCTGAAAGCTTCTACCAGGGCAGAAGCGCATTTTTTACGCGCCTGGTATTACTTTATGTTGCTGGAACATTATGGTGGCGTACCGCTCATCGGAGATTCCATTTATACGGCCAAGGACCCGATGACCCAAACTCGTAATTCTTTTAAAAGTTGTGTCAATTATATATTAGCAGAGTGTGACTCCGCGGCTGAAAATCTTCCGGTCACAAGGACCGGGTCTGAATATGGCCGGGCCAGCAAAGGGGCTGCACTGGCACTTAAATCAAGGCTGCTGCTGTATGCCGCCAGCCCTTTATTT
>Ga0164242_10003378_pt1 | contig 18244 bp, 10 predicted proteins | sample OricomgcompostMG_FD_108783 | JGI IMG/M metagenome (GOLD analysis project Ga0164242, IMG submission 108783) | Miracle-Growth compost microbial communities from Emeryville, California, USA - Original compost - Miracle growth compost (MG) ... | reverse complement strand
TAGTCCGTCTTGGGCATTTTCGTTTGGATAGGGAAGGAAGGAAGCGTGGTGATGGTGGCTGGTGGACGAGTCCTTGGGACGGCGTTTGAGATCACATGGATGATGGGAATGGGGTCGCGTGTTGGTGGTACGATGTATATGTAGGTAAGATGGTCGGGTTCTCTAGGAGCGGGATCCTCCTCCAAGGTTGGGAAAGGCGTCTTGTTTCCAGGTATTACTCAGGAGAGTAGCGGAATTGGCTGGGCTTCCCACGGTGTTAAAACGGAGACGCGACCGCGAGTCCTTTCTAATGGGGTTTAAGGAGTTCTGCTATGTTTTTAGTATAATAAGTTTGGCTGGCCAAACAGCACAGCGAGGGATAGATCCCCTCAAATATATACCCAGAACCCAATTTCGTTCTCGCCTGTGTGATGACTTGTTGGTGTGACTTCCAGCCACTTGAAACTTAAACCTGGCCGTTGGTGGCTTGGTTCATGGCCGAATACATGTTTGTTAACGCCGAGGGATTCAAGTAACCCAACAGGCCGCGTCAGATAATTAACCAGGGAGTGAATCCCTTTCTGGCAAGGCAGCAACGTTATTGGTTCTAGGCACTGTTATTATGATATGACCATTGTAACTGTGAAATTCGTCCCGGAATGTAAATACAACCTGGTGATATGCTGATAAAGGGATTCCTCCAGGGGGCTACTGTGCGTTACTAGAACTATGCTCGCCATATCCGTTTCCATTAAACGCCGAGCGTCCTATGCCGCAATAAGGAATCGAATCTGCGGCCGACAAGACAGTTTACCATATTGCCGACTGGTCAAGGTCGAACCTCTTCAGCTCCTTATTCCCATCCTCCAGATCCTTCTTCGCCTTCATCCGCATATAAAAGATAGGACAGTCCTTACTACTGCAGATGACGTCGCAGTGCATGCTCCCCTGACACCTCTGACACTGTGTCCAGAGTCTCCCGAACCTCACCTCCAGGTCCGAAACCTTGTCGAGTGTCTTCTTGTACAGCTCGCCCACGCGCGGCGCGTCGTCGGCGCAGACCGCGCCCTGGCTCTCCTCCTTGCCGGTCAGCGGCTTCTTGCACGCCATGCACGTCTGCGTCTTCTTGGCGAACTTCATCAGCCCGCCCACCGTCGGCGCGGCGACGGAGATGGCGCGCGTGTGGTCGCCTGCCAGCAGGGTCTTCACCTTGCTCTCGCTGCCGAGGATGGGTTCGAAAATACGAGTCAGCGGTTTCGCCAACTGATTGTCGAGATAGTATCGCGTGTCGATGGGAACATTGTGCTCCAAGACGTAGATCGGGTCTTCTGACCGCTCGAAATTCTTCGATCCTGCCATTTTCTTGACCATGACATAGGCGACTCGATCGCCCAGGCCAGGTGCCGAACCCGGATCACGCCTCTTCATCTTTTGAGCCAGCTCCACGTGCGCCTGCTTGCCCGCATAGTCCTCTTTTGTCAATGCTTTTGTAATCACAAGCTTCGACATGTCGACCTTGTTTTGCAACAGATCTGAAATGGTGTCCCGGACATATCTATAGAGCCGGGTGAGCCGGGGGTTCTCCTGGAATGGGGGTGTTCTAACTTACTGTTGAGCGCCGGACACATCCCGATCGATGAGGATCATCCTCAGGACCTTCTCAATGACAGTCTGGGCCAAGAGGCAGTTGTCTCGCCGAACGGTTTCGATACCCTTGGTGTCCATCTTGTCATACTTATCCGGGTTGGTCCAGTAGAGGCCTGCGTAGCGTTTCTTGTTGATCAACAAGTAAGGGAAGTAAACCTTCTCGAATTCTAGCTTGATCGGCTTGACAAACTTGCTCGAGACGAATTTGGCTGCCTCTTCGCCCAGCCTCATGGCTTCTGCTAGGTCGTTGGTCCCGAATTTGACCATGACCGAGTCGGTATCGCCGTAGATGACCTCGGCCTTGTGCGAGTATCCATTTTCAATGTTGTACTTTTGTTCCACCTCTTGTTTTGTCTGCTGAATCATGTCACGGCCGAAACTGGTGGTGCTACTTGCGATCTCCAAGCAGGGGAGTTTGCCATTTGCTGCTCCGGTCAGACCGTAGACAGAGTTGGCGCTGATCTTCAGAGCCAACTGACGGCCATTCAAGACTGCCTTCTTAAATGGGTCGGTCTCCATGGCCAACTCCCGCTTAGCCTGCTTTCTGGCTGTCAGAAGTTCCTCGAGAATCTGGGCGAGCAGCCCTTTTCTCCGCTTGGCCGTGACGAAGATGTCTCCTGTGGGAGTAACGATGTAATCTTCGTCCTTCTTCAGACCAAACTTATCGATCTTCGACAGGTTGTGCTTGTCGATCAAGGTGGTATAGCAGAGGTTATGAGCCTGGATAATGCTAGGGTACAGCGAAGCAAAATCCAGCGTCGCAATGGGGACGTCATAATAGTCTTTGATAGGTTCGATGACAGTGGCGCCTTGGTACTGGTCATCACCTTCCGCCGGCTTGTTGGGGATGACGAGCTTCTGTTCCAGTGCCTTTCGAAAGAGTTGGCTGATGAACTTGACTTGCTGGCCTTTTGAGAGAAGGAAGTTGAACGGAACGCCGGTGACTCTTGCCATCTCCGTGTAGTTCTCTAGGCAGGATAGCTTATCCATCAGCCGTTGGGGAAGGTAAGCGTCCTTGAGGCAGTACAGCGCTAGTCTTCGTCTTGACTCGGGTGTGCCGTTGAATAGCTCCGTGATCATGCTATAGTGAACGTCTTCCTTCTGCTCGCCGAGGAAGTGAGAGCTGACCGAGTTCAGAGTGTAACTTCGAAGTTGGTGATCCCGCTGGATCAGTTGCAACATATCGAGCTGGAGGCGGCCAGCAATGTTGATAGCTTTCGTGTCACGGTTGCCCATTTGTTTGCTACTGAAATTCGACTTCTTGATCTCCGATCTGACCTTGGTACGAGACCAGCAGTTAAACTCGCGCACCTTTAGTACTTTAGCTCGGTTTATAAGGTAAGGGAAGTCGAAATTGGCGATGTTGTATCCGGTGATGATATCAGGATCAACCTCTTGAAGGAAGTTGCGCCAGGAGGAGAGCATATTTTCCTCCCTGTCGAAATCCAGGACCTGTGTTGCTACAATGGGACTCGTCCGATCTCGGCAGAATACGTTTCGAACGAACGGCTTCTTTTCTCCGTACCTCGTGACAACGTTTGCTATCTGAATGATGGAGTCGTGTTCGGCTTCAGGGAAGATGCCCTTGCGACCAGCGCATTCGATATCGAAAGAGAGAATCCTGAGAGGGGCCATCTTAGACCATTCGCCCGCCGCTTTATGAGCAATCAGGTCACGATAGCTTATCTCAGCCTCGATCTGACAGTTCGAGTGCTTGTTGGTGACCAGGTGGTACTTGTCAGCGGGAGCCTCAACCCAGCACATGCCGGAGATCTATCTCAGTTAGCGGGAGCAACCCCAATTGGAAGTTTGGGACACCCACCCCACAATCAACCATGAAGCGTAGGACATATTGAATATTGTCGTAAGTCATGATGGTGCCATCCCCGGTCCTCCACATGCCCTTCCAGTTGGCATTGTTTTCCTCGATCAAGGTCCGCACCGTATACATGAGCCTGGGGTCGGTCAAGGTGATCTTCAGATAGGGGTTCTTGATGTTGTTCTGGAAGCCATAAATGCTCTCCCGCATGGTGAACTGCACGGACTCGATGACGGGTTTGTGTTCCGCGATACGGGTCTCGAGGTACTGTTGAAAGGGTCCGCAATCCTGGGGCGTGAACGACACGGGTGCAGGAAGGTAGAGGTAGTGCTTGAAGTCCTTAACATGCAGCATGACGGAGTTGCCATTCTCGGTAACACCGAAGAGCCTAACGGTCGTCTGCCCACCATAGAGCATGCCCTCTTCAGCTTCGATAGACTGGAAGGTGAGATTGGTTGTCTTGGGGTCGAAATCTGCAGGAATTGGAGGCCGGGACCAGGCCTGATCCTTTTCTGAATTGTTCTGCTTGCGCTCCGAGATATCATGGCTCAGCTTTTCGAGGAAGTCCTGCTCGAACGTGCTCTTGGGCTGGCTCGAACCCAGTCGATTCTTGGCCTCGTTCTGGGAGCTTTTGAATGCGACAGCGGGCGAGGAGGGGGGAGGAGGTTCAAGTCTTCGCTTCTTGGTCGAGGAAGGCGGCGCGGGTAGGTTGCCACGAGCACTGGATGCTTCGCCAAGCACCCGCTTCTGAGGCAGAACAGTACCAGGCATGATGGGGGGAGATATACGGCACTGGACTGCTGTTCTAAGATTCGAGATCACCAGCAACCATGTGACTAATCGTCGGGCGCTGGGGTTGCATGTGGTTGAGACGTTTTATTTGTTGTCTAGTCGAGTTTGGTGGTGGGAAGTCATCCAAGGGGGAACTATGGATACTTCTTAGAGAGTTAACTGGAGACGCGCCCTGGGAAAGGACGTGACGTGACAGACCCACGTAAAAGGCGCGACCCGTTAATTTATGTGGCCCGTGCGATCGCCCCGCCATCTGCCCCTCCACAACAAGCACGGTCTCCATCTTAGACAGGCAGGGAGGTACGTACCTATTGTTGTCAGTGCTATCGAATGTCAACTCAACCACTCACTCCCTTGGCTCCGACACATTCCAATCTCGAGTCTACCAGGCTCCTTCCTCCATACGAACGATTCCTTAAATGGCCGACCGGCATACTTCTCAGGCGCGGACGGACCGTCCTGGGATCTCGAGAGCCCGCAGTGCAATCACAGCGCCGAGTGTTCGCCGCAACCTATTCCAAAGCCAACTGACTCGGAGACCGACCGCCACATCCTCTACTTCCGCTGAGACCCTCCGGCTTGACACCGATGCGCAGTCAGAGTCGTCTGATATTGTGATCCGCGACAAGAATGGGGAAATAGACCTCGGTGACCCGCCTACCCCCCCTGTCGACGACCCGGATGAGGTTCCAATGGATGCGAGGCAAGACAACGAGAAGGAGAGGCAGAGATTGTCCGAGGCTGTAAAGCAACACCAAATTGATCAGAACAGCGTACCATCTCAGCCAGAAGGTAGCCTACAACCTCGTCCTCCACACCGGAAGATCCTGACACTGACCGCGACTACGGAATAGAACTCCTAGAAGCTGTCCGGGCAAGCCTGAGGGCCAAAGTTGCAGCATTGGCCGAGGACGATTGGATGTACAAACGCGAAGAGAAACCAAAACACCATTAAATGGGAGGAGGCTGGCCGGATGAGTCCGGTCAATTATATTTTGACTATTTTCTATGCCGACCTGTACTTGCGAGCACCTCGACGATTTGGGGAATCAATCTAGACCCTCGGCAGTGGGTGCCTCCACACGACGGGCTGGGGGTTGCCTCCCCGCACCGCCTGGAGCTCCCCCGCCAAACAGGCTGCCCATCATGTCCATAAGTGGGTTGTTCTGCCGCGGCCGCTGGATGCCGAAGTACATTTCGGCGATCATCTCGAGCGACTCGTCCCAAGACCCGACCTCGTTGAGGTGACTAGCATATTTGCTCCGCAACTGCCTGAACAGGTCCGGGCTACCCTTCTGCACCGCAAGCAACAGCAGGCCAAGGAAGTTGATGAGCGGCAGGCTCGGGAACACTCTAATGTCGGAGCTCTGGCTGCTGACGTCTTGGACGCCGAGCCCCTTGTTGTCGGCGCCCAAGGAACTGGTGAATGTGCGGTAGGAGGCGTTGGCTGCTCGGACGTTGGCGACTAGGAGATAGGGGAGGATGGCTCGGGCTGCGTATTGGGCTGCTGTATGTGCCTCGTCTTCCCTGTACCATTCGTACTCCATGCGGGTTAGAACCTCTGGCGAGTCCTTTGTGCCAAGAATCAAGTGCCGTTCCGCCTCGTATGTATCATGCTCCTCTGCGTAGAGCGACCCTGCGACATGGTGGAGTTCTGGGTCGCCGGCGGGGTATTCGCCGAACTTGCACGACCATCTAGATGCCGTAGGTGTCAGTAGGGACAGAGGGGAATATCGAGGGTGCTCCCAGGACGTATCTCACCCAATCATCTCTCCAATATACTTCTTCCTCGTTGGCTCCTCGCTGTCGAAGAGGCGCAGGCATGCCAAGAGCCTGCCTTTGGAGTTCGAATCAGGCTTCAATTCGGCCTGCCTGTAAACATCCACCAGCAGGATGCTCAGGTCCCCGCCACTTCCGCCCTGGCCGGCACTGAGGAGCGACTTGGCGACATTGTAGAGGATGTCGATCGCGGCGTCCCAGTTCGCGGCCTTGGTGTACCGGGCGGCTACGACCCGAGTTTGCTGCTGGGCTTCATAAAACTGGCCCTCGGAAATGCGCTGCTGGAGCCGAGCTATGATCTTTGCGATCTTGTCGGTTTTTACGCTCATGGTTGGATGTCTAGCTGCTGCTCGCTCTCGAGAACGCAGGCGTGGTTGCGATTTGGGCAAGTTTCGGCTGACGTACGTTTACGTGGGGCTGTTGAGCTTCAATTCAAAACCCGCCCGCCAGGTACGTACCTCAGAATAGCAGAGGTACCAAGGTACCTAGGTAGGAAAAAGCAGGGCTTATAAACAACAATTGCGCCATATTTTCACAATCAACCTCCGCTTCGTTGGTGAAACGGTATCATCTGCGCTTCCCATGCGCAGGGCTCGGGTTCGACTCCCGAACGTAGCATCTTCTTTTTTATTTTTTTATTCTTCTTTTCATCTCTGTCACGAACCAATATTCGGGGCGCAGGGGAGGGCGCAACGTATTGATTGTATTTGGACTAGGAAATCGACGATGGAGGAGAAAAGAGACTATTTACAGTAGGCGCGTGGCGTTGGCCCTTTTGCTGGGCGCGTTGCCCCGCGCTGGTCCGAGCGCCACACCGCTGCCACGTGCTGTTGCACGTGATAGTGTGCTTATGTAAGCGAATGGGCTGCGCGCGATGTCGGGGCCTGACAATCTCGTCCCATCACGATAGGATATCAAGGGGCTGTTGATGGCTAAGTAATATTGTCGTAAAACGGTGATGGGGAGGGGGGGAAAGAGTAGGTACTTGGCTGTGTACGTAATGTCAGGGAGACACGTCCCCCCAACCCATATTCCTTTTTCAACCTCCTTCTCCTCATCCCACCCTCCTTATCCCGCCCTCTCTCCAATATCTGTGACAGAAGAATTACTTGTCATATCCGTACTGCTCTTTCTTTGACTTACCCCCACCTTTTTCCTTTTCCTTTTTCGATTCTCCTACCTCTTTTGCTGAAGCGGTGTGAGGAGGCGGTCTACTTATATGGCAACCGTCCCCAATCCCGGCCCAATGGCACAATGTCCTTCTACAATTATTTTGAGAGTTTACTTTCCATAGAACTTGGATTATATTCTCCCTTTACGCCCCGGACTGCCATTTCGACGGGGTATGCTCAGAAAATGGCGGCTGTGTGCTGGCCGCAATCAGGGGGGGGCGTTGGGCGGCTCTACGCGCTAGCTACCAATTCCAGCGTCCGTAGGTAGTCAGGACCTCACATCTCTGGAGCTTGCACTATCTCTAGATTGTCTTTAAAGTAGAAACAGCAGCTAAATTCCAGGCATAGCACTCCATGCAAGGAACGCCTAAACCTACACTCGAGGGTCCAGTGGGGTAGCCAGGGCCAGGCAGCGGCAAGTAGTAGGGCAGGGCTGCAAAGCAACCACCAACGCCGGTTTAGCTGGCTTTAACTACCAAGGGCACTGAACATACGCACATGCAGTCACACAGTTCCCGTTTCAACTCATGAGACTTGCAATAGCTCTCCATGATGTTGGTCATGATCACACGCCAGATGAGCCGACATATCGGGCTAATATCAATATCATGAACATCTAGAAACAACCTATTCCGCGACTGTAATGAGCGGCTCGAGATAAACACTACCCCAAGGATAGAAGAGGCAAGCGAAGATGCTACAGGAAAGTATTTAACACAAATAGAACAACCATCGAGACAGCCATCAACATCGTGACACAGGCCAGTTACGTGCAACAAAAGAGAGTGTCCAAGAAGACCACACCATCAAATGCTACCCCCCAACACGCCTCCCAACCACCCTTGTAGCCTAGCATCGCCTACATCATCGAAAGTTGGACAGAATTGTCGTCGCGATCCCGCAGTACCCGAGGACGAGGAAGATCTGTATCTCAGGCCTATCCAGCTCAAGGATCTGGATGATACAGATGAACAGAATGCAGAAGCCGATCACAATAGCAACGCCGACTGGGTAGCTGACGACATGGTACGATAGCAGTGCCGTGGGGACGAGGATTGCTGTGCACAACAATAGAAGCAACAGCAGGTAAAACGTCAGCAGCATCTTCTTCTCATCGTACCCCGACAACCACAAGTCTTCCGTCTCCTTCACCTCGGTACGGAAAGGCTGCTTTGTCGGGAGAGGAATGCCCCAGGGCGTCAGCAATAGATGCAGAACGGGTGCGGGATTAGTGCTAGCGTTATCATCGTTTTAGACTTACACAGAAGAACTTGCCAATCCTGGTAGTGGGGAGGTTCAGGATGGTCCTATCCAACCTACCCCGACGCGAGTTGAGCACTCGGAGGTCCTCTATGTCTGTGTTACGGAGGATCTCCTCGCCTCCGGGGTACTGCTTCGACAACCATATACCGACAGCATCGACGCTAGCCTGCTGCGGAATGTCATGGGCGAGGACTTGCCCGGCTCTGATGAAAAGATCGTCTAGTGGGTTAGCGTTGTGGCAAAGTCAGCGCACTGGTACCTAGAGAGTCTCATTGGAGGAACTGGGCAGAGTGCTATGAGAGGCAGCCTAGCTGTACAGTGGAAGAGCAGAGCAGGGCCAAGCTTCTTGTACAACTTGCTCAGCTGTCCGCTATATCTCTGGCGTGAAACGAGCGATTTCTGCTTCTTTTCGATCCGTCGGATTCCTTTCATGTACTTGATGATCCGGTGGGATGAATATTCGAGCATTCTGACAGTATATGATTCGAATACAGGATGGAAGTTGTAGGGTACATGTCGGGTCTTGATGTGGGCAAGTCCCTTAAGATTTGTCTGCTCGTCTGCGGTATAATCAGAGACTTCCCTTGCCCAAGAGTTCCCATACATCCACTAGATGTACCTAGGGGAAGATGGTCAAGGGCCCTTACCGAGGTTGATGTCACTCGAGTCATCTCCTATAACCGGGGTGAAGTCGACCCCTGGATAGGGATCTCGTGCATTAGAAGGCTGTGCTCTCCCTGAGACATGGTCACCCATCTCTATGTCCTGCTCGGGTCGTTCTCTGTGTGCAAGAGCGCCAAACCATGAGAAGCGGTCTGCCAATGTCGAGTCTGCCATTGTCGAGGCTGGGGAAAGGGATGTGTCCAAATTTCAGCAGAGCGATCAAGGCACAAGAGGTGGCCCTCTACCGCTCTATATAGACGGAGTAGCAGTAGGGAGAGCCTCTCCTCTGCACATCCCTTGGGCAGGGAGCCCGCCTTCAAGCTGAGCGATGCCTGACCACCAGGAAAGGAATTTCAAGAGCCTCACCGCCCATCTGACGATGATAATGGCTTCATTAAGTGGGACAGTTGGTTGGTCTTCAGGTATGTCGGCATGCCGTTGCTGATCGGGCCGCGAATGGCATCCCCCAAAGGACCCCGACAAGCAGGAAACGACCGCCCTGTCTGGCGCACTTTGGTGGCGTTGTACTCTGCTCGCCTCTCTGTCACCCCCTGATAGGGCCATAGCCGCCGAGATGGAGGGCCGAAGGGAAGGCTTGTGCGACATCGAGATTTTTGATTGAGGCGTAGCCAGCGCCAGTGTATGCTCATTGGGTGCAGTCTCTGAGGGGTGTCTCGCCTGGGCAGCAATGGCCGCGCCTTAATTGGCCGATCCTAACGATAATCTTGGGGAGATTCTAATCGCTGCAAGATGTGCCAGCGATATGTGACAAAATCCCCAGACTAGATTTGAGGCTGAAGTTAGTAGAACGCCAGGGACGCGGGGATCAGAGCATCGCAAGTTCACTCGGCCGCAGCTAGTCATAGTAACAGAACGACGAAGCCAGAGAAAAGTGTCTGTGTTCTATGCAATTGAATGTATTGATTTGGTATCGGCGGAAACCTTTTTGATGTGTGACGGGCTGAATTAAATAGAAAAAAGAGGGGTCGCTACCATAAGCGCACTTCTAACTCCTTTTAGGGCAACCCTGTTGCGGTGTTGCCAAGAACTCTGAACTTCATGTTGGTATGAAGTTGGAGCAATATCCATGAAGGACAGGGGAGATAAGTTACATCAGCATATCCAACTCCCCTAAGAAAAGACGTGTGTGGTGTAGTGGTGTAGTGACCGGGATTGGTTCAGGGGCGGAGCAGGCAGGGGGACGGATGGAGCATAGTCGACCGGGTTATATAATCTCAAGACTTGGACGCTCTGGAACACTGAGTTAGTAACTGTTCGTTCCTAGGGCTGACTACAATTCCACAAGACTTTACCAGAGACCGTCCCCAGGACTGCATGGGTTCGAGCCCTAAGGTGGCACGCCAGTGTCTTCGTCAGGGTGACAGTTATCGACAACATTATTGCTCTGAAGAACCCTCAGATGGCGGCGGTTTTGGGTAGACTACACCCCCTCCTTTCACTTGGGCCATTCTTGGTAAAACCTCTGCAGGAGAGTCTCCGTTAGCTAGACCACTGATGGCGCTGGGTAGGGGGGCCGACAAACGGGAATGCTGCGGCCGTAGTGTAACTGAGACGTATATAGGACTCGTCTAGGGTTTGTCTCGTTTGTGGGACTGTGGTGATTTAATTGGGAGATTTCTGGTTGCCAGGAGCGTTGAGATGCTCTCCATCGTCGTTGAGATGGGCACCAGCTTTGGTTTTAAAGAATCCAGGGGGTCCACGCCCCAGTTCATCCCCGTCCCACTTTGTAGGTTGTGCTGAGCCTGGGTTCGCCGAACCTGGGCACACGGCACCTAGGCTTTAGGTCGGCCAGACCCAAGTCAGCTAGACTCAACTTGTCCATGGCGAGCCCCTGTTCACAAGAACCGAGCACGCGATTTAGTCTCTGTAGACCTGTCACTTTCTATAAACGTGGGGCGAGTGTCTAGGCCCGTCGACTGGATGCCAAAGTTCCGTTGATGTTGAGGAGGAGCAAATTGCCCGTGGCAATAACCATGCTACCTCTGGGCGCAGGTTGCGTATAAACGTATCATTTTTGCTCTGGGAACATCACGCTAGGTACTACTGCACACATGTAGCCCTCATCACACTCGAGATGCATGTACCGTCCTATAGCGCAGGATTAAAGCGCCAAAGCGGCCCCCACATGCGCAATGAGAGCGAGCGGTGAACATGGGTCATTGCCGACAGGATCGAAGCTATCGGGTGCGCGATTAGGTATCGTGGACCCAGGGAAATTCCGCTGCAGGCCCTCCTCACTTGTTCTCGTTCTGAATGGACGTGTGGAAGACCGCTGATAGCGGCGACAAGGGACGGTCCAGCGACACAATGTCTGTGCAAAGCAAAACCAGCTCCCGAGGCCAGCGGTTGGTGGTCCGCCGTTCCCAAAGTTGAAGGCAGTTTGGAACGGTTCTGTAGATCTTGTTAGCTCGGTGAGTCACCAGATGGCTACAGTAGCAGGGCCAAGGGACAAGATACAGGGTGTGATGCATGACCCCCAATTAGGTCGGCCTTAGGGCTGAACATCGACCATCAACAAGTAAAGGCCATTCCAGACGCAAAGATTTGCGTCCTCCTCGGGTACCCCAACCGGCCGCCTGCAGGATCATAGCATTCTGGTGCAGGGGTTTCTTCAGGATTTTTGTTCAACGTGTTGTATTCCGGCCCATCGAGACTCCATTGCCCCTCTCACCGGCTTCAACATTTCAGTCGGTATTCGGACACTTTGGTTATATTCCTGAGGCGAGGTGGGACCTCTGTGGCGTAAGCATATAGTGGGCAGCTGCCTGGCCACGCGCTTGCATCACTAGCAGGTAAAACCGTAAAGCTGCCTGCACGTTGCCCGGCGAACGAGGGGATGCTTCGAGTGGCGGACGTGCCAGTCCTCTTTTGGCTTTAACCCCCTGTCGAGATGCATCTGGGTCCGGTTTTGCGTGTCGGATCACTCCCCGCGGAATCCAAGGGGGGAATTCCAACTGGACAGCACGATAGTCGGCGGGCTAACGCCAAGAAAGAGAGTTCAGTATTCCTTTTTCTTAGGGAGACGAACTTGACGAGCGATGGATCGCACAATCCATTCGGGGAACAATTTCCGGATATCAAAATGTCTGGGAGGGAGGCATTCCTATATGTTTCCACGGGGCCTAGGCTGTAGCATTTATCGAATGAGCGGTGGGCTACCGAACCAATGATGGGTGACGTTCGCTGGGATGGTGGACACACCCATGCAACCTGCCGGCACTCGCCATTAACTCTGAGAGTCGAAGGCGAGGGATCCGTAAATAGATCGCTGGTGATGCATCGGGCCGTAACTCTGCTTACGTCTTCGAGGCCGCATATTCGAATCACTGTGAAATGCAGGCCGGAATTCGCACACTATCACTTGTAGCGTCCACTGGGTCTGTCTTTTGGCAACTCGGTGCTTGTTGAGGCGATTCCCATTCTCGTTGTTTGTCCAGGTTATTTTTACGACCGTTGTTGGTCCTGGACGGTTACCCAGACCTATCCTACAGTACCTACCTTACAATGAGTCCGCCATTGGTTTGGATACGCACTGTACCTTACACCTTACCTCCTTTACCTCTATATACCATCCTACAGCCTGACCGCCGAGTATTTATTTGGAGATACTTCCCTCAACCCCTCCAGGGCTTCTTTTTATGGTCAATTAGCTTCATTTCGCACTCGGTGTTACTAACTCGACAGCCACGATGATGGACCGACGAAGTATTGACCCCTGCGTGAGCAACAACACACAGAAAGAGCAACAACTAGGCGTTTCTTTGCAAATCATATCTGACCTCCACCTGGAGACACCGCACTACTTCCCAATGTATTCCGACTTCAATCTCTAGCCCGGTTGCGACTATCTTGCCCTCCTCGGTGATATCGGCAACGCCTTTGATGCCCGACTCGTCCACTTCCTTGAGAAGCAACTGCAGCAATTCAAAGCAGTCTTCTACATTCTTGGAAACCACGAGCCATATCAGGGTCAGGATTCTCTTGACTCGCAGAGCTGCACATACCAGAATGCAGTGGCAAAGATGGGAGACTTCGAAGAGGCCATTTCTCAGCGGCGCGAGGCTGAGATCAGAGAAGCTGGCACCCCATCTATCGGGCGGTTTATGCTCCTGAATAGGAGTCGGTTCGATGTATCTGACACCGTGACTATCCTCGGCTGCACGCTCTTCTCCAGTACCAGAGTCTTTTAGGAGTACAGTGTCGATGTTTGTTTCCGACTTCTCCAACATCTCGAGCTGGACAGTAGACTCGCATAACGCGGCACGCAGGGCAGACTTGGAGTGGTTGAACACCCAGGTGACGGCCATTACACGAGATGAGCCACATCGCAACATCGCGATCCTAACGCATTACAGCCCGACCAAAGCCCCTGAGGCGAACGACCAAGAAGATCTCGAGGATCCACGCGGGGTTCAGAGCGCATTCATCACCGACTTAGCGCGAGATGTATGCTGGACTAGCCCGTCCGTCCGACTCTGGGCTTTTGGCCATACTCACTACAACTGCGACTTTGTGGACTCTATCACCGGAAAGCGAGTTGTAGCAAATCAGAGAGGCTATGGTCGCGAGGACATCTTCGATTTTGACCCAGACAAAGTAGTCACTCTATGAAGGAAGATGAAGAACGCAACCAACTGCAAGCAACTATACCATTGCAAGAGGAGTTTTTGGATTCTTACTCAGGACATCTCCAAGATATTACTACCTAGCTGCCACCAATCACCTGCCAAGTAGCTAACTACAAAGAACACGACTGCACTTAATTCGTTGCAGGGATCGACAGAGGCTGACATCGGGGATATCCGTAACTCTAGGACGGCCGTGACGGATGGCTCGTATGACGTGCGCAAGGCTCGTAGGGCTGGGACATGGAAGGACAATCGCCGATATCCGGCCCGGGATCATCGGATGTTGCACTTGGGAGCTGCAGGATCGGGAACCCGGTGTGCTGCAGTCAGCTTAGGGTGGACAACCAGTAGGATGATCTCGTTGTGGTGGGTGAGAAATGGAGTCAGGGCTGCAAGGGAGCACAATACTACCCGAAGGCGAAACAGATCAGGTCACGGCTGGCAGACACGGCACTTGAGCTGCTGGTTTTGGTATACACGCTTTTTATTTGGTTTAGGGACAAGATGCTACCAGCAAAGGCCGATTTCTAGACGCCTGTTTGCACTGTCAACTTTGCGCGATCCAGCCAAGAAAAAATAAAATTTTGGCTGGATGACCATTTCCCGCAGTTGGGTATAGACCCTTTCGCCCGGGGAAAACCTGGGGGGAAGAAGGCATTCTCTCGTCCTCATTCTGTTTTAAGCCAAACCGCCAACGCCGTGCTGAACGCGTCATTAAAATGCAGAAGTTATTTGAACCCCTTCAAAATCGGGGGGTTACCTGCCAAAGGGGCAAAATGTTCGGAGGGGACCTGTACAAGCCTTTTTTTTCTGTCATGCATACTGTTTCCTTATGCCTCTCTGTGTAGGCGCTATGCAGAATCAAACGATCTTCTCATCCTTGGGTGTCCTCTCCTATTATGCTTCCTGCAAACAACAGGATACCAAGCTAGACTGCCGAGCAATCAACCGCGGCCAGCCAGGTATCACCCTGATAGCTGGCCTGGGTGCCGTCGGGGGTGGACTGGAGAAGGCGAAGTCCTCGTGAGGATATCGTCCTTATTCTCTCTCGCTCTCTCGCTCTCTCGGGGTTTGGCAGATGTGGTGCCTCGAAGCAACTCGGTTACCAGTTCTGTTCAAGCTCCTACCATGCCTGGGCCGTAGCTCGGCTGGCGGACTGGAGGGAACGGTTGGCTACCAGGGTTGTTCTGCAGCTGGTTAGCAAAGGTTGATCATCATCCAAGGCAGAGCCTCTGATAATATGCACCTTTTTTCTCCTCTTGAGACCGGGCACACCACCCATCTCGCCTTCACCGGTCGAGTAACCAGTCTCCGCGCCGTCGTCGGGGAAGCCTTCTCCGTAGCCTTCGAAGCTGCTGTCGCCGTAACTCCGCTTCTTGACCCCGCGCTGCGGTCGGACAACCCCCTGAGGACCCGACAGTTGTTGCGGCTTCGTCCGCGGGATTCCGACCACGGCCGAGGCTGCTGCCGGCGTGTTCGGAGCCGTCACCTTCGCGACCGACGGCTGCTTCTCGGGTTTGGTGACATTCCCGGGGCCCAGCTCTCCGAGGACAGAGCTATCCCACAGGGGCTTGGGGACAACGCCCTTGGACATGGAAACAGCCCTAGGTAGCTTGGCACGAGTATCGTACGAGAAGCCGCTCTCGATCTCCTTTCCCTTGACGTGGTGGACATTCCACTCCTCTTCAGGGACCCTTACCATAGCAAGGAATCCATCGGGGCTGCGGTGATCCGTCTTGACGGTGTCGAAGTGTCCGTTAACGCCCAGTCTCTTAATATGGCCTTTATACGTTTTCCTAATCGCATTCTTCTCGCCATTTGGTAACACTCGGGCAACTTCGGCAGCAATCCCCGTCAAGCCGAACATCTCAAAGAGGTCCTCTGAGAGTATCGACCGCGACAGTTTGTATGCTGCAGGTAACACATTTTGTTAATTCGGATCTGATATGGCAACAAGACAAAACACCCGGTAGCTACATCTACCGGTGAGGGGAGGAGTCAGGGAACCAGCTGATAGAATTGAGGGAGCCTTACGAGTTTTGCAGAGCAGGAATTTCTCGCCGACATCTAAGTGTAGGTTTTCAATACTGAATCTGCTGTCCTCGATATGCGCTTTCTTCTGGTCGCGACCCCCCATATCTTCCAGCGGACGCTTGCGCTTATGTGGAGACTCATCCGACATAACCACGTCGTGGGCCATCTCCGAGTGCATCGAGCTTCCGTTGACACTGTGAGCAGGGGTCGGCAGAGCGGTCGCGATCGACGTCATCGAACTTGTCATGCTTATCGAGGGGTCTGTATTTGTCGGAGAAAACTGCGACGGGCTTTGAGGAGTCTGCGGATGGAAGGACATGTTGGATCGTGGACGGCGGGATTGATCCGAGGGAGTCGGGGGAAATCCTTTTGTCGGGAGACGGAGCGACGTGAGCGACCCGATCGGGCGGAGACAAAAATGTCCCAGGTCCCCAATTCCACCTCAGAAATCGAACAGCGACGTCCTGATGATGCGCGCGATGGATGTGGTGGCGGCCGTGAGGGCCGAAGGGAGGAGGTTGTTGTGGGTGGCGGGTCGCGCGAAACCGCAGCCGGCTATCGCACAAGCGTCCCCGAATCCAACCACATGCACTCCCCCAGACCGACGGGGAAAAGGGCGGGCGGGCGGACAATAATGATATTGGAGGTGAATACGTGGTCGTCAGATAATCGCTATTGTTTTTTTCGCTGGGATCAAGAGCCTCGTCGAGGTGCTGAGGATTGATTTAGGGTCGGGTTGGAGGTTGAAGTTGATGATGATTCTAGGACGGGGTAGGTTTGGCTGAGGCAGAGAGGGTGGCTCTTTTTCCCATCAGCTGGGCGACAACTCGCTTAGCCGGTAGGGCCCCACTTTTCTCACGCCTGCCTTGCCTTTGTGAGTTCCCGTGTTCCGGGTACAGTGCGGGACAAACTCATTTTGGAAAAATCCAGGCATGGCAACGGGCGACTTGCGAGCAAACCAGCCAATAGTGACGCGAAACTCAATCCATATCAGTGTCCGAGGGTACAGTGTCAAGAAATACCTTCCCCCTCTCACCCGCCAACCCGTCCACCACATTGTTCCCCCGCCTGACCTCTGCCCTTCTTTCAAGTTTTGGCAGGCCGCTGTACCACCCACAACAGGACCGAGATTGACTCCTTTTGTTCTTTGTTTCGAGAGGTAACGTGGTAGATAGATGACTGGCACACCCTCAGGATATCACACCCAACAGCCCGCATGTAATTTATGTAGGCAGTCTTGGCAGTGTACATACTTTGTATTGTACGATGTGCGGTCAGACCGTCAGCCTCAACTTTTCGCCACCTGCCACAGAGTGAAGTGCTTCCTAGATCGGACCAGAACCGACCGGCGGCAAGTTCCGACATTCCCCCCGGTGACCAGGCAACGAAGGGATTAATTGACATGGGGATCTGGGTTTTCATGATTACCCTTCGATCCGGATCCTCAAGGATCTACCTCGCCGATTCATTCCAAACTCCCGGTTCTAGTGAGTTGGCATGCGCAAAAAAAAAAACGAAGAAAAGAGCACCGCACCATTCAGGGTTGCCACGGTTGGGCTGGCAAATAAAACGTTGCAGCCACACAACAACGGATGGCATCAAGGATCGACGGTCCTGTCGATTTGGATCAGATTGTGTGGACACATGTTGACTTGTTTCTTAGCGGAAATACACGTAAATTCGGGTCATTTGGGGGACGAGGACCCAGCCCAGGCACGTCTTGACGAGCCTGGCTTCGACGTAGTAGGGATATCAGGGGTCACACAGCAAAATAACAGGCAGGAACCGTGTTTAGGCGCGTGCTGCAACCACGCAAATTTTCACTGAAGCTTCCCAGAACTTCAGGCGAGGGCAAATGATCCAACGCGCGAGGCTCTGCCAGCCAGTCCACCAGCGAAAAAAGACTGCCGCGACGCGACTTTCCTTCTTCGCGACGCTCCGGAGAGCGTTCGCAATGAAAGAAAAAAAATAATATCTCAACCGAGATGTTGTGGGTTCAAAAATTCCCTACCAGGCCGAAGCCCAATAGGAGTAGTCATTGTATAGTTTTCAACTAGCAAAAACGTAATCTCGGACGAATCCTCACTGATATACGTAAAGCCCTGGATAGAAGTCAGTAAATGCGGTTCAAAGATGCCAAAGTTTGGGGGGTCTGGACATACCGTGCACTAGGACAAGGAAAAAAAGAAGAGAAGAAGAGGAAGAATGGCTGCGGCCTGCGAGAAGAATATATACCTGCTAAATTGGCCCGTGCACACGTGCTATTTCCCAGAGACCCACACCCTTACTGTCACCGCCTGAATTCTGCCTCTCGTACCTGCCACAAGGGGCCTGCAACTTCCCTGTACAGTACCTAGGTAATTACTGATACCTTATTTTGCAAGCCCTTCGAACCTCGTTTCCAAACTCAGCGGTGGGATTCTCCTCCTCCTCCTCCTCCTCCTCCT
>Ga0164242_10003377_pt1 | contig 18246 bp, 14 predicted proteins | sample OricomgcompostMG_FD_108783 | JGI IMG/M metagenome (GOLD analysis project Ga0164242, IMG submission 108783) | Miracle-Growth compost microbial communities from Emeryville, California, USA - Original compost - Miracle growth compost (MG) ... | reverse complement strand
CGGGGCGCGTCTTCCGCACCGACGAGTACGACGCGACCCACAGCCCGATGTTCCACCAGGTCGAGGGCCTCGCCGTCGACGAGGGCATCACCATGGCCCACCTCAAGGGCACCCTCGACCACTTCGCCACCCAGATGTTCGGCGAGGGCATCACCACGCGGTTCCGCCCGTCGTACTTCCCCTTCACCGAGCCGTCCGCCGAGGTCGACCTGGTCTGCTTCGTGTGCCGAGGTGTCGACTCCGACCGGTGCCGCACCTGCCGTGGCGAGGGCTGGATCGAGTGGGGCGGCTGCGGCATCGTCAACCCCCGTGTCCTGCGCGCCTGCGGCATCGACGCCGAGCGCTTCACCGGCTTCGCGTTCGGCATGGGCATCGACCGGACGCTCATGTTCCGGCACGGCCTCGAGGATCTGCGCACGCTCTTCGAGGGCGACGTCCGCTTCACCACTGCATTTGGAAGTGAGATCTGATGAAGGCGCCCGTCTCCTGGATCAAGGAGTACGTCGACCTGCCCGCCTCGGTCACCACCGAGGTACTCACCGACCGGCTCACCGCCCTCGGCCTCAAGCTCGAGGCGATCGAGACCGCTGGTGCCGGCATCACCGGCCCGCTGGTGATCGGCCGGGTGCTGACCCAGGAGAAGGAGCCGCAGAAGAACGGCAAGGTGATCAACTGGTGCACCGTCGACGTCGGTGACGCCAACGGCACCGGCGAGCCCCAGGGCATCGTCTGCGGTGCGCACAACTTCGGCGTCGGCGACAAGGTTGTCGTGGTGCTCCCGGGCGGCGTGCTTCCCGGAGGCTTCGCGATCAGCGCCCGCAAGACCTACGGCCACGTGTCCTCGGGCATGATCTGCTCGGCCGCCGAGCTCGGCCTCGGCGACGACCCTTCGACAGGCTCGGGGCAAGCCCATGGGATCCTCGTCGTACCCGCCGACGGGCCCGAGCCGGGCACCGACGCGCGTGACTTCCTCGGCTTCGGCGAGGAGGTCATCGAGTTCGAGATCAATCCGGACCGCGCCTACGCGCTGAGTCTGCGCGGCATCGCCCGCGAGGTGGCGCTCGGCTTCTCCGGGGCCGCGTTCACCGACCCAGCCGACCGCGCGGTTCCGGTCGTCGACGGTGCTGGCTACCCGGTCGAGGTCCAGGACCCTGCCGGCTGCCCGGTCTTCGGCACCCGCGTGGTCACCGGATTCGACCCGACCCGCACCAGCCCCGCCTGGATGGTCAAGCGGCTCGAGCAGGCCGGCATGCGGTCGATCTCGCTCGCCGTCGACATCTCCAACTACGTCATGCTCGAGCTCGGCCAGCCGAACCACTGCTACGACCGTGCGAAGCTCGACGGTCCCATCGTCGTCCGTCGCGCACAGGCGGGGGAGAAGATCACCACCCTCGACGACGTCGTGCGGGAGCTCCATCCCGAGGACCTGCTGATCACTGACGGCTCGGGCCCGATCGGACTCGCGGGTGTCATGGGCGGTGCGTCCACCGAGATCTCGGAGTCCACCACCGACATCGTCGTCGAGGCCGCCCACTTCGAGCCGACCGGCATCTTCCGCACCCAGCGGCGACACAAGCTCGGCTCGGAGGCGTCCAAGCGCTTCGAGCGGGGCGTCGACCCGCTGTTGCCCGGGGTAGCCGCAGACCGCGTCGTCGAGCTCCTGGTCGAGCTCGGTGGTGCCACCGCTGCTGCCGGCTTCACCCTGGTCGGTGAGGCGCCGGTGCGGCCCGCGATCACGATCGATCCGAGCCTGCCGGCGCGGATCAGCGGCATCGACGTCCCGGTGGAGCAGACGGTCCGACTGCTGCGCGCCATCGGCTCCGACGTCGTCGAGGTCCCTTCGACGGGCTCAGGACAAGCGGCGATATCGGTCACGGCTCCGTCTTGGCGACCGGACGTCAACGAGCCGCACGACCTGGTCGAGGAGGTCGTCCGCGTCGTCGGCTACGACCAGGTGCCGAGTGTGCTGCCGCGCCGTGCCACCGGCCGGGGACTGACCCGCGAGCAGCGACTGCGCCGCCGGATCGGCCGGACCCTGGCCGGCAACGGTCTCGTCGAGGTGGTCAGCTTCCCGTTCGTGGGGGATGCTGCCTGGGAGGCGCTCGGCCTATCCGTCGACGACCCGCGCCGCAACGCGGTCAAGCTGGCCAACCCGTTGAGCAACGAGGCCCCGGCGTACACCACGACAGTCCTGCCGGGTCTCCTCGAGGCCGCCGGTCGCAACCTGGGTCGCGGCGCCTCCGGCGTCGCGCTCTTCGAGACGCAGACCGTCGCGAGGCCTGCCGACGGTGCTGCCCCGATCTATGGCGTCGACCGGCGCCCGACCGAGGCCGAGCTGGACGCCCTGCTCGCCGCGGTCCCGACCCAGTGGAACGAGCTCGGCGTCGTCCTGGCGGGCGAGTACGAGCGCGGTGGCTGGTGGGGTCCCGCTCGAGCTGCGGGCTGGGACGATGCGCTGGCCGTCGTCGCCCGGCTCACCCGTGAGCTGGGCGTCGAGGTCGCCGTCGAGTCTGCCGCCGCCATGCCGTGGCACCCTGGCCGCTGCGCCAGGATCAGCGCCGGTGAGGTCACGCTCGGCTTCGCCGGCGAGCTGCATCCCAACGTCTGCCGCGCCTACGGCCTACCGGCCCGCAGCGCCGCCGTCGTACTCGATGCCGACGCGCTGATCCGGCTCACCCCCGAGGTGACCCCGGGGCCTGTCTTCTCCACAATGCCGCTGGCCAAGGAGGACGTCGCCCTGCTCGTCGACGACAGCGTCACCGTCGGCGCGGTCGAGGCCGCGCTGCGCGAGGGCGCCGGCGAGCTGCTGGAGTCGGTCCGACTCTTCGACGTCTACACCAGTGAGCAACTAGGCGAGGGCAAGAAGTCACTGGCCTTCGCGCTCCGCTTCCGTGCCTCCGACCGGACCCTCACCGCCGAGGAGACGGCTGCTGCTCGCGACGCTGCGGTCGCACGTGCAGCCGCGGTCACCGGGGCGGTCCAGCGCGCCTGACGTCGAGAGGTCGCTTTCGGCCGTTGAGTGTCGGACCCCCACAGATCTCGGCCTCTCACCCAGCCCATATCCCGGCCAGGTGAGGGGCCGAGGCGCGTCTGTGGTCCTCCGGGCACCGCGAGACTGGCATGATCGGCCCGTGGTCCGGCTGCGCGTTCTCGATGAGGTGACCTGGGACGGCAAGCCGGTCCCAGGGGAGCGCACCCATGCCCTGTTGCGGGCCCTGGTCGAGGCGGGCAGCCGGGGGCTCGGCGAGAAACTGCTCGTCGAGGACGTCTGGGCCGACGACCCGCCTGCCAACCCGACCAAGGCGCTCCAGGTGGTCGTCTCCCGCGCACGCTCCGCGACCGCGGCCGAGGCGATCGAGCGGACCACGCACGGGTATCGCCTGGCGCTCCCGCTCGACCAGGTGGACGCCTGGTCGCTCCGGCCGGCGGCGCTCCGCCTGGCCGGAGAGGGCCAGTACGCCGAAGCCCTCCCGCTGTTGACCCAGCTCGTCGAGCTCGACCAGGGCGGTGGCGACGACGAGGTGACCGAGGCCCGGCTGCGGGCGATTGCCGCGGTCCACGGCACGCCGGCCGCGCTCGACGCCTACGAGGCCTATCGCGAACAGCTCGCCGAGCGCCTCGGTATCGACCCTGCCCCGCGCTTGCAGGAACTGCACCGTGAGCTCCTCGCCCGGGACGCGCCGGTCCGGTCCGGTCTGCGCTTCGACGCCGATGAGATGATCGGTCGGGACGCCGACCTCGCGGCTCTGGGCACCCTCGTACGCACCCACCGCGTCGTCTCGATCGTCGGTGCCGGTGGGCTCGGCAAGACCCGGCTCGCCCACCTGATGGGCCGCCAGGCCGAGCAGCCCGTGGTGCACTTCGTCGAGCTCGTCTCGGTGACCAGCAATGACGGTGTCGCCGTCGAGGTGGCCGATGCACTGGGCGCCCGCGAGTCCGCCGCCAGCCGTCGCTCCCGGCTGGCCACCCGGACCGACCCGATCGGCCGCATCGTCGACCTGATCGGCACCATGCCGACGCTGCTCATCGTCGACAACTGTGAGCAGGTGGTGGAGGGTGTCGCCGACCTGGTCTCGGCGCTGATCGCCCGCACTCCCGCGTTGACGGTGCTCGCCACGACCCGCATCCCGCTGGGGCTGGCGGCGGAGCGCACCTATCTGCTTCCCGAGCTCAGCCCGACCGATGCGGCAGCGCTCTTCGTCGAGCGTGCACAGGCCGCGCGGCCCGGCGCCGTACTCGATCCTGAGCGGGTGCGTGCCCTGGTGGACCGCCTCGACGGGCTGCCGCTCGCGGTCGAGCTCGCTGCTGCGAAGGTCCGTGTGATGGGTGTGCCGGAGATCGAGCGTCGGCTGGAGAACCGATTCGCGCTGCTGCGTGGCGGCGCCCGCGACGCCCCTGAGCGCCATCAGACCCTGCTCGCCGTCATCGACTGGTCCTGGAACCTCCTCACCGAGCCCGAACGGATCGCCCTGCGGCGCCTGTCGGTCTTCCGTGACGGGTTCTCGCTGGAAGGCGCCTCCGCGGTCCTCGCCCAGGAAGACGGGTACGGCGACGCCCTCGACGTTGTGACCGCCCTCGTCGAACAGTCGCTCGTCGTGGTCTCCGAGGACGGCGCGGTCCGCTACCGCCTCCTGGAGACAGTGCGTGAGTTCGGCCGGATGCAGCTCGTGGACGCCGGCGACGACAAGGTGGCTGACGAGCGGGTGCGAGCATGGGCGGTCGACGTCGCGCGTGGCGCCCGACGCACGCTTTTCACACGGGAGCAGGTCGAGACGATGACGCTGCTGCGGGCCGAGGAGGGCAACCTCGTCGAGAGCCTGCGGCACGCGCTCGGCGTCGAGGACGTCGAGGCCGCCGCCGCGCTTCTCGCGGCGCTCGTCACCTTCTGGTCGGTCGAGGGCAGCCACCTCAAGATCCTCAACCTGGCCGTGCCGGCGCTGCCCCTGCTCGCCGAGCACCCGGTCCTCCCCGGCACCGAGGAGGACCTACGGGTAGCGCTGGCCACGATCCTGGTCACGGCGCGCGTCTTCGTCGGCCACGACCAGGAGGCAGGCATCGCTCGGCTGCGCGAGCTGGGGTCGGAGACCGCGGAGCCCCGCACCCGGGCCGTCATCATCGGCCTACTGGCGCTCACCGACGCCGGCCCGACCGGACAGATGGAGGCGCTGACCCGGCTGTCGATGTCAGAGGACCGCTACGTCGCAGGCTGGTGCTCGATCTGGGCCAGCCAGATCGCGGAGAACCTCGGCGATCTCGATGTGGCCATCGAGATGGGGAAGCGTGCGCTTCACCATGCGGATCCCGCCGACGGGCCGTGGTCGGAGGCGCTGGCCCGGGCACACCTGGCCGGACTGATGCTGCAGGCCGGGCGGCGCGAACAGGCCCGGGAGTACGCCGAGGCGGCGATCTCCCCGATGGCCGAGCTCGGCGCCGTCGAGGACTGGGCGCAGACCCGGGCGGCTGTCGCTCTGGTGGCGATCTCCCAGGGCGACCTGATCCAGGCGGAGCGGATCCTGGACGAGCTGGCCCGCGACGACCGGGTCGAGTCCGTCTTCGGCGGTGCGATCAGCCAGCTGTGCGGACGCGCCGAGCTGCTGCTCGCGCAGGGCCGGATCGACGACGGCCTGGCCGCCTACCGATCGGCGGTGACCAGACTCGAGGGCCGCGGCTTCCCCGGCGTGGACCTGGACGGCCTCGAGCCATGGGTGCTCTTCCCCCAGGCGGCCTCCGTCGCGGCGCACTGTCGCTACGGCCACCGGGACGAGGCCGCTGGCGCACGCGGGGACCTGCGGGCCAAGGCGGTGGGGGTGCTAGGAGGCGATGAGGCCTTCATCGACCACCCGATCATGGGCGCGGTGCTGTTCGCGCTGGCGGCGTGGGAGGTCACCGGCAGCGACCTATCCGCGGACACCGAGGGATCCGATGGCCCCGCCGCGCGGCTGCTTGCGCTGGCTGAGGCGTTCAGCCTCAACCGGATGCTGCCGAGCCTCGACCCCGAGTGGATCAGGACGCTTGGCGCGGCCCGGTCCGTGGCGGACCTCGACGTACCTCGAGAGCGACTGCGCGAGGAGGCGGCACACCTCCTCGCGCAGCTGGACTGAGCCGGTCGGCTCTCACCTCCAGGTCTGAGTCGACGTCAGATCTTCTTGCTGTAGGACCGCACCGCGAGCGGCGCGAAGATCGCGACCACGATGACACACCCGAGGAGCGCCCAGACGACGTTCGCCGTGAGCTGGCCCTGGTTGATCAGGTCGCGGATCGCGTTGATGACCAGCGTGACCGGGTTGACGTTGACGAAGTGCTCGAGCCAGCCGGGCATCGTCCGCTGGCTGACGAAGGCGTTGGAGAGGAAGGTCAGCGGGAACATGATCATCATCCCGATGCCCTGCACCGCCTGTGCCGAGCGGGCGATGGTGCCCAGCCAGGCGAAGATCCAGGAGAGGGACCAGCCGGCGAAGACGACGAGCAGCCATCCGGCGACGACGCCGATGACGCCACCGCCGGGACGGTAGCCCATCACGAACCCGGTCAGCAGGGTGAGGGTGGCAGCGATGCCGTAGCGGAGCACGTCGGCCAGCATCGGGCCGGCCAGCGGAGCGATCCGCGAGATCGGCAGCGAGCGGAACCGGTCGAAGACGCCCTTCTCCATGTCTTCGCGCATCTGGGTGCCGGTCGCCATGCAGGCGGTCAGCGACGTCTGGGCGAGGACGCCGGTGATGATCGTCGGCAGATACGCCGTCACGCCGCCCGCGATCGCGCCGCCGAAGATGTAGGCGAACATCGCCGTGAACAGCAGTGGCTGGATGATCACGTCGAAGAACTGCTCGGGGTTGCGCTGCATCTTCTTCAGCGCACGCCAGGCCATGGTGATGGTCTGGGAGGTCGTGTCCCGCAGGGTGGGGCGGGCGGTGAGCCTCTGCTTCGCTGTCGCGATGCTGCGCTCGGCCGTGAGGGCGCTCATCGGCGGGCCTCCTCGTTCTGGTCCGCGGACTCGGTGGCGTGGCCGGTGAGGGCGAGGAAGACCTCGTCCAGGGTCGGTTGCTGGACTGCCGCGGAGGTGATGGACAGATTGGCCTCTCGCAGTGCGATCAGCACGTCGGCGGCCTTGTTGGCGTCGGGGAGCGGGACGTTGAGGCCGCCGGCCTCCGGGGTGAGGACCGGGGCGGTGCCGGCGATCTGCTTGACGAGCACGGCGGCGTCCTCGACAAGTGACTTGTCGGTCAGGCGCAGCTGCAGGGTGGACTCGCCGACACCGGTCTTTAGTTCCTCCGGTGTCCCCTCGGCGACCTTGAGACCGCGGTCGATGACGGCGATCCGGTCAGCCAGCTGATCGGCCTCGTCCAGATACTGGGTGGTGAGCAGGATCGTCGAGCCGTTCGCCACGAGCTCGCGGATCGTTTCCCACATCTGGCTCCGGGTGCGCGGGTCGAGACCCGTGGTCGGCTCGTCGAGGAAGATCAGTGGGGGTGAGCTGATCAGGGAGGCGCCCAAGTCGAGGCGCCGGCGCATGCCGCCCGAGTAGTTCTTGATCTGCTTGCCGGCTGCCTCGGTCAGGCCGAAGCGGTCCAGCAGGTCGTCGGCGAGCGCCCTGGCCTGCCTGGAGGAGCGGCCGTGCAAGCGGGCGAAGAGCCAGAGGTTCTCGGCGCCGGTGAGGTTCTCGTCGACGGAGGCGTACTGCCCAGTCACGCCGACGAGCTGGCGGATCTGGTGGGGTGCCGACGCGACGTCGACGCCGAAGATGCTGGCGCGACCGCCGTCGATCGGCAGCAACGTGGCGAGCATGGAGAGGGTCGTGGTCTTCCCGGCACCGTTGGGCCCCAACACGCCGAAGACCTCGCCCGGCTTGATGGCCAGATCGACGCCTGCGACGGCGGTAACGGTGTCGGATCCGTGGCGGCCGAAGCGCTTCACCAGGCCGGCGGCGTCGACTGCCAGGTCAGAAGTGGACATGGCAGTAGCCTGAGCCTGCCCGGTTTCACGGCGCTTTCAATAACCGCTGGCGCGGTTTCATGCACGCTTGTGTATAGTCATGCATATGACGACAGTGCGCGTAGCAGTAGCAGGGGCGAGCGGGTACGCCGGAGGCGAGGTCCTCCGCCTGCTGTGCAGCCACCCGGCGGTCGAGATCGGCGCCGTGACCGGTGCCTCCAACGCGGGTCAGCGTCTCGGCGCGTTGCAGCCCCACCTGTTGCCCTTGGCGGACAAGGTCATCGAGGAGACCACTGTCGAGGTGCTCAGCGGGCACGACGTCGTCTTCCTCGCGCTGCCGCACGGTCAGTCGGGTGCGATCGCGGCGGCTCTGCCTGACGACACCGTCGTGATCGACTGCGGTGCCGACTTCCGGCTCGCCGACCCTGCGCTGTGGGAGAAGTTCTACGGCTCCGAGCATGCCGGTACCTGGCCCTACGGCCTGCCGGAGCTCCCGGGCCAGCGGGCCAAGCTCGCAGGCGCGAAGAAGATCGCGGTGCCGGGCTGCTACCCGACCATCTCGACCCTCACGCTCGCGCCGGCCGTGGCCGAAGGGCTGGTGGAGCCCGACGTCGTCGTGGTCGCCGCCTCCGGTACGTCGGGCGCCGGCAAGGCCGCCAAGCCGCACCTGCTCGGCAGCGAGGTGATGGGCTCGATGACCGCGTACGGCGTGGGTGGCGTGCACCGGCACACACCGGAGATCATCCAGAACCTCTCCGGCCTGACCGACGAGCAGGTCACGGTCAGCTTCACGCCGATGCTTGCCCCGATGCCCCGCGGCATCCTGGCCACCTGCACGGCCAAGCTCAAGCCGGGCGTCACCGGCGAGGAGGTCCGCGCGGCCTATGAGAAGGCCTATGCCGACGAGCAGTTCGTCCACCTGCTGCCGGAGGGGCAGTGGCCGCAGACCCAGGCGGTGGCGGGCGCCAACGCCGTACACCTGCAGGTGACGGTGGACGAGGCGGCTGGCAGGGTGGTGGCGGTCGGTGCGATCGACAACCTGGCGAAGGGCACCGGCGGCGCCGCCGTACAGTGCATGAACCTCGCCCTCGGCCTCGACGAGACCACCGGCCTGAGCACGATCGGGCTCGCACCGTGACCGGCCCTGTGCAGGGTCCGTTCACGCTGGAGCGCTTCCCGGAGACCCTTGCCGTGGTGCGACTCGCGCCGGGCGCCGTGATCCCGGAATGGGCCGAGTCGTCCTCTGTCTTCTCCATCACCGCGACCGGCACCGAGACGAGTCTGGTGTGCGCGGCCCGGTCGGTGCCGACGAAGGCGGTCCATCGGCGGCCGTTCACGGCGTTCGCGGTCAAGGGCCCGCTCGACTTCGCGCTGACCGGTGTGCTGGTGGCGCTGTTGACTCCGCTCGCCGAGGCGGGCATCAGCGTCTTCACCCTCTCGACCTACGACACGGACTGGATCCTGGTGCCGGTCGGAGACGCGGACCGTGCGGCGGAGGCCTGGCGAGGTCAGGGTCACGAGGTCGGCGCCGCCGTCCCCGTGACCCCGGCTCCGAGTCAGCGGTCCTCCCCGTCGAAGAAGTCTCCGTCCAGTAAGAAGGGCAAGAAGTGAGCATCACCCACCCCAAAGGGTTCCTCGCCTCCGGTGTCGCCGCCGGTCTCAAGTCCACCGGCAAGTCCGATGTGGCGCTGGTCGCGAACCAGGGCCCCTCGTTCGCCTCCGCGAGCGTCTTCACCAGCAACCGCTGCAAGGCGAACCCGGTGCTGTGGAGCCAGGAGGTCGTCAAGGACGGCGTGGTCAAGGCCGTCGTCCTCAACTCCGGCGGCGCCAACTGCTACACCGGTCCCGACGGATTCCAGACGACCCACCAGACGGCGGAGCGGGTGGCCGAACACCTCGGCATCGGCGCCGGCGACGTGGTCGTCTGCTCCACGGGCCTGATCGGCCTGATGAACATCCGCGAGCACCTGCTTGCCGGCGTCGACGCCGCAGCTCAGGCGCTCTCGGCCGATGGTGGCCAGGCGGCCGCTGAAGCGATCATGACGACCGACACCGTCTCCAAGCAGGTGGTCGTGGAGAGCCGTGACAAGACCTGGAGCATCGGCGGCATGGCGAAGGGCGCAGGCATGCTGGCGCCGGCCCTGGCCACGATGTTGGTGGTGATCACGACCGACGCCGACCTCACCGCCGACGAGCTCGATCAGGCGCTACGCGCCGCCACCCGGGTCAGCTTCGACCGGCTCGACTCCGACGGCTGCATGTCGACCAACGACACCGTCACCCTCATGGCCAGCGGGGCGAGCGGCGTGAAGCCGAGCGTGGACGAGTTCACGGCGAAGCTCTCCGAGGCGTGCACCGACCTTGCCCTCCAGCTGCTCGAGGATGCCGAGGGAGCCGACCACTCGATCGCGATCACCACGATCAACGCGGCTTCCGAGGAGGATGCCGTCGAGGTCGGCCGCAGCGTCGCCCGGTCCAACCTCTTCAAGGCAGCGATCTTCGGCAAGGACCCCAACTGGGGCCGCATCCTGGCGTCGGTCGGTACGACGCAGGCAGCGTTCGATCCGGCCGACCTCGACGTCGCTCTCAACGACGTCTGGGTGTGCCGCCAATCGACGCCTGCCGAGGACCCCGCTCAGATCAAGCTCGACGAGCGCGACGTCACCGTCACGATCGACCTCAAGTCCGGCGACGCCACCGCGACCGTCTGGACCAACGACCTCACCCACGCCTACGTCCACGAGAACAGCGCCTACAGCTCATGAGTGAACCTACTTTCGCTACCAAGGCCGCGGTCGACACCGCCAAGGCCGCGACCCTCGCCGCAGCCCTGCCGTGGCTGAAGGAGTACAACGGCAAGGTCATCGTCATCAAGTACGGCGGCAACGCCATGATCGACGACACCCTCAAGGTCGCCTTCGCCGAGGACATCGCCTTCTTGCGCCTCGCTGGCTTCAAGCCGGTCGTGGTCCACGGCGGTGGTCCGCAGATCTCCAGGATGCTCGACCGACTCGACATCAAGTCGGAGTTCCGCGGCGGCCTGCGGGTCACCACGCCCGAGGCGATGGACGTAGTCCGGATGGTCCTGGTCGGTCAGGTCCAGCGCGAGCTCGTCGGCTTGCTCAACCAGCACGGTCCGCTCGCGGTCGGCCTCTCCGGGGAGGACGCTGGTCTGTTCACCGCCACCCGCACCAACACGATCGTCGATGGCGAGGAGGTCGACCTCGGTCTCGTGGGCGAGGTCACCGAGGTCCGCCCCGACGCCGTACTCGACCTGATCGAGGCCGGTCGGATCCCGGTCATCTCCAGCGTCGCGCCGGACGAGTCCGGCCAGGTGCACAACGTCAACGCCGACACCGCGGCCGCCGCGCTCGCGGTCGCGCTGGGCGCGGAGAAGCTCCTCGTCCTCACCGACGTCGAGGGTCTCTACCGCGACTACGGCAACAGCGACGACGTCATCGGGGAGATCGGCCCGGAGGCGCTCGCCGAGCTGATGCCCAGTCTGGCCAGCGGCATGGTCCCCAAGATGGGCGCCTGCCTGAAGGCGGTCCAGGGTGGGGTGCCGCGGGCCACGGTCGTCGACGGCCGGGGGCCGCACGCCGTACTCCTCGAGATCTTCACCGACGAGGGGATCGGCACCCAGGTCCTGCCTGGCGTGGAGACCAAGATCCGGAAGGGGAAGAGCTGACATGACCGAGACAGTCACCTCCAGCCAGGAGCGCTATCAGCATGCGCTGATGAACACGTTCGGCCCGCCCAAGCTCGTCCTCACCCGCGGTCAGGGGGCCCGGGTGTGGGACGAGGACGGCAAGGAGTACGTCGACCTCCTCGGCGGCATCGCCGTCAACGCCCTCGGTCACGGCCATCCCGCACTGGTGAAGGCGGTAACCGACCAGCTCTCCACGCTCGGCCACATCTCCAACTTCTTCGCCTCCGGCCCGCAGATCGCGCTGGCGGAGAGGCTGCTGGAGATCCTCGCCGAGACATATGCCGAGCCGGGCACACCCGCCGAGCCTGTCGAGGCGAAGGTCTTCTTCACCAACTCCGGCACCGAAGCCAACGAGGCCGCCTTCAAGCTCAGCCGGCGCACCGGGCGCACCCACATCGTCGCGATGAAGGGCTCGTTCCACGGTCGCACCATGGGTGCGCTCGCACTGACCTCGAAGGAGACCTACCGGGCTCCGTTCGAGCCGCTGCCAGGCGATGTCACCTTCGTCGAGTACGGCGACGCCGCCGCGCTCGCTGCCGCTGTCACCGACCGGACGGCTGCCATCGTGATCGAGCCGATCCAGGGCGAGGCAGGTGTCGTGGTGCCGCCGGCCGACTTCTTGTCGAAGGCGAGGGCGATCGCCGACGAGCACGGTGCGCTGCTGTGGTTCGACGAGGTGCAAACCGGCATGGGCCGCACCGGTGCGTGGCTCGCCCACGCCGTTTCCGGCGCCACGCCGCACGTCGTCAAGCCTGATGTCATCACCCTGGCCAAGGGCCTGGGCGGGGGCTTCCCGATCGGTGCGTGCATCGGTCTCGGTGCCGCGGCCGACCTCCTGCAGCCGGGCAACCACGGCACCACGTTCGGTGGCAACCCGCCGGCGTGCGCCGCCGCGCTGGCAGTGATCGACACGATCGCCTCCGAGGGTCTGCTCGAACGGGTCACGACCGTGGGCCAGCGGCTCCGCGACAGTCTGGCGGCGGACCGGCGCGTCACCGACGTGACGGGCGAGGGGCTGCTGATCGGCGTGGTCACCACCGTCGACACTGCCAAGGTCGTAGCCGCCGCCCTGGCGCAGGGCTTCATCCTCAACAACGCCACCCCGGAACGGCTCCGCCTGGCGCCGCCCCTGGTGCTCTCTGACGAGGACGTAGACGACTTCCTCGCGGCCTGGCCCGCCATCCTGGATGCCGCCGAGGCATGGGAGGGCGATTCATGAGCGCCTCGCCCCGCTCCTTCCTGCGCGACGACGACCTGAGCCCTGCCGAGCTTGCGGAGGTGCTGGACCTGGCCGCGGCACTGAAGGCCGCTCCCTTCGACCGCAAGCCGCTCGCCGGTCCGCACACGGTGGCGACCATCTACGACAAGCCGACGCTGCGGACTCAGGCGTCCTTCGGTGCAGGCATCGCCGAGCTCGGCGGGCACGCCCTGCTGGTCGACGGCAACCTTGCCGGCATCGGCGTACGCGAGTCCGTCGAGGACGTCGCCCGGGTCCTGGGCCGCCAGGCGAGCATGATCGTCTGGCGCACCTACGCTCAGACCAAGCTCGAGGAGATGGCCAAGTACGCCGCAGTCCCGGTCATCAACGCGCTCACCGACGACTTCCACCCATGCCAGCTGCTCGCCGATCTGCTGACCGTTCGTGAGCACAAGGGCGCGCTGGACGGCCTGACTGTCGCGTTCCTCGGCGACGCCGCCTGCAACATGGGCAACTCGTGGGCGCTGGCCGGCGTGAGCGCCGGCATGCACGTGCGCTTCGGTGCGCCGCGGGACTACGTCCCGGACGCTGAGGTGCTCGCCACGGCCGCACAGATCGGCGGCCGGACCGGCGGTAGCGTCGAGCTGCACACCGATCCGGCGTCGGCTTCCGCGGGAGCTGACGTCCTGGTCACCGACACCTGGGTGAGCATGGGCAAGGAGGATGAGACCGCCGAGCGCGTCGCCGTGTTCTCTCCCTATGCCTTGACCACCGACCTGGTCGCTCGGGCGAAGCCGGACGCGATCGTGATGCACTGCCTGCCCGCCTATCGAGGCAAGGAGATCGCCGCCGAGGTGATCGACGGGCCGCAGAGCGTGGTCTGGGACGAGGCCGAGAACCGGCGCCACGCTCAGAAGGCGATCATGACCTTCCTCGTTGAACGCGGTGCCATGCACCCCGAGCGGGCCGCTGCGCACGCCGAGCACCTCAAGGCGTCCGGATCGACGCGATGACCGAGCAGGCCGCCCGGCCGGCGACCAAGAACGCCCGCCATCAGCTCATCGTCGACTTGGTCTCCACCCACGAGATCAAGTCGCAGACCGAGTTGGCGGACCTCCTGGCCGGCAGCGGGGTGAAGGTCACCCAGGCGACGCTGTCGAGGGACCTCGTCGAGCTCGATGCGGTCAAGGTGCGGGCTGCCTCGGGGGCGCTCGTCTACGCCGTACCGGGCGAGGGAGGCGACCGCCGGCCGGTAGCGGCGGGGGAGTCCGCTGCGACCAGGACCCGGCTGGCGCGGCTGTGCGGCGAGCTCCTGGTCAGCGTGGAGTCGAGTGCCAACCTGGTCGTACTCCGCACGCCCCCAGGCGCGGCCCAGTTCCTGGCCAGCGCGTTCGACAAGGCGGAGTTCCTTGACATCCTCGGCACCATCGCCGGCGACGACACCGTCCTGGTGATCGGCCGCGACCCGCAGGGCGGTGAGGACCTGGTCCGCAGGTTCCTCGCGCTCGCGCAGCACGACACCACCCCAGACCAACCAGTCCACCCAGACATCAACACCCCGGAAGAGGATTCATGAGCAAGGTCCTGACCTCCCTGCCGCAGGGCGAGCGCGTCGGCATCGCGTTCTCCGGAGGCCTCGACACGTCGGTCGCGGTCGCCTGGATGCGCGACAAGGGCGCCATCCCGTGCACCTACACGGCCGACATCGGTCAGCCCGACGAGCCCGACATCGCCGGCGTGCCGGTGCGCGCCAAGCAGTACGGCGCCGAGATCGCCCGTGCCGTGGACATCAAGCCGCAGCTCGTCGAGGAGGGCTTGGCGGCGCTCGCGTGTGGTGCCTTCCACATCCGCTCCGGTGCCAAGGCCTACTTCAACACCACGCCGCTCGGTCGCGCGGTGACCGGCACGATGCTGGTCCGCGCCATGCAGGCCGACGACGTCAACATCTGGGGCGACGGCTCGACGTACAAGGGCAACGACATCGAGCGGTTCTACCGCTACGGCCTGATGGCCAACCCTGAGCTGCGCATCTACAAGCCCTGGCTCGACGCCGACTTCGTCAACGAGCTCGGTGGCCGGCACGAGATGAGCGAGTGGCTGGTCGAGCACGGCCTGCCGTACCGCGACTCGACCGAGAAGGCGTACTCCACCGATGCCAACATCTGGGGTGCCACCCACGAGGCCAAGGTGCTCGAGCACCTCGACGTCTCGCTCGAGGTCGTGGAGCCGATCATGGGCGTGAAGTTCTGGGACCCGACCATCGCGATCCAGACCGAGGACGTCGCCGTCACCTTCGAGGCCGGTCGCCCGGTCGCGATCAATGGCAAGAAGTACGACGACGCCGTCGCGCTGGTCCTCGAGGCCAACAAGATCGGCGGCCGTCACGGCCTGGGCATGTCCGACCAGATCGAGAACCGGATCATCGAGGCCAAGTCCCGCGGCATCTACGAGGCGCCCGGCATGGCGCTGCTGTTCGCCGCCTACGAGCGCCTCCTCAACGCGATCCACAACGAGGACACCCTCGCCAACTACTACACCGAGGGCCGTCGCCTCGGGCGCCTGCTGTACGAGGGGCGGTGGCTCGACCCGCAGTCGCTGATGCTGCGGGAGTCGATCCAGCGGTGGATCGCCTCACTGGTCACCGGCACCGTCACCCTGCGTCTGCGTCGCGGTGACGACTACACGATCCTCAAGACCGAGGGCGCCAACTTCTCCTACCACCCGGAGAAGCTCTCGATGGAGCGCGTCGAGAACGCCGCCTTCGGCCCGACCGATCGGATCGGCCAGCTCACCATGCGCAACCTGGACATCGCCGACTCGCGCGCCAAGCTCGAGCTGTACGCCGGTCAGCCGCTCGACCAGGGCACTGTCCTGGTCGAGAACGGCACGCTCTTCGGCGAGCTGCCGGCCGGTGGCTTCGACCAGATCGCCGTCGCGGCCGAGATCGATGCTGACGCCGAAGCCGTCATCGATGAGGCGGCGATGGAGTCTGGGACCGACTGATGGGTGAGCTGTCGTCCACCAATGAGGGCAAGCTCTGGGGCGGCCGGTTCGCCGGCGGTCCCAGTCCGGAGCTGGAGCGACTCTCGAAGTCGACCCACTTCGACTGGCGCCTTGGTCTCTATGACCTGGCCGGGTCACACGCCCACGCGAAGGCGCTCGGGGCCGCCGGGCTGCTGACCGCCGAGGAGGAGCTGGAGCTGCATCGCGGCCTCGACGTACTCGCGGCGAAGTGGAGCTCGGGCGAGCTACGTCCTGCGGAGTCCGACGAGGACGTGCACGGTGCCCTCGAGAGGCTCCTGATCGAAGAGGTCGGGCCCGAGATAGGCGGGAAGCTGCGTGCGGGCCGATCGCGCAACGACCAGATCGCGACGCTCTTCCGGTCCTACCTGCTTGACCACGGGCGGGTCGTCGCCGGTCTCGTCCTCGATCTCGTCGACGCTCTCGCGGGGCAGGCGGAGGCGCATCTCGACGGTCCGAAGGGACCGACGATCATGCCGGGACGTACCCATCTCCAGCACGCACAGCCGGTGCTGCTTTCACACCACCTGCTGGCGCACGCCTGGGCCCTGCTCCGGGACGTCGATCGGTTCGATGACTGGCGCGAGCGTGTGGAGAGCGACTCGCCGTACGGCTCCGGCGCGCTTGCCGGTCAGAGCCTCGGTCTCGATCCGGAGCTGGTCGCGCGGGAGCTGGGCTTCACCGGCTCGACGGCCAACTCCATCGACGGCACTGCATCACGGGACTTCGTCGCGGAGTTCGCTTTCGTCTGCGCCCAGGTCGGCGTGAACGTGAGCCGGATCGCCGAGGAGATCATCCTGTGGGCGACCAAGGAGTTCGACTTCGTCACGTTGCACGACTCCTGGTCCACCGGCTCGTCGATCATGCCGCAGAAGAAGAACCCGGACATCTCCGAGCTCGCCCGCGGCAAGGCCGGTCGGCTGATCGGCAATCTGACCGGCCTGCTCGGCACGCTCAAGGCGCTCCCGCTCGCGTACAACCGTGACCTGCAGGAGGACAAGGAACCGGTCTTTGACTCGGTCGACACCCTCGAGGTGTTGCTGCCGGCTTTCACCGGCCAGGTGGCGACGCTGGTCTACAACGCCGAGCGGATGACCGAGCTCGCGCCTCAGGGATTCTCGCTGGCCACCGACATTGCCGAGTGGCTGGTGCGCGAGGGCACGCCGTTCCGGATCGCGCACGAGGTTGCGGGCGCGTGCGTCCGCGCCGCGGAGGAGAAGGACACCGAGCTCGATGGCCTGACCGACGAGGAGTTCGCGGCGATCTCCCCAGCGCTGACACCCGATGTGCGCCTGGTCCTCACGGCCGAGGGCTCGGTCGCGTCGCGCGATGGTCGCGGCGGTACGGCGCCCGACCGTGTGCGGGAACAGCTCACTGAGCTCGAGAGTCGCTCTGCCGCGTTCCGCGAGCGGCTCGGCTGAACGACGCAGGGGACGAGCGCGTGAACCTCGAGGAGGCGCTGGCGGCACCAGCCGAGCTGGTCGCGCCGCGCCTCCTCGGCGCTTCTCTGACCCATGCGGGTGTCACTGTCCGGCTCACCGAGGTCGAGGCGTATGCGGGCGCGGCCGATCCGGGCTCGCATGCCTATCGCGGCCGGACGAAACGCAACGACGTGATGTTCGGACCCGCGGGTCATCTTTATGTGTACTTCACCTACGGGATGCACACCTGCGCCAACATCGTCTGTGGCGAAGAGGGGACGGCCTCGGCATGCCTGGTGCGCGCCGGCGAGATCATCGACGGGAAGGAGATCGCCCGCGAGCGTCGGCTCGGGGCGCGCGATCGCGAGCTTGCGCGGGGGCCCGCCCGACTGTGCCAAGCGCTCGCCATCCGCTTGGAGGACAACGGCGCTGCACTTGATGGCGAGGGGTTCGAGCTGCACCTGGACGAGCCCGTCGCCTCGTATGAGACCGGGCCGCGGGTGGGGCTACGGGGTGCACCGGAGCGGCCGTGGCGGTTCTGGATCCCGGGGGAGGCGACGGTCTCCGTCTACCGGCCCGCGAAGCGCCTGGAGAAGCGTCCAGAGCGCCTGCTCTGAGCGTCGACTCCAGCGCACCTCGTTCTGATTTGGCTCGCCCGACACCCGCATGTAACGTTCTCTATGTCGCCGGGTGCGGCGCTCAAACGGTGGCCTCACGGCCGACGGACAGGGGCGAAGCACGCGGTGGCCATGTCCACCGAGACCGAGTCAGCATCAAGTTGACGAGGCACGGTCGGGCCGGTAAGTTTCACCAGGTTGCCCCGCAGCAAGGCCGCAAGGTCATGCGCGGTGTGCGTGTGATTCTTGAGAACTCAACAGTGTGTCATAGTCGACGAATTAGTTTGTAATGCCCTGTCATCTTTTTTGGGTGATGGTTTGACAATGATTCTGACAATGTTTTTTTAAACT
>Ga0164242_10003376_pt1 | contig 18248 bp, 15 predicted proteins | sample OricomgcompostMG_FD_108783 | JGI IMG/M metagenome (GOLD analysis project Ga0164242, IMG submission 108783) | Miracle-Growth compost microbial communities from Emeryville, California, USA - Original compost - Miracle growth compost (MG) ... | reverse complement strand
GACTCGCTGCACTCCGCGGTCGTGGAGATCATCGTGAAGAAGGGCGGCCGCTGCCGCTACACGACCATCCAGAACTGGTCCAACAACGTCTACAACCTGGTCACCAAGCGGGCCAAGGCGGAGACGGGCGCCACCATGGAGTGGGTCGACGGCAACATCGGCTCCAAGGTGACGATGAAGTACCCGGCCGTCTGGATGACCGGGGAACACGCCAAGGGCGAGGTGCTCTCGATCGCCTTCGCCGGCGAGGGCCAGCACCAGGACGCCGGGGCGAAGATGCTGCATCTGGCGCCGCACACCAGCTCGAACATCATCTCCAAGTCGGTGGCCCGCGGCGGCGGCCGCACGTCCTACCGCGGCCTGGTCCAGGTCAACAAGGGCGCGCACCACAGCCGCTCGACGGTCAAGTGCGACGCGCTGCTGGTCGACGACATCAGCCGCTCGGACACCTACCCCTACGTCGACGTCCGCGAGGACGACGTGTCGATGGGGCACGAGGCCACGGTCTCGAAGGTGAGCGAGGACCAGCTGTTCTACCTGATGAGCCGCGGCCTGTCCGAGGACGAGGCGATGGCCATGGTCGTGCGCGGCTTCGTCGAGCCGATCGCCCGTGAGCTGCCGATGGAGTACGCGCTCGAGCTCAACCGGCTGATCGAACTGCAGATGGAAGGAGCGGTGGGCTGACGATGACGGCCCTGCTCAAGCCGACGGGCTCGCCCGCGGAACGCTTCACCTCGCGCGACCCGGACTACTTCCCGGAGCCGAACCGCTCGCAGGAGGACTGGCGCTTCAGCCCGCTGCCGCGCCTGCGCGAGTTCTTCACGCCCTTCGAGCCGGACGGCGTCATCGACGGTTCGCACAGCGTCCCGGACGGCGCGCACGTCGAGGTGGTCGACACCTCGACGCTGCCCGCCTTCGGCACCGCGCTCACGCCGGCCGACCGGGTCAGCGCGCTGGCGATGGCCAACGCCGGCCGCGGCCTGCACGTCACCGTCGACGCCGGCGCCGAGTTGTCCGAGCCGATCGTCGTGCGCCGCACCGGCGCCGGCGGCCGCTCGTACACGCATCACGTGGTCGAGGTCGGCGCCAACGCCCGCGCCACCCTCGTCATCGACCACCAGGGGCTCATCCAGGTGGCGGCGAACATCGAGCTGATCGTCGGCGACGGCGCGCAGCTGTCGGTCGTCGCGGTCAACTCCGCCGACGCGGGCTCGGTGCAGCTGTCGTCCTACGCGGCGCTGGTGGGCCGCGACGCCACGTACCGGCACGTCAACATCACGCTCAGCGGTTCGGTCGTCCGCATCGTCCCGACGGTGCGCTTCGCCGGGCCGGGCGGGCGCGCGGAGCTGCTCGGCGTGGGCTTCGCCGGCGACGGCCAGCACTTCGAGTCGCGGCTGTTCGTCGACCACTCGCAGCCCAACTGCACCTCCGACGTGCTCTACAAGAACGCGCTGCTCGGCGACTCGGCCCGCACGGTGTGGATCGGCGACGTCCGCATCCGCCCGTCGGCCACCGGCACGCAGACGTACGAGATGAACCGCAACCTGCTGCTGTCCGACGGTGCCCGCGCCGACTCGGTGCCGAACCTGGAGATCGAGACCGGCGACATCGCCGGGGCGGGCCACGCCAGCGCCACCGGCCGCTTCGACGACCTGCAGCTGTTCTACCTGCAGTCGCGCGGCATCCCGGACAGGGACGCGCAGCGGCTCGTCGTGCGCGGCTTCTTCGCCGACGTCGTCGACCGGATCGGCCTGCCGGACCTGCAGCACCAGATCATGACCACCATCGAGGCCCGGCTGGGCTTCGCCCCTGAAGCCCCTGAAGCCCCTGAAGCCCCTGAAGAGGATTCGCATGTCTGAACTCGTCATCCAGGATCTGCACGTCACCGTCGACGACGGCCACGACGCCAAGGAGATCCTCAAGGGCGTCGACCTCACGGTCCGCTCGGGGGAGACCCACGCCATCATGGGCCCGAACGGCTCGGGCAAGTCCACGCTGGCCTACTCCATCGCGGGGCACCCGAAGTACACCGTCACCGGCGGCTCGGTCACGCTCGACGGCGCGGACGTCCTCGCGATGAGCGTCGACGAGCGGGCCCGTGCCGGCCTGTTCCTCGCCATGCAGTACCCGGTCGAGGTGCCCGGTGTCTCGGTGTCGAACTTCCTGCGCACCGCGGCCACGGCCGTGCGCGGCGAGGCGCCGAAGCTGCGCACCTGGGTCAAGGAGGTCAACGGCGCCATGGAGGCGCTGGAGATGGACAAGGCCTTCGCCGACCGCAGCGTCAACGAGGGGTTCTCCGGCGGTGAGAAGAAGCGTCACGAGATCCTCCAGCTGGAGCTGCTGAAGCCGAAGATCGCGATCCTGGACGAGACCGACTCGGGCCTGGACGTCGACGCGCTGCGCGTGGTCAGCGAGGGCGTCAACCGGTCCCGCGAGACCGGCATCGGCACGCTGCTGATCACCCACTACACCCGCATCCTGCGCTACATCGAGCCCGACTTCGTGCACGTGTTCTTCGACGGCAGGATCGTCGAGTCCGGCGGCAAGGAACTCGCCGACACGCTCGAGAACGAGGGCTATGCCCGGTTCGGCGTCGCCGAGACCGCGGCCGTCTGAGGGGCCTTCCATGAGCTTGTTCCCCGTCGGCCGCCGCCAGTCCGCTCCTCGCTCGTTGGCGCTCGCTGCGATGCTCCCGGCGGTGACCGCCTCGTGAGCTTCGACGTCGACGTCGTCCGCAAGGACTTCCCGATCCTCACCCGTGAGGTGCACGGGGTCCCGCTGGTGTACCTCGACTCGGCCAACAGCGCGCAGAAACCGCAGGTGGTCATCGACGCCGAGGCGGAGTTCTACGCGCAGCACTACGCCAACGTGGCCCGCGCGGTGCACACGCTCGGCAGCGAGGCCACCACCGCGTTCGAGGGCGCCCGCGACAAGGTGGCGGCGTTCCTGAACGCCCCGTCGCGCGACGAGGTCGTGTTCACCGCCAACATCACCGCGGCGCTGAACCTGCTGGCGTACTCCTTCTCCAACGCCACGCAGTTCGACGGCGCAGCGTTCCCCGGCGCCGAACGGTTCCGCCTGGGGCCGGGCGACGAGATCGTGGTCACCGAGATGGAGCACCACAGCAACATCGTCCCGTGGCAGCAGCTGGCGCTGCGCACCGGCGCCACGTTCACGTGGATCCCGATCGACGAGGACGGCCGGCTCGTCGAGGACGCGATCGACCAGGTCATCACCGAGCGCACCAAGGTGGTCAGCTTCGTCCACCAGAGCAACGCGCTCGGCACGATCAACCCGGTGCGGCGCATCGTCGACCGCGCGCACGCCGTGGGTGCGCTGGCGATCGTCGACGCCGCGCAGTCCGCCCCGCACCTGCCGCTGGACGTGCAGGAGCTCGGCGCCGACTTCGTCGCGTTCACCGGGCACAAGCTCTACGGCCCGTCCGGCGTCGGCGTGCTCTGGGGCCGCTACGAGCTGCTGGCCGCGCTGCCGCCGTTCCTCGGCGGCGGCGAGATGATCGAGACGGTCGAGATGACCGGGTCGACGTTCGCCGCGCCGCCGCACCGGTTCGAGGCCGGCACCCCGATGATCGCCCAGGCGGTCGCCCTGGGCACCGCCGTCGACTACGTCACCGCCCTCGGCAAGGACGCCGTCCGCGAGCACGAGGCCACGATCACCGCGTACGCGCTGGAGCAGCTGCAGACCGTGCCCGGCCTGCGCATCATCGGCCCGGCTACCCCGGTCGACCGCGGCGCCACGATCTCCTTCGCGCTCGACGGTATCCACCCGCACGACGTCGCGCAGCTGCTCGACGAGCAGGGCATCGCGGTGCGCGCCGGCCATCACTGCGCCCGGCCGGTGTGCGTCCGCTACGGCCTGCCGGCCACCACGCGCGCGTCGTTCGGCATCTACACGACGACGTCCGAGATCGATGCTCTCGTCGCCGGGGTCGCGAAGGTCAAGGAGGTGTTCGGCCCATGACCATGTCGATGGACTCGATGTACCAGCAGATCATTCTCGATCACTACAAGCACCCGTCGCACCACGACCTGCTCGACCCGTTCGACGCCGAGGTACACCACGTCAACCCCACCTGCGGTGACGAGGTCACGCTGCGGGTGCGGGTGGCCGACGGCACGATCGCCGACCTCGGCTGGCAGGGCGAGGGCTGCTCGATCAGCCAGGCGTCCACCTCGGTGATGAGCAACCTCGTCGTCGGCAAGCCGGTCACCGACGCGCTCGCGCTGCAGCAGAAGTTCCTGGAGCTGATGCAGAGCCGCGGCGGGGCCGAGCTCACCGAGGCAGACGAGGACGAGCTCGACGACGCCGTCGCGTTCGAGGGCGTCTCGAAGTACCCGGCGCGCGTCAAGTGCGCGCTGCTGGGGTGGATGGCGATGAAGAGCGCCGTGGCCGAGGCCGGCTGGGGCGAGAAGGAGGCTGGAGTATGAGCGCGCCGACCATTCCGTCCCGCGACGACATCGACGAGGCCATGCGCGACGTCGTCGACCCCGAGCTCGGCATCAACGTCGTCGACCTCGGCCTGGTCTACGACGTGCGCGTCGACGAGGCCGAGAGTGGGCACGTCATCACCCTGGACATGACGCTCACCTCCGCGGCCTGCCCGCTCACCGACGTCATCGAGGACCAGGCCACCAGTGCCCTCACCGGCGGCCCGAAGCCGCTGGCCAACGAAGTCAAGATCAACTGGGTGTGGATGCCGCCGTGGGGCCCGGACAAGATCACCGACGACGGGCGTGAGCAGCTGCGCGCGCTCGGCTTCAACGTCTGACCCGCCCGCATGACAGACACCAGCACGGCGCCGGTCACCCTGCCCGCGACCGCTCGGATCTTCCGCGCCGTCGCCGCCGTGGAGGCACTGTCCTGGCTCGTGCTGATCGTCTGCACGATCGTCAAGTACTCGACCACTCCGCACAAGCAGCTCGGCGTGCAGATCATGGGCCCGGTACACGGCGTGCTGTTCGTCGCCTTCGTGATCCTGGCGCTGGAGGTCCGGCGGCACGTGGGCTGGGACGCGCGCACCACGCTGATCGTGCTCGCCGACTCGATCATCCCGTTCGGCGGGTTCTGGGTGGCCCGCCGCGCCGACCTTCGCTGAGTCGCGGCGCGGTCAGCCGAGGTTGGCGGCGCTGAACGTGTCGCACTGCGTGGCGTCGCCGCTGCGGTAGCCGGTGGTCAGCCACAGCTTGCGCTGCGCCGACGTGCCGTGCGTGAAGCTGTCGGGGTTGACGGTGCCGCCGCCGAGGTTCTTCTGGATGTAGTCATCGCCGATGCGCTGCGCGGTGTCGACGGCGCTGTCCAGGTCGGCCTGGGTGATGTCGGTGATCAGCGCCGGCTGCCCGTTGGCCGGCTGCGTCGCATGGTTCATCCAGACACCGGCGTAGCAGTCTGCCTGCAGCTCCAGGCGCACCGAGTCCGACGAAGCGCCCTCGCGAGTCCGCACCTTCGCCTCGGTGCCGAGCAGGTCCTGCACGTGGTGGCCGTACTCGTGGGCCAGGACGTAGGCGTTGACCAGCGGGCCGCCCTCGGCGCCGAACTGGCTCTTGAGGTCGTTGTAGAAGGACAGGTCGATGTAGACGAGCTTGTCGCCCGGGCAGTAGAACGGCCCCGCGCTCGCGTCGGCCGATCCGCAGGCCGTCGACACCTGGCCGCTGAAGAACACCGTGTCGATCGACGTGTAGCTCGCCGCCGCGCCGCGGTAGTGCGCCGCGAGCGTCGTGTACCCGCCGCCGGCCCAGTAGTCCTGGACGGAGTTGATGTCGGCGACGATGGCGCACTCAAGGTGGGCGTTGGCGTCGGCGCCGGTCCTGCACTCCTTGGCGAGGTCGGTGTTGTCGGCCTGCGTCGGCTGCCCGCTGCGGCCCAGCTGCCCCAGCACGGAGGTCGACGTGCCTGAGGAGCCGGTGACGTGCGAGATGGCGAAGTAGCCGACGACGACCAGGATGATGACCACCCAGCTGAACTTGCCGCTGCGGCCGCGGAACAACAGCCCCAGCACGAGCGGCAGCAGCCCCGCGCCGAGGCCGCCGGCGGCGTTGACCGAGCCGCCGGAGCCACGCGTGTCGGAGACCTCGGAGGTGTCGAGGTTCGCGTCGTCGTTGTACTTCATGGCAGGTAGCCTAGGTGGCGTGAACGTCGTGCCGTCGAGGTGAACAGTCCCGCTGCACAGGACCGGTCTGCCCTCCGTCACGAAAGATTGCCGCAATGATCACCGCACACGACCTCGAGCTTCGCGCCGGCGCGCGGATCCTGCTCGACCCCACCACCTTGCGCGTGCAGCCGGGCGACCGCATCGGCCTGGTCGGCCGTAACGGCGCCGGCAAGACCACGAGCCTGCGCACCTTCGCCGGCGAGACCCTCCCGCACGGCGGGCGCATCGAGCGCACCGGCCCGGTCGGCTACCTGCCGCAGGATCCCCGCGACGGCGACATCACCGTGCTGGCCCGCGACCGCGTGCTGTCCGCGCGCGGCCTCGACACCCTCGTCACCGACATCGCCAAGGCCCAGGTCGAGCTCACCGAGCGCCCCGACGACCAGGCGCTGCTGCGCCGCTACGGCCAGCTGGAGGAGCGGTTCTCCGCACTCGGCGGGTACGCCGCCGAGAGCGAGGCCGCCCGCATCTGCGCCAACCTGGGCCTGCCGGAGCGGGTGCTCGCCCAGCCGCTGTCGACGCTGTCGGGCGGCCAGCGACGCCGGGTCGAGCTCGCCCGGATCCTGTTCGCCGACTCCGGCAGCGAGCCCACCACGCTGCTGCTGGACGAGCCCACCAACCACCTCGACGCCGACTCCATCACCTGGCTGCGCGACTTCCTCAAGCAGCACACCGGGGGCCTCGTGCTGATCAGCCACGACGTCGAGCTGCTCGACGCCGTGGTCAACAAGGTCTGGTACCTCGACGCCAACCGGTCGGCCGTCGACGTCTACAACGTCAACTGGAAGACGTACCTCAAGCAGCGCGAGGCGGACGAGAAGCGCCGCGTCCGCGAGCGCGCCAACGCCGAGCGCAAGATCGACCAGCTGCGCGGGCAGGCCGACAAGATGCGCGCGAAGGCCACCAAGGCGCGGGCCGCCCAGCAGATGCTGCGCCGCGCCGACGCCCTGGCCGCCGGCATGGCCGAGGTGCGGGTCAACGACAAGGTGGCGCGGCTGCGCTTCCCGGCTCCGGCCGCGTGTGGCAAGACCCCGCTCACCGCCGAGGGGCTGTCGAAGTCCTACGGCTCGCTGGAGGTGTTCGCCGGTGTCGACCTCGCCGTCGACCGCGGTGCGCGCGTGGTCGTCCTCGGGCTCAACGGTGCGGGCAAGACGACGCTGCTGCGGCTGCTGTCGGGCATCGAGGCACCGGACACCGGGTCGGTGGTGCCGGGGCACGGGCTGCGGCTGGGCTACTACGCGCAGGAGCACGAGACCCTCGACCACGACCGTACGATCCTGGAAAACATGCGCACGTCGGCGTCGAGTGTGGGGCGCGCGGATCTCAACGACACCGAGCTGCGCAAGATCCTCGGCGCGTTCCTGTTCACCGGCGACGACGTCGACAAGCCGGCCGGCGTGCTCTCCGGCGGGGAGAAGACGCGGCTCGCGCTGGCGATGCTCGTCACCAGCGCGGCCAACGTGCTGCTGCTCGACGAGCCGACGAACAATCTGGATCCGGTCAGCCGGGAGCAGGTGCTCGACGCGCTGCGCACCTACGCCGGCGCGATCGTGCTCGTGACCCACGACGAGGGTGCGGTCGAGGCGCTCGACCCGGAGAAGGTGATCCTGCTGCCGGACGGGGTGGAGGACGCGTGGAGCCCGGATCTGACGGATCTGATCACCCTCGCCTGACAGCATGGGGTGGCACGGGTTAGCCGGGTCGTCGGTCATGATCCGTGTTTGCCCGATTTGATCACCATCCCGGATGCCGTGTCGCCGAACTGATCTTTTGGGTTCCCGGCGCGACTGTTACGAACGCACTGATCAACACCCCGAAGTCGGAAGCACCGAAACCGGACCGAGAGGACGCAGCATGCCGACCGCGCTGAAGAAGGGTGCCCGGGTCACCGGCGCCGACCGTACGAAGCTGGCCGCCGAGCTGAAGAAGGCGTACGACAAGGGCCGCAGCATCCGTGAGCTCGCCGACACCTACGGCCGCTCGTACGGATTCGTGCACCGCGTGCTGTCCGAGGGCGGCGCCACGCTGCGTGGCCGCGGGGGCGCCACGCGCAAGGCCGCCGCCAAGCCGAAGGCGAAGAAGTAGCCTCTCCGCTTCACCCCCACCGACCCGACGGCCGCAGGCAACGATGCCCGCGGCCGTCGGCATGTCCGACCGGTGCGGACAATGGTGCGCATGGGTGGGACGTCCGAGCTCGCGGCGCTGCGTGCGCTGCGCGACCTCGCCCGCACCCTGCTCGCGCTCGAGGCCGACACCAGCCTCGACGACGCGGCGATCGCGCCGGCCCGATCAGCAGCGCTCGCCGGCTACCGCGCCTACGTCGAACGGTTCGGCCCGCTCAACCGCGGCGAGCTGATCGAGGGCCCGGCCGACCCGCCCACCGGCCGCCCGGCGCTGCGCTGGCGGCGCCCTCACCTCGGCGGCTTCCGCGGCGACCCGGACTACCTCACCGTCATGGCGCTGGAGGTGTTCGACCAGCAGACGGGTGCCGCGCAGCCCGCGCCCATCCTGCTGCGCCGGGTGCACGGGCGTCCCGAGCCCGCGCGCCGGGTGGCGACGCCGGCGGAGGCGCTCGCCGTGTGCCGGGCCGAGGGGTCACTCGACCTCACCCGGGTCGCGCGGCTGCTCGGTCTGCCGGACGCGGCGGCCGCCGAGCTGGAGCTGGGCGACCGCGTCGTGCCCGACCCCGAGCGGGGCGGCGCCCTGGTCGCCACGGAGGACTACTGCAGCGGGGAGGTCCGCTCGCGGCTCGCCGTCGCCCGCGCGGCCGCAGCCGACGACGAGCGCTACCGCCGCAACGTCGACCTGCTCGAACCCGTCGTCCCGCCGGAGATCGGCCCGCTGGAGATCGCCGTGTCGCTCGGTGCCCCGTGGATCAGCGCGGAGGACGTGGAGGCGTTCATCCGCGACGAGCTCGGTGGCCGGGCGCGGGTGTGGCACCTGCCGTCGGCGGCGTTCTGGAAGATCGTCCCGAACGGCTTGGAGCCGGCCGGCCGCTACGGCACGGGGCGGATGAGCGCGTACGACGTGCTCTCCCACGGGCTCAACGGGCGCACCCCCATCGTGGTCGACGTGGTCGCCAGCGCCGTGCCGGGCAAGCGCGTGCGCCGCCGCAACGTCGAGGAGAGCATCGCCGCCCAGGACCGGCTGACCGCCCTGCAGGCGCGGTTCGCGCAGTGGGTGTGGGTGGACGCCGGCCGCGCCGATCGGCTGGTGGCCGAGTACAACCGCCGTTTCACCGGCCACCGCCCCCGCAGCCCCGACGGTGCAGGGATCACGTTGCCCGGCCTCGCCGACGGCATCGAGCTGTGGCCATGGCAGCGCGCCGTCGTCGCCCGGGCGCTCACCGCACCGGCCACGTTGTGCGCGCACGCCGTCGGTGCAGGCAAGACGCGTTCGATGGCGGTGCTCGCGATGACGGCGCGGCGCCTCGGGCTGGCCCGCAAGCCGCTGGTCACCGTCCCCGCCCACCTGGTCGAGCAGACCGCGCGCGAGTTCCGGCAGGCCTACCCGTTCGGCAGGTTCCTGGTCGCGGGCGAGGACGGCGTCGCGTCGCGGGGCCGGCTGGCCGCCCACTGCGCCACCGGCGACTGGGACGCGGTCATCGTCTCGCACGGCGTGTTCAGCGCCCTGCCGGTGGCGCCGGACGTCGAGCAGGCGTGGCTCGCCGAGCGCATCACCGAGGTCGAGGCCGAGATCCGTGGGGGCCGCGGCGGCAGGTACGGGCGCACCGTGCTGCGCCGCCGGGCGGCCGCCCTGCAGGCGCGGGCCGACCGGCTCCGGGCCGCGGCCCCGCCTCCTGTCACCTTCGACGAGCTCGGTGTCGACCTGCTGCTCGTCGACGAGGCCCACTACTTCAAGCGGCTGCCCGTGACCTCGCGCCGCGAAGGCATCTCACTCGGCTCGTCGCGGCGTGCCGCCGACCTGCTGCTCAAGGCCCGGCTGCTGCGCCGGCGCCGGGGCCCGCTGCCCAGCCTGGCGCTGTTCACCGGCACGCCCTGGTCCAACACCATCGCCGAGACGTTCGTGTGGCAGACGCTCGTGCAGCCCGATCGCCTGGCGGCGGCGGGGATCGAGCAGTTCGACGCGTGGGCCGCGGTGTTCGTCGAGTACGACGAGCTCGTCGAGGTGGCGCCGGACAGCGCGGGTTTCCGCATGAAGCAGCGCCCGTCGCGCATCCGCAACCTGCCCGAGCTGCGGAGCATGCTCGCCGACGTCGCGGACGTCCTGCCGGGCTCGGCGCTCGGCCTGCAGCGCCCCGAGCGGCGCGACGACACCGTCGTCTGTCGTGCCTCGCCCGGGCAGCGCGCCTACGTCGGCACCCTCGAACTGCGCGCGGACAAGATCCGCCGCACCCGCACCCACGGCGTGCGCGGGGAGGACAACATGCTCGCCCTGTGCGGCGACGGTCGGCGGGTGGCGCTCGACCCCCGGCTGGTCGGGGTGGCGGAGGAGTCGCCCAAGGTGGCGGCGGTGGCCGACCGGGTCGCGCGCCTCTACGAGCAGCACCGTGCCGTGCGCTTCCCCGGCAGCGACGTGCCGGGCGTGCTGCAGATCGTGTTCTGCGACCAGGGCACCCCGGGCCTGTACGGGCTGCAGACGTACGGCCGGCTGCGCCGCGCGCTCGCCGAGCGCGGGGTTCCGGCGGAGCGGGTCCGGTGGGTGCACGACGCCTCGACGCCGGCGCAGCGGGCTGCCCTGTTCGCCGCGTGCCGCGCGGGCGCGGTGTCGGTGCTGCTGGGCTCCACCGACACGCTCGGCACCGGCGCCAACGTGCAGACCCGGCTGCGGGCGATCCACCACGCCGACGCGCCATGGCGGCCGTCGGACATCGAGCAGCGGGAGGGCCGCGCGCTGCGCCCGGGCAACCTCAACGCCGAGGTCGACGTCGTCCGCTACGTCACGCGCGGCACGTTCGACGGCTACATGTGGCAGACGCTGGAGCGCAAGGCGCGCTTCATCGCCCAGCTGCACCGCGGCATGCTCGACGGCGCCGGGGGCGCCCGGGTCGTCGACGACCTCGGCGAGGTGGTGCTGAGCTTCGCCGAGGTCAAGGCGCTGGCCACCGGCAACCCGATGCTGCTGCAGGAGGCGCAGGCCGCCGCCGAGGTCGCCCGGCTGCGCATCCTGCGCTCGCTCGACGCCCAGGCCGGCACGGCGGCCCGGGCCACCGCCGAGCAGGCCGAGCGTTCGGCTCACCTGCTGGGCCGGCAGCTGCGGATGCTCCGCTCGGCCGAGGCCAGAGTGCGCGACGCCGGGCCGGTCGCCGACAACGAGGCGACCGTCCGCGCGGCGGTCGCTGCGGTCGTCCACCGGGTCCGGCACCCCGACCCCGCTGCCGCGGCGGCGCCGGAGCGCGCGCCGTGGGGCGGGCTCGGTGTCGAGCTCGTGCCGGCCGGCGGCTGGCGGGTGCCGCGGGTCGACGACGTGCTGGTGCGGGTGACGCTCGCACACCGGCCGGTCGACGAGCTGACGGTGTCCGGCCGGGCGTTCCGCGTCGGTGATGTGCGGGCTGCCGAGCGGTCGGTGGTCACCGCGCTGCGGCGCTGGCGGCGGCGCGTGGGGGAGCGGGGGGCCGAGGTGGCGGCGTCGGTCAGCGCGGCCGAGCAGACCGCTGCCGACGCCCGCCGGACGCTGCGCGAGCACCGCTTCCACCGCGCCGGCGACCTCGCGCAGGCCGAGCAGCGGCTGCAGCTGATCCGCACGGCGCTCGAAGCCGCGGTCGAGGACCTGGAGCCCGACCGCGACGGCGCCGCCTGAACGTGCGCACCACTAGCCTGCTCGTCATGAGCCTGTTCGAGATCGACCCCGACGCCGGCCTGCGCGTCGAGGTCGACGACGCCGTCGCCACCGTCACCCTCGCCCGCCCGGAGCGGCTGAACCCGCAGGGCCCGGTCATGTGGGAGGAGCTCGTCCGCGTGCGGCGCGCCCTGCCCGGCACGGTGCGCGTGGCGGTGCTCAGGGGGGAGGGGCGGGCGTTCTCCGCCGGGCTGGACAAGAGCCTGATCGGCGCCGGCGGCATCCTCGACCTCGCCCAGCTGCCCGAGGCCGAGGCGACCGCGCGCATCGCCGGCTGGCAGGACGCGTTCGACTGGAGCTCGCGGGCCGACCTGGTGACGGTCGCGGCGGTTCAGGGCCACGCGATCGGCGGCGGGTTCCAACTGGCGCTCGGCGTGGACATCCGCATCGTGGCCGACGACGTGTCCTTCTGCATGGCCGAGCCGACGCTCGGCATCGTGCCGGATCTCGGCGGCACCAAGCGGCTGGTCGACCTGGTCGGCACGTCGCGCGCCACCGAGATCTGCCTGACCGGTCGCCGGATCGGCGCCGAGGAGGCTCTGCGCCTCGGGCTGGCCTCGCACGTGGTGCCGGCGGGCGAGCTCGACGCCGCGGTCGCCACCACGGTGCAGGCGGTGCTCGCGATCGACCGGGACGCCTCGGCCGAGACGAAGGCGCTGCTCGCCGGCGCGCACACCCGCTCGCAGGACGGTCAGCAGCGGGCCGAGCGGGAGGCGCAGTACCGCCGGCTGCGCGCGCTCACCGGCCACGCGGAGTAGCCCACCGCGGCACCTCGCCGCGGGCACCCCACCGGGCACCTCACCGGGCGCTGAGCACCCCGTACGGGTCCTCGAGCAGGCCGGCGAAGGCCATCTCGGCGGCACCCAGCAGCGCCGCGTCCCCGCCGAACGCGGGCACGGCCAGCTGGACGGTGCGGTCGTGTGCCTCCAGCGCGAACCGCGTCAGCGCCGCCTCGATCTCCGGCCCGGCGACGGCGTACAGCCGGGCCAGGTGGCCGCCGAGTAGCACCCGCTGCGGGTTGAGCATGTTGACGACGAACGCGATCGTCCGGCCCAGCTCCACCGCGACCGTCCGCGCCGCGGTGAGCGCGGGCTCGGCCCCGGAGCGCGCCGCGGCGAAGACGTCCTCGACCGGGCCGTCGGCACCGGCCAGCGCGACCAGCGCATCCGCGCCCACGAACGTCTCGACGCAGCCGCGCTTGCCGCAGTGGCACTCGGGCCCGGACGCCTCGAGCACGATGTGCCCGATCTCGCCGGCGTGCCCGTCGTGGCCACCGGCCGGCCGGCCGCCGAGGATGAGCCCGGCGCCGATGCCCACCCGGCCCTGGATGAACACGACGTCGTTGCAGTCGCGTGCGCTGCCGCGCTGATGCTCGGCCAGCACGGCGAGGTCGGCGTCGTTGCCCACCAGCACCGGCAGCGGCGCGGCAGCGGCAAGCGAACGCAGCTGGGCCGGGAGGTCGACGTCGTGCCAGCCGAGGTTCGGCGCCACACCGATCCGCCCGGTGCCGAGGTCGACGGTGCCGGGCACGCTGACGCCGAGCGCGGCCGGCAACGCGCTGCGCCCGGACCCGCTGGCCACCACCGGCAGCTGGTCGGTGACGATCGCGACGAGGTCCTCGGGCCGGAACCGCGACGGGTCGATGCGCACCGAGGTGCGGGCGAGCACCGCGCCGCCGAGGCCCACCGAGGCCGTGGACACCTGGTTGATGTCGACGTCCACCGCGGCCACCCACGGGCCGGCCGGGTTCGGCACGACCACGTGCGACGGCCGGCCGACCCCGGTGCCCCCGCTCGGCACCGTCTCCTCGACGAGCCCGAGCGTGGTCAGGTCCGCGACGAGCGCGCCGACCGTCGAGCGGCTCACCTGCAGTCGCTGCGTCAGCTCGGCGCGGCTCAACGGCCCGTCGAGGTGGATGTGCCGCAGCATCAGCGACAGGTTGTGCCGCCTGATCCGATCCGGCCGGGCGGCCGGGGAGGATGTCACGGACGTGCTCCGGTCAGGTGGCGCGGCTCCGCCGGCGCGACAGCGCGTCGACGGCAGCAGCGAGAAGCAGCACGCCACCGGTGATGACCTGCTGGTACGCGGCGGGCAGGTTCGGCCTGAGCAGGATGCCGTTCGGGATGATCACGATGACCAGCGCGCCCATGATCGCGTCGCGCGCCTTGCCCCGACCGCCGAACAGCGACGTGCCGCCGATGACCGCCGCCGCGACCGAGAACAGCAGGACGTTGCTGCTGCCGAGGTCGAGCGAGGCGCTGTTCTGGCTGGTGGTCAGGAACAGGCCGCCGAGCGCGCCGAAGGACGAGCAGGCGATGAAGGCGCTGACCTTGACGTGCACGACGTCGATACCGGCACGCCGCGCGGCCTCGGAGTTGCCGCCGGTGGCGAACAGGTGCCGGCCCCAGGTGGTCTTCGTCAGCACCAGGGTGCACAGGATCATCAGCGCGATCGGTACGGAGGCCGCCCACGGAATGCCCTTGATCTCGAAGTTGGGGTTCGAGTTCCGGTTCTGGTTCGCGAAGTAGGTGATCACCAGCGAGGCGGCCAGGACGATGCCGCCGCGCACCAGCACCAGGCCATAGGAGTCCGCCGCGAGCTTGCGCTGCTGGGCGCGGAAGGAGCGGTACAGCGTGAAGAGCAGGTATCCGCCGCCGACCACCGCGCCGAACACCCAGCTCCAGAGGACCGACATGTTCTCGTGGCCGAGCTTGTACCAGAGCTTGAAGTTGCCGATGCTGATCGGTTGGTTGTTCAGCGCGAACAGGATGACGCCCTGCCACGCGATGAACATCGCGAGCGTGACGATGAAGCTCGGGATGCCGACCTTGGCGACGAGGAAGCCGGTGATGACACCGATGGCCGCTCCGAGCCCGATGGTGAACAGCAGCGCGGCGAACACGTGCTGGTCGAGCTTGAACAGCACGATCACCAGACCCATGACGATGAGCGCCATGCCGATGTAGTTCTTCATCCAGAGGCCGAGCGCGAGGGCCAGGACCATGACCGCGACGAGGATGTAGAACAGGCTGCTCGAACCTGGGATGCCCCCGCGCAGGCCGCCCGAGGCGATCGCCTGTGCCGCGAACGCGGCGCACAGGCCGCCCGCGGTGCCGGCTGACAGGTCGATCTCGCCGAGCAGCAGGACGAACACCAGGCCGAGGGCGATGATGGCGATGTAGGCGCCCTGCCCCGGCAGGTTGCCGATGTTGCTCTTGGACAGGAACTGGCTGCTGACCTGGCTGAAGATGACGCCGAGGACGATGAGGCCGAGCACCGAGGGCAGCGCCCCCGGCTCGCCGCCGCGGACCTTGTTGACGTAGTCGCGCAGCCCCTGCCCGACCGAGCGCAGCTCGACGTCGAGGGAGAAGCTGCTCGCCCGCCCGAGGCTGAGCGCCTCGGCAACGCCCGCCTCGCCCGGCTCGGCCACGGCGTTCGAGCCGCCACCGGGCGCCTTGGCGGTCGTCACCTCGGGGCCGGCCGGATCTGGGGTGGTGTGCTCAGTCATCGCTGTCCTCAGATGCTCTCTGCGGCGGTCTGCGGCGCGAGGCCGAGGCTGCCGCTGCGTCCGGCGGTCATCAGCTCGACGATCTGCGTCGTGCTGCTGTCCTTGGCGAAGACCTCGGCGGCGAGGCGCCCGAGATAGAGCACCGCGACCCGGTCGGAGACCTCCATGACGTCGTTCATGTTGTGCGAGATCAGCACGACCCCCAGCCCCTGATCGGCCAGCCGGCGGACGAGGTCGAGCACCTGCCGGGTCTGCGCCACACCGAGGGCCGCGGTGGGCTCGTCGAGGAACACGACCCTGCTGTTCCAGAGCACCGCCTTGGCGATGGCCACCGTCTGGCGCTGGCCGCCGGAGAGGTTGGCCACGACCTGCCGCACCGAGGAGACGGTGCGTACCGCCAGGCTGGCGAGCACCTCGCGGGCCTTGCGCTCCATCTCACCGTCGGCGAGCAAACCGAAGCGGTGGATCTCCCGGCCGAGGAACATGTTCTGCGTGATGTCGAGGTTGTCGGCCAGCGCGAGGTCCTGGTAGACGAACTCGATGCCGAGCGCGGCCGCGGCGCGGGGGTCGCTGATCGAGACCTCCCGGCCCTCCCACGTGATCGTGCCGGAGTCGATGCCGTTGATGCCGGCGATGCACTTCACAAGAGTCGACTTGCCGGCGCCGTTGTCGCCGACGAGTGCGGTGACCTCGCCCGGATAGACGTTGAAGTCCACGTCATGCAGAACATGGACGGGGCCGAAGCTCTTGTTCAGTCCCTTGATCGACAGGATCGGTTCGGCCACCGGGGCACTCCCTCTTCTCGGTTGCACGGTGTGCGCGCCGTACTCGCGCCAACGGTGGTGGCCGGGCGTGCCGGCCACCACCGTCAGTCGTTACCGCGTCGGGTCAGCTGGTGATGCCTGCAGCCTTGCACTGGGCGGTGAGGCCCTTGCAGAGGTCGGCAGCAGTGACCTGCTTGGCGTCGACGACGATCTTGACGTTCGCCTTGGTCACGATCTGCGCCGGCAGCAGGTAGGCCTGCAGGTCACGGTTGCCCTGCGGGTCGTGGAACTTGGTCAGCGTGACGCCGGCCGAGGAGATGTCCTTCTTCTCGACGAGCGCGATGGCCAGCTTGGAGGCGGCAGCCGCCTCCTGCGCGTAGGACTTGTAGATCGTGGCGCACTGGGTGCCCCGCAGGATGTTCTGCAGACCCTCCACGCCGGCGTCCTGGCCGGTGACCGGCACCTTGCCGGCGAGACCCTTCTGCTTCAGCACACCGATGACCGCGTTGGCGATGTCGTCGTTGGCCGCGTAGACCGCGTCGACGTTGCCGCCCGCGGAGGTGAGCGCCTGGGTGAAGGCCGGGGCCGCGTTGGACACGGTCCAGCCCTTGACGACCGAGTCGGCGACGATCTTGACCTTGTCGGTGTTGGCCTTGAAGACCTTCTCGGCGCCCTGCTTGAACAGCACAGCGTTGTTGTCGACGTCGGTGCCGCCGTCCATCTGGATGACCCTGGCGGGCTTGGCCGTCACCTTGTAGGACGTCAGGCAGCCGAGCAGTGACTGGCCCTGCAACTCGCCGATCTTCTCGTTGTCGAACGACACGTAGTAGTCGGCGCTGCCGCCGAGGTTGACGCGGTCGTAGTCGATGACCTTGACGCCGGCCTGCTTCGCGGACTGCTCGACGGCGGAGCCGGACGGCCCGTCGATCGAGTCGATGATGAGGACGCTGACCCCCTCACCGATCATGTTCTGCGCGATCGAGGCGAACTTGGTCTTGTCGCCGCCCGCGTTCTGGATGTCGGCCTTGATGCCGGCGGCCGAGAAGGCCTGCTTCAGCAGCGGGGCGTCGAACTCGGCGTACCGGATCGACGACGTGGTGTCGGGCAGGATGACCCCGACCTGGGTCTTGCCGCTGGCGCTGCTGCTGCTCGCCGTGCTGCCGCTGCCGCTACCGGTGTCGCTGCTGCCGCTGTTCTTGCCGCCACCGCCGCCGCTGGAACCACAGGCGGTGAGGGTGAGCGCCGCCGCGGCACCTAGCGCGGCGATCGTGATCATGGACTTGCGCATCGACGCGCCTTCCCTCCTTGGCTGCGCGGACGCAGCCGGTTGAGTCTTGATTGTTGTGCGCGCGAACATATCCGAAGCATATGCGCGATCACCGGAACGACACCAAGTCGTGACCTGATCGGTGCCGTTTGGCGGTATCCGCCGGCCACGGTTTGCCCGGGCAAACCCGGACAGAACGCGACCGGCGCGCCCGGCGGCGACCACGAGGGCCGCCCGCCGGACGCGCCGGAGGAGGTGCGGGTGCGCGTCAGATGAGCGAGCGCAGCACGTACTGCATGATCCCGCCGTGGCGGTAGTAGTCCGCCTCGCCGGGGGTGTCGATACGGACCCGGGCGTCGAACTCGACATCTCCGGCGCGCACCGTCACCGTGCGCGGCGTGCTGCCCTCGTTCAGCCCGGTGACACCGGTGATGTCGAACGTCTCCTCGCCGGTCAGCCCGAGCGACTCGGCGGACTCCCCGTCGGGGAACTGCAGCGGCAGCACGCCCATGCCGATCAGGTTCGAGCGGTGGATGCGCTCGTAGGACTCGGCGATGACCGCGCGCACGCCGAGCAGCGCCGTGCCCTTGGCGGCCCAGTCGCGCGAGGAGCCCGAGCCGTACGCCTTGCCCGCCAGCACGACCAGCGGGGTGCCCGCCGCGGCGTAGGCCTCGGAGGCCTCGTACACCGTCGTCACCGGGGCGTCTTCCTTCGTTAAGTCGCGGGTGAAGCCACCCTCCG
>Ga0164242_10003375_pt1 | contig 18257 bp, 15 predicted proteins | sample OricomgcompostMG_FD_108783 | JGI IMG/M metagenome (GOLD analysis project Ga0164242, IMG submission 108783) | Miracle-Growth compost microbial communities from Emeryville, California, USA - Original compost - Miracle growth compost (MG) ... | reverse complement strand
GACCGGCCACACCTCGTGGCCGAGGCGCTGCAGCGGGAAGACGGCCGACGTGTTGCCGGCATACCCGTAGGCGACGGACGACTGGATCGACAGGATCTTCACCCTCGCGACTCTAGACGAGCGGCTCACGCTCGCCCGCCGAGTGGAGCATCTAACCGCCGAGTGGAGTACGTGTATCTACTCCGCTCGGGCAGTATGTGCTCCACTCGGCGGTGGAGTCTCGGCGGCGGACCGGCGTGACGTCGGATGGGCGGATGCGGCGACGCCGCCCCGGTGAGTGGCGCGTCGGCTGGAGAGCGCGGACACGGCGTTGGCTGCGGCGATCGCCGACCACTCGAGCAGAGTGAGCTGTTCACCGAGCACCGCGAGACCCACGAGCGCGGCCGGCACCGGGTTGACATGGGAGCCCGAAGAACCGAGCGGGCACCCGACGCGACAGGATCGCCTACTGCCACACACTCGGTGGTCGCGCTCCTGTCCGAGCTCTACCGCGCAGCCCGCTGACGGCATACGGCACCGTGCCGGACCGGACCCGACTGACTGCTCCACGTCGAGGCCGTTGCTCGCGCACCGTCGACCGACTGTGGGACGCTAGAAGGGTGGCAGAGCTCATCAGGACCGTATGCAGCCGATGCGGAGACGTCGACGTGCCCGCCGGCGCCGCGCGGCTGGACATCCCGGTGGGCCAGCACGCAGGGGCGACGATCAGCTTCGATTGTCCGCGCTGTGGGTTCGCGCAGAGCCAGGAGATCTCCGAGCGAGCAACGATGCTGCTGATGCGCACCGGCATCGGAGTTGCGGTCGGCCTCCCGGAGAAGGACCCTGGGGGACTTCGCTCCGACCGTTCCCGGTAGACCAGGTCGCGGCCCGGTCAGAGATGACGCCGTCGGACGCGAATGAGGGCGCATCCGCACCCGAGGACGGTGGCGGCCGTCAGGACGATCCCGGCTCGTAGCCCGGTCCATCCGTGCTCGGCTCCCGGGCGTGCCGGCTGTCCCGCGCGAACAGCGGGTCGTGCCTGTGCCGAGCCCTTCGCGCGCAGGTAGTCGGCAAGCGCGGTCAGCTCCTGGACGCCATACCGCCTCCCGGGCTCGATGTAGGTGTTCTCCGACCACTCGTTCCAGCTGATCACACCGACCGCGTCGGGGTGGCTGGACCAGGCGTCGGCCAGGCTGCGTGTGAGAGTCCGACCATGGTCACGGGCAACGACCCGGGTGTGGTGCAGCGTTCGCCCGTCGAACCCCGGCGACGCCGGTGCGAGCCAGATTCCCCCATGCCGGTGCACGGCGTCGGAGAGGGCATCCAGCCGGCTCCGGGTGTACGAGGTGCCCGGGTGCGCCGACGACCAGTAGTAGGCATCGCCGCCGACGCACGCCGCCACTCTCTCGTAGTCGGCGGCGCTCTTGGCGGAGGCCAGCAGCTGAGCCCGGCCGGCCAGCGCGTCGCGCACCGAGCAGATTGCGGCCGCGCTGTAGTCGGCCGTCCCGGTCCAGATGATCACCGGCCGCGCGAACGCATCCGACGTGAGGTCGCTGCCCCACCGCCCGACCAGCTCGGTGAGATCGTGACGCACCGTGGCGATGGGCAGCGGCCGGCGGTCGAAGTCCAGCGCCTCATAGACCACTCCGACATCGAAGCCCCGGGGTCGTGCCTCGTCCAGGAGCAGTTGCAGGCGCCGGTTCAAGGTCGGGGTGCTCTTCCAGGACGTGAGGAAGCCGGTCAGCCCGGCAGCCTGTGCCTGCGTGATCTGCCGGCGCAGCACCACCCGGTCATCACTGCTGTACCGACCCGCAAGGGGATAGTCGATCTTGGCGCGACTCCAGGAGGTCTTGACGAACCATTGATAGAAGTAGGCGTACACGGGAATGCCACGAGTGGAGGGCGAGGCGACCCCTGCCGGTGCTGCTGCGAGGAGGCCGACCAACAGGATCATCAGGGCTATGACGGTACGTGCCCACCGCTCGCCGTGCCGCTCACGCCCGCGCGGGACGCCGGACATCAGGAGTCTTCGTCGGCCGCTGACGCGCGAGCGCCAGGGTGCAGGCGTCGGCCGGTGAGCACCAGCGCCACCGCAATCGCCGTGAGCGTCAGGATGACGATCACGAGGTCGGATCGCGTGATCACTCGCAGGTCCGCATGGGTGTCCCGAGAGATGAGCACGGGGTACCGATCTCCCACGGCTCCGACGTTGACGTCGAGGCGGTACAACCCGCGAGGCAAGGAGGTGATGCGTGCCGGTGCATCGGCACCGACCTCGACCTGTCGCAGGGACCCATCGGGTCGCGACAGGGCGATCGTCGAGGTGACCCGCCGACCCAGGAGCGCGTCGCGCACGGTGACGGTGAGTGCGTAGACCGACAGTCGGATTCGCCAGGTGTCGGGGCGCGCCGGATCCAGGTGCTGTCGCCCGGCAAAGACCGTGTTTGCTCCGCCGACACGCACCTCGTCGACGGTGTAGTCGAGTTTCCTCGTCTGCCAGGTGCCATGGACTCGCCGCACTTGAGTGGAGGGCAGGAGCACACTGCCGGCAGCCGGGTCGTTGATCGTGACCACGTGACCGTCCTGCTCGAGGCGGATCCGTTGGATCCGACGCGCGGTGACCCGAGCACCGCGTGGATCGACGAAGTGAAGGGTAACCGGGCGAGAGACCTTCAGGGCGACGAGCATTCGCCGTTCATGCGGAGCATGCGGCGGCATGGTTCCGACTCGTTCGATGTGTACGACCGGATGGCCGCGGGCCGCCGTGTGTGTGGTCAGCAGCGCGAGTTCGTTCCGTCGGAGGTTCAGGTCGCGGACGGGTGCCGTTGCGGTTCCGTTCCCGTTCGTCGTCAGCGTGATGTCGTCGATCCCAAAGGTCACTCCTGGGATGCGCGGCACAGTGTGGATCGTCAGGGTCCCGGCGATCGGAGCGAGGCGCACGGTCCACAGCGACTTTCCCGCGGGATCGAATCGCGGGCCGGCCGTGGTGACCGCTGTGTCGCTCGACGTGGTGACTCGATCGACCGACCAGCTGACCTTCTGGCTGGTCAGCGTGCCGTGGCGCAGCACGGCTCGCCGCGCGAGAAGGTCGACGTCGGTTCCGGGCGCTGCAGTCAGCCCCTTGCCGGTGACCGAGTGCAGTCGGAGTGCGCGGACATCACCGGCGGACACCTTTGCGGCATCCGAGACGACCGTCAGGTGGACCCGGGACGTCACGGCCAGGCCGACGGCGAGCCGGCTGACATGCGCCATCGTATGCGGAGCCGGGCTGACCCGGGTCAGACTCACCCTTGTCGTCGGATTCAGCTGGGAGGCCTCGATGCTCACTCGACGTGCGATGCCGTTCAGCTTCGTGACGTGGAGCTGTGCCGTTCCTCGAGATCCCGTCGTCACGACGGTCTCGCCAACTCGCAGGCGCACGCCCGCGGTGGCCGGGACCGTGCGCACATCGACCGTTCCGGCTGCACCGGAGTCCGCGACCGCGGAAGACGGCATGACGGCGAGAGTCGGACCGAGCAGCAGCGCCGAGATCACGATGGCGACAGCCCGCTGCATACAAGAGTTCCCCGCGAGAGGGCGGCCGATCGTCATGGCGACTCCTGCCTGGTCCTCGGCCGTGCCCACCACAGGGTGGCCGGCACACCGGCGACCCCGCACAGCAGCGCAAGCAGGTACCCGGCATACAGCACCGAGCGGTCGGGTTGATGCGTCGGCGACTCGGTCGAGGCGACTCCGACCAGTGACGGGGTGCGGGACGCGGCATGAAATGTCAACGTGGACAGGAGAGAGGGCGCATCCGCGTCTCGGTCGGTCAGCGGGGGCAGTGACCAGTTCTGCTCGATCACTTTCAAGATCCCAGCACTGTCCACGACGGTGTGATCGACGGTGCCGGCGCGTGCGAAGGGACTGATCATCACGGTGGGCACACGCAGTCCCCTCGCCGCTCCGCCAGGTGCGGCAACCGGCGGGACATGGTCGTACCAGCCACCCGGATCGGTATAGGTCAGGAAGAACGCCGATCCGGCCCACGCGGAGCTTCCGAGGAGGGCATTGACGACGCCGCGCACCAGGCTTTGCCCGGTCGCCGGATTCTGTGGTGGACGCTCGGTGTGCCGAGTGGTCACGACGAACGCCACCTGTGGAAGCCGCCCGTGGGCGAGATCCTGGTAGTAGCGAGCGAGCGGCACCACATGGCCGTGCAGTGGCTGTCCGAGCCATCGCTTCGTGCTCAGCAACGGCACGCGGGCGACCTGCCCCTCGGCGCGTTGTTGTGTGGAGGTGGCGGTGCGGATCGTCGTGCGTGGGTCGTAGTCCTCCACATAGACCCGCCAGGTGACCCGTGCCGCCTGCAGCCGGTCGAAGATCAGCGGGGTGTGCGTCCATCCGCCGGACGGGACGGCAGAGACGTCGCCGGGTGATCGTGCAGCGACGCCGAACAGGTCGTTGGCGATGCTGCCGCCGGGTACCGCGGCGAACCAGTGGTCGAAGAGGACCCCTCGGTCGGCGAGGCCGTTCAGGATGGGCAGCTGCTTCGTGGGGTAGTAGCCCATGGCGACTCTCCCGTCGGCGTCGTGCACCGCCTGGGCCCGCACGAATCCATCCATCCGACCGCCGTTCACGGAGGTGCGCTGGGTGGCGCTGGTGGCTCGCAGCATGGCGTGTGGGGACCCATTGATCGGGTAGGGGTGCACGCAGGGTGTCCCCGAACGGCCTGCAGCGGGAACGCAGACGCCGGAAGGCCTTCCGGCCGCACCTGGTCTCCCGGAGAGGTAGTTGTCGAAGGTGTGCCCTTCTTGTGCCATCACCACCACGTGCTTCAGAGACGTCGTCGCAGAGTCCCCGTCGGCGTGGCCCTGAGCCTGCGGCGAGACGATGCCGTTCGCCGACGCGGCAACGGCCGGGACGCCGAGCCAGATGAGCGGCACCGTGGCACAGACCACCGCCCAGCGCCCGCGGGGGCTCACGGCGCGACCTGGTAGATGACGATGAGGCGGCGTCCGTGGTCGCGCTCGGTGAGCACCGGGACCCCGTGGAACCGGTGGACCAGCTGCATCGCGCGTGCCGCGAAGTGCGGTGACCGATGGGCGGAGTAGGTGTCCCAGACGATGTACTGGTAGCGACCGGTGCGCAATGCGTGATCGGCATTTCGGACCGGGCTGTAGGCAGGGTTGCGGTGCAACGGGTTCGGGCTGACAGAGAGCCCAGTTGCGCGCCGGCCGCCATAGAACTGAAGGACGTTCGCCATCGACGGTCCGATCGTCAGCAGCTGACTTCCGATGGGAGCGTGGGTGCCCACCCACTGGCCGGCTTCTCGACCCCCGGGCAGGCCACCGGCCCCCGCCAGACCGGATGCAGGAGGTGAGACGATCCCCACGATCGACGGCACCGCCAGAGTCAGAGCGCATGCGATCGTGATCATCGTCGTCCCCAGCCTGTGCGCCCGCCCCGAATGTCCGAACCGGAGCAGTCCGACGGCAGCCAGCACGACAACCGGGGGCGTGAGTGGGAGCAGGTAGGCGAACCCCTTGGTCGGCCAGACCTCGAAGTACACCAGCGGCACCAGGATCCAGCACATCAGCAGCGTCTCCCGCCATCCGAGGCGGTGCCGGAAGATGATCAGGTCGGCGGCCGCAGCCGCGAGGACCACGAATCCGATCGAGGCGCCGACCGTGATCGGGTAGAACAGCAGCGAGTGGTTGGGCGGGCGGGACAACTGCCACACCAGGTAGGACTGTCCTCCACGGCCGCCTCCCGAGATGCTGGTGAGCACCGGGTAGGTGAGCGTGAGGGCGACGGTGAGAGCAGATGCTGCCAGGGGGTAGCGCAGAGGCCGCCATCCGCGCACGGTCAGTGCCAGGAACGCGAATCCGGCACCGAGCAGAATGACTGCGGGTTCCTTGCACAGTGCGGCAAGCCCGAGCAGGAGGCCGGCCGCCGGCAGCAGGCGGCCCTGGTGGTCACGTGCAGCGACAGCGATGCAGCACAAGGACGCTGTGGCGAAGAACGTCATCGGGCCGTCGAGCATGATCTGTCGGCTGATGATCACGTGATAGGGCATGACAGCCAGAAAGAGCGCTGCCAGCGTGCCGGCCCACGGGTGGTAGAGGACACGTCCGAGCAGGTAGGTCAGGCAGATGGTGCCCACACCGAATACGGCGGTCACGTAACGACCGGACACGTCCGGCGTGCCGCTGTGATACAGCGGAGAGATCAGCACCTGCAGCATCAGCGGATGCGCTCTGATGATGGGAAACAGGGGACTGAAGTGCGGATTGCCGGTGAGCGAGGCCGCCTGTCCCGCGTACACCGCTTCGTCGCTGTTCAGCCCGACAGATCCGAGCCCGACCAGCCGCAGCCCGGCGCCGAGGATCAGGGCGACCCAGAGCACCGGCCGGTGCCGCCGGACCACCAGCCGTCGCCATCGGCTCGAACCCGTCGAGACCTGCCGCCACCACCCCTCCTGATCGCCGACCGCCCGATCGGCCGCCTCCGGATCCACTCCCTGGCGGGTGCCGAGGGTCATCGCGTGTCCATCGGAGCGCCGGCGCCGCTGCTGGTTGCGCGGACTGTTGTCGCTGCGGTCGACAACGCCGCCTGGCTGGTCGCGAACGAGACATCGTCGAAGGCGACGCGGTAGGTGCGCCCGGTCTGCACCTCGCCGATCTGTATGCCGCCCACCGGGGACGTGCCGGTGTCGACAGCGGTCGAGGAGAGATCGGCGACGGTCGCGCCGTCCAGCGACACCTGCAGGGTTCCGGACGGTGTGCCCGCAGTCGCGTCGGCCTCCCGGTGCAGCTGCAGCGCGTGCCAGCCGGGCGACACGGTGACGGCGCTCGTGGTTGATGCGCCGGTTGCGTCGTTGTGGAGGCCGAGCCGGCCGGTGCTGGTGACATACGCGTAGCCGAGCGAGGTGCCGGATGCGTCTCTCAGGCGAAGCAGATTCACCTGAGAGGACTGGGAGACGATGGAGAAGTAGGCCTGCGCGAAAGCGTTCGGGTAGCTGCTCGGCAGGTCCTTCCTGGCGTAGGTGAGGCCGTTCGTGGTGTCCGCCTCGGCCGCATGGGTGCCGGTGTGCACGTCGGCTCCCTGGACTGTCAGGCCCGCCGTCGAGGTCCACCGGGAGAGGTCGCCGGACTCGAAGCCGTCGGCGAACACCGGTGTGGGTGGTGGGTACAGCGAATCCGGGAACCGATACGTCTGCGCGTCGAAGGTGTGTCCGAGAGAGTCGGTGGGTGTCACGGTGACCGTGGCCCCGGATACCGTGACCTTCAAGAAGTGATAGACCTCGGCCGCAGTGGTTGCCGGCGCTGCGCCACCGCATGCGGTCCCCTTCGACTTCGTCGGCGACCAGCCGCGAGCGTACGCATCAATGCCGCTGCACGGCCCGACGGGCTCGAGGGTTCCTCCTCCACCGCCGGTGACATAGCTGATCGGCATGCCCGGCGCGCTCGGCCGGTTCCGTTGGTACAGGTGCGCGTGGCCGTTGAAGACCAGTTGCACACCGTTCGAGGCCAGCAGGCCCTCGAGATGGTCGGGCCCGTTGAGATAGGTGTCGGACGACTCGTGCGGGTTGTCCGCATACAGGGGGTAGTGGAAGAACGCGAACTTCAGTGCTGTCGGATGGGATTGCAGATCAGATCGCAACCACTCGTACTCCGGGTCTCCCGGGGACCAGTGCGCGGCTGCGTCGTTGGCGTAGGTCGTGGCGGTCCCCTTGTTGGTGTCTCCCCACGCGGCGTCCAGGATGTAGAACCGGGCGTTGCCCGGGGTGAACGCGTACCACTCGCTCGCGTAGTGCGACGACAACGTGTCGTTGACACAGCAGTAGACGTCGTCCTGGTAGCGACCACCGGACTCGGCGACTGCCGTGTCCTGGGTCCACGTCGTCAGGTCGGTATGAGTGGTGCCGGACAGACCGTGATTTCCGCCCGCTGTGAAGATGGGCGTCGACATCCCCGCGACCGTCCAGAAGTCGGGGCCGAAGATGGCGCTGGTGCCGGGCCCGGTCTGCTGGAGATCGCCATAGTTGATCTGGTTGCCGTTGGGGTAACCGTTGTCTCCGACGGTGACCATGAATCGTGCGTTGCTGGCGGCGATCTGGTGCATCAGGTTGGCCTCGTCCGGGTTGTCCCCGGCTTGGTTCACCTGCCCCCAGTCGCCCATCACGTCAAACGTGAACGGCGCAGTGTCGTCGGGCTGCTGCTGTGTGATGAACCGCGGAGAAGGGGTGGTACCCAGAAGGTCGACATCACCGAGGAAGGGCCGATAGCAGTAGGTTCCGGCGTCTGGGAGCGTGATCTGCGCGTTCCACTGATACTCGTGAACGGTCCCCACCGTGACACTTCGCCGTGTCGTGGGCATCGTGGTCGTGAGGGTGCACCCGGCGGAGGTGACTGCGCCATATGACACGGCCGCGGCCTTGGCGGACTGGTCGGTGGCAAAGTTGACGTTGACCGTCAGACCCACCAGATCGGTCAGGTACGGTGCCCGGGTCAGGTGTGGGCTGAATGAGGCGGCCGCCGTGATCGCGGCCGCCGACGTGGCCGCAGCAATGGTCAGCAGGGCGGCCGCGAGGGCGGCGACCATCGTCGCCATGATGTGGTGGTTCGGCATGACTGGACCCGCCCGAAGTCTCTTGAGGTGCCGGCTGACTCACTGCCCGGCCAGCGTCGGAATCCGGTCGGCCCAGGAGAAGTCCGGACTGACCAGGCGACGAGCGCGCACCGTCGCCATCGCCCGTGTGAGAGTGCGTCGTTCACGAGCCCTCAGCTCCTCGTAGTCGGCTCCGTCGATCACCAGCGCGGGGGCGAAGTAGCGGAAAGGAGGGAATTCATAGGCGTCATCGGTGTTGTCGATCAGCTCGTCGATCAGACGGTCCGGATCGATGGAATCCAGTCGAGGTGCGCCGCGCTCGATGACGAACAGGTCCTCGACCCGAACGCTCGGGACCTGCCGACAGGGCACCAACCGCTCCGCCATGTACTTCGGCGGAGGCACCGCCCGTTGGGTGACCGCATTCAGGCACATGATCGGCAGGTTCATCTCTCCCAGTCGGGCGCCGATGCCGCGGCCCTGCTTCGAGTGCAATCTGCTCTGCACCCGCAGACGACGCCACTCCGCCTGAGTCAGGTCGCCTGCATCGACCGCCCGCAAGGTGTGCTGGCTGATCGTCATCGGCTTGGGAAAGCATCGCGCTGTGCCGTCGGCGTCGAGGACCGTCATGTCGTCCGACAGGAACGCGCCGCCCTCCTCGCGCAGGAGTCGCAGCACGGTGCCGGTCTTGCCGGTGTCGGTGCGGGCCGACAGCATCACCCCGCGGCCGCCCAGGTCGAGGCATGCGGAGTGCAGAAGCACGCGTCCTCGAGCCACGAAGACGAATCGAAGCAGGGCTTCGACGATGTTGGTGTAGAGGACATGCGGGGAGGACACCAGCAGCCGACCCGCCGTGACGGTGATGTTGCCGTCTCGCATGTCGATGAGGAAGTCTGTGCCGAGCCGGCCGGTGTGCTCCTCGTAGGAGACCGCCGGGGCGGCGGCGAACTGGGTGACTCGCGCTCGCGGATACCATCCCGGCCGCTCCAGGCAGCCGGCCTGGATTCGGATGTCGAAGGGGCCGTTCACGTCCGGTGCGGCGAAATGATCCAGCTCGGACAGTCGGGTGACCGAGGCGATCGTGATCAGGTCGTGGATGCTGTAGCGCCATCGCAGAGCGTCGTCGGTGACATGGACCCCTGGCGGGCCGACGGGGCGCAGATCGACGACCCGATCGGTCGGGCCGCTGCGGGTGGATGTCGGCTGCGCGCCCTGGGGGTGCGCGATCCTGAGTGCGGGCGGTTCCGGTGTGGTCGCCGGGGCGTCCTGCCTCGTGCGGCTGATGATGGACATGTCTCTCCTGGAGGTGAACAGGTATAGGTCGGCGATGACGTAGCGCACCGTGAAGAGAGCGAGCAGCGAGATGCCGTTGGCGACGAGGTAGTGCAGACCGGCGCGGTAGGCCAGCCATGACAGGAGCGGTATGCGCAGCAGCAGAGCTGCGTTGTTGACAACGGCGAACCCGGTCAGCCGCAGCCACATCGGACGAGCTTTGGCCGTGCGGAAGACGAGTCGGTCGGTCAGGAGGAAGTTCCACGCGGTGGACGCTTGTGTCGCCAGCACGGCGGCGGGAAGCAGACCCATCCCGGTGGTGACCAGCAACCAGAGCGCCGCGCTGTTGACCGCGACGCCGGTCGCGCCCGCCGCGGCGAACCCGGCGAGTCTCCTGGCCCGGGCGCCATACCGTCCCAGAGCGCTGGAGACGCGCAGCGCCGCGAGTCGGCGCGCGAACAGCAGCCCCTCGCGCCACGATGCCTTGCTCTGTCCACTGACCCGTGCCGCGAACACGAACGGCAGCTCGACGATGCGCATTCGGTCCTGGCGGCCGACGATCTCCAACAAGATCTTGAAGCCGCGCGGCCGCAGCCGGTCCAGGTCCACGGTGGCCAGGTGGATGGCGAAGAATCCGCTCATCGGGTCGGTGCAGTCGCGCAGCCGCCGGGGAAAGGCGGCTCTGCTCAGACGAGTCGCGCCCCCGGACACCACGGCTCGAGACACGTCGGACAGCCCGGCGGCGCTCCCGGCCCCGGCATAACGGCTGGCCACGACCAGGTCCGCGCCCCCGGCCCGTCCCGCCTTCACCAGTTGCGCCACCAACTCGGGTGGATGCTGGAGGTCTCCGTCCATGACGACCGCCCAGGCAGCGCCGGCTTCGACGGCCGCGCGCAGACCGACGAGGACAGCCGACCCGAGACCACCGACACGGTCGGTGCGGGCCCGATGGATCAGCCGGACCGGGATGGTCGAGGTCGCTGCGGTTGCGGAGACTCTGGCAGGTGTGTCGTCACTGCTGTCGTCGACGAAGATGACCTGCAGGGACAGCCCGTCGACCGCTCGGCTCAGCCGGCCGATGAGGGGAGCCACGTTCTGGGCCTCGTCGCGGGTCGGCACGATCACGCACGCATCCGGGTGCCGTGGAGCCGGTGTGGCCGCGCGCCCGCGGGGCTCGACATCGTCGGACGTGCTCGTCGTCGTGGCACGTGCAGCGACACTTTCCATGTCGATGTCCTCTCCTGCCCCACTTGACCTTTGTCAGCACAGTCAGTCACCCGGTCGGGGACGATGACGTGACCGAATCGACGCGTCAGAGTGACGGCGGCGCGACAGGAGCGTGACGGATCCGACGAAGACCGCGTCGTACCGGCATCGGGCCTCTGGTTGCGGGGTGTCTCGGTGGATCAGAAGCCGGCTTCTTTGTTGCTGTTCGCGCGATCTGGACAAATTAGTGGCTCCGCGTTGAGCTCGGCCCACCTGAGTGCTTCACTCGAAGAAGCGCAAGTTTCACTCTCCCCATCAGCTGTGATGAGGTCTCGTGGATCGGGGGCGACTAATCACCCACAAGGGATGTGGTAAGGCACCGAGATGGAACCTGCAACGGGTAGGGGGGAGCCTTGGCAGCTGCGATTGATCGACCAGTGGGGGTTGCTCCACGGAACAGATTTTGTGGTGGTGCCGAAGAGCGCACAGCGTCTGATCGCGTATCTGGCACTTCATCCCGGCTGTCCACGTTCTGTCGTGGCGGCCGCTCTGTGGCCGGACAGCGCTGAGGGGCACGCGAGGTCGAGCCTGCGCACGACCGCGCGCCGGCTTCGACGCGGTGCGCCCGGACTGCTGCATCCCTCGTTGGATCCCATGTCGCTCGACACAGACGTCCGGATTGACGCTCACGAGATGCTGGACCTCATGGACCGGGCGCCGCGGGAACCGGACCCCGCGGCGACGGTGCACCGGCTGTGCCGGATGGGTGCTCTGCTTCCCGGTTGGTATGAGGACTGGGCACTGCTCGAACGAGAGCGACTGGCGCAGCTGTTGGTTGTCACTCTCGAACAACTCGGCGAAAAGCTGCTGGCCGAGGGCGATCACGTGGCCGCGTTCGAGGCTGCCACCGGCTGCATCCGACTGGAGCCACTACGCGAGAGCGCGCATCGCCTGCTCGTGCGGGTGCACCTGGCGTCGGGAAACCGTGTCGCGGCATGGCAGGCATATGAGCATTTTCGGCAGTGCAGCATCATGGAGTTCGGCCTCGCCCCCGACCACGGATTCGAGGAGTTGATCGCGCCACTGCGGAAGGAGCGCAGGGAACGATCGCAGCACCATCGCCCGGGGGCGTGACGGTCGAGCTCAGGCCCTGCTGACGGCATACGGCATGGCATCGTGTCGCCAGACTCCCTCCCGCCGAGTGGAGCACCTAACCGCCGAGTGGAGTACGTGTATCTACTCCGCTCGGACAGTATGTGCTCCACTCGGCAGGGAAGTCTCGGCGGCGGACCGGCGTGACGTCCGATGGGCGGATGCGGCACGATCGGGGTATGAGTGACGAGATCACCCCGGCAGAGCTGGCCGACGACGCGGTCATGGTCGACGTGCGCGAGCAGGACGAGTGGGATGCGGGGCATGCGCCCGGCGCGATCCACATCCCGCTCGGCGAGCTGCCCGGCCGGCTGGACGACCTGCCCGACGTCGCCCCGCTGCCGATCATCTGCCGGTCCGGCAACCGGTCGGGGCGTGCCGTGGCCTGGCTGGAGCACCAGGGCTTCGAGGCCGTCAACGTCGCCGGAGGTATGCGGGACTGGGCCGGCGCGAGCAAGCCGCTCGCCGGCGGGGACGGCGAACCCCGCGTCATCTGAGTCGGCCGCCAGGAGAGCCGTCGGCCGCCGCGCCGCGGCAGCTGCAGTGGCAGCGCGAGCTATAACCAGCGCAATCACTGCAACCCGCGGGAGCGACAGCCTGCACCACGGCAGCTGCAGTGAGAGCGGGAGCTATAGCCAGCGCAATCACTGCAACCCGCGGGAGCGACAGCCGTCAGGGCAGCAGCAGCCGGGTCAGTGACTGGACCAGCCAGTCCTCGGCCTGCTCGAAGCTCCATCCCGAGTCCTGCGTCAGCTGACTCCAACCGGCGGGCGACGTCAGCACTCCGAAGCTCGCGGCCGCCTGCTCCGCACTCGTGCCATCCCGGAGCGCGCCGAGCTCTGCGAGCCGCCCGGCGAGCTGGGTCGCCCCCTCCTGATGGCGGCGCATGCCGTCGCGCACCGATGTGGCGACGTCGGCATCCGAGGGTGCGGCGGCGAGCAGCACCTGCACGATGTCGCCGCACCTCTCGTTGAGCAGCCGCGTCAGATGAACACCGGCCCGGATCAACGCCACCGGGTCGCTCGCCGTGGCCATCGACGCCGCTGCCTCGGGCACCCCGCTCTCGGCATCGATCAGGTCGTTGAGCGCGAGCACCAGCGCGGCCTTCGACCCCACGCTGGAATACACGGTCTGCACCGCCACACCCGCCTCCGACGCGACCTGACCGACGGTCGTCGCGGCATACCCCTGCTCCGCGAAGAGACGACGGGCCGCGCGGAGCACCTCGTCGCGGGTGGCCTCGGCGGCGACGTCGCGACGGGTGCGACGTCGCGCGGGTTCCTGGGGCACGCTCTTGACACCTCATCACTGGAGTGGTTGTCTGCTAACTGGAATTACGTTCCAGTCAACAGATTCTGCATCAACTCAACATCTCTTCATTCTATCGAGGCCCACCATGACCACTCTCAGCCCATCGCTTCACGCGAAGGCGACGCACCGGAGGCCCGAGCACCTCGCCACCGGAGCGGCAGCGCTGCTCTTCGTCCTGCTGCTGATCGTTCAGAACCTCGTGCGCTCGGCCGCGCCGGCCTTCGGCGCGGACCCGCACACTGTCACCACCTACTTCCTCGACCACCAGGTCGCGACCGCCGTGCCGCTCATTCTCTTCCCCATCGGGATGGTCGCGATCCTCACCTTCGGTGCGGGGGTGCAGAGCCTGGCGACCACGGCCGAGGAGCGTTTCTGGGCTCGACTCGGCGGCATGGCCGTGCTCGTCATCGCGGGTCTCTTCGGAGTGCTCAACGTCATCGAGATCGCGCTGGCGATCGATGCGAGGAATCTCGTGGCTGCACCGGCAGTCGTCGGCGCCCTGTGGGCCGTTCACGGCGCGGCGTTCGGGTTGGACCTCGCTGCCATCGCGATCGCTCTCGTGGCACTGTCGCGAGTTGCCCTCTCCCGTATGCTGATTCCTCGCCTCATCGGCCGGCTCGCCTGGCTGGGTGCCGCCATGCTCTTCGTCGCATCACTCACGACACTGGCCCTCGCGCAGGGCGCGCCAACCCTCTACGTCGGTTTCGCCGGCTTCGTGGTCTGGGGCGTCTTCCTGGTCGCCTGTGGCATCGGATTGGTGCGTCGAGGAGCCTGAGCCGTGCTGCGACGCGTACCGCACTGTCCGGCGTGATGTCGCAGTGGCCGGGGGTACTCATGAGAGTCTGTGGCGCATGATCCGTCCCCTCACCATGGGCGATGTGCACGAATGCGCCCGACTCTACGTGGAGGTCTTCCAGTCCTCACCATGGAACGAGACGTGGCCCCTCCATGATGCCCGGACCCGGCTGAGGGATTTCCTGGCGGCACCGGGTGCTGCGGGCGTCGGCCTCCTCGACGACAGCGAGCTGATCGGATTCGCCTTGGGGCGGCGAGAACGGTCGATGGGCGAGGATCACTTCTACCTGCAGGAGATGTGTGTCCACCCGGATCGGCAGCGACAGGGCCACGGCGGCTCGCTGCTCCAGGGGCTCATGGACCACGTGCGGGGGATTGCGCAGTGGTATCTGCTGACAGCACGGTCCAGCGCGGCGGCGGAGTTCTACACACGCAACGACTTCACCGTCTCCGCACGCATGCAGGTCCCCACTCGCCGATCACCGCAGACTCCGGCAAGCTGACGGAGCGGCGACTTCCAGGTGATCGAAACTACTTGAGCAGTCTCGACATCCGGCGATCAGCCAGAGGCTTGCCGCCGGTTTGACAGGTTGCGCAGTACTGCATCGACCGATCGGCGAAGGACACCTCGCGGACCACGTCCCCGCACACAGGGCACTTCTCGCCGGTCCGGCCGTGGACCCGCATACCGGCTCGTTTGGCATCCTTGAGGTCCTTCGCCGGCTTGCCGGAAGACGCCGCGACGGCATCACGCAGGATGGACTGCAGCGCTGCATAGAGTCGCGAAACCTCCTCGGCATCAAGGGATCCGGCGATCGCATAAGGTGACAGCCTCGCAGCATGAAGCACCTCGTCGGAGTAGGCGTTGCCGACCCCGGCCAGCACCGACTGGTTGCGCAGCAGCCCCTTGATCTGTGTCCGCTGGCCCTCGAGGACGCCGGCGAACGTCGCCTCGTCGAAGTCGTCCGCCAACGGGTCGGGACCGAGCGACGCGATGCCGGGCACCTCCTGCGGATCCGCGACGATGTATGCCGCGAGGCGCTTGCGCGTGCCGGCCTCGGTCAGGTCGAAGCCCGAGCCGTCGGAAAACTTGCAGCGCAACGCGATCGGCGACTTGCCGGGCCGTAGGACGGTGCTCGGGATCTTCTCCGACCAGCGCAGCCACCCGGCCCGTGCGAGGTGGAAGACCAGGTGGGTGCCGTCCGCATCGAGGTCGATGAACTTCCCCCACCGGCGGGCACCCGAGACCAGCAGACCGTGCAGCGCCTGCGGCGGCGGGTCGTAGGTCTTGAGGACCGTGATCGAGCCGAGCTCGACGGCGGTGATCGCCAGGTCCCGGGTCCGCTCGTCCAGGAACCCGGCCAGCGCCTCGACCTCCGGCAGCTCAGGCATCGCGCCCACCTCGTGTGGACTGCTGCGCGGCCTCGACCGACTCCCGCTGACGCCGCGCACTCTGGATCAGCCGGTGCAGCGCGAAGCCGTCGGAACCCTCGAAGACCATCAGCCGCACCGGCCTGCCGCGCACGTCGTCCTTGGTCAGCGGGTGACCGTGGGACAGCACCTTCTGAGCCACTGTCAGCTTGCGGATCGCGATGCCGTCGACCGACTCCGGCCGCTCGAGCGCGAACTCCTCGTAGATGCGCGGATCGTGCTGGCCGTCGTCCCCGACCAGCAGCCATTTGATGTGCGGGAACTCCATCGCCAGCCGTCGCAGTGACCCGTGTTTGTGCTCCTGGCCGCTGCGAAACATCGCGGTCTCCGTGGGACCCCAGTCGGTGAGCAGCATCGGCCCCGGCGGGAATCCGTGACGTCGCAGGAAGCGGTCGAGCACCGGTTGGGTGTTCCACGCCCCGGTGGACAGATAGATCACCGGCGAGTCCGGATTCTGTGCCAGCAGTGACCGATACATGGCCGGCATGCCGGGAACCACCTTGCGCGCGGTCTCCTCGAGCACGAAGGAGTTCCACGCCGCGTGCATCGGTCGCGGCAGCGACGTCACCAGACAGGTGTCGTCGATGTCGCTGATGATCCCGAAGGCGGTGTCGGGGCCGATGACCTGCACCGGAGCCTGAGTCTCCACCTCGTCGGCGGAGATGGTCGCCTCGTGCCAGCCGGGCGGCATACCGTGGTCGGTCAGGTCGACGTCGATGTAGCCGCCGCGGTCCGTCGCCACCGAAACGGTGGCGTCGCCGAAGGTCACCGTCACGTCGACCTCGGGCAGGGGTGCGGAGAAGAAGACCCGGAACCCGCGCCGGCCCCCGTCGGCTTCGACGGTCGGCTCCTGCGCATCCTGTCCGTCCTTGCTGAGCACGACCCGGCCGAGCACGCGGGCGAACGACGTGCCGGCATACCCGGTGTAGGGCAGCACCCGTCGACGCCACCCGCGGCGGCCCAGTCCGCGCGCGACGAGCCCGTTGAGCGCGTCCTCGGCGCGGGACGCGGGGTGCGGCTTCGCCATGGCGCTTAGCCTAAGCCTCGGCCGAGAGCTGCGGGTGACCACCACGAAGCCAAGGTCTCGATCTGGTGACGGCCGCACGAATCCTGCCGTCGCGACCTACGCTGAATCCGTGGGGAGCACCTTGTCGCCGGACCCCCTGCCGGGCCGCCTCGGCAGGGGGCTCTCACGTCGGCAGGTGCTCACCGGCGCCGCGAGCGGCACCTTCCTCATCGGCACCGGCGGCGGCATCTGGGCGACGCGCCCGAGGGATGCCCAGATCAACCTGCTGTCCCGGTCGGTCGCGTTCAGCGGGATCGGGCGCCGTGTGCTCGTGATGTCACCCGACGACGGCGCGATGATCGACGGCACGCGGGTGCTCACCCGCAGCAGCGACACCGCGCATCTGGTCGGTGAGGCTCGGGCGTGGCTGGCGGCGGCCCCGAGCTGGACCCGCACCGGGCCCTCCCGCGACCTCGCGCAGAGCGCGCTGCTCGACCTCCAGGTGCTGTCGGCCGGCCTGCCCGCGCCGGTTGCGGGCTGGTCTCAGCCCTGGCGTTATGTATGGCCGCGCGATGCCTCGACGGCGGCCGTCGCCCTCGCCGTCGCGGGGCAGGGCGAGCTCGCATACGACACGATGCGCTATCTGCAGCGCGTGCAGCACGACGACGGGTGGTTCGAGGCACGCTATGTGCCCGGCACGCGCCGGTCGCCCGACAACCGGCTGCCGCAGCTCGACGGCACCGGATGGGTGCTGTGGGCGGTCGACCGCCTCCGTGACCTCGCCCCGTCGCCGGCGCCGAGGCTGCAGGGGCTGCGTCCGATGCTGGTGCGTTCGACCCGGCGGATCCTCGACAGCATCGACACCGACAGCGGGCTGCCGGCGGCGTGTCCGGACTACTGGGAGATGCCCGAGCGCACGACGACGCTCGGCACGTGCGCCGTCCTCGCAGCCGGGTTGGAGGCGGCGACCCGTGTGCTGCCGGTCGTCGGCGAGCGGACACTCACTGCCCGGGCGGGCGAGGCTCTGGCGCGGCTGGACGCGGCGATCCAGCACGAGTTCGGGCGGTACGGCTATCCGAGACACCCCCGCCGCAACGACCCGGACGCGGCGATCGCCTTCCTGCTGCCGCCGTTTCGGCGCCACACCTCCGAGCGGGTCCTCGCTGCACTCGACCGGTCGATCGGGCGGATGGAGCGCCCCGCCGGCGGTCTCGCACCCGGATCCTCGTGGCAGCGTGACGGCGTCAGCTGGACCCCCGAGACCGCGCTGTATGCCGTGGCGCTCGCAGCCGTCGGACGTCGCGACGACGCCCAGCACTGGCTGGAGTGGCTCGGTGATCACCGCACCTCGGCCGGCTCGTTCCCCGAGAAGGTGCTGGCCCATGGTGAACCGGCCTCCGTCGCCCCGCTCACCTGGACGGCCGCGATGGTGCTCCTGGCGCTGCACCACCTCAACTGACCCCGTCGCCCCCATCTCGCCGAAACGTCAGTTACGTGCACCCGAGAGGTCCGT
>Ga0164242_10003374_pt1 | contig 18258 bp, 12 predicted proteins | sample OricomgcompostMG_FD_108783 | JGI IMG/M metagenome (GOLD analysis project Ga0164242, IMG submission 108783) | Miracle-Growth compost microbial communities from Emeryville, California, USA - Original compost - Miracle growth compost (MG) ... | reverse complement strand
GTTCCGTGGTCGTAATACTGGACTGAAGGACAAGCTACCCTCTGGAGTGGTGGGCGCCGTTGAAGAATCGCGGTAGGCTCCCTCGTCGGAATCCCCCACTAAAGCCGAGTTCAAGGCCATTCTGAGGTAGAGATGACTTTTTCTCAGTTATGTCGTTCCTTTCAACGTAGACAGCGAGCAACCCCCCCAAAAGAATTTAAGAGAAAGTTACTGCACGGGCGTACTTTCGACGGAATTGGCGCTCTTTGAGTACCTGGGTAGGTATCCCATAGAACGGCGAGAGAAGAGGCACGGACGTCCGCCTTTCTTGCGTATCAGTGAGAGCTGAAAGCAAGGTTCTCACAAATGCAGATAGTTTTTGCTGCCCTTAACGGGGCAAGCAATGAGATGGAGAGAAAATGGGGTGGAAGATGAATTGTCATGAGCGTCCAACGACAAGGCTCTTCAAGGTAAAGGAGGGCAGGGTACAATGGCCCTGCGTACCTTAGGTAGGTACCAAGTAGGTACTCCTACCGTAGGTGCCTAGAATATGGAGATCTAGTATGTGGAAGTGGGGCAATCCTACCGTATTTTCGAGGCCCCAGTGCCGACGTCCAGGACGGAGTTAGCGAGCTGTAGGGACCGCAAGAGGCCGTTTTAGCAGCTGACTGGTATCTGGTAACTTCCACGACTTTCATAGCTGCGGCGCTGTTATTTGACTCATCATAATTCTACCTGGTGGTATGCCAGCTCTGAACTCCCTGGAGACTCGGGGGCGAGAACCAGTCAAGAGTGACCTCGGCCAATCCGCAACTCATTGGCGGGGGGGATGTCGGCGAGAGAGGAGGTGCGAAATGGAAGCAGCAAACCATGAACTCTCGATGCCCAACCGTGAGACGCACGTTGACCTAATGGTTAAACCCTATTCGCAATCTTTGGGGGTGGTAACAACCCTGCAATTCTGCGGGCCTACCGGGCATGAATCGTCATGATCACGGCCAATGTGACACGTGCATTAGCTCCCATTTGCCCAAATAACCTTGTGGACAAGGTATCATGTTTAATTGGTTCAATACCACCTCTAGCTTTACAACCCCAAGCGCCGATACATCGCTGGAGCCAATGCATAGTTCCGACCACCCATCTGCCGGGCACATGGGCAAATTCAAGTCTATGGTGCCCACCGCTGGCCCATGGCTGGAACACAATCTATCGTGATGTCGCAACCGCCAGTGACAATGAGTTTGGGCTCATTCTGCCTTATAGCACGCGAGGTAAATTTGACGTCCAGTCACCTTCCCGGGGACTCGAGCTTGAAAACGTTCCATGAATTTCTGGCAATCCAAGAGTTATGGAAACGACTCTAGAAGGAGGAGGAGGCGATGTTAGTCCTCTCAATCTTGACGGCTCTATGTTTCCAGCCGCGCTTCATGGCAAACGTGTTCTTCTTTGCACGGAGTCCTTCGGACCGGTCAACGGTGTTTCACGCACAACTTTGATGTTGGTGAACCACCTACGCAAGAACGGTGTTATCGTCGCCGTCGTCGCCCCGCGTGATCACACACAGCAAGGCACCCTCGCCAGGGCCGAATTGACTACAGTGGTCAAGGACAACATCTCGGACCTGGACCTAGGACCGGTAGCTCAAAGGCGCGATGACCAGGTCGAAGTCCGTATCTCCGGGTACCCACTCCCATTCAATCCCGAGCTCACTGTTGTATACCCGGTTCGACTCTCGGCTCTTTACCGTCGCGCGTTCGGCGACAACCCGCCCGACATCATATACCTGGCCTCGCCCGCATCAATTGGGTTTCAGGTAATGCTCCAGCTGCGGCAACACCCGGCGCAGAACCAAGTTCCGGTTATCTGCAACTTTCAAACAGACTTGGCAGGGTACTGCTCCATATTATTCCCGTTTCCATTGAGCACTATTGCCGCGTTTGCATTCGATAAGGTACAAAGTTTCCTATTCCGACACTCGAGCGTCAAAACTATATTTTATCCTAGCCGTTTCGTAAGGAGGTATCTGGAGAGGACGGGAGTAGCGGTCGAAAAGATGGAAATGGTGCAGCGAGGAGTGGACACGATGTTGTTCAACCCGTGCCAGAGAAGTGAATCGTTTCGGGTTGAGATAGCGCCGCACGGGGAAATTGTTCTGGTCTGCGTTGCGCGACTAGCTGGAGAGAAAGGATTCGATTTCCTTGCCACCGTGGCCCGAGAGCTAGACGAACGAGGTTTGCGGTTCAAGCTGTGCATTATCGGCGGAAACCGCAACGCGGCGGTGGAGGCAGAGGTCCGTGCCATGTTTTCTCAACTCGTTCGAAGAGGCAAGGTAGTCTTTCTGGGCTTCCGTGTGGGCAAAGAGCTTGCTACCGCGTATGCATCCGCCGATTTGTTCCTCCACTGCTCCGTAACCGAAACATTCGGGCTAGTGGTCCTCGAATCCATGGCTAGCGGAGTGCCTGTCGTTGCGCGGGACGAAGGGGGTCCAAGTGATATCATCAGAGATGGACATAATGGTTATCTTGTTGCTGCCACAGATCTTTCGGGGTTCGTGGATAAGGTTCTGCTGCTCGCTAAAGACTCTCACTTGAGGACAGTATTTAGCAAGCATGCTCGCCAACATGCGGAGAGATCAACGTGGGAGGAGATCAACAACAAGATTGCAAGGACGATCGCTGATACAATTAGGATAGCGGCGAGGGACCCAGAGCAATGCTACGTCAAGGACAACGGAAGAGAACGCCGTGATGATCAGGGAAAAGAGGAATCTGCCAGGGAACCGCTCCTAGCCCATCACCCCATTCGGTCAGAGATCGTAAAAACGAATAACCTAGGCAGTCTGACCATCATATCGGCATTTTGGGTTGCGGTGGGCGGGTATCTCGTCTTCATCAAGGTCATGTTATGGGTTAAGGCTGGATTCACCCCATTATAAAAACCAATGCATGGATGAGAGATTTCATTCATCATCTCTACCGTGTAGCCCTCAACATTATTCTGCTTACCGATGTATTTCACGGAGAAAATGAAAATGATTTCACCGCATTGATGTCATTTGCCACTCTTATTCAGATTTCATATGAAGCCATTGTAGATAACATTCCCAGCTCGACTAGAGGATGCAATTGAGGTAGCTTCGCTTGAGCGACAAGAGAGAAAACGAAAATAGTACTATTGGAAGATGGCACAGGGACGCCGACAATATACAGTCAAGATTCTTTCTAGTAGTAAGGTTCGTGGCGTCGGCGGCAAGGCTACCGGCTACTTACACAAAACAAGGCGCTGTAGATTTGGAGATTGGCGAACTGTGACTAACCGAACGGCAGCGCAGATAAACCCTTGCACACAACGACCACTGCAAGAATATCGCCTACCTTCGCAAAGATAACTATACCAATGGCCAAGTTTGTCGAACTGCCGCCCAGCCACCCCCCCCCAAATTGCGAAGGGGGCCATACAATTGAAAAATAACGAAGGAACTCATAGTAGAATTTCTTCTCGACGAGGGGCACATGTTCAAGGTCTCAATATACATCAATCTAAGTCGGTATAAGCGTCGATGGGATTGGAAGAGGTATGGCAATATAGGCCGCCAGTTGGCTCTGGCACCCAAACGTAAGCAAGGTGCCCAACTGGGGGTTTCGGGGGTTCAAATTAGGGTTGTAGTAGGGCAATAGAGGTGAGGGTTTTTCTTCCTTGCGACGTACCCACCTAGTTTGCCATTGCCTTAGTTATGTTTGTAAGATTCTTTTACCAGAATGGCAGTACTCGAACTGTTGGCAGCAAGTGCCGGCTAGTAATATTCTTCGTCCGAAATAGATTAATTTGACAGCCACCGGGAAAATATGAACAAAAGAAGATGCTCGATGAAAATTTCAGGAAATACGGTGGTGCGGTGACATTCTGCCTCAGATACTACACTGCGGATATAATTTCTACTTGGTCGCAGTTGTTAATCTTTGTACCCAGTCATAGGTGTGCGTGGGGAGCCGTGAGCCGGCTATTTCGGGGTTTTAGTTAGGTTGATACCTTCGGCGCTGGGAACAGGATCTGTACCCTTGAGCTCGATTGGATAAAATCGTGGATGCCGAAGTGAAAACTTCACTGATTATGCCGAGGAAAGTGAGCAGCGGCAATAACAAACAGTAATCTAAAGATAAGCTGGTCTCCCTCTTGTTGCTAGTCATGAAGTTGGGTTGCTAGAATTAGAGTAACAAGATCCTATCACACTCCAGCAGCATAACAAAGACCCAGAGTTATGTGGGGTTGAAGGGTCCCTTCTTTCTGTCCTGGTCGTGCTTAGCATCAAGCTCTAAATCCTGACCACGAAGCCTCACATGCACCGGCATACCATCCTTCACATGAGGTGGCGTGTCAGCGCCCACTTGATAACAGCGGTCATTCCAAACCATACTAGGTGCACCATTCCGGTTGTTCCTAGTAACACGGTGGTTAATCAGGTAATTATTTTACATAAAACCCCAACCCTTATCTAGGAGAAGAAGGAAGAATAACGGAGGGGTTAAACGGAAAGGTTGCGACACTTACCTATTATGGTCCCATTCGTCCCATGCACACTCAATATCAAAAGATCTCGCTACGAGAGCCATTACAAGCTTGATCTCCACTATAGCTAAGTGCTGACCAATACAACCTCTCGGGCCGAGTTCGAAAAATCGCCACGCGTTTTTGGGGGGCCGTAGAAGATCATTCTCGTCGGTCGTAAGGAAACGTTCTGGGACAAACTCGTTTGCACGATGCCACAGTTCTGGGTCGCGGTGGATGGCGAATGTGCCATCCCAGACGATGAACCCTTCCGTCGGAAAGCGTTTGCCCTCGCACCCGGGGCCAGACCCTGGTGGACCGACGAGGAAGAAACCTGGTTCACCACGGCGCATACTACCTACGTTGGTGTGCACCCGCATAGACTCCTTCAACACGGCATGTGTGTATGTAAGGGAATTAAGGAGCTGGGGATTCTCCTTGAGCGTAGAGGCTGCCTGCCTCGTGTCCGGTCCGAGGATCGCGTCGTGTTCTGCACGTACACGGGCGAGCACCTTTGGATGTTGTGAGAGGAGATGGAACAGCCAGCATATTGTTGTGGCGGTAGTGTCATGCCCGGCAAAGAGGAAAGTGGTGATCTGTCCTATTGCGACGTTGAGAAAATCATTGTCGAAGAGTAACGCGCTGCCTGTGGCACATTCGCCTTCTCCCCCATCCTGACTCTGGACGATCAAGTCTACCAAAGTCTTGTTGGTGGCTTGTTGATTTTGCTTGAGCTCTACCACCCTTTCCTGTATGAACGGAGTGAGACTTTTTGAGAGAATTCTGTAATTGCGCCATAGCTTGAAATGTCGCCATGGGCTGAGGTACGAGATGATGTTGCCGATATGGACGTAAAAGTACATCCTCGATATTGTATCTAGTAAGGCAACGGACATCGCAGACCGCTTTCCAGCTTGTTCATGGAACCGTTCATTTCTAGTATATGGTAAGTTCATGTTAAGATCAGGACACAGCATGGGAGTATTACTCACAGGAAGAACCGCAATATGACATCCATTGCCAAATTAGTCGTGGCCTCTTCAAGCGGGAAGACAGGCCCCCATGCGCCGTCTGGGCCCCCTCGACTTCTCAAGACCTTTACAAAATCTTCGACCTCCTCTAACATGTCTGGGACTCGACTTGTGATGTTTTGGATGCTGAAGCCGGGGTTCAGCCTCTTGCGCCATATTTTCCACTCTAGTCCCTCCATTGAGGCTACATCACGGTTGCGAGTCAGAGGATATAAAACACGCTTTTGTTGGTGCGCTTTTGGGAGTGAGTGGTCTTGGGTGAATTGCGCGGATACTGCGGGGTTAATGGATATCATCATCGGCGAAGCAAACGGCCAAAGGTCGATGTACACCACAGGTGGGCATTTCAGAAAGCCGGGAAACAACTCTCGCCAGTTTTCCTGAATTTTCATCATCATGTAGTCGCCATGGGCATCTGAAGGGAGCGCCGACATCAACTTTCCAATGGTCTCAAGGTGACCAAGGATCATAGAATGCCGCATGAGAGGCTGTTGCGCGTTTGGTAAGCATAATGAGAGTGATATCGCGGTCCCACTCCAGTAGTAAGTGGTTAAGGCTTTCACGAGACTCACAACGCCTTCCTTATGCAATCTTCGAAACATTTTCCGGACATTGTATCCTCGATAAACGTAGTAGACGATCGTCGACGCAAGTAGGGTTGCCAATCCCCAGAGGATCCGTAGGAGTTGATCGATATAAAAGTTGGAAATGAGGACCATAATGAGTATTGTTGAAAGCAAGGGGTGGTGGGGGAGATTTATGTGAAAAAACATTCGTCGTAGACAGAGGTTGAGTTTGATCATTTGCTACACCGAGAATTGGAGTTCCATCTTTTGAAGACCTTGGATCCATCCGATCACGTGTTTCTAATGAGGCTTCATATCTGACAGGGGCGGGGGTGCTGAGGCCGCACAGTGCCCAGTGTCTAGGCCCACCTGTAGGTATTCGAGCAAACCCAAGCCCTGAAAGACTAGAATTGCTCATGCCATGCGATTCCTCGATAATAGATACTAGGTTACGACGTACAGATCACGGCGGACATGTACTGGTATCTTAGCCTTAGACTGAATATAGCACGTGTCTCTTACGTCATTGCGTTTCATTCCTACCTTAGGTAACGAGATATACTCTTAAGTCTTAATTGAGAGTTAGTAAGGAAAGTCTTGACCATTTTTAACCATTCTAGCGTGCTGTTACAGCTATTCGAGAAGGTATCGCCAAACCCTTGATTGCGTATCGTCCGGGCAACCACTCCCTATTCTGCCCTCCCCAGAACTACGTCACAGAGGTCTACTAGACCCCACCTGTATTTTAGAACGTCAGCTACCGCGTAGAAAGGGGGAGATCTCTTCCTCCTGACAAGAATCAATCTCTTGCTGAATAAGGAATACACCTGCGATTCCCGACCGAGTACCCTGTGATCCCCTGTAGTTGCAGGGCCATCTTGCCTGACTTCTGGCGTGACCCCTGACAGTGCCTTCATCTTGAGAAGGGCATCTTTTAAGCTCTTTAACTTCCGTTTTCTATCATCGCTTTGATTATTCTTTATAAAACCTGTAACGATGCAGACATGCCTATCTTAATTAGTGAAATAGTGCAATTAATTATCCCCTAGTGTAAGGGACTGAAATAATAAGGTCATAGATAGAAACTCTTTTTTACTAACTTAGGGAGAGCTTCTGTATAGCTTATATTATCTCAGCACATAATATCCAGTTTCACTTCCAATAGCTAACGGTTTGTGTCTTAATTAATTCACAATCAGTTAACCAGAACCTCCTAAAACTATCATTCTTAGTATTTCTAAAACCTTAACAATATAGAGTAAAGGTGTTTATTGTAGATCAAGATTGATTGCCCTCCCTCGAGTCTAAGAGGATGTAGATATCTATTTAATATCTGAGATTTGATAGGCATCTTGTAGTCCTTAACAACATTTCCTAAGTCTCTTGTGACGACCGCTGCGCGGCCGACACGATTTCGTCATCACGTGTGGTTGGTTAAGTGATGGCCTGCTGTATTTAATCAGTCGAGTTCAGGGCCCGCGTCGCCTCGACTCCTTCTTCTTCGGTATTGTTGAATGGACCGTATTATCTTAGGATTCTTCCCAGCCTGATTGGGACTAGGACGCGCGTCGGTTCGACGCGTGACATCTCTAACAAGCCCTCCTTTTCTAATGTGACGAGATAGGAGCAGGAGATACATGATATACTAAGTAATTCCCCAGTCCTTAAGACCGTGTAGACAATTAATTACCGAATTCCTTCAAATCTAGGGGCTACACATACTAGCTCCACCCACAGCCGCGAAGTCTAAGGACTAGGGACACTTAATTACTTAATTGAATATCGTCATATATCAGGTTGCACATACTAGATCTACTTCCAACCTATCTTAATTTGGTACTAGGTATCCTGCTCCGCAATCCAAGCCTCCAGCTTCCCAATAGCATTAAGCTTAAGCTTATAGTTCTTAACCTGCTACTTGAGACAAACTATTTTATCCACATTGGCTTGATCCTCCTTATCCTTATAATATACATGGAAGCAGTCAAAAGCCTCCTATGAGCTTCATGATCGAGTTCTAGTCTAAGGATTTGTTAATCATAGTTGCAACCAAATATTAAGTATCCACTTACTCATTAGCACGTACCTAGCTAGGTTATGATCATAACAGGTCTTTGCAATAAGCACTGATGCAGTGCGATTTAGATTTTAATAACTCAATTCAGTAGCTTAGTCGATTGCAATTGTATCGAATTGAAGAAAAGGATCGAGAACTTAGGATTAGAGAGGTAGGGGATGGCTTTAATGCCCATTCTAGCCCCTCGTATCCAACAGTAGGTCCCTCATATTCAACAGCACGCGTGTTGACCGTGTCTGCAGCCTCGCCGTTCAGTGAGACCTACGCGTCGGCGGGGTACTGCGCGCCAGCAGGTCGCGACGTTGCAATTGCTGCAATCGCTGTGATCGAAGAACCTATCGACCTTTCAAACCTTCTACTGTATTACACGGCTATTGAGATTTAGCCAATTGAATCACGTAATCTTACAATCTCAACCATCGATTTTTCCACTGTACGAACCAAAAAAAAATTTACTTCCATAAGTTATTAGATAAGTTAATTAATTAAATAAACTAGATTCTCGCCACAACCACGTTAGTAGAGACAAGTATTTAGGACTAACTGCCAATAGCTATCTTGCATACACAGTGGCTGTCACGGGCCTACTGCGTAGGGGGGTTGGGGGGGGTTGATCAGGTAACGGAACAGTAGCGAGACGCAACAGTAGGGCCTGTATTGCACAAGGGCTAATTCTTGCAGGAGCTCAATATCTAGGGGGCTCGCTGACCTTTAAATACGAGCCCGATTCGAGCCCGATCCTGCGCTGAGTCGTAGGGCCTCCGCCCTATTTGGCACGTGGGCCCGCGTCCCATTCGCGGCCAGCGCGCGAAACGCGCGCGCAACGCTCCCGTGACTCGGGTGAGGTCATCACAACTAATTGCGCCGCGACCCCTTACAGTGGCACATATGTACGAAATATATAAGGATTGAAGTTTAAACTAGTATTCTCGCTCAGTTTATTCCATTATCTTACTTAACTCTAATTCTTCCTTTTTCTAAAAATGATTTTCGAGGACCTCATTGTATCTTACTATCTTTTATATTTATGTCACTCAGACCTGAGATGATAATGGGCATACCAGGTCTTACTAGCTTTTAAGATATTAGTTTATCACGGGCGTTACATTCTTGGCAAATTTAGTCTAATACACGTTGGTGGTAGAAGGCCTCCCTAACAAAGCCTAGTAATCTTTCTAAAATTATAAGGATTTACATATGTACAGCTAGCTCTCTTAGTTTCGATTACTATTCTTAGAGTTACTCTAAGAAGTAGATTGTGGATATTAATAACTAATGCTTAATAGCTAAGTTACCGATAGTAAGCTAGACATCATTCAGTTTATGTTAGCTAAAAGTGACGTCTATGCTAGGTGGATACTAGACGACATATCTGGAGGATATACTAAATTAGCTAGGGAGTTCAAGATTTAAATTCAAGTTTGAAAATTACTGCCTGCAAGCTGCTATAGTAGATTGCGTGAAAGGTCGCTAATGTCTTACTAGATTAGCAAGGTAATTATACTGCTAATACATACTGGCTTTTATTTAAGCGAGTAACGTAGCCGTCTCTAGTTAGGTAGCTGATAGCCTAGACCACAGCAAAGGCTTTAATTGTTTTACAGCAGGTTCTCCTGCTGAAATAGTTCCAGGTAGAGTTTATCTTAATCCTCAAAGGGACTACCTCATAACTATCACCACCTTTTTTGAACAGGTTTCCAGAAACGTGAGTTAGCTAACACCCGCGTCAAAATCAGAACGGGTCATCGTATCTCTACAACTCCTTAATATTCCAGGTATAATTGCATATTTAATTTAATGCTTTACAGTTAAAACTGCCGTGGACTCAGTATTAATATAGCTTTTCGGCTAAATTCCTCCACGCTCCGCGTTATAGTCCTGCCATTGGAAAAGGGGTTTAGGCTGGGTCAATAAGCTTCGTCTTGGAAGAGACATTAAACCTTCTTCTGTCGCGAAAATAATTTCAATTGCCGTTATGCCATTTCTCCCTTGTGAGATCTCCTGCGTAGGCGAAATTTTGTTCGAGGTCAAACAACACAAAACGAAACGCAATGTTCTTACGATTTATCCTTGCCGCCTCTGGAGGCCTTGCCTTGCAGGCCTCCGCCGCGTGCACCCGTCAAATGCTACAAGAAGCAACGGCAGATTACCTTGGAGCACTCGTCGCCGGGAAGCCGACATTCTCAGCCCTTGGGACCGACAATGTTGAGTACGTGGAAAACGGCAAGGATACAGATATTACAACCGGCGTCCTGTCGCAGGGCATCCCGATCAACTTCAATCGCAGCCTCTACGACACAACACAGTGCGCCTCGTATACAGAGATTGTCTCCACCGACGCCAAGCACCCATACGTCATTGGATCTCGTCTAGCCTTCGGAGCCGACAATATGGTCAACCGCATAGACCAGAACGTAGCTGACGCCGGCGACTGGATCTTTAATGCCGCGGGAACCCTTAGCACTGACAGCAAAGAGAACTGGGACCCAATTCCAGAGGATAAACGTGATACCCGTGATGTTATACAGGCGGCGGGGGACTCATACATCAATTCGTGGGGCGACGCAAGCGTCAAGCCCGCCTTTGCTCCGGGCTGTTACTGCCTTGAAGGTGGCACGCAGCGGGCAGGCTGTGCTCTTAACTTCGGCCAAGCCATGAATATTACAAGTCGCCGGTACACGATTGACGAGGAGTTGGGTGCTGTTGACATCTTCCATAACTTCCCGTTCCTTGACAATGCACTTCCTCGGGACCCAGGGACTGTAACGAACAATTTGGTTAAGGTGCAGAGTGGTAAGATTCAGTTCATTCACGAGAATACGATCTGCTCCAAGAAAGGCTGCGCAAAATAGGTTAAGGAGGAATTACGTACAACTAGCAAAACTCTAGACATTCAGATAGTCCATGCCAAGAATTTTGTTACTCTTAACGCCAAATACAATGCAAGAACACAACTCAAGTATATGAGGAACATTAGTTAAAATAGTTAAATTACCAGGTTAATTACTTCATAGTTCATTCGAACAGCTAGCCTAGCTCAGATTGTTGTCTGTGGCTACTTGTAATAGGTTATAGAGAGTTGTATTAAGTATGTAGGTAGTGAAGATAATGTGAGACTTAAATAGGGGTATATACACAGACTACTCTACAGATAAGAAGAGGTATTCCTATTATCTCACAGTTTGATTGTACTTAAATTACATTCTTCGGTGTATTACTGTACCTAGCGCTACTAGTAGTAGGCTACTAGGGCTGAGTTTAGAGATTATATATAATAATGTCAAGAGTTGTATTCGGGTGTAGGCAAGATGGCCCGTGGCATTTGATTTCTTAGCTAACTATAAGGAAACACGGGACAATCGGTGGGTATCGCGGGTGGATCTCTATTCAGCCAGAGACTGATTCTAATCAGGAGGAAGAAGTTCTCCTCTTCCTACTTAGTAACTAAGACATTAAAATACAAGTGGAGTTTTGTAGACCTTTGTGACGTAGTCCTAAGAGTAGTGTAATACAGGGCGGTTACCCCACTGACATCTATCTGATGCGCAAGGGAGGCGTTGTCGATGCCCTTATTAGAATGGCTGTAACAACAAGGTACTAATTGTCAAGGGCTACACCAGTCAGTCAGGCAAGACGGCCCTGCAACCGCAGGGGATCACGGGGTAATCGGTCAGGAATCGTAGGTGTATCCCTTATTCAGTCAGAGACTGATTCTTGTCAGAAGGAAGAGGTTCCCCTCTTCCTACGCAGTAGTTGAGGTTATAAAATACAGGTGAGGTCTAGTGGAGCTCTGTGACGTAGTTCTGAGGAGGGTAGAATAGGAAGTAGTTGGCTAGTAGACTGATTGTATATATGGGTTTGTGGGTATAGTAAACTACTTCGTGTGAATGTCTGTAGCTCTCGTTGGCTTCTATTTTAGAGCCTAACTTTTTGAAAGTCTTGGGTATTTCATTATTCTTGATACTTATCACTACTATTCTTCGTTTTCATAACCTTACAACATTTCACCACTTGCTAGCTGTTATAGGGGTTGTGTCATATGTGGAAAATATGATACATTCATATGATGCTTGCAACCAATAACAAAAAGGAAGTGAATAACCCGAATCTAACCTGCGACCTAATCTACAGTTGGCCAATAAATAAACGTAGAACTATGGTAGTAATTACAAACTCCTAATTCAGCGTGTAAGTATCGGCAGTTTTACCCCAGAGTTTCTAAATGATGCCGGCATTTCTATATAACTAATACATTATATCAGCTCTGCTACGGATACAAATAGGCGAACCCACCGTCATCCAACTCACTCCTCCTCGTCACTTACAATCACTTATAAAAGCCCCAGATTCCTGCTCTGCATAAAAATGCGTATTGCTATTATTTCCCTTGTAGGAACTGCTATAGCTCTTACTGATATTGAACATAAGCCATTTATGCGCAAGAACATAGACCCTATTGTATTTCCAGGGCGATATGTCTCCCATATGCACTCATTCTATGGTTCAGATGCTGTTACCAAAGATTTACCTACCACTGCCGAATTGCAAAAGGGCTGCCCTTCTGGAGAGAATCCGAATGACATGTCTGTATACTGTAGGACTATTCAACAGCTCCATTAGATGCAGATCGTCCACAGAGCTGATTATAACTGGCAAGGGGCTCCGACATTATACTACGTGAACGGCGATAACTACACGGAAATCTACCCCGCAACATTCAAGACTAACTACGAGCAAATTGAGCACGCAGAGATACCATTTCCACCCGACTTCTACGCCGTCGCCGGCAATGCGTCGGCTAAGAGCCAAGCGGATATTGATGAGAATATCACCGGTATCACTTGGTGGTGCGACGGCAACGGGCCCGAAGATCGCACCTCTCGTCCTCGTGCAACTTTCCCGCGCCAGACATGCAGCGCACACATGCAAGTCATCTTGCGCTTTCCTGACTGTGTTGACCCAAACAAGATCAACAACTATGCCTATGCCGCAGCCCACAGCGGGCGGTGCCCTGCTAATATGAAGAGAATGCCTTCATTGCGCTTCTCAATTCGGTATGATACTCGCCGGGCCGTTCCGGGAGGCTGGAAAGGCGTGCCGCCGTTCAGGCTGGCATGTGGAGAGGTATAGCTCAACTGCCCTATGTGAAATATATATCTACTACGTACACTAACAACTCCTCTTAAGGTTGGCGATGGTTACTGTATCCACGGAGATTTTATTAATGGCTGGTTTGATGACTCTGCTAAAGCTATGTTGAAAGCTAAGGGTCAGAACTTCATGAGAATCGATGGTCAGCATGGCAACGGGAAAGTCCCCTTCGGCAGCACTGGGTGTAAAGCAGTGGACCAAGATCCTGACAACGGCACTGACGATTATCATAAGAGTTTAACTATGATGGGTGATGTTTGATGTTGGTTTAGCTAACTTCTAGCTAGTGTTGAAAGTTTAACACAATAATAACATGGCAGCGATATGCATTGAAAAGGGAGGCCTAGCCCCGGACCGACCAGATACAATAGGTATTATTCATGTGATTTCATTCCAGTCGTAATTAGACCTGATCTCCGTTGACTCAGGAGTCAAGGGACATCACTCACCAATCTTTTTCTACAGTACTCAATTTACTTGTCTTTCCTACGTTTGACAGCTTCCTAAGAAGTTGACCTAACTGATCCTTATTTTCTTGAAACCTTTTGTTATTGTTTTGGTGTTGTTGATGAAGCCACGTTGCTGGGCTCAGCTAGTAGGAGTTGGAAGATAGGACAGCTAATTATCATAAAGTATATCACTTATACTACTAGATTATGTACCCTTGGTATCTACTACTTCGCAGATGTCTGTAAAAGCTATCTAAGCAATGCTAACGTTTGAATAAGTATAATCTGCTACATCTAGCATCAGTAATGCTTTAGATTAAGTTAACTAAGATAGTGAGCATAAGAGACGTATTGCAAAAACAATCTATAAGAAATGAGGTGAATTTGCTTGTATAGTAGGAAGTCGCAACTATATTACTAATGTATGTCTAGGCTATCTGCCTCACACGTGTTGAAATCACTGATTAACTAATTCAAGTATCAATCGCTGGTCTAGTTACAATAGGTAGTGGCTATTGCCGATGCTCTGTTGCCGTTGATCCGTCTTAAGGCCGCCCCCGATGGAGTTCCTAACACTCTCGGGAATCAAATGTCTTCGGATTTGAGGTAACGTTAAGTCACATATGATTTGTGGAAATCTGCCAGTGTCGGTCCCCGCCTAAAGCTGCTAATATATAAGCACTTTAATATTATACTGTTAACAATAACACTTGGCGGCATATAGGAGGAGTAATACTTCGGAAAAGAGCCAGACGGTTATGTATTTAGGGTTTAGAATTTATCACACTAGATATCTTGGCTTTCCATAACAATCTTTGAACTCTTCTCGATGGTACCAGCCCTTTCGTCCAAGATGCAGTGGATAGCCTTCGCCTTAGCACTCCTAGTGGATCATGCCTCCAGCCAAGGAATGGCAATGATGCGATTTAGTTGCTCGCAACTTGTTGTCGAGCGTCTTGACCCTCTAGTTAATCCCGGCTCCATACCATCGCCCCATTTGCACCAAATTGTTGGTGGTAATTCATTCAACGCCTCTATGGACCCCTCAACACACGATCTCCCTACAGAATCCACTTGCACTAGCTGCACCTTCTCGGAAGACTTTTCCAACTACTGGACGGCAGTGATGTATTTCCGAGCCCGCAACGGAACGTTTAAGCGCGTTGCTCAATTCCCTAGTGAGGGTCTTCAGGGAAATGGTGGCATCACGGTGTATTATATTCCGCCGTACAATGGACGATCCACGGTTACCGCGTTCAAACCTGGCTTCCGTATGCTTGTTGGAGACGCTACGCTACGCTCGCCAGGCTCAGCGCCCAAAGTGTGCCACCGTTGCATGCCCAAATCAGGAGATAATAACAACATAAATTGTGCCAATCCTGACACCGAGGCTCTGCCTAAAGGTTTTTGTGCTGGTGGTATTCGTTCAGTCATTACCTTTCCGACCTGTTGGGATGGTAAAAACACAGATAGCGTGGACCACAAGAGCCATGTTGCTTACCCTAGCTCGGGATCCTTCGATACATCCGGTAGCTGCCCAGCGAGCCATCCCGTACAATTACCTCAAGTGATGTACGAGGTCATGTGGGATGTAAGTGTTATTTATTTCTGAGCCTTGTTATGTTTGTGGTTTTTGGGCCTTCACTTTAGAGTTTTTCGACGTGCGCCCCATTAGATAGTGGTCTCAGGCTTGGGTAGAACGGAAATGCTACTTAATGTTACTTTTCTGATTTGGCATATATCACAGACTAGAATCTTCAATGATAAGGCTTTATGGCCGGAGGATGGCTCGCAGCCATTTGTTTGGAGTACCGGCGATGAGTAAGTCTATCTTTATCGGCACTTGTAGTCTAGCCATGATATTAATAATCAATATGTAGGAGCGGATATTCGCAGCATGGAGACTACGTTTTCGGCTGGAAAGGCGACTCCCTCCAACGTGCCTTAGACGCAAAATGCAATGGCGACGCCTGTACCCCTTTGACAAGACAGACTGACGAAGAGGCAATGAAGTGCACAAAGTTGCCAACTGTGAAGGAGGTAGTTGATGGATGTAAGTCGCATGTCTTTGATACCTTTAGAAGATCGTGTAGGTCTAACTTAGCTAACCATTTTCCAGGGCTAACTAGCCTCCCAGGTATGGCAGCTTAAATTAGCTCCATGGCAACGAAAGTAGAGCAGTTGTGAGCCCTACCATTGGAATGTGACAATTATGGCAAACATTCCCACATTATGTATACTCTCTTTAGGAGTCTTCCTTGATTGCAAATGTCTTTATAAGTTAAAATTACTGGTGTTGGTATCTCATAGGTTGCTAGCTGTCTAATTATAATCTGCTGAAGTGTATAGTATCTCTGCCATATTACTTGCTTGTCTAACCCTAACCCTGCACGCTACCACGTCATTTCTTAATGCGTTAGTTTTTTTATAAACTTCTAAGCCTCCTTCGCGTAAGTTAGTTAAAGGTATCGCAACCTTTAAGTTAAAAAAAGTAAGTGGATTTATATTTTCCTTAGCCTAGCAAATATAGTTGCGTAGCTCTCTCCTATACAACAGTATTCTTAACTACTGACAGACTACAATATCAATGTAGTTATGTATGAATAATAGGTTTCTAGCAGAAGGCAGGCTAAATAAGCATGAGGCAATCTACTATACTAATGGATATACACAGAAAATGAGGTGTCATTGAGGCAATAAACGGCACACTTCTAGCACCTAGGCAGTTGAGCTATTTCTCTACATATCACTAGCTGGCAACTTGTAACACGACTCTGGAGGAGGCATCTTAATATTAGAGTCCCACTGAAAAGTTGAGGTTAGCATAATATAACCGAATATGATCTATAGTAATTCTTACGTGTTCGTGGACGCAACCATCAACCCATCTCCATCTGTCTGTTACAGAGTATTGGGCATATGACATGTTTGTACTAGCATCAAAACACCATGCCGTGTTTTGCTCTGTTCCGATCACCCTGCCATTGCAAAAAAGAGGCCAGATAGCGTTAGGGCCACTCGAATACCCTGGGCTGTTTTGCTACCAAGGTGTTAGATTGTAAAATTTTCGAGATATTGCCAGATTGTATGCGGCTTACTTTATACACTGAATCTATCAAAGAAAACATTGTTTTAGGGTCTCCATCTAAGACAAATGAGCGATAGAACTTGTAGGCCCGAAGTGCTGTTTCTTCGACGGTTACAGAGGCGTCTGGCTGACAAAGAGACGGGGGTGCGCTTAAGCTGCATAGATTTTCTCTTTTGAAAAGGGTCTCATCGTAGCTAGCAGGGGCACCAAGGCTGGCAATAGGAGCTAAGGAGATAATGGCGAACAATGATAGGAAGTGCATGTTGATTTGAAACTGAAGGTTCAGAAGTTTTAAAGACGAGGAAAAATTTCGGAATAGATAATAAGTAAGTACTCTGAGGAGCGAATTGTATATAAGAGGTATTTGCACATTCTGGACGTTTAACAGAGTGCGGGGTAATAGGCTCGCTGCCTAATTTTGATTTTATATGAGATTGGTGTGTTAAACAGCTTGGCATCTTAAAATTAATGAACGTAGATATTAAACGGAAGTGACTATATTTGGAGGAGGTAGGTAAATCAGGACATTGTTTCATTAACAATCGGCACCTTGAAAATTATAATCTTCCCTTACTTTTACACGAGCGAAGTCACTCTTCCTAGCTATCGAATTCATTGTTTCAAGTTTATGCCTCTTCTAACATCTTAATCAAGTAAGAGCGTTTAAACAGAAAGCAAAAATGCATTTCCATTAAGTGTGCGCCTCCTTTCCATTTGCTAAGTCTAATGCTTCACGCAAGAAATAAAATCATACTAGTTAAGAGTTATAAAAGGATATTTATCACCATATGTTATTAGAAGATAACATCTTAAGGAAAGTAAGGCCAAGTAGTAAAAAAATATTCTCAAGCAGCGTACATAACTGAAAGGTATATTGTCATAGTAGACAAGGAACATCTGCTAGAGACTATACAATTCTATTTGAATAACACATCATTACTGCTAAACCTCACATATAAAATACATAGCTACATTCCATTGCACTGCAGAGAAGTCAACTCATCTTTTATATACTACATACACTTGATAGAGATTGTGCCACCTTCTTGGGCAATGCCGCTCTTATACTGAGTACAGCGTTACGACTGCTTACGGCAACGAACTGTCATTTGCCATAACATATATATTAACTCTGCTACTAGAATAAGCAAACGATGTTCAAATGACGTAGGCGAGAAACAATAGTATAGGACAAATGTAAAGCATTGAAGATTACTATTATGAAGTAAAGCGAGTATGTTACACTCCTTTTCCTAGTATGTAAAGAGGGATGGGAAGTCTAGCCCTGGTATATAGGAGGAGAAGGAGGTAGTCGAGGAGAAGGAGGTAGTCGAGGAGAAGGAGGTAGTCGAGGAGAAGGAGGTAGTCG
>Ga0164242_10003373_pt1 | contig 18271 bp, 19 predicted proteins | sample OricomgcompostMG_FD_108783 | JGI IMG/M metagenome (GOLD analysis project Ga0164242, IMG submission 108783) | Miracle-Growth compost microbial communities from Emeryville, California, USA - Original compost - Miracle growth compost (MG) ... | reverse complement strand
CGCCGAGGTACAGGAACAGCAGCACCAGCTCGGAGGTGAGCCGGGCGTCCCAGGTCCACCAGGTGCCCCACATCCGCTCGCCCCACAGCGAGCCGGTGACCAGGGTGATGAAGGTGAAGGCGGCGCCGATCGGCGCGGATTCCATCGCCACCACTTCGGCCAGCTTGATCCGCCACACCAGGGCGACGAAGGCGGCCACGCCCATCGCCGCGTAGATGAACAGGCTCATCCAGGCGCTCGGCACGTGGATGAAGATGATCCGGTAGTCGTCGCCCTGCTGGTAGTCGGGCGGGGCTTGCACCAGAGCGCCATACAGCGCGAGCACGCCCAGCAGCACGGCGAGGACGAAGGCCCAGGGACGGACCCGGCCGGCGAAGCGGTAGAACAGCGGCGGCGAGCCGAGCCGGTGCAACCACAGGGGCATCCACTTGGCCATCGTCAGTCTCCGCCCATGGTGTCCAGCCGCCCCGCGCGGGAGGTGGTCCGTGCGCAGGGCAGGAAAGTGCAAAGCGGCCGTCGTCCAACTGCCGGGCGACGACGACGCGCGGCGCGCGCCGCGATGCGGCCTACGGAGCGGCCGGTGTCGTAGGCGTCATCGAACGGTCGCATCGGGACGGCCCGCGGCCCGGCCGGCAGGCCAGGCGGACAGGCGTGACGCCCTATCTCCTGACAGCCACTCGACGACGACGCGGGGTGCTTGGGGATCATGGGCAGGCTCTTACGAATCCAGGGCGATACGCAGGGCGGCGGCGCAGGCCAGCGGCGCCAGCACCACGGCCAGCGCCAGCGCGGCGCCGAGCCAGGCAATGGGGGCGATCCATGGCAACCCCTGCTGTGCCGCGGCCAGCGCGCCTGCGGCGAAGATCACCACCGGCACGCACAGCGGCAGCAGCATCAGCGCCAGCAGCATACCAGAGCGGCGCGTGCCGGCGGTCAGCGCCACCAGCACCGCGCCGAGCAGGCTGAGCAGCGGCGTGGCCAGCAGCAGCGCCAGCAGCAGCACCGGCATCACCGCCGCGGGCAGGTGCAGCATGCCGGCCAGCAGCGGCGCGATCACGATCAGCGGCAACGCGGCGGTGAGCCAGTGGGCGAGGATCTTCATGCCCAGCATCAGCGCCAGCGGCTGCGGCGCCAGCATCAGTTGCTCCAGCGAGCCGTCCTCGATGTCGCCGCGGAACAGCGTGTCCAGCGCCAGCAGCATGGCCAGCAGCACGGTGACCAGCACCACGCCGCCGGCGATCCGCCTGAGCAGGGCCAGGTCGGGACCCAGCGCGAACGGGAACAGCGTGCTCACGATCAGCGCGTACAGCACCGGCAGGGCGATGTCGCCGCGCTGGCGCCAGGCTAGGGTGAGGTCGCGCCGCAGCAGCGTGGCGCAGGCGTGGGCGAGCGGGGCGCGACTCATGCGGCGTGCATCCGGATCCGTCGGGGTTCGCCGCCATGGAAGCCCACCGCGCCGTGGCTGGTCACCAGCGCCGCGCCGCCGCGGGCGACGTGCTCGCCGAGCAGGCGGTTGACCAGGGCGATGCCGGTGCGGTCGAGGTTGGCATAGGGCTCGTCGAGCAGCCACAGCGAGGCGGGAACCAGCAGCAGCCGCGCCAGCGCGGCGCGCTTCTTCTGGCCGGCGGACAGGCGCCGCACCGGTTCGTCCTCGTAGCCGGCCAGGCCAACCTCGGCCAGTGCGGTATCGATGCCGGCCTGTTCGCGGCGGCCGTACAGGCCGGCGGCGACGCGCAGATTCTCGCGCGGGCTGAGTTCGGACTTCAGGCCCAGCTGGTGGCCGAGAAAGACGATCTCGCCCGCGCAGCGGTCGCGGTGGAGCGGCTCGCCGCGCCACAGCAAGCGGCCCTCGCGCACGTGCAGCATGCCGGTGAGCAGGCGCATCAGGGTGGTCTTGCCGCTGCCGTTGTCGCCTTCGATCAGGGTGAGTTCGCCGGCGTCGAGACGGAAGTCCAGCGGTCCGAACACGCGCTCGTCCTGGCGATGGAAACTCAGGGCGCGGGCTTCGAGCAGGGGCGTGGCGTCGGTCATCGGGGCCATTCTCCGCAATGGCTCGCGGACTTGTCCATGCGCGCCGCAGCGAGTCGCCGTTCATGGCGCGAGCACGCGCAGGCGGGCGGGAGTGCGGGCCTGGCCGTGCACGTAGGCGTTTTGTTCGTGGCGGCTGGCCACTTTGTCCAGCGCCTCGGGGGCGGGGCCGACGACGAACAGCGAGGGTTCGCGCCAGCCGCGGTCACCGACGCCGAGGCCGGGCAGGATGGCGCGGGCCGACGGCAGCGCGCGCAGTTCCGCCAGCAGGCGGCGCTGGGCGAGCCGGTTGCGCTGGCGCGGCAGGGGGCGCGAGCGCGGGTTGCAGGCGGTGACGAAACCCCACGGATGCGGGCCGGCCAGCGCCAGCAGCCCGGCCGGCGGGATCTCGCCGATGCGGATCGTCGCCCAGCCGCCGCGCGGCAGGCGTACGCGGTAGGCCGTGGCCAGGTAGGCGGCGTGCAGGGTTTCATCCATGGCGGATCGGCGGCAGCGTGGCCTTGAGTGTGGCCTCGGCGGCAGCCAGGTCGACGGCCCCGGCGTCGAGGCCGTCGCCCAGCAGCCGCTGCAGCAGCGCGTCCTGCGCGCGGCCGCGCTCGAGCGCGTAGGCGTAGGGCAGGCGGGTGAAGCTGACCATGCGGTAGCGCGCCATGAAATGCTCCGGTGCGCGCTCGGCCAGCCGCGCGCCCAGTTCGCGCCGGGCGAGGTAGCGCGGGTCGGCCACCGAGTCGCGCATTTCCACGTAGTTCTCCAGGGCCATCGCGGCGATCGCGTCCGCGTCGCTTTTGCGCCGGCGCTGGAACTCGGCGAAGGCGCCGGCGGTGTCGTCGCCGGCCTCGTCCAGCAGGGCGGCCAGCAGCACGGCGTCCTCGAAGCCGCAATTCATGCCCTGGCCGTGGAACGGCACGATGGCGTGGGCGGCGTCGCCGACCAGCACCGCGCGGCCGCCGAGATGCCAGCGCTCCAGGTAAAGCGTGGCCAGCGCGCCGACCGGGTGCCGCGCGTAGTCTTGCGCGAAGCGCGGCATCAGCGGCAGCAGGTCGGGAAATGCGTCGAGGAAGAATGCCCGGGCGGAGGCCGCATCGGGCAGGCCGGCGAAACTGGGGTACGCGCCCTGCGCCGGCAGGAACAGCGTGACGGTGAAGCTGCCCTCGGCATTGGGCAGGGCGATGCACATGTAGCCGCCGCGCGGCCAGATGTGCAGCGCATGCGGCTCCAGCGCGAAGCGGCCGTGGCCGCCGCCGGCGACGGGCGGGATTTCCAGCTCCTTGTAGCCATGGTTCAGCGGTTCGACGCGGATGCCCAGCGGCGTGCGGGCGTCCATCGCCGCGCGCAGGGCGGAGCCGGCGCCGTCCGCGCCGATCAGCACGCCGCTGTCGAGCTGGCGCCCGGTGCCCTGCGCGTCGGTCATGCGGATGCGGCGGCCGTCGAAGTCGGCGCCGGTGAGCGTCTGGCCGAAGTGGATGCGCACGCCGGCGGCCTCGGCGGCGTCCAGCAGCAAGCCGTTCAGTGCGGCGCGCGACATCGACCAGATCACCTCGCCGTCGTCCGTGCCGTAGCGCTGCAGGTTGGGCGCGCCCTCGCGCGGGTGCACCATGCGGCCGCGCATCATCACCGCCAGGCGCAGCGCCGCGTCGCCGAGCCCGGCCAGGCGCAGCGCGTGCAGGCCGCGCTCGGCCAGCGCCAGGTTGATCGAGCGACCCTCTTCGGCGCCGGTCGGGCGCGGGTCGGGACGTTTCTCGAATATCTCGACCGTCCGCCCGCACCGCGCCAACAGCACGCCGAGCAGGGCGCCGACCAGGCCGCCGCCGATCAGGGTGATGGGTTGCTGCTGGCTCATGTCGCGGTTCCACGGGGAAAGGGCGGCCACTGTTCCGCAAGCGGGGAGCGGCTGCAAGGATTGAGTCCGCGACGGAGGCGTTTTGGTTTCAACGGCGTTGGCAGGAAGTGTCCGTCGCGGTCGTCGCGGGCGGTTTGCGACCTGCTACTGGCGTGCTTCCAGGCGCAGCCCGCGCGGCGTGAGCCAATGCTCGACGGCCTCGAACAGGCCCTGCGCGGCCAGCGCCAGCAAGGCGGCGGGCACGGCGCCCTGCAGGATCAGCCCGACGTCGTCGAGGCGGATGCCGGTGAGGATGGGCTGGCCGTAGCCGCCGGCGCCGATCAGCGCGGCCAGCGTGGCGGTGCCCACGTTGATCACCGCCGCGGTCTTGATGCCGGCCAGGATCGAGCGCGTGGCCAGCGGCAGCTCGACCTTGCGCAGCCGCACGCCGGGCGGCAGGCCCAGCGCGGCGGCGGACTCGCGCAGTTCCGGCGCGATGCCGGCCAGCCCCGCGTGCGTGTTGCGCACGATCGGCAGCAGGCTGTACAGGAACAGCGCGGCAATGGCCGGCCAGGCACCGATGCCGAACAGCGGGATCATGAACACGAACATGGCCAGCGTGGGCACGGTCTGCAGGATGCCGGTGAGCGCGATGACGAGCTGGCCGGGCCGGCGCCAGCGCGCCGCCACGATGCCCAGCGGCACCGCCAGCAGGACCGCGAGGCCGAGCGAGGCGGCCACCAGTTCCAGGTGTTCGATGCTGCGCCGGAGCAGCGCCGGCCAGAAGCCGCCGTGCGAGGCGCCGGCCGGCACGCCGAGAAAGGCGGCGGCGACGGCGTTCTCGCTGTGTCCCTGCAGCTTCACCGCCGCGTTCATCCGGCGCATGGCGTCTGCGTCGATGCGTCCGGCCAGGTTGCGCAGGGCGGCAAGGAAGGCAGGCGCACGCCGCGCCAGGTCCAGCCGGTACAGGTAGACCGCCTGGTAGCGCGGGAAATAGTGGCGGTCGTCGTCCAGCACGCGCAGGTGGTCGTAGGGGATCTCGGCATCGGTGCTGTACAGGTCGACGGCGTCGATCGCACCGCTGGCCAGCGCGCGGTAGGCCAGGTCGTGGTCCATGCCGCTGACCTGCGACTGCGGCAGGCGGTAGCGCCGGCGCAGCCCGGGCCAGCCGTCGGGACGCTGCATGAATTCGTTGGAAAAGCCCAGCCGCAGCCCGGGATGCGCGGCCAGCTGGGACAGGCTGGCGATGCCCAGGCGCCTGGCCTCGCTGGCCCGCATGCCGATGGCGTAGGTGTTGTCGAAGCCCAGCGCGCCGGTGATGCCGATGCCCATGGTGGCGAGCCGCGCGCGCAGCGCGGCGATGCCGGCGTCGGGCGGCATGTTCTTGAGCAGCTCGCGGGTGAGCGTGCCGGTGTATTCGGGATACACGTCGATATCGCCGTGGCGCAGCGCCCGCCACAGGATGCGGGTGCCGCCGAGCTGGCGTTCGTGCGTGGCCGGCGTGCCGCTCTGGCGGGCCACCGCCAGGGCCAGTTCGCCCAGGATCACCGATTCGGTGAACTGCTTGGAGCCGATCCGCACGGGCGCGCCGTCCGCCGCGACCGCCGGCCGCGGCGTGCCGGTGCAGGCGAGCAGCAGCAGGGCGAGGACGAGCCGCTTCATGGCGATGCCGCCGGCAGGCTGCGCTGGGCCTGCACGAAGCGACGGACGAATGCGTCCGCCGGGCGGTCGCGCAGATCCTCGAAGCGCCCGTCCTGGACCACCCGGCCCTGGCGCAGGAGCACCAGCCGGGGCGCGAACCAGGCGGCCTCGGCCAGGTCATGGGTGACCAGGATCACGGTCTTGCCGAGTTCGCCGAACAGGCGCCTGAGATCCTGCTGCAGCTCGTAGCGCACGATCGGGTCGAGCGCACCCAGCGGCTCGTCCAGCAGCAGGGCGTCCGGATCGGCCATCAGACCGCGCATCAGGGCCACGCGCTGGCGCTGGCCGCCGGACAGCTCGGCGGGGTAGCGCCGCAGCGCGGCGTGGGGCAGGTGCGCCAGCTCGGCCAGCGCCTGCGCGCGCTGGCGGATGCGCGCGGCGTCCCAGCCGAGGTGGCGTGGCAGCAGGGCCAGGTTGTCCAGCGCGGTGAGGTGGGGAAACAGGCCGCCTTCCTGGATCACGTAGCCGACCCGGCGGCGCAGCGGCAATACCTGCCGGGCCTGCAGGATCTCGCCGTCGATGCGTACCTGCCCCCGGTCGGGCCGTTCCAGCCCCAGCAGCAGGCGCAGCACGGTGGACTTGCCCGAGCCGCTGCTGCCGATCAGCGCGGTGACGGTGCCGCTGTCGAACGCCAGGCTGACGTCGTCGAGCGCCACGGCATGGCCGTAATGCCTGCAGGCATGCTCCAGGGCGAAGGCGGGACGGGGTATGTCAGGGGCCGGCAAGGCGGGCTCCGGGGGCGTGGGCCGCCTGTCTACCGGCGGCGCGACGGCGCGGCGGCCGGTTTGCGGTCAGGCGACGACGATGCGGCAGGTAGGTCGCGGTGGCCATGGCGTCCTCGGCAGTCACGGGGCGACGGCGCGTTGCCGCAGCGCCGTGGCGGGCCTTGGGAAGGTACACCAAGGCCGCCGGAGATTGCGCCCGGAGGTCTGGCGGAGCGGCTTCGGGGGCGCTCCGCGAGGCCGGGCGGAACGACGGGCCGGGGAGTACCGGCACCGGCGCGAAAGAAGGACGGATCGGGCCGGGCATGCGCCTGGCCAGGCAGTGCCGGCGGCGCGCTCAGCCGGTTTTCTTGCCGCCGCGGCCGACGTGGCCGGTGGCGGCCGAGTGCACCTGCGCGGCGGCGTCCATCAGGCCGCGCTGCATGGAGCGCCAGGCGTCCATGTTGCGCTCGGTCAGCTCGTTGAGCATCGACCACGGGGTCTGGCCCATCAGGCTGTTGAGCTGGTTGCGGAACTGCTGCTGCTGGTCCAGGAACACCTGCAGGCTGCGTTCCAGGTACGGTCCCATGAAGCCCTGCAGCGAGTCGCCGTAGAAGCGGATGATGTGGCGCAACAGCTGCGGGGACAGCATCGGCTGCCCCTTTTCCTCGTGCTCGGAGATGATCTGCAGCAGCACCGCGCGGGTGAGGTCCTCGCCGCTCTTGGCGTCGCGCACTTCGAAGGTTTCGCCGTCCAGTACCAGCTGGCGGACTTCCTCCAGCGTGATGTAGCTGGAGATTTCCGTGTCGTAGAGACGGCGGTTCGGGTACTTCTTGATGATGCGGGTTGTCTGTGCCATGCGCGCAAACTAGCAGAACCTATTGCGCCGCACCAGTCACGCGGCGCACTTTTATGCTGCGCCGGAAAGGTGCAGCAATTTCGTCACGATCAATGGCCTGCCGCGGGGCCGCCGGCGCTGCCGAACGGTGGCCGGGCGAACCACAGCAGCGGGATCAGCAGCACGAACAGCACGGCGCAACCCAGGAACACGTCGTTCACCGAGAGCGTGAAGGCCTCGCGGTCGACCAGTTGGTTGACCATGCCCAGGCTTTGCCGGTGCGACAGCCCGGTGTGCGAAAGCGTCTGGAGGAAACGTCCCGCCGCCGGTTGGCCGGGGCTGACGTACTCGGTAAGGGTGGCGTGGTGCAGCTCGCTGCGGTGCTGCCACAGCGTCACCGTGATCGCGGTGGACATGCTCGAGCCCATCGTGCGGCAGAAATTGGACAGGCCCGAGGCGCTGGCGATCTGGTCCACCGGCAGGCCGGCCAGGTAGATCTGGTTCAGCGGGATGAAGAAACAGGGGATGGCCAGGCCCATCACGAAGCGCGGCAGCACCAGCGAGGCGAACGAGGCGGAGCTGTCGAAGGTGGAGAACCAGTACGAGGTGGCCGAGAACACGATGAAGGCGAAGGTGACCACCGCGCGCAGTTCGAGCCTGTCCATGTTGCGGCCGAGCACCGGCGACATCAGGAAGGCCAGCACGCCCACCGGCGCGGTGGCCAGGCCGGCCCAGGTGGCGGTGTAGCCCAGCGTGGTCTGCAGCCACAGCGGGAACACCACGTTGATGCCGAAGAAGGCGAACATGCCCAGCGACAGCGCCAGCACGCCCACGGTGAAATTGCGCTGTTTGAACAGCGACAGGTCCACTACCGGGTGCTTGGCGTGGATCTCCCACACGATCAGGAAGGTCAGGCAGACCAGGGCGACCAGCCCCAGGGCGAGGATCAGCGTGGAGGCGAACCAGTCGTGATCGTTGCCGTTGTCCAGCATGAACTGCAGGCAGCCCACGCCGACCACCAGCAGGACCAGCCCGACCACGTCGATCGGCGCCTTTTCCGTGCGGGTCTCGCGCCCGCGCAGCAGCGCCCAGGTGATGACCGCGGCGAGCAGCCCCACCGGCAGGTTGATGTAGAAGATCCACGGCCAGGACAGGTTGTCGGTGATCCAGCCGCCCAGGATCGGGCCGAAGATCGGCGCCACCACCACGGTCATCGCCCACAGCGCCAGCGCGATGCCCTGGCGTTCCTTGGGGTAGCTCGACAGCAGCAAAGTCAGCGACAGTGCCACCATCGGGCCGGAGCCGGCGCCCTGCATCAGCCGGCAGACCACCAGCATCGGCATGGTGGTGGCCAGGCCGCACAGCATCGAGAACGCCACGAACAGCAGTACCGAGACGACGAAGGTGCGCACCTCGCCGAAGCGGCGCGCCAGCCAGCCGGTCAGCGGTTGCATGATCGCACTGGCCAGCGCGTAGGAGCTGATCGTCCAGGTGCCCTCGTTCGGGCTCACGCCCAGGCTGCCGGAGATATGCGGCACGGCCACGTTGACGATGGTCATGTCCAGCACCTCCATGAAGGTGCTGAACGCGACGGCGATGGTCAGCAGCACCAGCGGCATGCCGTGCAGCGGCTTGGGCGGTGCGGCGTTCTCGGGCGTGGCGGCCATGGCGGGGGCGGTCCGTAGCGGTCAGTTCGCGGCGGGGGCGAGGTTGGCGCGGATCACCTTTTCGGCCTCCGCGTCGGCCTGGCTGGCGACCCGGTCGTAGACGGAGGTGGCGGCGGCGGGACGCGCCTGGCCCGGCGCCAGCAGCGGCCCGCGATCGTCGCGGATGTCCACGGTGGCGTCGGCGGACAGGCCGACGCGCAACGGATGCTTGTCCAGTTCCTTGTCGTCCAGCGCGATGCGCACCGGCACGCGCTGTACCACCTTGATCCAGTTGCCGGTGGCGTTCTGCGCGGGCAGCAGCGAGAACACGCTGCCGGTGCCGGCGCCCAGGCCGATCACCTTGCCGTGGTACGCCACGCCGCTGCCGTAGAGGTCGGTGGTGATCTTCACCGGCTGGCCGATGCGGATGTGGCGCAGCTGGTTTTCCTTGAAGTTGGCATCCACCCACAGGTCGTGCAGCGGCACCACGGTCATCAGCTGCTGGCCGGGCTGCACGCTGTTGCCGAGCTGCACGCTGCGCTCGGCGACATAGCCGGAAACCGGCGCCACGATGGTATTGCGCTGGGCGGCGACCCAGGCCGCGCGGAAGTCGGCGCGGGCCTGCTGTACGGCGGGGTTGCCGGCGATGTCGGTGCCGGCGATGGCGGCATGCGCGGCGCGGGCCTGCGCCCGGGCGGTGTCCAGGGCGGCCTGCGCCTGGGCGACGGCGTCGCGCAGGTGCTGCACGATCTCCGGCGCCTCGGCGTGGGCGGCGAGCAGCGGCTGGTGGCGCCTCAGATCGGCCTGCGCCTGGGCCAGCTGTACCTTGCGCGCGGCCACGGCGGCATCGGCGCCGCTGGCGGAGTCGGTCTGTTCGCGCACCTGGCGCACCGCCAGCGCCAGGGCACTGCGCGCCTGGCGCAGGCGCACGTCGGCATCGGTGCTGTCCAGCCGCACCAGTACCTGGCCCGCGTCCACGTGCTGGGTGTCGTCGGCGAGGATCGCCACCACGGTGCCGGGCACCTGGGCGGAGATCGCCACCTGGTTGCCGCCGACGTAGGCGTTGTCGGTGCTCTCTCGGGTGGAGAACACGAACAGCCAGAGCAGGAACCAGACCGCGGCGGCCAGGATGAAGATGGCGGCGACGAGCAGCAGTGCGCGGCGGCGCTTGGCGGGGTTCTTGGCGGCCATGCCGCTGTCGGTGTTGCCGGAGGGCTCGGCGGATTCGTTGGCGCTCATGGGGCGATGGCTCCGGAGGGGGATGGCGTCGAGGCGGTGGGGGCGGCGCGGGTATCGGCGGGCGGCTGCATGCGGTAGCCGCCGCCCAGTGCCTTGATCAGGGCGAGGTCGGTGCTCAGCGCCTGCGCGTGCAGGCTGATCTCGGTGTCCCGCTGCTGCAGCCACTGGGCGGTGGCGGCCAGGCTTTCGCGGGCATCGCGCACGCCCTGGCGCTGGCGCGCCTGGGCGCTGTCGACGAGCTGCCGGCCGGCCGCGACCTGTTGTTCCTGCTGTGCGCGGCGGGCGGCGATCTGCTGCGCGCCCAGCGCCTGCGTGGCCACGTCGCGCGCGGCGTCGGTGACCGTGCTGTCGTACTGCGCCACCGCGGCGTCGAGCTGCGCGCGGCTGACGCCGTAGGCCGCCTTCAGCCGGCCGCCTTCGAAGATCGGCAGGTGCAGTGCGGGGGTCAGCCCGAACACGCGGCTGCCGGCGCTGAACAGATGGCCCAGGTCGCCGCCGCCGCTGCCGCCCAAGAGGGCGGGTACGCCCTGGTCGGTGCTGGACAGCCCGGCCATCGCGCTGATGCTGAAGTCGGGAAAGAATTGCGCGCGCGCCTGGTCGGTCTGGCGCAGCGCCGCTTCCACCTGCCAGCGGCTGGCGGCGATGTCGGGACGGCGCGCGATCAGGTCGAGCCGCGCGTCGGCGGGGAGCGCGCTGTCGACGGCGGGCAGCGCGCGCGGCTGCAGCGGCGGCAGGTCGTCCGGCGACACGCCGAGCAGGGCGGCCAGCGCCACCTTGCGGACCTGCGCCGAGCTGCCGATCGCCACCTGCAGCTGGCGCGCGGCGGACAGGTTCGACCTGGCCTGCTGCACGGTGTCGGGCAGGTCCACGCCGCGGGCGACCCGGAGCGTGGCGATGTGCAGCAATTGCTGCTGGGTGGCGACGGCGCGCCTGGCGAGGGCAAGCCGGGCCTGGTCGGCCAGCCAGCCGAAGTAAGTGTCGGCGACCGCGTTCTCGATGGTCAGCGCGGCGGCGCTGCGCTGCGCCTCGGCGGCGTGGGCCTGATCCAATGCGGCCTCGATCGCGGCGCGCTTCTTGCCCCACCAGTCGAAGTCGTACTGGAACTGCACGCCGAGGTCGGCCTGGTCGTACCAGGTGAAGCCGAGCAGCTTGGGCGGCATCAGCCCGTGCTCGCTCATCCGCTGCCGGGTAAGCTGGGCGTTGCCGTTGATGCTCAGGCCGGCCTGGGCGGCGGCCACGCGCACCGACTGCTCGGCGGTCCGCACGCGCGCATGCGCCTGGGCGAGGTCCGGCGAATGCCGCAGCGCCATGGCCATCAGCGCGTCCAGCTGCGGGTCGCCGTAGGCGCGCCACCACCGCGCGTCGGGCCAGTGGCCGCCGGTGGGGAGCGGCAACCCGGCCAGCGGCACGTCGTTGCGCAGGGCAGGATGCTGCAGCTTGGCGGGGGCGAGCGCGCAGCCGGCGAGCAGCGCGGCCAGGGCGGCGCACAGCGCGAGGCGGCGCGCCGGCGGGCGTTGCCTGATCGGGAGGGTGTTCATGCGGCGTCCGCGTCCAGTTGGTCGAGGTTGTGGGCGAGCTTGCGCAGCAGCCTGTCGAGATGGCGTTTGTCGGCATCGCTGAAGCCCTCGAACATGGCGTCGAGGTGCGGGAACATCGGCGGAAGGATCTTCTTCACGAAACGCCGGCCGGCGGGGGTGATGCGCATCAGCACGCGGCGCCGGTCCTGCGCGCTGTTGCTGCGCGTGATCAGGCCGCGCTTGATCAGCGTGTTGCCGATGCGGGTCATGTTGGTGGCGCCCTGGCTGGCGAACTCGCACAGCTCCCCGGGGCTGAGGCTGCCCTCGGGATGGGTGTGCAGGATCATGAGCGTGAGGAATTCGCTGTGGTTGAGCATGTGCGGACGGAGCTTTTCCTCCAGTCCTTCCTGCATGTCGCCGCCCAGCACCATCAGCAGCCGGCACAGCTTGGCGGTGGCGACCGGCAGCCGGGGCAGCGCCTGGCCCATCCGCTCGATGCCCATGTCCATCATTGCGATGCAGTCGGTCAGACGCTTCATTTCATCAACGGATATTTCACTGATGAAATGATGCTAGCGGCCGGCCGGGAACTCCGCAAGTGCCGTGGCGATGCGCGCCTTCAGCGCTGCAGGGCGAACAGGCGGCGCACGTTGGCGGTAGTGGCGGCGGCGAGTTCTTCCTCCGCGTCGCCGCGCAGCGCGGCGACGCAGCGGAGCACGTCGAGGACGTGGGCCGGTTCGTTGCGCTGGCCGCGGTGGTTCGCATCGGGTTGGTCGGGGGCATCGCTTTCCAGCAGCAGCCATTGCGATGGCATCGCGGCCACGATGCGCCGCAGGCGGCGCGCGCGCGCGTAGGTGACCGGCCCGCCGATGCCCAGGTGGAAGCCGAGGTCCCACAGCTGGCGCGCCTGCTGCTCGCTGCCGGCGAAGCTGTGCACCACGCCGCGCAGGCCGCCGAGGCGGCGCAGGGCATGGATCACTTCGTCCACCGCGCGGCGGGCATGGACGATCACCGGCAGGTCGAATGCCCGGGCCAGTTCCAGTTGACGGCGGAAATAGAAATGCTGCACCTCGGCGTCGAGCCCTTCCATGTGGAAGTCCAGGCCGATCTCGCCCACGGCGACCGGACGCTCGCGCGACAGCCAGTGCTCCAGTTCGCGCAGATGGTCGGGCGCGTGGCGGGCCAGGAACATCGGGTGCAGCCCGTAGGCGGGATGCATGTCCGGTTCGGCGGCGCAGAGAGCCTTGAGCCGCGGCCACGCGGCCGCCTCGACGGCGGGGACGATCCAGCTGGCGACGCCGGCGGCGCGGGCGCGGGCGAGGACCTCGCCGCGGTCGCCGTCGAAGCGCGGATCGTCCAGGTGTACGTGGCTGTCGGCGAGTGTGGGCATGGGATTCCCGTGACGCGGATTCTTCCGCCGCATGCCGTCTTGGCGCTACTCTGCGGCAGTAGGCGTTCTGGTTGTGAAGTTTGTGTGACGGGCCCGGTCTAGGCCGGATTCAGTCTAGCGGGGTTATCAATAGGTGCAGGGGCGGCGCACGGCGCGATGGGAAGCATCTGGCGTGGCCGTCATTCGACAGACAAAGGAGATGTGCGATGAACAGGTTGGTGGTCAATGCACTTTACATGGGGGCTGCGGCGACGTTCGCGGTGAGCCTGGCTGCCTGCAACCGGAATGCGAGTGCCGATGCCGGCGCCCCCGCGTCGGCGCCGGCTTCCGCGCCGGCGCCCGCGCCCGCGGCTCCTGCGCCTGCCGCCACGGCCGCGGCTGCGGCGCCCGCGCCGGCACCTGCGCCCGCCGCGCCGAGCGGCCCGCAGTACGCCAAGGTGGTCAGCGTCACGCCGGTGCGCAAAACCGTGCATACGCCCAAGCAGGTGTGCAAGGACGTGGTGGTGAACCATACCGCGCCGCCGAAAGACCAGCATCGCATCGCCGGCACCGCCATCGGCGCGGTGGCAGGCGGCCTGCTTGGCCACATGGTCGGCGGCGGCAAGGGCAAGACCCTGGCGACGGTGGCCGGTGCGGTGGGCGGTGGCTACGCCGGCAACCGGGTCGAGGCCGCGCACCAGCACGGGCAGGTGACCTCGACGGTCGAGCGCCAGTGCAACACCGTGACCAGCACCAGCAGCACGGTCGTCGGTTATGACGTGCAGTACCGCTACAACGGCGTGACGCGTACGACGCGGATGGACCACGACCCGGGCGATCGCGTGCAGGTGCAGCAGGGCGTGATCGCGGTTTCCGACGCGCATTGATCGCGCACGGCATGAGGAGGGCCCGCTGATGAACGGATCCATGGGCAGATGGTTGCCGGTCGCCGCCTTGGCGGCCGTGCTGGTGCTGCTGTCGGGATGCGTGGCTTCGCCGTATGGCACCCGCGGCGATGGCTACGGGCGCCAGGGCCAGTACCGGGGCGGTGGACGCTGCCAGGCATGCGGCGTGGTGCAGGACGTGCAGCAGGTGTACGTGCAGCGCAACGGCAACGGTACGCTCGGCGCGGTGCTCGGTGCCGTGGCCGGCGGCGTGCTGGGCCACACGGTGGGCAAGGGCGATGGGCGTACGGCGGCCACCGTCGCGGGCGCGGTGGCGGGCGGGGTCGTCGGCAATCAGGTCGGCAACCGCTCTGGATCCGACACGACGGCGTGGCAGGTCTCGGTGCGTCTGGACAACGGCCGCTACGTCACCGTCACGCAGCAGGACAATCCCGGCGTGCGCCGCGGCGACTACGTGGAAGTGAGCGGGAACCGGGTCTACGCGCGCTGAGCGTTTGTGAATTTTTCAAACGCTCAGCCCGGCCATGGATGGCCGGTCGCGGATCAGCCGCGCAAGTGATCGTCGCGCAAGTGGCCGGTTCGCGGAGGCGCATGCGGACAGGCGCCGGACGTGCCGATGAGACACACCAAACGACGCGGGATGTTTTACGGCTGGATGTCTATGCGTATAGACATCTGGACGTCCAAACAAAAAGCCCTCCATGGAGGGCTTTTTGTTTGGGGTCCGGGGAAGGCGGGATTCAGTTGACGGCGTAGAAGGTATGCGCGCCGATGGTGACGCCGGTGCGGTTGCGTTCCCAGGAGGGCGTGGCGGTGAGCGTGGCGAAATGATCGGCATGCGGCACCACCAGGCGGCGTTCGCCGATCGGCAGGCTCCAGTTGTGCAGGGAGTCTCCGGCGATCTTCCAGGCTCTCTGGAAGGCGGCGAGGTTGTTCACCTCGTAGCTTGCCGGGGTGGTGGTGGTGGCGAACTGGTGCGGCGCGGTCACCACCTTGCACACGGTATTGCCCCACTGCCCCTGGTTGCGGCGGCGCAGGGCCACTTCGGCGACGGCGAGCTGGCCCACCGTGGGCTGGCTGCGGGCCTCGAGATAGACGGTCGTCGCCAGGCAGGTCTGGTCGGCGAGGTGTTGGGGCAGCACGGACGCCAGCCACAACAGCATTGCAAGTTTCATTCATCTGCCTCCAACGTGCTGTACGCGCGAAACCTCGGAGCCAAGGCGTTTCGCGCGCCGTTGCGATGGACGGGCGGGCAGGCCGTTCCATCTGGATTGGGTCACGCCTGGCCGAAGCCTGTGCCAGGGCGTGTTTCGCCACGGGATTGCGGCGTTTCGGGCGGCTGATCCGATGCCGTCCGGAATCTGGCTTGTCCAGGCGCTCCATGACCCGCGGGGCCGAGCTGCCCGAGACGTGTCCCGCACTCGGCGCGAGGCGGGGCGTGCTCTCCGGCGTTCGAGCCGCCGGGTCGCGCCGATCCGGATCGCTCCGGTTCGTCGCGTATCGGCGCCGTGCATGGGCGCCGTCAAATGGCTGGCGGAGACTAATGGCGGCCCCGGGCTCGTGCAAGTGCCGCCCGGTTGGTATTCACGGATTCTTCACGCCAGGTGGCGCGGATGTGCGCCGCGTCATGCGATGGCGTCTTTGTTCAATCGGGCCAGCTCTCCACGATACGAGGACGCGCGTCGCCAGGGAGTCGCGTGAGGCGGTCGGCAAGGCTGTCAGGCATCACGACGAGCGTTTCGACCTGGCCGTCGTGCGCCGCGCGCTGCAGCCAGTGTACGGCCTGCGTGTCATCGAGGGCCGGCGTGGCATCCCCGGCGGCGGGCGCCAGGAGCACGCGGTGCAGGTGCCGCTTGTGGCCGCCGCGGTAATGCAGGCGCGCCACGATTTCCTGGCCGGGATAGCATCCCTTGTCGAGCGCGATCGCCTGCAGCCGGTAAAGCGACAACGCCGGCGGCAGCAAGGCGTCCATGGCGGCATCGGGCAGCCATGCCCAGCCGCGGCGAAGTTGCGGCAGGCACCATGCGTCGTCGCCGGAAGCGGCGTTGATCTCCAGGCTGTGGTCGTCGCAGCCCAGGCGTATGCCTGCGCCGTCGCGATCCGTCTCGAACAGGGGCAGCGCGGCGGCGCAGCCGAGCCGCCCGGTAGCGGGCGTCAGCCGGACGCGCGAGCGGAACACGTAGCGTTGCAACGCGTCCGCCATGGCCTGCGCCTTGCCGCCGCGCAGCAACAGCAGCAGGTGCTGCGGGTCCAGCCGGGCCAGGTGGAACAGGTTGCGCACGCGCCCCTGGGCGTCGAGCCAGGCGCTGAACTGCCAGCGCCCGGGCGGCAGGGCGGCGAGGTTGCTGCTGAACTGGGATTGCGCAAAGGCCGTGGCGTCGGGGCCTTCGATCGACAGGGTTTCGGCAGTGTGTGATGTGCTCATGCGTGGATGGATGTAGGGACGCGCGATGCCATGCGCAAGGGGCGCGACGACGAGCACGCGAGGATGTCAATGGTTGTGCCGCATTGCCGCACGTATTACGCTTTCGCGGCTAAAGAAAACCATGTCCAAGACGCCCTCCCAACCCGAAACCGCTGCCGAATCCGCCGAGCCGGAACGCGTCGTCGTTCCCGTTCCCGGCGAGTCCGGCGTCGTGCGGGAGGAGCGGCCGGCGCCCGACCCGACGCGTTACGGCGATTGGGAAAAGAACGGGCGCTGCATCGACTTCTGACCACGCGCCGACCGGCGCGTGCGCGTCGATCGGCGATGGCGGGAAGCGGGGCGGCGAGGACACGTTATAAGCGATTCCACCCAGGATAGCCGCCATGGCAGACACGCGACGACCGCTCTCTCCGCATCTCCAGATCTACAAATGGCAAGTGCAGATGGTGACCTCCATCCTGCACCGCGCCACCGGCATCGCCCTCGCCGTGGGTACCCTGCTCGTCGCCTGGGGGCTGATCTCGCTGGCCGCCGGCGAATCCGCCTTCGACCAGTTCAAGGTCTGCATGGGCAGCCCGCTCGGCATCGTCCTGCTGGTCGGCTGGAGCTGGGCGCTGTTCTACCACCTGTGCAACGGCATCCGCCACCTGCTGCAGGACACCGGCATGGGATACGCGATCCCGCAGTTCATGCGTTCGAGCTGGCTGTCGGTGATCGTCAGCCTGGTGCTGCTGGTGCTCGTGTGGGCCTACGTGCTGACCACCGGAGGTGCCGCATGAGCGCCAACGCGAAGGACCTGCGCAACCCGCTCAAGCGCGCCCGCGGGCTGGGCTCGGCCCAGTCGGGCGTGGGCCACTGGTGGACCCAGCGCGTCACCGCCGTGGCGCTGATCGTGCTGGGCCTGTGGTTCGTCGCCACGGTGCTGTCGCTGCTGCATGCCGACTTCGCCACGGCGAAGGCCACGGCGGCGAAGCCGTGGAACGCGCTGCTGCTGATCCTGTTCGTGGTCACCGCGTTCTGGCACGCCGTGCTGGGGCTGCAGGTGGTGATCGAAGACTACGTGCACACCCGCTGGAAGGAAGTGGTCCTGCGGGTGGCGATCAAGTTCCTCGCGGTGCTCGGCGCGCTGGCGAGCGTGCTGGCCGTTCTGCGCATCGCATTGGGAGCCTGAAACCGTGGAAGCCTACAAGATCCAGCAACACAAGTACGACGTGGTCGTGGTCGGCGCCGGCGGCGCGGGCCTGCGCGCCACCTTCGGCCTGGCCGAGCAGGGCCTCAAGGCCGCCTGCATCACCAAGGTGTTTCCCACCCGCTCGCACACCGTGGCGGCGCAGGGCGGCATCGCCGCCGCGCTGGGCAACATGGGCGAGGACGACTGGCGCTTCCACTTCTACGACACCATCAAGGGGTCGGACTGGCTGGGCGACCAGGACGCGATCGAGTACATGTGCCGCGAGGCGATTCCCTCGATCCTCGAGCTGGAGCACTACGGCGTGCCATTCTCGCGCACCGACGACGGCAAGATCTACCAGCGCCCGTTCGGCGGCATGACCACGCATTTCGGCAAGGGCACCGCACAGCGCACCTGCGCCGCCGCCGACCGCACCGGCCACGCCATCCTGCACACGCTGTACCAGCAGGCGCTGGCGCACGACGCCGAGTTCTTCGTCGAGTACTTCGCGATCGACCTGATCTTCGACGACGAGGGCGTCTGCCGCGGCGTGCTGGCGCTGGACATGAACGAGGGCACGCTGCACCTGTTCCGCGGCCAGGCCGTGGTGCTGGCCACCGGCGGCTACGGCCGCGCGTACTTCAGCGCGACGTCGGCGCACACCTGCACCGGCGATGGCGGCGGCATGGTGCTGCGCGCCGGCCTGGCTTTGCAGGACCTGGAGTTCGTGCAGTTCCACCCGACCGGCATCTACGGCGCGGGTTGCCTGATCACCGAGGGCGTGCGCGGCGAGGGCGGCTACCTCACCAACTCCAAGGGCGAGCGCTTCATGGAGCGCTACGCGCCGAGCGCGAAGGACCTGGCCTCGCGCGACGTGGTCAGCCGCGCCATCACCATCGAGATCCGCGAGGG
>Ga0164242_10003372_pt1 | contig 18275 bp, 9 predicted proteins | sample OricomgcompostMG_FD_108783 | JGI IMG/M metagenome (GOLD analysis project Ga0164242, IMG submission 108783) | Miracle-Growth compost microbial communities from Emeryville, California, USA - Original compost - Miracle growth compost (MG) ... | reverse complement strand
AGCCTACTTATATCTAAATAAGGCCTACACAAACATAGGCATCTTTCCACATGCCTGTACAGTCACTGCCAACACCCGTGTTCCACTTCTTGAAGTTAGACACGCTGATGCCATACTTCTTGACAATCGAGTCGCACGTATCGCCCGACTTGACAAAGTAGAACGTCTTGCAGTTGCCCACCATGCCAGTCTGCGTCGGGGTAGGCGTGACCACGCCGTTGCCCTTGGTCGTCGTGGGAGGCGTGTAGTCCGTAGTGCTGACGCACACATTTACCTCAGCTACATCACATGGTTAGAATAACAGCCTCAGCAAAGTAAGGCCACGACTTTCTTACCCCACATGCCGGAACAGTCCTGGCCAACGCCCGGGTTCCATTTGTACAGCTGGTCCATCGTGATATGGTTGGTGGACAGGACGGTGCTGCAGCTGGTACCCTTCGTGACGAAGTAGAAAGCATCGCAGTTGTCCACCATGCCCTCCTGGATCGGACTCGGGGTCGTAATGCCGTTTCCAGGTGCCGTGGTTGTGGGCTTGGCCGTCGAGGTGGGACTTCCACCAATGGTGCTAACACAGATATAAACCTGGGCCCACATACCGGCACAATCACTACCGATGCCGGGGTTCATGGCATAGAGCTGCGCAATCGTGAGGCCGTTGGTGGACAGCACAGTACTGCAGGATATACCCTTCTCGACGAAGAAGAACTTGTTGCAGTTGTTGACCATGCCCTCCTGGATCGGGCTTGGGGTCGTAATGCCGTTGCCAGGAGCCGTGGTTGTAGGGTTAGCCGTCGTGGACGTCGTGGACGTCGTGGTCACGACGGGAGGGTTGGGGCCCTCGACACAGTAGGACTGTCCAGTCTTGAAATTGTCACAGTTCACTGACACAGAGGGGTTCTGTTTTGGGCGAGTCCGAGGTCAGCCAAGCCTGCCTAGGTAGGCGAGCGGTGGAGTAGGTTTGGTCATACCCAGTAGGAGAAGGCCGCGGGTTCGACACCGTAGAGACTGAGCATGTCGGAGCAGCTCAGGCTTCCGTCGTTGTCGTACCACCATGAACAGTCGGCAATAGTGTTAGAGTCATGTGGCATCTGAGGATCTATGTCCCGGGTGCCCACGCCACCCTTGGATATAGGCGAAGTCCATCCTAGGGTCGCTCCCGGGCATAGGGCTGACAGAGCCAAAACTGGGGCTAATACGTGCTTCATCTTGCGGGCTTGGACTGGACACTGAGACTGATAACAGGTGACAAGTGGCGACAGTGTTTACACAGCGAGACACGAGGCAAGATATTGCTGATGGACTTGGCAGACAAGTGATCGACAATATATATTCACACAGTCCATGGCTGAGCGCCTTTCGCTGACGTGAGATGGATTTTTCATCTAGAATGACTTTCAGGCTTTAGATCCATACCCTGTGATACTACACCTGGGGGCTTACCAGGTTGCAATGCTGCGGGCCCCGGGCCGAGCCTGTGTTGGGCCTCGTATCTGAGAGCAACAGGATCTGAACTAACTAAACCGGTGAATAATATACCTAATTTCGGCCTTCTACGCCCCTATCCATATTTTCACTTTAGCCGGCAGAGTGAGGAGGTGCGTGTACGGATTAATTAATGTAGTGATACATGTCATGATTACCCCTAGGCAGGTATGAACGTCAGGCTAAGGGAGGACTGCTGTGCCATAATACTACCTGCACCAGCCACATGCAGTTGCCCTAGTACGGAGTACCATAGTACGTAGTCGTACATACGGAGTACATGAGTTGCTTTACCCCGCGCTGCAGCAAACGACGAGGTTTGGCGATGATTTTGGCATCAGAATAATTCACAAACCAATCGATATTGTCAGCTGGGACAACCGATTGCATTGCTTCGCCTCTCGCTCGACACTCTTTTCGCCTGAATTTGCCCGCGCCTTCTGATTTGAGACGTTTCATACAGTCAGTCGCCAGGATAGGTACTGCTGTCCGTAGCTCTGTTTGGTTTGTGCTCTCTTGATATCTCTAAATTCTCTTGGTTCGTACCTAGCTTGCCTAGTACCTTACGAACTTTCGCTTGAGCGATACCTCAACACACCATGCCGCGGCCCTGCGTCATCTGCGATGCCATCTCGTCCCTTATCCACGCCCGACTAAACGAAGACTTCAGCAAGTACATCGACATCACCGAGGCCGAGGACCCCGTATCGTGGAACTGTAAAGTTCACGAGCCGGTCCTGCAGGCGGCCAACTGGTCCGATAATGACAACCTGATCAGACGCGGCAGGGTTTCATTCCGCAAGAATGCTGGCGCGCCCGTCATCTTTGTGGACAACGAGATGCTACATCTCGTCCGCCGCGATAATATCCCGCACCATTACGGCATGGGCCGTGTCGTCAGCGACCCGGCGTGGTTCGACATAGACATCATCAAGGGACTTCTGGATAACTGCAAGCGAAACCACGGCGAGCTCTGTGAATTCCCCTTTGGCAACGCAGCGGCCACTGCCCAGCTTCCCCGGCCGTCGTATCTTATCGACGTGCAGGCACGCTGCGTCGTGGCCGGATCACAAGTCCCGGTCGGCAAGCCTTTTCTCTTCCTCAGCTACGTCAGGCAGGAGAGCGACGCACAGAAGTACCTCTCACTTACCATGGCCAATCTTGAGGCTCTCAAGCAGCCCGGCGCGCTGGACGATACCGCGTTGGAACAACTGAGCCCGCCTTACACCATCCCAGCCACCTTCCGCGACGCCATGAGGCTCGCGGTGCTGTTGGACGTTGACTATCTCTGGATCGACCGCCTCTGTGTCCCCCAAGATGATGATGCCACAAGGGAGCTTGAAAATTCCAAGACGGCCTACATTGCCGCCGCCGCCGCCTTCGTCGTGGCCGAGTGCGACGGGTCTAACACATCACACGGCATCCGCGGCATTCCGGGAGGCTCGGAACCTCGGTATTTTCAACAGAAGGTATACCCCTTTGGTGACATGGAGGCTTTCGTCCGCGTCGGTGGCTTCCAACGCAAGTCCACCGCCTCTCGTAGGGATACCACACATGTCTACCCCCTCCGAATGCGCAGCAGGGCAGAAACGGCGATGGCACGGCGAGTCTTGTATTTTGAGACGGGCACGGTCCGCTGTGAGTGCCGCTCCTGTCCGTTGTGGGCCACATCTGTCGAAGCGGTCGCCCGGGACGGTCGGACCGAAGCTGAGGAGCACATGTGGGAAAGCTGCGCGCACGAGTGCAGCAGAGAGAGATGGGGCTGTCCCATGGGCCAGTCGAGATGGAGAGACGCGTCGGACTGGATAGATGAGGACTGGGACGGGGACGGGGACGGGGGCGATGGGCCGTTTAACTTGCCGGAAGTGCCGTGGACGACGGCGCTGGCTCAGCCCTGGCCTGCCCTCAGGCGATACTATGCCATGCTGGCGGAAATGTCCCAACTTAAGCCGCAAGAGCCGGGGGAGGACATCTTCGACGCCGCGGCCGGTCTTGTCACGGCATTCGGCCGGGTTTTCCAGGGCCGGATGATCAACGGCCTGCCCGAATCTTACTTTGACCTGGCCCTGCTGTGGCGCATCCAGGCAAGCTCTGTCCGCAATCCGAAAAGACCCAGCTGGACATGGGCAGGCTGGAAGCGCGACCCCGACAGCGAGTTCCCATGGAGACTGCTGCGCGCACCCGAGACGGATGGGGCTGATCACATCGTCGCCAAGGCATATCCCCTAGTCGAGATCATTCCCGTGACCAAATGGTCCCTGAGTGCCCCGTCCCAGGAGCTGACAGTGCGAGGTCCCTCCGAGCTGGATTCGATGCGCTGGCACGAGGCCAAGGAGGCCTTTCGCGACCCCCATGCCAGCCTCCCATCAGGATGGTCGCGCGTGGAAGGGAGGAAGCTGGTAATATTAGTCAAGGCCGGGGCTCCCAAAGGTTATGATGTGACGAGAACGGTAGAAGGATCCCACGAGATGCCTGCAGGGGACAACACCGCAGGTGGGCGCCCATCCTTCTGGTACCCTGTTCCTGTGCGAGACAGAGACAGGATTGCCGACGAGGCGGCCCGGTACATTTTTGCCACCCTCGAGATCAGCCGCGGAGGCTTCTTCGTTCACCGCACCGACTGGCCTTCGCAGTCAAGCGATCCTTTGGTCGAGAACGTCACGAGTGGAGGGGCCCGCTCGACGTCGGGCAGCCAAGTCTTACGCGACACGAACGGCAGGATCGCCGGGGTCCTGGATGCGCACGACCCGGACCACGAGGGCACTTTTCACGGTCCCGAGACGCCAGCGCGAACGGGCATCGAGCTGGTGGCCATTTCACGAGGTCAGACGCCGCTTATGAACGCGCCGTATCCCGAGTGCAGGACGATGCCCGGGTATGGGGACTCTCGAGACAGCAAGTGGTATGAGTTTTATAACGTCATCTGGGTCAAGTGGAGAGTTGACCAAGATGACGCCGCGGCTGCTCCGGTCAAAATTGCAGAGCGCAGGGGGATTGGACGTGTCTTTCGAAATGTGTGGGAGGCATCACCCAAAGAAATGGAGGATATCACGCTAGGATGATGAACTTGGAATGATTTATCTCAGGCTACAGGATCTGTCTTGGCTAAGTATTTACATTTGGACGGACATCTCTACGAAGCAGAAGCAATGACCACAGCTGAGGGCCACCCCCAGACATTCATCGTATTACTTGCGTCACTGCCCCCGCACGACTCGGTCGTGTTGCCCACGCACATCTGGTCGCACTTGGCTGCGGCCACGCTGCTTGACCCGGCGGTCAGGGTGTTGCCGCAGTAGCACGCGTCGCCGGCGAGGAGCCCGAAGAAGGGGAATCCCATCAGCAAGCAGTGGTCAGCGCATTGCTCGACTGTCATGCCCGCGACGTCGACCATGTATTCGTCCCACAGCACACGCTGCGTGGTGTCGCCGGCTGTCCCCGTCTCTTGCGCATAACAGCCCAGCTTGTTGTAGGGGTAGCTGACTACAGTATTCCACGTCTCGAGCGGGCTGACGCAGTAAAGCGAGCCCGGCTTGAGCTGCGTGTTGCAGTCGCTACCAACCAGCGACGGGTTTGTCTCGAGGAGCAACTCCCGGGCGAGGCCCTGCGACAGCTGCATTGCGTCGCACGTGTCGCTAGGCTTGACGACGCGCCACACGCCGCAGTTGAGCGTCGTGCCCTTGGCGACGGGGAAGCCCGCGGGCGGCGCCACGAGAGTGGTGCTGTAGCCCGTGCCGCCCGAGTTCTGGCCCGTGCCTCCGTTGCCGTTGCCGTCGCCACCAGGGGAAGTCCCGTTGCCCGGATCAAAGACGCCACCCGGAGGCGAGAGACAGAGGACGCGGCCCACGATGGGCGTAGCGGCATCGAGGTTGGAGCAGGTCGGATCGATCCAGCTATTGTAACGCAGCAGGTCGTCGTCCGTGATGCCGTTGGCAAATGCCACTTCCGAACACGTTTCGTTGGCCTTGAGCGGGTACGTCTCACACTCGAGCGGTAGGCACAGGTTCGTGCCGACCGGGATGCTTGTGCAGTTTATGATGGACGGGAAGTTCTTGTTGCTGTTGAGCAGGCCTGCGCTCGAGACGGAGCCCGCGAGCGCGATGCTGTTGCAGTCGTCACCGGGCTTGCTCGTGTAGTGCTTGTCAGAGACGCAGACATTGGTCCCGGGGTCGCTGGGGATCGGCGCGGGCTGCGGATCCGTCGGCGTGTTGCTGTCGAGCGGGCAGGTGGCTATGGCCTTTTTGAGCGCGCGCTGGTAGAAGGTCGCCTGGCGGTAGACGCTGTAGGGGCTGCCCTGCATCATCTTGAGGCGGGTTGTGTAGCAGTTGGAACAGAGCTCCGACTTGGGCATGTCGTCGAGGGTTGAGCCGCCATCGAACTTGTCGATAACATCTGTTGTTGTGAGGCGATTGTCAGCAAAGCTTGGCGAGTACCTAGTTTAGGTGGAGAGAAAAGGCAAGTAAACTAAAAAGGACAAGGGGCACGACGCACCATTACAGTTCTCTCCTGTTGCCGCGTCGGTGGAGCAAATCTCGGACACGCCGTACAGAATGTAGTAAGCCGGCAGCATAGGACTCATGCCCGAGGGAAAGACAAAGGTCTTGCAGGCGTTCCTGGCGCGGACAATCCAGCCGTTGATGGAATTCCTACAACTGGAGTCACATACAGCAGCGGTCAGATCGGCGTTGCCCAGACTCCCGTGGTACATGGGCTGCGTGGACCATGAAAGCGTGGCATTAGGGCAGCTGATCGTGGACGTCAGCACTGTATTGCAGGCATCAGTGGTGTTGCTCCCGTCCAGGTCCTCGAGCGTCCAAAGTGCAAATGGATCAAACGTGACGGCCGTTGCCGAGCTGGCGTCTGTCATGGACAGAATCGATGCGATTTTGCCGACATCCCTGCCGCTATCAGGAGAGCCAGTACTGTTACCGGCTTGTCTCCTCTCTGCAGCTGTTTGGATGGTAGCTGTGTCGCTACTTACTGATGTAGAGGCAATGATGGCACTGGTGTTGGCGCCACCCGTGACGCCGTTGGCATTATGTACGCTGACGCCGCGGCTGTGCTCGATATCGAGCATGGACACCGATGACGCGGAGTCGAGGTCCCCGGCACTGAGGACCTGGATGCCGTCTGAGTTGGAGATACGAACGCCTGTCAGCGCCGCCTTGGAGTCCGGTAGGGGGTCAGCGGCGAATGGGGCTTTGTTGACTAGATCCTGGGCCATGCCGCTCAAGGACGAGAACGCGGTCGAGGTGGACATGATCAGCTGGCCGGCAACGATGTTCTCGGCCCGGTAGAAACCGTACTGATAAACGGCGTTGTTCCCAGACGATGTACCCCAGAGCCAGCTAGGGCCCCGGCTCTCGACCAGCAGACCCCGGCCTGACACTGCCCCGGAGCCATCTGCGTCAGGGCCGAGCCCGATATTATCCACGTACGCAGACGAGCCCCGACGGAGATGCAGCATTAGGGCTGCTGATCCCTCGTCCTTCTCATCAGCAACACGGAACTGCGTGTCCCAAAGACCCGCCGATCCTTGCAATCCAACCGATTGCCGCGCGTTCCATTCCATCACGACTGCGCCGTCCGCCTTGCCGCGCGTGGTGAAAGTCAGCCCCTGGATCTCGATGACGCCGGCATCCCCTTGAAGTCCTGGGACTCGACGCCCAACCCTGACGGCGGCGCGCGGGTTCTCCACATCTCCAAAGGCCGTCTCCGAGGCGGCGACAATCGTTGCCCAGGCCTCGCCGACGAGACGGCTACCGATCGGCACGTCGAGGGTGTCACTGATTACATAAGAGCCATGAGGGAAGTAGGCGACGGCGCTCATGTTGGCCGCCATGTCGAGCAGCTTGTTCAGGATGCCCGTGTCGTCCGAGGCGCCGTCGCCCCGGGCGCCAAAATCCTTGACGTTGATGATCTGTGTGGCACGCCTGTCGATCGATGCATACGAAGGCCGGCGGCGGTGGAAGAAGATGGGCTCCAGCATTCCGGCCGATGTACTAATGGTCAGGCTGGTGTTGCGCTTCGGGGGCGCTGTCACGCCTTCGGCGAGTATCTCGCCGTGGACTATCCTGAATGAGGAGGTGTGCCGGTCATAAACTTTACCAAAGGCCCAGGCCTCGATGGCACTGGTCCCTCCGGCGACAAGACCCGCACCTGAGTCCGAGTTGCGAACGCTGGTGCCGACGTTGCTGAAGGCCGCGTTGAGCACGAGGAGGGAGGTTGACTCGCTGGATAAAGAGGCTGCGATTGCGACCTTGGTATCTGCAAAGCGCACATCGATAAGGGAGAAGGACCCGGCGCGAGACGATGAAGAAGGGCCGCCATCATCAGTCGCCGTGGAGGAGGTATCGTTCTGCCGCCTGTGCAGTCTGTATGGCCACCAAGAGAAGCTCTTTTTCGATACTCTCCCTACCCTGCTGGTCGCTACTTCTCTTCTCACCACAGTGCCATTACTGCTGCTGCTGCTGCTGCTGTTGTTGTTGCTGGCATTGTCCCGCAGCACACGGGGGACGCTAACGTCAAAGGCTTCGACGATGTCCACTCCTGTGCCGCAGTCGGAGACGACAAGGTTCTGCAGGCTGAGCCCCCAGTCCCAGACCATCTGCACCGCAGTCTGACAGTTGCTAAAGTACAGGCCGTCGGCCGCAAACTGCTGCTGGCCCACGAGCATGCCGGCGCGGCCGCCGACGAAGAACAGGTCTGACAACGACCCACCGCGCCCGTTCTCGACAAACAGACCAAGCTGCGTGGTGTCTGCCGCCTGGCTCATGTAGAAGTGCACATTCTCGAGCGAGCAGCCGCGGCCGGCTTGCCAGTGAACGCCGGCGACGTAGGCGTCCTCGGGCGCCGCACGAACGTCGATGACCAGGTTGCGTGCGCTGCGCTGCTGGCTGCCCGAGTCGAGAAACCAGGCTGACCCTTGCCGGGCAAAAGCCTCAGAGGTGATTAGGCCTAGGCCGACGAAGCTCGGGGCCGCCATCAGTCGGGGCAAGGACAGCGGGTTGCCGATGATCTCGGTGTGAGCGAGGTGAATGATGGGGCTGCTGACGATGTATGTGCCCGAGGGGAAGTAGACGGTGGCGGGCAGCACTCCTACATCCTCTTTGCCCCGTCCGCCGTCTGTCATGGCCTTTTGAATGGCTGCCGTGTCATCGGTCACCCCGTCACCCACGGCGCCGTAGTCCTTGATATTTCGCCATCTGTTTTGTCTCTGGAGTCAGTAATGGAATGATCTAGCAGTCATGGATGGATCAAGCTGCTTCCAGGACCCATACACTGGCTCTAGGAAGTCAAAAGACACGGCCCGGCTTGAGACATATCTGGAACACTCGGTGGAACTGAAATTCGGGGAGCAGTTGATTTTCAGAAAGTCACGTACACTTTGTAATCCTTTGGTCCCCCAGGCACGGCGCCTAGGTGCTTGATGGTCTCCATCCAGAATGCCGTGCTCTCGCCACTGCCGTCGCTGCTGCGGTTTTGACGGGAGGGCGTGGGGTTGTCCCACTGCTGGCGCCGCTGGACAGTGCTGCTGTTATCCGTGGTGTCGGTGGTGGCGAGCTCGTAGCCGTGACCAGGCGGAATGATGCCTGCCATCAGGCCCGAATAGGTCTGCATCCTCTGGGCCATGCGGTTGGTATCGTTGATCTTGGGCTTGAACTTGGCTTGGAGGCTGGCGACCACGCTATCGTAGCCATTTCCCAGACCGACCTTCGACGCCGCGCCGGAAGAGGCACCAACTGCAGCCTCTGCCACTTCTGGGGGAACTGTGTATGACTTGGCCTCCTGACTGGAGAGCAGCGTGGCATTGTTGGACGACGCCCGTCTGGTGACACGAGCACCAGTGCCTGAGCCGGTACTGCTGTTGGAGAAGTCGCCCAGCGGGAGGGGCTCTGCTTCCTTGCTTGCTGCCTCCTTATTCTGGGCGCTTTGCATCTCGTAGTGATTGAGCCGCGGGTGTTTTAAGATGAGGGCGTTGGCGTGGGCCATGGCTGTCTGAGCAGCGGCTACGAGCCCTGGAACTACCGCCATCGTCGTACTGTTGCTTCCTGCCGCAGCATATGTGAATTGACAGGTGAAGAGGAGACAAGCGAGCAGCGTCCAGAGCATCCTCCAAAGGACAAAAGAGTGAGAAGTTTCCATCTTGACGACTGTAGTTTGTGGTTCTCGGTCAGGGACTCTCAACAACACAGCAAGAAGGGTATCAGGCGGACTCTGTTCATAAGAACAGGCCTGGACAATCGGATAGTTGGAAAGTTGATCGCGGCATCGCGGCATCGCGGCATCACGGCTTCGCCGCATCGCCGCATCAGTTATCTCCCCCTCTGCAGTCAACGTCGCATTGTTTATAGACGGATAATATATTCTCACGTAAGCACAAGATGAGCCCGCGTGGAGTCCACGGCCCTTAGATTGTTTCTGCAGTGAACATCACGCGATGAGCCCCGAGGCGGTGCAAATAGGTTCATTTTTAGGAAACAACCTCCGATGCAGTGATACGCACAAGAAATAGGCTATTGTTGCCGTTGGGGGCTACACACACACCGAAACGAGGAGTCGCTACAGGAAGGCTCTCGGTGATTTCGGGACAACAGTTCTCGTTCAGGAGCTTAACCGAGTCTAAGCTCAGGGGTATCTCTGGGTCAGCTAGCTATGTATGTAGGTAGGTTTGTAGATGAGCGCCGCTCATATACCATCGAATACGTCCCCATGCCGTACCTCCACGACGACACTCCCACTAATCCAAGGTCCGAGCCCTGGTGTTGTACGTCTCTCTACGACTATGGCTTTCACGAAACCCCACGAGCACCGGAGCGTGCTCATCCTCACTCTCGTTGTCTTGTTTTCTGGTCTCTTCTCCGTCCCGGCTGCTGCCCAGGACTGCAGCGCCACCAAGCTCTGCGCAAGTGGGTGCTGTTCCAAGTTTGGCTTCTGCGGCACTGGCGACGACCACTGCGGCGACGGGTGCCAGTCAACGTGTGACTACGTCCCTCCGGCCACCCAATGTTCTGCCAGCCAGCCCTGTGCCGACGGGTCGTAAGTGCATCCAATGCTTTGCCCGGGAACTTGTTCCCGCTGCGACATGATTATGTGAACTGGACGAGGGACTAACTTTCATCACACTGTCTTTAGATGCTGCTCCAAGTTCGGCTTTTGCGGCCTAGGCAAGAAGTACTGCGCACCCGATGTGTGTGTCAACGGCTGTAATGCCAAAGCCGACTGCGATCCCGGCGACTTTGGCTCCGACTATGTTATTTCGGCCAAGTGTCCCTTAAATGTGTGCTGTTCTAAATGGGGGTACGTGAATCTGAATCTGGCTACCTACCTACCTACCTACGACCTACTCAAGCTTGCGCATATTTCCCAACCCTTCGCAGAGGCTTGATGTACACAGGACTGACCAAGAGAAAAAGATACTGTGGCGTCGACAATGAGCACTGCGTGGGCCAGCCCAAGCCGGACAGACCGTCGTGTGATTCCAAGAGCAGCCCTATCCGACGGGTTGTCGGCTATTTCGAGGGCTGGGCTTCTCGCAGACCCTGCAAGCAGTTCTTCCCGGAGAATGTCCCGGTGGGCGTGTATTCGCACCTCAACTTTGCCTTTGCCAGCGTCGATCCCGGCACCTTCGCCATCGTCCCGGCCGATCCGGCAGACGTCGAGCTGTACAAGAGCCTCACGGCCATGAAGAGCATGGACCCGCAGCTCAAGGTGTACATCGCCATCGGGGGCTGGGCTTTCAACGACCCGGGCCCGACCGCAAATGTCTTCAGCCAGCTGGCCGCGTCAGAGTCCAACCAAAAGGCCTTCTTCAAGTCGCTCATCTCCTTCATGGAGACATATGGCTTTGACGGTGTCGACATCGACTGGGAATATCCCGCCGCCGACGATCGGTTCGGCAAGCCAGAGGACTTTGCCAACTTCCCCAAGTTCATCGAGAACCTCAACAAGGCGGTCAAGTCGACCAGCCGCGACGGGCTGACCATTACACTGCCCGTGGCATACTGGTACCTGCGCCACTTCGATATCAAGAAGCTGCAGCCGCACGTCGACTGGTTCAACCTCATGAGCTACGACCTCCACGGCTCGTGGGACAAGGAGAACAAGTGGATCGGCAACTATCTCAATTCTCACACCAACCTGACCGAGATCACCGAGTACTTCGATCTCATGTGGCGCAACGACATAAACCCGGACAAGGTGGTCATGGGGCTGGGCTTCTACTCGCGCACGTTCAAGCCCAGCGACCCGGGCTGCACCGACGCGTGCAGCAAGCCCAAGACGGACGCGGACTGCTGCAAGTTCAGCACGGTCGGCGACCGCGGGCCCTGCACGCACGAGTACGGCGTCCTGAGCAACGGAGAGATCGACGAGGTGCTCAAGGAGACGGGCGCAACGCCCAAGCTCGACCAGGAGGCGGCCGTGCAGATCGTCAAGGTCAACGGCGAGTGGATCACGTACGATAATGTCGACTCGTGGAAGCTCAAGGTCGCATTTGCGCGCAGCGAGTGCCTGGGCGGGGTCATGGTCTGGGCCGTGTCCCTCGACGAGACGGACGGCACATACTCCAAGCAGCTGCAGCAGGCCACGGGCTTCCAGTCCAAGGGCACAACGCTCGTCAACGACACCAGTGGCGGCGGAGGTGGCGGAGGTGGCGGCGGCGGCAAGCAGGTTGTCGGTCCGGACGATTTCCAGCTCCGAGCCCAGTGTTTCTGGACGGACTGTGGCGCCCCGTGCCCCAGCGACTATGTGGGCAGAAACCGAGCCGACTCGGACGGCAGTGGCGAGATTATGCTCGACTCGACCGCCTGCCAGAAGGGCATACGTACGCTGTGCTGCCCCGTGCCCAAGGCCTCAGGGGCCAGCCTGCCGACATGTGGCTGGTACGACTTCAACAACGGGGCCTGCGGGAAGAACGATGCGTCCTTGTGCGGTGACGGCTGGGCCGAGGTGGGCAGCTATGCCGGCGCCTGCCGGCAGGGCTGGCAGGTCGCATGCTGTACAACGGACGTCGACACCATCTCCACCGCTGTGTACGGCTCCTGCGAGTGGCGCAAGGGAAGCAAATACGGGGATCCGGGCAAGTGCGTCGACGGGGTCGACTACACGGCCTGCGAAAACAACGGCCTCCTGACCTACAACCAGGTTGACTCCCGTGGCGGCACCGGGGCCCACCAGTGTTTCACATGGGATCGGAGCGGAGGCTTCTTCTTGTTCAAGCATTTCGGTCAGCAGTCGTACTGCTGTGCCGATCGCCAAGTGCAGCAACGTGTGAGGCGGTGGGACAACTGCGGCTGGCTGACTTCCATCAAAGAAAGCGATGGATACTGCCATGCTGCCTGCCCCTCCGGCACAGTCAAGGTGGCCATGCTCGACTACGGTGCCCAGACAGACTATGGAGGTACCTGGAAGAGCGGCTGCAAGAGCGGATATCAGGTGTACTGCTGTGAGGGCCTCTACAAGACACCGACCACGCCCGAAGAGATCTCGGGGCCGTTTGAGGAGGCTCTCAATGTCGTTCTTAAAAACCCTGACTACGAGTGCCCTTATGCCAACACCAAGCAGAAGCGTGGCGCCGAGACGACGACGGATCTCGCACTCCGGGACAATGTCAAGCGGGACATGATCCCTCTCCAGGCCTGCAACGTGGTGGCCGACAACATGGTCAAGTGGCTGGGCCAGCGCCTGAACGGCCCCAATGTCATTCAGGGCTATGAGAATGCATGGAAGAACACGGTCCCCAAGCAGTACTCGCATCTCTCGGTCGACTACATGGAGCAGCAGATGGGTCCGTACTTCGATATTCTCGACCAGACAGGGGACGGTTACGAGGCGCGCAGCTTCGAGAACAGCCTCCAGGCGCAGGATGCCTCGGCCGAGTTCGAGTCGAGCAGCCAGATCGATGTGGACCTCTGCGACTTTGCGACATTCTACGCCATCGGTGGGTATCCGGACGAGGACGATGGTGGCACCGACAACGGCCCGGGCATTGATTATACCTACGGGGAAGATGATCAGAACAGCAACGTCGGGTCGATAACAAAGGTGAAGCGGAATGCTCTCGCATCGCCGCCATCCGTCGTCAACGTCGACTCGAAGGCGGCAGACAACTCCGCCGCATACCTTGCCGCTCGTCGACAACAGCAAGAAGAAGAGGAGGAGTTCGAGCGGCACCTGGCCCTGATTTTCTCGAGCGAGTACGACAGCGACGAGGATCCAGCTGCTCCCCCGTCGACGCCACGCAATGCTACGCTGTTCGACGATGACGAGTACGACGACGAGGACGAGGATGAAGAGGCCAGGGAGGAGCGCCGCTGGCTCGCCAAGCGTGACGGCAGCCCGCGCGAGTTCTTCAGCAAGAAAGGCACGGGCAACCAAGTGCGGATGGTCTCATCCAAGTACCCCAACGGGAATAACGGAGACGAGCTGCTGGGGCTAAACAAAGACACCCACCGCTATATGATCCAGGCTAAGACGGTGAACGGCTGGTATTGCCGACCGACGTTCCACAAGCTGGTCACGAATGCAGCCAAGTCGAAGACGTCGGACCATTGGGTGACGGAGCACATCCTGGAGCTGCAAACAATCCCGCGCTTTGTCGACTTCCTCATCACGCACACGTGGCCCGCGGTGAGGAACGCTCCGATCGGCCTCAAGCAGTCGACCCAGGCCATCGACATATCCGTCGCCGACATTCAGCGGTACATGGCCGACGTCAGGTGGAACAGTTGGGCCAGCATTGACGCCGATCATGCGGCCACGTCGCCCCTGGATATGATGCTGCGTGCCCTCGGCTCCTTCAACTCGCTTGACACCATGGTCGTCTGCGACTCGGACCTCAACGGCATCAAGGCCCAAGTGTACCACTTCGCGCGGCCCTCGAGCGTGCGCAAGTTCAACGCCTGCTGCACCGGCACGTCGGTCCTGGCGGCGCGCGGGGCCCTGACCCGGCTGGCCACCACGGCCGGCGTCTTCGACTACTACGCCGACAGCGGCGTCGAGAGCCGGCACAAGGCGGCCTACGACAAGGTCAAGAAGATCCTCAACGAGTTCGAGACCGCATACCAGAAGGAGACAGGCAAGAAGCTCAGCGTGTCAATGGCGGAGCTATGGAAGACGTACCTAACGGAGCACCTCTCGCGCGTCGTCACCTTTGCCGGTTGGTGGATGACGGACCGCGCGACGCTGTTGGAGCCCATCTGGACGAACCAGTGCCAGAACGCAAAGACGGCCAAGGACAAGGACTTTGCGTGCCGCATGTCCGCCATCGTCAAGGGATACCGTTCAGGGACGCAGTACCGGCCTAAATTCAATGCTCGAAACGTATTCACTTGACGGAGGATGGGTCCCTACATCGATACAGACCTAGGTACATGTATTGTTGCACTTAGAGCTAGTACTGCAATGGTCTTTCTTTTACCCCTATGGTCGGTTATATATGTGTAGCGGAGCTTGTGTTTTTAGTTACGGTATCAAAACCATGAGTTTGCCCAACACCGAAACAACCTGGACGTGAGGCGCTGAGCAGGTAAGCTACCTCTGTAGGTAATTTCCACAATAAGCTACGTGATCATGTACCAATCAATGGCCATGGCCGCAATTTGGCTATAAACACCGAACAACAGAATTCTTTGTCTCCCCCCCAACCCGACACCTGCAGGTCCTTTTCTTCAAAAACCCCTCACCATCCGTCTCGCGACGCGACGCGACACATCCGTATCATTTTTCTTTTCCACATCCAGTTAGTCAACAGAAGAAACAGCACTCTCGCCTCGTCACCTACAATTGGGACGGAGCGCCCGTGTACCAAACAAATGGCCGATGTAGCAGGAAACGATTCGCCTGGCCACGGCAGCACCATGACGCCTGACGCAATCGGTTCCTGGTGGCCGTCTCCACCTCCAGTCTCCCGCAAGCTTCTCAACAAAGCGTCTGTCGAGAATAAGAGTCTCACGTCGACGGAGCGCCTGTACCTACTCAGCCTCCTCGACCTGCCCGGCAAGGCGCTCGCCCGCCCGGAGTCGGTGACGGCCGAGGAGCGCGACTTCCTGCTCGGCCGTCCGTCTCCTGCGATACTCGAAAGCATCCTGCACCGCTTCTTCCCTGTGCCGTCCGCAGAGCCCCCTGCCGATGCCGATGCCGTGCACGGGCACCGCGTCTCAGGAGTCGACGGGCAGCAGAAAACAGACGAGCAGGTGCAGAAAACCCCCAGCCACTGCTGCAGCATCCCCGAGGTAGTGGCCGCATACGGGCAGCCCACACAGATGGCCAAGCTCAGCTTAGCGGCACAGGAGTGTGTCACGCTGGGCTGGTGGACGCTGCAGTACGAGCGGGCGCCGCGGCCGTGGGAGGACTTTGGCGATGCCGATAACGCCGGCACGGCCGCTGCCGAGCTCATGAGCAGGGACGTGCGGCCCGAGGAGCTGGCGTTTGAGGACGCCGTGCGGGCGCTGTGGTGCCGACCCGAGAACGCGGGCAAGCTCGGTATTGACCATTCCGAAGAGCTCGACGACTCGCACGGCGACGGCAACCCGGACGAGGCCGAGCAAGTCGAGCGCTGGGCTGCCGACGCGAGCCGGCTGCGGGAGGAGTTGCGGGCCCAGGTGGCGGCTCAGCTGGCGGAGCTGAGCAGAGAGGACAGGGAGGCTTTGCTACAGCTCCGCGAGCACGTGCAAGCTGAGGCTGCGCAGGACGCCGAGGAGGACGCCCGCAAGAAGGAAGCCGATGAAGAACAGTGTAGGAAGAGGAGGGCGGAATTGGCTGAGGAGAAACGTGCCAAGCGGGCGCAGCAGGCGCGTAAGGGGCTACCTAAGGAGGATAAGGATAGCAATGAGGATAGTGATATAGAGTAAGGAAAGTTAGATTATAAAGTTGTTACCTTAATAATAAGGTAAGCTCTTGACTTATAACTAGGTACTTTAGTTTAGTAAATAAAGTGAAAGCGTCAATATTTATAAGTGAAAAAAAATGTTTTAGTTAAGCTAAACTAAGCAATATTATTATTATTAATACTAGGCTTTCAGCTATATAGCTATACTAGATTCTACACTAGTATTTAATATATAAAGGAAGCTGTGTCTATTTTATGTTTAGTCTATATTTAGTCCGAAAGTCATGTAACAAGTCTACTACAGGTCAAGCAGGGTTTACCAAGCTTATCCCCTATTAAGGTAAAAAAGTAGGCCTGTATTACTACAGAGACTGAATCTTGTGTAAGAGAACAGCTTGATATTACTACCTAACTAAGCTTAGAATATAGGAAGGTTCTACTGTTCTGATAAAGGAGGAAGAGAGGAAGGAAAGTAGGCTTGTAAGCGTACAAGCTCTTATAGTTAGCTTGAAGAATGAACCGGAGTATAAGAGTTACAATTTTCTTGAGTTTCCGCATTCCGGGCGCCTCGGGGCCGGGTTTAACGGCAGTCTAGATATTGCTCTCGGATCCCGGATGCCCGGTCCTGGTGGCATGCGATCCCAACAACCCAGATCCCGGAGGCCTGGGACGTTAAGTGTGGCAGGGATGTCACCACATTCCGGCTCCAGGTCTCCTCGAGCCCAGGATCCCGGACCGCCACCGATACCGGCCAAATTCATCCTGTTAACCAGGGACCTTATACATCCAAATGTTATTCCAGCACAGCGCGTCTGGCAGGTCGAAGTTTGTCGCGTGGTGATGTAGGCACGCCGGACGCGGACCACCGATGCGGTGAAGATGGCACCAGCGCCATTGAGTAGTAATCAATATAAGTCATTGTGGCCCTGATACTGGCCGGGTATGCTATCAATTATCGTGAAACTAGCGGCGAACTGATGGCGGCTTAGCCGAAGGCCTTTTCTTTTTTTTTTTTTTCGTCCTTTTTTTTTTACAAATACAAGCTCGAGTTCATCAGTTGAGATATATCGAACCGTCCGGTGCCTTTGCCAAGATACCCGTCAACGAGCATCACATACATCTATCTTATTTGGCGAAATCCTCACTGTCGATCAAAGAACCCGCCACTTTCCATGGGGCTGTTGACGCTTAAGGTATATGGCGGCGGTAGGTCATGAAATAGTGCCGTGCTTCGCGTTGTCACAGAAGGGTCGTTTTGGGCCGCGGTGCAACTCGCCATCTTGCTTGCAGCTCATTCCTTTAGCTCCTGGGAAATGGTTGCCAAATTTTCGTCATCGCCTTTATCATCATCGTAGCTAGTGTCCAAAGAACAGTCACTATTGTCAGGTGCATCCCAGTCACTACCATCATCGTCACCATCCATATCGCCTACCGCCAAACTACCATCCTCACCAACTGCTCCGTCCACGTCTACATCTACAAGTCTAGATCTCTTTATCTTCCCCAAACCCAGTGTCTCCTCAGCACTGCACTTTATTTCAATATTCATCACACAACCCATTAGCGATCCACTCTGAATAGCTTATATCTTTTCTCGCATCCAGCTTAGGCTCTCACTCTCGCTCTATCTCATTTAATCGATCTAAGACAATAAGCCACCCAGCAGTTTCCAAGCCTCAATATTGGCCAGGCTAGTGTCGTTAGCGGCGTTGCTGAATATGTCATCGCCATTCCCACCTGTAGTTGTTGCAAGACTCGTATCACACACCGCCTCCTCAAGCTCATACTCATCATGCAATAGTAGTACAAGAGTCCTTCTTTTAGCTATATAAAATCCAAGCACATACGCCTCCCACACATCTAGTCCATTTACTTCTTACCCACATTTTAAGCACCAGAAAGGTTACTCAAACTGACTTTTGTACGTACGAATGAAATGCCGATGCATATCTCGAAAAACCTT
>Ga0164242_10003371_pt1 | contig 18279 bp, 17 predicted proteins | sample OricomgcompostMG_FD_108783 | JGI IMG/M metagenome (GOLD analysis project Ga0164242, IMG submission 108783) | Miracle-Growth compost microbial communities from Emeryville, California, USA - Original compost - Miracle growth compost (MG) ... | reverse complement strand
TGTACGACGTGCAGCACGAGGACGGCCAGGTCTATGGCCGGGCGCACATGTATGCCGATGCGGCCGGGGGGTTCCGGTTCTGGGGGCTGTTCCCCACGCCGTATCCGATCCCGAACGACGGGCCGGTGGGCCAGCTGCTGGACGCGGTGGACCGCACCCCGTATCGGGCCAGCCACCTGCACTTCATGGTCACCGCGCCCGGCTATCGCACGCTCGTGACCCATATCTTCGTCCAGGGCGATCCGCTGCTGCCCACCGACAGCGTCTTCGGCGTCAAGGAATCCCTCATCTATCCCTGGACGCACCACGATCCCGGCACCCCGGCCCCCGACGGCCGCGATCTTGAGGGACGCGGCTGGGCGCAGACCCACTTCGACATCGTGCTCGCCCCCGGGGAGGGCGGCATGCGCGTCGGCGGCTGAACCGGTTCAGATCGCCTGGTCGACGGCCGGGATCCGATCGGGATGCCGGCGCGGGATCGTCACCAGCACGAGCACCGCGACCGCGACGGCGGCGCACATCGTGATCGACAGCGAGCGGCTCGACACCTCGAAGGAGGACACCACCGGGCTCAGCACCGGGCCGATGATGAACTGCGCGCTGCCGAGCAGCGCCGCCGCCAGGCCGGCGTTCGCCGCGTGGTGCTCGAGCGCGAGCGAGCTCGAGTTCGGCATCACCCAGCCCTGGAAGAGCAGGGTGATGAACAGCGGCACGCACAGCTCCCAGAAGCCTCCGCCGGTGAGCGCGAGCACGACCGCGATGAGCAGGGCCGCGACCGAGCCGAGGAGGCCCCAGGTCAGCAGCGTCTGCGGCGACAGCCAGCGGGTGAGCAGGGCGTTCAGCTGCGCCCCGGCGATGATCGCCACCGAGTTGACGGCGAACAGCAGGCTGAAGCCGGTCGCGGTGAGCGCGTACTCGTGCTCGAACACGAAGGACGACATCGCGAGATAGGTCATGAACGCGCCCTGCGTGAAGCCGAGCATGAGCACCATCCCGACGTAGGTGCGGTCCCGCAGCAGCAGCATCACGCCGCCGCCGAAGGCCGCGCGGACCGTCCGCGTCCGCATCTCCGGCGACAGCGTCTCGCGGAAGCCGAGCAGTGCGACGAGGACGAGCAGCGCGCCGATGACGGCGAGCACGACGAAGACCCCGCGCCAGTCGGTGAAGCGGACCAGCTGACCGCCGATCACCGGGGCGATGATCGGCGCGGTCCCGGTCACGAGCATGAGCAGCGAGAAGATGCGGGACAGGTCCCGCGCCTCGAACATGTCGCGCACGGCCGCGCGGGCGACCACCATGCTCGCCGCCCCGAGCAGCCCCTGGACGAAGCGGAACGCGATGAGCGACCAGATGTCCGGGGCGATCACGCAGCACAGCGTGAGCAGGGTGAAGCCGATGACGCCGATGAGCATGACCGGCCGACGGCCGTGGCGGTCGCTCAGCGGGCCGGCGAAGATGCCGCCGAGGCCGAGCCCCACCGTGCACGCGATCATGGTGAGCTGGGCGAGCGCGTCGCTCGTGCCGAGGCTCGTCGCGAGCTCCGGCAGCGAGGGCAGATAGAGGTCCATCGACAGCGGACCGAAGGCGGACATCGCCCCGAGCACCAGCACGGTGCGGGGCACGCTCATGGTCCGCTGCACCGGCAGCGCCTCGGCGGTCATGCGGTCGGGACCGCCCTCACCGCGCCGCACGCCATCGCGCGACGAGGGCCTTGCCGTAGTCGTTGCCGTTCGGATAGCGGAGCGTGGTGTGGGTGTGGAACACCTCGGGCGTCTCGTTCGCGAGCCAGACACCGGCGTGGTGGTCGAACTCGGCGAGGTAGACCGGGCTCTGGATCCGGAAGTAGAACGGCGTCCGGCCGTCGTCCCCGATCTCGCCGATCCAGCAGAACCAGGTGTCGTCCAGGTGCTCGCGGATCTCTCGCAGCTTCACCCGGAGCGGACCGTCCGGCAGCAGCGCGAGCTGGTCGGCGGCGATGGCCATCACGAGCGCCCGCTGGCGCTCGTCGAGCTCGGCGAGACGGACGCCCTCGTAGGGGATGACGGCGTTGTCCTGGAAGGCGCCGGCGAGGTGGCGCTCGTCGAGCGGGTGCAGCCGCCCCTCCGGCATGCCCGGATCGCGCATCGAGGCGTAGACGACGGCCTTCGCGCGCTGCGCCGGCGTGAAGGAGTGCGCGAGCTCGAGCGCGGTGCGCTGCCGATCCTTGAAGGCGACGGCGTCGTTGCCGGGCATCTCGTTCGGCTCGGCGCCGAGGAAGACCGGCGCGATCACCTCATGGCGACCGGCGACGAGGACGTTCACCGCGATGTGGTGGCCGAAGATCTGCCATCCCCAGGGCTCGTCGAGCGAGGGGTTCCCGTACACCGAGAACTGGTAGCTGTACTCGCCGAGGGCCTGCGGCAGCTCGACGAGCGAGCCGAGATAGGCGTTCAGCCGCATCGTGGTGACGAGGCGGTCGTAGCCGACCGGGCTGAGCGAGGCGCGGATCACGGCGAGGATGCCCTCGATCTGCTCCGGCGTCTGCTCCTCGAGGCGCAGGCCCACCCGGTAGACGAGGAACTCCGGGTTGCTCCAGCAGCGCCACTCGTCGGCGTCGAGCCCGTAGTGCAGCCGCTCGCGCTCGTCCTCGGACAGCAGGGCGTCGAGGGCGTCCGCCGCGGCGACCATCGCCGCGGTCGGGGCCGCGTCCTCGACGTCGGGATCGGGGGCGTCGTAGAGGCCCTCGATGATCCGTCCGTCGGAGGTCACGCCGGCGAAGGGCTGCGCGAGACGCTCGCGCCACGTGCCGATGACCTGCTGGATGAGCGGGTGATCGGTGCGGACCGCGGCGAACTCGGCGTAGTCGAGCCCGCGGTACTGCGCCATGAGCGGGTCTTGCGGGTCGTACTGGAACCGGGTGTACGGCTCGTCGGTGTGGCTGTAGCCGTCGGCGGCGCCGGTCACCCGCTCGGCGCTGAAGCCCGCCTGGGCCCCGAAGCGTCCCCAGTCAGAGGAGTCCGTCATAGGAGCCGCCGTCGAGTCGGAGATTCGCGCCGGTGATGAAGCCGTAGTTGCCGGCGCAGAGGAACGCGCAGGCCGCGCCGACCTCCTCCGGGCGTCCGTGGCGCTTCATCGCGATGCTGTCGGCCTGGCGCTGCCGCGCCTCCTCGTAGCTGATGCCGTACTTCTCGGCCTCCCAGCGGGCGACCTGCTGCTGCCGGCCGGAGTCGATGCGCTCGGGGAGGATCTGGTTGATGAGCACGTTGTATGGGGCGAGCTCCTTCGACATCGCCTTCATCACGGCGGTCATGCCGGTCCGGGCGCCGGTGGAGGGGACCATCATGGCGCGGGGCGAGGCGACCATCGCCGAGGTGATGTTGACGATGCGCCCGAATCGGCGCTCGCGCATGCCGGGGATGACCGCCTTCACCAGCAGCAGCGGGGTCCAGTAGTGCAGCTGCAGCGCCTCGGCGATGTCCTCCTCGGTGACCTCCTCGAGCGAGCCGGGCTTCGGGCCCCGGTTGTTGGTGACGAGGATGTCCGGCGCGTCGAAGGCGCCGAGCACCGCGGCCCGGCCCTCGGGGGTGGTGACGTCGGCGGCGATCGGGATGATCTCGGCGCCGGTGACGGCGGAGATCTCCTCGGCGACGCCCTGCAGCTTCGTCGCGTCCCGGCCGTTGATCGCGACCGTCGCGCCCTCCGCGGCGAGCGCCTCGGCGCAGGCGCGGCCGAGCCCCTGGCTCGACGCCGTGACGATCGCCAGCTTGCCCTTGATCCCGAGATCCATCAGTGCGCCTCCGCCTTGATCGTGTTCCGCAACTCGCCGATGCCGTCGATCCGCGAGACGACGACGTCGCCGTCCCGCAGCAGGATGCGCTCGCCGGTGGGCATGCCGACCCCGCCGGGCGTGCCGGTGAGGACGAGGTCGCCGGGGCGCAGGGTGGTGAAGGTGCTGATGTACGCGAGCGCCCGGCTCGGGCCGTAGAACAGGTCGCCGGTGTTCGCCGACTGCTTCTCGACGCCGTTCACCTCGCAGCGGATCGCGAGGCCCGCCTCGCCGTCCGCCTCGTCGGGAGTGACGACGACGGGGCCGAGCGGCGTGGTCGCGTCCCAGGCCTTGCCCTGCAGCCACTGGCCGGTGCGGTTCTGCCAGTCGCGGAACGAGACGTCGTTCGCGACGGTGTAGCCGGCGATCGCGGCGCGCGCCTCGTCGGGGCTCGCGCGGTGGATCTCCCGGCCGACGACGACGACGAGCTCGACCTCCCAGTCGACGGTCGCCGCGACGTCCTCCGGCGGGATCGGCACATCGGCGGTCGGGCCGGTGAGGGTGTCGGCGTACTTCGCGAACAGCGCGGGGTAGGGCGGCACCTCCGCCTCGCCGTAGATCTCCTGCAGGTGGGCGAGATAGTTGAGGCCGAGGCAGATGACCTTGCCGGGCGTGGTCACCGGGGCGAGATACTCGGCATCCGCCGTCGCGATCTCGCCGATCTCGGCGACGTCCGCCGCGCCCCGCCGGAGCAGCTCGCCGACGTCGCCGGCGTCGAGCAGCCGCAGCCGCTCGCCCTCCTCGATCGCGGCTCGCGGCACTCCGTCGATTCGAACGGTGGCATATCGCACGTGCGGTTCCTCTCCATCGAGCCGTCGCTCCGCCGCGTCCATCGCGAACCGGATGCCCGGAACAATGGTATGTCAGGTTCCTCGCGCTGTCATGTTTTAGATGATGTCGCGGGGGCGCCGTCCGAGCGGCCCGTGAGGCGTCGCCGTGCGAACCGCACGACGGCGCTCGCCCGGGGTGACAGCGGGGCGGTGCGCGACCAGGCCAGCACGACGCGATTCATCGGGATCGGCGAGTCGATGTCGCGGGTGACGACCGGCAGCCCCTCGTAGCTGGTGCCGCTGTCGGGCCGCTGCACGAGCACCGAGAAGCAGTCGCTGCGCGCCACCAGCGAGCGGGTGAACTCATAGGTCTGGGTGCGGTAGCGGATGTCGGGGGCGAGGCCGGCATCGGCGAAGATCGACAGCACGTTCGCGCCCGCCGGCGGCATGTCGAAGAGCACCATCGGGTAGCCGGCCAGCGCCTCGAGGGTCACGCTCGGCGCGGTGGCGAGCGGGTGCGCGGCGCCGAGCACGGCGTGCGGCCGGAGCTCGGCGAGTGGCAGCGTCTCGACCCAGGCCGGCAGCTCGTAGTCGTAGGTGACGACGAGATCGAGCTCGCCGTCGCCGAGGCCCCGCTTGAGCTGGTCCTGGGTGCCCTCCAGGGTCCGGACCCGGATCGCGGGATGCGTCTCCTGCAGCTCGACGAGCAGCGGCGAGAGGGTGGTCGCCGCGATGGTGACATAGCAGCCGATCGCGACCGGGCCGGTGAGGCTGCCGTCGCGGCCGCGCGCGCCGTAGTCGAGCTCGGCGGCCAGCGAGAGGACGCCGCGGGCCTGATCGAGCACCTGGATGCCGGAGGGGGTGAGCGAGACGCCCTGCGCCTGCCGGCGCACGCAGAGCTCGATGCCGAGGATGCGCTCGAGCTCGGTGATCGAGGCGGAGACCGCCGAGGGGGTGAGGTGCAGCCGCGCCGCCGCCTCGCTGATGGTCCCGGTCTCCGCGACGGCGGCGAAGTGGCTCAGCTGGCGGAGGGTGAATCCGATGTTCGGGTCCTCGAGCACGGTCGAGACGGTAGCAGATTATGAAGCAGCACTTCATAACTTGAGCAGATATCTGCACTTTTCATACCGAATCCCGCTTCCTAGGCTGGCGCCGTCACGACCCGGACGGCGAAGGAGCCAGCACGTGCCGAAGCATCTCGACGACCTCATCGCGGCGGCCGGCAGCCCGGTCCGGCTGCTGCGAGACTCGCAGAGCAGGACCGCGCTCGCGGCCCGGCTGCCCGCGGAGTTCACGAACTGGCGCGATGAGCAGCGCTCCTGGCGCCACTCGGCGGTGCTGTTCACCCAGTCGCATCACATGGCCGACCTCGTGCTCCGCGGCACGGACGCGCGGCGGCTCGTCGAGCGCCTCGCGGTGAACTCGGTCGCCGACTTCCCCGTCGACATGGCGAAGCAGTTCGTGGCCGTCGGCCCCGACGGCCACCTCATCGGCGACAACATCATGTTCCACACCGCCGAGGACGAGTACCACTTCGTCGGACTGCCGCCGACGATCAACTGGATCGAGTACCAGGCGCAGCTCGGCGGCGACGAGGTCGAGCTCGAGCGCGACGACGACTCGAGCGTCCGTCGCGGAGACCCCCGGTTCTACCGCTACCAGGTGCAGGGGCCGCGAGCGCTCGAGGTGATGGCGGCTGCGACCGGTGCGGCGCCGCCGCAGCTGCGGTTCTTCCAGATGACCCGGTTCACCATCGGCGGGAAGCCGGTCCGCGCGCTCCGGCACGGCATGGTCGGCACCCCCGGCTTCGAGCTGTGGGGGCCGTGGCAGGACGACGAGGCGGTGCTCGCCGCGCTGCTGGCGGCCGGAGAGCCCTTCGGCATGCGGCGATCCGGCGCCGCCGCGTACCACACCAACACCCTCGAGTCGGGCTGGCTCAGCCGGCCGGTGCCCGCCATCTACACCGATCCCGCGCTCGCCGACTACCGCGCCTGGCTCCCCGCCGACAGCTATGAGGCGACCGCGCCGCTCGGCGGGAGCCTCGACGCGGACGACATCGCCGACTTCTACCTCAGCCCCTATGACGTCGGCTACGGCCGGATCGTGAGCTTCGACCACGACTTCATCGGCAGGGCGGCGCTGCAGGCCGCGGTCGAGAGCGGACGCGACCGCGCGCGGCGCAAGGTCACGCTGGTCTGGGACGGCGACGACGTCGAGCGCGCGGTGGGGAGCATGTTCCACCCCGGTCTCGGCGCCAAGCACTTCAACCTCCCGCTGTCGCGCTACGCCGACTTCCAGCACGACCGCGTGCTGCTCGGCGCCGAGACCGTCGGCATGTCGACGATCGTCGGCTACTCGGCGAACTTCCGCGCCATGCTGTCGCTCGCCGTCGTCGACGCCGCGGTGCCGGACGGCGCCGAGGTCCGCGTCGTCTGGGGCGAGGACCCGCTGTCCCACAAGCTCCAGGTCGAGGCGCATCGCCAGGTCGAGATCCGCGCCCGGGTCGCCCCGGCGCCCCTCGACGACTTCGCGCGCGGCGAGTACCGCCGCGACTGATCCTCGCCGGGCGCCGCAGGGGCGTCCGGCCTCCCGTACCGAGCACCGAACCCAAGGAGGACAACGATGATGTTGTCTCGATCCACGACGCGTCGCGTCGTCGCCGGCCTCGCGCTGGCGATCACCGCCGGCGTCCTCGCCGGCTGCACCGACGACGGCACCGGGCCCGCCGGCGACGACACCGGCGCGGCCGGTGGCGCCGTCCCCGATGTGCTGAGCGCCTACCCGAAGGACAACTGGAACGTCACCATCTCCTCGGTCGCCTTCGACCAGTCGGACATGCGGCCGATGCAGGAGTGGTACATGGACGAGGTCGAGCGCCGGACCGGCGGCGCGATCATGTTCCATCGCACCACCAACAACGAGATCTGCGCCCAGTCGGACCAGTACTCCTGCGTCCAGAGCGGCGCCGCCGGCCTCCTCGTGCAGGTGCCGAACTACCAGCCCACGGTCTTCACCCCCTCCTCGCTCCCCGAGATCACCTTCGGCGGCGACAACGCGGCCGCCATCACTGCCGCCATCGACGAGCTCGGCACGACGAACGCGGACGTCCAGGCGTTCTGGGCCGGGAAGGGGCTCGTCCCGGTCGCGACCTGGTCGGTCGGCCGCATCCTGCTCGGCTCGAAGGTCCCGCTCGACGGGCTCGACGACCTGACGGGGCTGTCGATGCGGACCGCCGGCACCATCGCGGCGCCGGACCTCGCCGCCGCCGGGGTCGTCCCGGCCCAGGTGACCGCCGATGAGGCGTACAACGCGCTCTCGACCGGCGTCGTGCAGGCCGCGGCCGGTGCGATCGACTTCGCCTACGCGCTCAAGCTCGGCGAGGTGCTGCCGTACTGGGTGGACCCCGGCCTCGGCGTCTACTCCGAGTTCTCCATGTACTGGTCGAAGGCGCAGTGGGACGAGTTCCCCGCCGACGTCCAGGCGGTGCTCGAGGACATCAATGAGACGGCGACCTCCTCGGGGAAGTGGGTCGACCTCTGGCAGGACGGCTATGACAGCCAGCCCATGGACGACGGCGCGCCGGCGCACTTCCTCGGGGCGGGCGACGAGTGCACGGCCATCCAGGCGATGCCGAGCGTGAAGTCGATGACGGCCTGGGACGCCTCGACGGTCGCCGCATTCGAGGCGCTCGGCGCGAAGACCGACAGTGGCACGACGACGAACGACGCACTGTGGGTGAAGAACGCGACCGCGGCGGGTCTGACGAATGCGCAGGGCGTGCTGGATCAGTACGAGCAGCTCTACGCGAAGTACGCCGCGCAGTTCACGGATGCGAAGTACGCCACCGATCCGGTGACGACCTGCATCCAGTCCTTCCAGCGGTAGCGACGAGCGGCGGTGCCGGCGCCACGCGCCCGGCGCCGCCGCGCGGCCGTCGTCAGTCCGGGTCGGTCGGGTCGATCGGCGCGTGGTGGTCGAGGGCCACGACGCCGCGCTTCCAGTATCCGTGGGCGTCGACCTGCTCCTTCGGCAGGCCCAGCTCATGGCGCAGGTAGCGGCGGATCGGGACGAGGGAGCCGGCCTCGCCGGCGAGGAAGACGAAGACGCCCTCGCCGATGACCAGCTCGCGGACGGCGGCCTCGAGCTCCTGCTGCCGTTCGGCGCCGCTGAACCAGCGCAGCGTGCGGCCCGGTGCCGCGTCGAGGTAGTCGGTGGCCGCGGCATCGGCGACGGCGAGCAGCGCCGTCACCGGGACATCCAGCGCGTCGAGCCAGCGCCGCGCGGCCGGCAGCCCCGTCTCGTCGGCGACGAGGACGGCGGCGTCGATCCCGCCCGGGGCGAGGGCGGAGCCACGCGGCCCGGCGACCACGATCTCGTCGCCCGGCTTCGCGCTCGCGGCCCAGGCGGAGGCCGGTCCGTCGGTGCCGTGGAGCACGAAGTCGATGTCGAGCTCGCCGCCCGACTCGCCATCGGCGCGGAAGGCGAGTGGCGTGTAGTCCCGCGAGATCGCGGCGGCCGGCGCCTCGCCGCGCTCGGCGGGGACCGGCGTCGCGATCTCGCCGGTCGTTGGGTCGGGGAAGAACACCTTGACGTGGTCGGCGGGGCCCGCCGCCGCGAAGCCGGCGAGCTCCTCGCCACCGAGGGTGATCCGGACCAGTCCGCTCGGCAGCGAGGTGCTGCGGACGACGCGCAGTCGGCGTCGGCGCGGCTCGTGCCGGACTCGTTCGCGTTCGAAGCGAGGGGTCATGCAAGCGGTCCTAACGGGAGTGGGCGGCGCGCGGAGTCGGCGAGGGGAGCCTATCCCGGGTATCGCGAGCCTGATCTAATTTAGGTTAGCCTTGCCTGAGTAGCTCGGCCGATGCCGGGCGGCCCGATCGAGGAGACCGAGATGACGACACCCCGGCGAGCGTCAGCGCACTTCCTGCTCGCCGGCGACAGCGCCGACCTGCCGCGGCTGCAGCAGGCGATCGAGCGGCTCCCGGTCGACGCCTACGGCCAGGTCCTCATCGAGATCGCGGCGCCGATCCAGGTGCGTCGGCTGCCGGTGCCCGAGCGGATGAGCGTCACCTGGCTCTGCCGGGAGTACGCCGGCGGCCGCCATGGCCGGCTGCGGCCGCGCGGCGAGCTGCTGGCCGACGCGATCCGGGCATGGGTCGCCGAGTGGATGCCGGACGACCGCGTCGAGCGGGGACTGCCCACCGTGCTGTGGATCGGCTGCCCCGGCAACGAGCGCGTCACCGCGCTCTTCGACGAGCTCGCCCACCGCTTCGATCATGTCCACCCCCACCTCGGCGCCGACCACCGTCGGCCCGCGTCCCCGAGCTGAGAGGCACCGGATGGCATTCACCGACAGTCGGAAGTTCGTCGGCCTCACCACCGCGGAGGTCCTGCGCAGCGAGCGCGTCAGCCCGCACATGGTCCGCGTCACGCTCGCCGGCGACGACATCCGGCGGCTGCCGGCCCACGGCTTCGACCAGTGGTTCCGGCTGTTCCTGCCGCGCGCGGACGGCGAGACCGACTTCGGCGCGGTGCCCGAGCAGTTCAGCCTCGGCGGCTATCTCAAATACCTCACCGCGAAGTCCGGCACCCGGCCGCCGTTCCGGAACTACACCGTCCGCGCGCATCGCCCCGAGGTCGGCGAGCTCGACATCGACTTCGTCGCCCACGGCGAGCTCGGCATCGCCGGACCCTGGGCGCAGCGGGTCGGCCCCGGAGCACGGGTCGCCCTCATCGACCAGGGCCGTGGATTCGACCCCGTCGAGGGCACGGAGGAGGTGCTGCTCGTCGGCGACGAGTCGGCGCTGCCGGCGATCCTCGGCATCCTCCGCGACCTCGACCGCGGAATGCGCGGCCTCGCGATCGTCGAGATCCCCGTGGCCGAGGACGCCCAGCCCGTCGAGGCGCCCGCGGGCGTCGAGGTCCGCTGGATCCCGCGGGCCGATCCGCACGACCGACCGGGGCTGCTCGCCCTCGAGGCGCTGCGGGCGGTGCGGCCCGAACGGCCCGAGGCGCTGCACGCCTACCTCGCCGGCGAGCAGGCGCTCGTCGCCGAGGGCCGGCGGCATCTCGTCGCGGCCGGCGTGCCGAAGGCCCGGATCGCGTTCACCGGCTACTGGAAGGTCGGCCGCGCTGGCTGAGCTCAGCCGCCTGCGACGGTCAGCGCGATGAGCAGCAGGTTCAGCGCGACGATCGCGATCGCGACCACGACGGCGACGATCCGCAGCGGCAGTCGGTTCGCGAACGGCCCCATCAGCCCCCGCCGGCTGGTGAGCCAGGCGAGCGGGACGAGCGCGAACGGGATGCCGAGCGACAGCAGCACCTGGCTCAGCACGAGCGCCCAGGTCGGGTCGACGCCGACGCCGAGGATGACGAGCGCCGGGATGAGCGTCACCGCGCGACGCAGCAGCAGCGGCACGCGCACCCGGAGCAGGCCGTCCATGATCGCCGCACCGGCGTAGCAGCCGACCGAGGTCGAGGCGAGGCCGGAGGCGAGCAGCCCGATGCCGAAGGCGACCCCGACCGCGGGGCCGAGCGCCCGCTCGATGGCGGCGTGGGCGCCCTGGATGGTGTCGGTGCCGGCGACACCCGGCAGCGAGGCGGCCGCGAGCAGCAGCATCGCGACATTCACCCCGCCGGCGATCACGAGCGCGATCGCGACATCCCACCGCGTCGCGCTGAGCAGCCGGCGGATCCCGCCGGCGTCCTGCTCCCGGCCGTGCCGGTCGCGCACCAGCGAGGAATGCGCGTAGATCGCATGCGGCATCACCGTCGCCCCGAGCATGCTCGCCGCGAGCAGCACGCTCGGCGTCCCCTCGAATCGCGGCAGCAGGCCGCCCGCGGCCTCGCCCCAGTCCACCGGGCTGACCACGAGGCCGGCGACGAAGCCGATGGTGATGACGGCGAGCAGACCCATCACGACCAGCTCGAAGGGGCGCTGGCCGCCGCGCGACTGGATCACCAGGATCCCCATCGAGACCACGCCGATGATGATGCCGCCGGGCAGCAGCGGGATGCCGAACAGGATCTGCAGCGCGATCGCTCCGCCGACCACCTCGGCGAGGTCGGTCGCCGCCGCGACGAGCTCGGCCTGCGCCCAGTACAGCAGCCGACCGGCGCGCGGCATCCGCTCGCCGAGCAGCTCGGGCAGACTGCGGCCGGTGACGACGCCGAGCTTCGCGGAGAGGTACTGGATGACGACGGCCATCGCGTTGGCGAGGACGAGCACCCAGAGCAGCAGATAGCGGTGGTCGGCGCCGGCGGTGAGATTCGCGGCGACGTTGCCGGGATCGACATAGGCGATGGCCGCGACGAAGGCGGGGCCGAGCAGGCGTCCGAGGCCCGGCCGGCGTCCGGTCGCCCTGCCGTCGATCCGCACCGCGCCGCCTCCTCGTCGAGCTGAGTTTGATCAGCCTAATAAAAATGTTCGTCTTGCCAAACATTCGAGCCGGCGAGGCCGGCGCGGCCGCCCGTCGCGACATCCGGCGCCCGTAGGATCGGCGCATGTCGGTCTCCGAGCTCTCTGCGGCGACGCAGAACTACCTCAAGGTCATCTGGGGGCTCCAGGAGTGGTCCGACGCCGCCGTCGCCGCGAGCGACATCGCGGCGAAGCTCGGACTGCGCCTCTCCAGCGTCTCCGACGCGATCCGGCGGCTCGGCGAGCAGGGGCTCGTCGAGCACGCGCCCTACGGCAGCATCCAGCTCACCCCCGCCGGCCGGCACCACGCGCTCGCGATGGTCCGTCGGCATCGCCTCATCGAGACCTTCCTCGTCCAGGTGCTCCGCTACCGCTGGGACGAGGTGCATGACGAGGCGGAGCATCTCGAGCATGCGGTCTCCGATCTGATGGTCGATCGCATCGACGCCTTCCTCGGCCGGCCCGAGCGGGACCCGCACGGCGACCCGATCCCGCGCGCGGACGGCAGCGTGCGACGTCTCAGCGCGATACCGCTGAGCAGCGCGCCGTCGGGCGCGGCGGCCGTCGTCGAGCAGATCTCCGACACCGATCCGGGGCTGCTGCAGTTCCTCGCCGATCAGGGGATCGGCATCGGCACCCGGCTCGACATCGGCCCGGGGGCGCCGTTCTCGGAGGCCATCGAGATCCGGCCCTCCGGCGGTGCCGCCGTCAGTCTCGGGCGCGCCGCCAGCGACGCCGTGCGGGTGGCGCTCGTCGAGCGCTCCTGACGACGGCGGGAGGAGGCGGTCCGCTCAGGCGCGGAGGTGGGCCAGGACGAGTCCGATCGGGATGCTGACGATGAGGACGAGGAGCAGCGCGGCGAAGAGCCCGCGGGCTGCCCGGCGCCCGGCGTCGTCGTCGGGGGAGCGGCGCAGCGTGTCGACCAGCAGGACCACGAGCACGACGAGCAGCAGCAGACCGCCGGCGTCGACGAGGACGGGCTGGGAGACGAGGCTGCCGGCGATGACGGCGGCGTTGCCGGCGTTCCAGCCGGCGAGCAGTGCCCAGCCGCTCCGCGGCGAGCGCACGCTGCGGCTCGGCACGCGGCCCATCGCCGCCTGTGCGACGCCGCACACCAGCACGAGGTAGGCGGCGAGCCAACTGCCCTTCGCGAGGGCGAGCGGACCGGTCGCCGCGGCGACGAGGCCGCCGAGGACGACGAGGCCGGCGCCGATCCCGGTGAGCCAGCCGGCCGGCGTCCGGACCGCGTGCATCGCCTCGACCGATCCGGACATGTCCGGAGTTTATCCAAGCGATCTTCGGATCAATTGACGAAGCGGCCGCCGACCGTGGCCGGCCGCGGCGGCGGTCCGGCTCGTCACGCACGAACGGCGGCGTGCAGCGGCGCCGCCGCATCGCCGCGGCGGCGCACCATCGCCAGGACCTCCCGCAGCTCGATCTGCCGCAGCCGCCCCGAGGTGATCTCCCGCCATGTCCGCGGCATCGCGACCGTCGGCCGCGAGCGGCCGCGGAGCGAATACGGCGCCACCGTCGTCTTCGAGGCGCTGTTCTGACTCCAGTCCACGAGCACCCGGCCGCGGCGGTCCGCCTTCCGCATCGTCGAGACGACGAGATCGGGGTGCGCCGCCTCGAGCGACGCGGCGAGCTCATGGGCGAATCCGTCGATCTCCTCGGAGCTGCGGGAGCCATCGATCGCGGCATAGAGGTGGATCCCCTTGCTGCCGCTCGTGACCGGGACGCAGTCGTGTCCGGCGGCCTCCAGCGCTCGACGGACGAGCTTCGCCACCGCCACGCAGGCCGGCAGCCCGACGCCCTCGCCGGGATCCAGGTCGAAGACCATCCGGTCCGGATTCCCCGGCCGGCCGTCCGGCTCGAAGCGCCACTGCGGCACGTGGAGCTCGAGCGCCGCGAGCTGGGCGAACCAGGCGAGCGTCGCCGCCCCGGTCGCGGCATCGAGCACCGGATAGGTGTTGTCGTGATCGCGGTGGTGCTGGACGCGTGTGGGGACCCAGTCCGGGGCACCGACCTCGAGGTCCTTCTGGAAGAACGCCGGGCCCGCCACCCCCTCGACCCATCGCTTCCGTGTCACCGGCCGCCCCGCGGCGCACGGCAGCAGCAGCTCGGCCGTGTCCTGGTAGTAGCGCAGCACCTCGCGCTTCGTGGTGCCGCTCTCCGGGTACAGCACCTTGTCCGGATTCGTCAGGACCAGCCGATGCCCGGCGATCTCGATCGTCTCGCCGCGTCGCGCCATGCGCTGAGCTAGTGCGCCGCCCCGGCGGCCATCGCGGTGCGACGGTCGGCGGCATCGAGCTCGTCGGCGGCCTCCTCCTCCTGCACGAGGTTCACGCGGAGCAGCTCGGCGACGCCGGCGAGTCCGAGCGCCTGAGCCGCGATCACGAGGGAGCGGTAGGTCGCGATCTCATAGTGCTCGGCGCCGAGCGCCGACGCGATCGCGACCTCGTCATGGAGGCGCCGGTCGGTGCGATGGAGCATCGCCTCCGCCTCCTTCGCCATGCCCTTCGTGGTCGGGGAGGTCTTCTCCGTCGGCTGCAGCTCGAGCAGCAGGAAGGCCTCGTTCAGGTGCAGGATCTGATTCCGGGTCTCCTCGGCATGCGCGAGGAAGGCGTGCCGCAGCTCCTCGTCCACGGCCGTCGCCCCCAGCTCCTCGAGCATCCGGAGGGAGTCGTGCTCCATCTCCAGCGCCGCACTCAGGCGACAGCGGAACAGGTCGAGCAGGGATGAGACGAGGGCGGACATGATCGGTCCTTTCGCGAGGATTCTCCGACATTCCGCACCGAGACGGGCCCGGTTTCCAGACGGTTGACAGCGAGGCGGAAGGGTGCTCCGTCCGGCGAGGTCCGCGCTCGCCGCTCGGGCGACGGCACCGACCGGGTGCGCATTGACGAGACCTGCGCGGACTCAGTCCAGCTCGTCCGGCTCGCCCGCCTCGATCGCCCGCGACTCCTCGATGACGCCGCCGACCGCGACCGCGACCGACAGGCCCCAGCTCAGCCAGATCAGCGCGAGGCGCCAGTCGCGCGGGCCCTTGCGGCTCGCCTGGATGGGACCCCAGGCGCCGACGACGGCGCCGAGCACGGCGGGACTGAGGAGGTATTTGCGCATCATCGGGTTCCTTCCTCCCAAGGTACTCGCATAGGGTGCGGAGTGGATGGGCGCCATGAACGGGAACGAGATCGGGCGCCACGACTTCGTCGTGGTGTCGAATCGGCTGCCCCTCGACGTCACCCTCGCGGCGGACGGCAGCCGGACGTTCAGCCAGTCGCCGGGCGGCCTCGTCACGGCGCTCGAGCCGGTCGTCCGCGAGCGGCGCGGCGCCTGGGTCGGCTGGATCGGCGAGCCCGATCTCGGCGTCGAGCCCTTCGACGAGAGCGGCATGCGGATCGTGCCCGTCGCGCTCGGCCGCGAGGACCTGGAGCGCTACTACGAGGGCTTCAGCAACGACACCCTCTGGCCGCTGTACCACGACGTCATCGTGCCGCCGACGTATCACCGCGAGTGGTGGGATCGCTACCGCGCGGTGAACGCCCGATTCGCGGCCGCCGCCGCGGCGGTCGCCGCCAGGCACGCCGTGGTGTGGGTGCACGACTACCAGCTGCAGCTCGTGCCGCGGCTGCTGCGCGAGCTGCGGCCGGACGTCACCATCGGCTACTTCCACCATGTCCCGTTCCCGCCCTCCGGCATCTTCGCCCAGCTGCCGTGGCGGACCGAGATCGTCGAGGGGCTGCTCGGCGCCGACGTCATCGGCTTCCAGCGCACCGCCGACGCCGCGAACTACGTCACCGCCGTCCGGCGCCTCACCACCGCGGCGACGCGGCAGATCCCGAAGGGCTGGGAGGCGGTCGCCTCGCTGCGCTCCCCGGACGGCGCATCGAGCGTGCCGCACCGGGCGATCGTGCGGGCGTTCCCGATCTCGATCGACGTCGCCGAATACGAGCGCCTCGCCGAGGATCCGGCGGTCCGGGCCCGCGCCGCGGAGATCCGCGCGAGCTTCGGCGAGGGGCGGAAGATCGTCCTCGGCGTCGACCGGCTCGACTACACCAAGGGCATCGCGCACCGCATCAAGGCCTTCGGCGAGCTGCTCGAGGACGGCGCGATCACGGTCGACGACGCGGTCCTCATCCAGGTCGCGAGCCCGAGCCGGGAGCGCGTCTACGCCTATCAGCAGCTCCGCGACGAGGTCGAGCTCATGGTCGGCCGGATCAACGGCGCCTTCCAGACCATCGAGCATCGTGCGGTCAGCTACCACCACCACTCGTATCCGCGCGAGGAGATGGTGGCGATGTATCTCGCGGCCGACATCGCGCTCGTCACGCCGCTCCGCGACGGCATGAACCTCGTCGCGAAGGAGTACGTCGCGGCCCGCGTCGACGGCGACGGGGTGCTCATCCTCTCCGAGTTCACCGGTGCCGCCGACGAGCTGCGGAAGGCCGTCATCGTGAACCCGCACGACATCGCCGGGCTCAAGGAGGCGCTCGTTGCCGCCATCGGGATGCCGGAGGCCGAGCGCCGGTCGCGGATGCGGTCGCTGCGCCGACGGCTCAAGGAGAACGACGTCGCGCACTGGGCCGAGGACTTCCTCGACGCCTGCGCGGTCGCCCGCACCCCCGTCGTCGACGTCGCGACCGGCGAGATCACGCTCCCGCGGCTCGAGATCCCGGAGGAGCTGGAGGCCGCGCTCCGGGAGCTCGCGAGCCGGCCCTCGGTGCTCGTCGCCGTCGACTTCGACGGGACGATCGCGCCGTTCAGCGAGGACCCGGATCGCAGCCGGATGCTGGGGCGGGCCCGGGGGGCGCTGCTCGCGCTCGCCGCGCAGCCGCGGACGCGGGTCGCCGTCGTGTCCGGTCGTTCGCTGGAGAGCCTCGGCATCGTCCTCGATCTGCCGCCGGAGATCATCCGGGTCGGCTCCCACGGCGCCGAGCTGAGCGTCGACGGCCGCGTCATCACGCCCTCCGCGGAGCGCATCGATCTCGCCGAGCTCGATCGTCTCGCCGCGGTGCTGGCGACCGCGGCGCACGACCTGCCCGGTGTCTGGGTGGAGCGGAAGCCGGTCGGGCTCGCCCTGCACAGCCGGGCCGCGACGCTGCATGTCGAGGCGCGCGCCCGCGACCGCGCGCTGCACGGCCTCGAGGCGAACGGCATGGCCGACCGCGTGCTGCTCCGCGAGGGGAAGCGGGTGCTCGAGTTCAGTCTCTGGGCCTCGACGAAGGGCGACGCGATCGACGAGCTCCGCGGTCTGCTCGGCGTGGACGCGGTGTTCTTCGTCGGCGACGACGTCACGGACGAGGACGGCTTCGGCGCGCTCGGCCCCGACGACGTCCCGGTCAAGTGCGGCGAGGGGGAGACGCTGGCCCGGTTCCGCGTCGCCGACCCGGTCGAGGTCGCCCGCGTGCTCGAGCGGCTCGCCGAGCTCCGCGCCGACGAGCGCTGAGCCCTGCCGCCGCGCTCGGTCGCGATCTGCGGCTCCAGGTGGCGGGAATCGCGGGTCGTGGCCGAATGGGCGGCACGACCGGTGGCGGCGCGACCGGACGGCGGCGGGGCGGAGGACGGCGGGCGGCAGCGTCGCCGGGGCGGGAATGGGGGTGCGGCGCGAGTTCTAGGATCGAGGGCATGGCCGAGAACCCTGTCGACATCAAGCCGCGCTCGCGGACCGTCACCGACGGACTGGAGGCGATGACCTCTCGGGGCATGCTCCGCGGCGTCGGCATGGGCGACGAGGACTGGGACAAGCCGCAGATCGGCATCGCCTCCTCCTGGAACGAGATCACGCCGTGCAACCTCTCGCTCGACCGCCTCGCGCAAGCCGCGAAGGAGGGGGTCCACGCCGGCGGCGGCTACCCGCTGCAGTTCGGGACGATCTCGGTCTCCGACGGCATCTCGATGGGCCACGAGGGCATGCACTTCTCGCTGGTGAGCCGCGAGGTCATCGCCGACTCGGTGGAGACCGTGATCCAGGCGGAGCGGCTCGACGGCTCGGTGCTGCTCGCCGGCTGCGACAAGTCGATCCCCGGCATGCTCATGGCGATGGCGCGGCTCGACCTCGCCAGCGTGTTCCTCTACGCCGGCTCGATCGCGCCCGGCTGGGTGCGGCTCTCCGACGGCACCGAGAAGGACATCACGATCATCGACTCCTTCGAGGCGGTCGGCGCGGTGAACGCCGGGCGGATGTCGCTCGAGGACGCGAAGCGGATCGAGTGCGCCTTCGCCCCCGGCGAGGGCGCCTGCGGCGGCATGTACACCGCGAACACCATGTCCTCGGTCGCCGAGGCGCT
>Ga0164242_10003370_pt1 | contig 18286 bp, 14 predicted proteins | sample OricomgcompostMG_FD_108783 | JGI IMG/M metagenome (GOLD analysis project Ga0164242, IMG submission 108783) | Miracle-Growth compost microbial communities from Emeryville, California, USA - Original compost - Miracle growth compost (MG) ... | reverse complement strand
CCTGCGGGCGATCACGCTGCCGCCCTACGGCGGCGAGACGCTCATCGCCAACACCGCCGCCGCCTACCGCAGCCTGCCGGCGCAGCTGCGGGCGTTCGCCGAGACGCTGTGGGCGGTCCACTCCAACCAGTACGACTACGCCGACGTCGCCGCCGACCGGGAGCTGTCGGAGAAGGCCAAGAGCTATCGCGAGGTCTTCCAGTCGCTCGAGTTCGAGACCCGGCACCCGGTCGTACGGGTCCACCCGGAGTCCGGTGAGCGCGGGCTCTACATCGGCGGGTTCACCCGCCGCATCGAGGGCCTGACCGGCAACGAGTCGCGAGACATCATCCGCATCCTGCAGGCCTACGTCACCAAGCCCGAGCACATCCTGCGGGTGCGCTGGGAGCCGGGCCAGCTGGTCGCCTTCGACAACCGGATCACCCAGCACTACGCAATCGACAACTACGACGACCTGCCGCGCAAGCTCTCGCGGGTGACCGTGTCCGGCGACGTCCCCGTCTCGGTCACGGGTGAGCGCTCGGTCAGCCTCAAGGGCGACGCCAGCCACTACACGCCGAGCAACGACACCGCAGCCGTCGCGGCCTGACCGCGCCAACCCCGTCGACCCTCAGGAGCACACCGACATGACCCGCACCACCCGAGCCCGCGTACGTCAGGCCGCCGGCCTGGCGGCCTCCCTCGTCCTGGTTGCGAGCGCCACCGCGTGCGCCAGCAGCGAGGCCGCCGGCGGCAGCGGCAAGGAGACGACCACGATCCGCTACCAGTCCAGCGCCGGGTCGGTCGACCCGTTGCTGCTGGCCGATGCCCTCGGCGATCTCAAGGGACTGACCCTCAAGCGCGTCGGTGACGTCACCGGCGGTCCGCAGGCGCTGCAGGCCCTGGTCTCCAACCAGACCGACATCGCCGCGAGCGCGTTCTACGGCGCCATCGCTCAGCTGGTCGCGAGCGGAGCCAAGATCAAGGCCGTCATCCCGACCTACGGCTCGGACGACAAGAGCTACAGCCAGATCGTGGTGCCGGACGACTCCTCGATCACGAGCGCCCGCGACCTGATCGGCAAGAAGATCGCCGTCAACACCCTCGGCGCCAACGCCGAGGCGATCATCGACACCTGGCTACAGCAGCAGGGCCTGAGCGAGGACGACATCAAGAAGGTCACGCTCGTCGCCCTGCCGCCGCTCAACACCCCTGACGCACTGGCCAAGGGTCAGATCGATGCCGCCTACCTCGGGGTCAAGGGCGTCGAGATCGCCAACCAGGCCGTGAAGACCCGGACGCTGGTGAAGGACACCGACGTCGTCGGCGGCCCGTACACCGGCGGCGGGTTCAGCATGCGCGACGACTTCATCAAGGACAACCCGGAGACCTCGAAGGAGCTGGTCGCCGGCGTCGCGGACGCGGTCACCTACATCGAGACGCACAGCGCCGACCAGATCTACCAGGTCTTGTTCCCCTACCTGGAGAAGCACGGCTTCGCCGACTACGAGGACGCCATCAAGGCCAACTATCCGGGCTCGCTCGGAGTCCCGGCCAAGCCGGTCATCACCGACGCCGACATCACCCGCTGGACCGACTGGCTGGCGAGCCACGGCGACATCGAGCCCGACTCCGTCAAGCCCGCGGACGTCTACACCAACGACCTCAATCCGTACGCCAACGGCGCGGGCGCGAGCGGCAGCTCCAGTCCGGCCGGCAACGGCGCCAGCACCCCCGCCGCAGGAGGCAAGTCATGAGCAGCCGGATCACCCTCGAGAACGTGGGCCAGACCTTCTGGGTCCGCGGCAACGACGACAAGCAGCTGCGCGAGTTCGTGGCGCTGCAGTCCCTCGACCTCGATGTCGCGCCTGGCGAGTTCCTCACCGTCGTCGGTCCGTCCGGCTGCGGCAAGTCCACCGTCCTGGACCTGATCGCCGGCCTGGCCAAGCCGAGCGGCGGCAGCCTGACGATCGACGGCAAGCCGATCACCGGCCCCGGCCTCGACCGCAGCGTCGTCTTCCAGCAGTACACCCTGCTGCCCTGGCGCACCGCCCAGGCCAACGTCGAGTTCGCGCTCGAGGCCAGGGGCGGCCTGTCGAAGAAGGAGCGTGCCGAGCGGGCCCGGAAGTACCTCGACCTGGTCGGCCTGACCGAGTTCGCCAGCCGCTTCCCGCACGAGCTCTCCGGCGGCATGAAGCAGCGCGTCGCGATCGCCCGGTCGCTCTCGTACGAGCCGCAGGTCCTGCTCATGGACGAGCCGTTCGGTGCCCTGGACGCCCAGACCCGCGAGCGCCTCCAGGAGGAGCTCGTCCGGATCTGGCAGCGCACCGGCACCACGATCGTCTTCATCACCCACGACATCGAGGAGGCCGTCTTCCTCGGCCAGCGGGTGGCCGTGATGAGCGCCCGCCCCGGCCGGATCCGCGAGGTCGTAGCGATCGAGCTGGATCGCGAGGCTGCGGTGTCGGGTAGGGAGCGCGACCTTCGTTCCACCCGGGAGTTCGCCGACTACCGCCACCGCATCTGGTCACTGCTGCGCGAGCAGAACCTCAGGGCCCCGGCCCCGGCCGACCTGCCCGACGCGATCGACGACAAGGAGCTCACGCGTGTCTAGTCTGCTCGCTGAGAAGACGCAGGCGCGGCCCAACCCGCGCCAGGAGGAATCCGCCAAGGCCAAGGGCGCCTCGCCGCGCCGTACGACAGCGGTCACGTTCAGCCGAGGCATCCTCGGCGTGATCGCCTTCCTCGCGGTCTGGGAGATCGCCCCGCGCGCCGGCCTGGTCAACGACTACTTCATCCCACCGTTCCACGTGGTCGCCCACACGTGGTGGGAGATGATGCGATCGGGCGAGATGGAGAAGCACATCCGGGCCAGCCTGGTGCGCTCCGCGGCCGGCTTCTTCGCCGCGATCGCGATCGCGATCCCGCTCGGCGCGGCGATCGCGTGGTACCGCCCGGTGCGCGAGTTCCTCACCCCGGTCCTGGAGATCTTCCGCAACACCGCGGCGCTGGCGATCCTGCCGGTCTTCACGCTGATCTTCGGGATCGGTGAGACGTCCAAGATCGCGATCGTCCTCTACGCCTGCTTCTTCCCGATCCTGCTCTCCACGATCACCGGCGTCGCAGGCGTCGATCCGCAGCTGCTGCGCTCTGCCCGGGTGCTGGGACTGAGCCCGGTGGCGACCTTCCGCAAGGTGGTCTTCCCGGCCGCGATCCCGACCATCTTCACCGGCATCCGCATCTCCGGCGCCGCCGCGATCCTGGTCCTCATCGCCGCGGAGATGATCGGCGCCACCGCCGGCCTGGGGTTCCTCATCAACTACTCCAACCAGAACTTCCTGATCCCCAAGATGTACGCCGCGATCGTCACCACGACGGTCCTGGGCGTGTTCGTCAACTACGCCCTCGTCGCCCTCGAGCGCCGCTTCTCGCGCTGGCGCGCCTGACCCCGCTCGTATCGAAAGGACCCACCCGTGTCCCACTCCCGCAAGCTCAGCCTCAACGCGTTCCTGCACGACACCGGCCACCACGAGGCGTCCTGGCGCCACCCCGACAGCGGCCTGGACCGCATCGACGACATCACCTGGTACCAGGAGATCGCCCGCAAGGCCGAGGCCGCCAAGCTCGACGCCGTCTTCCTCGCCGATGGCCCCGCCTGGTACGGCAGCGCGCACCGGCCCAGCAACCAGTTCGAGCCGATCACGCTGCTGACGGCGATCGCGGCCGTGACCGACAAGCTCGGCCTGATCTCGACAGCCTCCACGTCCTACTACGAGCCCTACAACCTGGCCCGGCTCTTCGCCTCGCTCGACCGGATCTCCGGTGGACGCGCCGGCTGGAACATCGTCACCACCTACTCCGACGATGCCGCCCGCAACTTCGGCCAGGACGGCGTCCTTCCGAACGAGACCCGCTATGAGCGGGCCCAGGAGTTCGTCGACGTGATCACGGCGCTGTGGGACAGCTGGGAGGACGACGCCGTGGTCGCCGATCGCGAGTCGGGGGTCTACGTCGACACCGCGAAGGTGCACCGGATCGATCACGCCGGGAAGTACCTCAAGGTGCGCGGCCCGTTCAACGCGCCGCGTACGCCGCAGGGCCGTCCGGTCTACGTGCAGGCCGGCTCCTCCAACGACGGCCGCCTCTTCGCGGCCCGCAACGCCGAGGCGATCTTCACCGCACACCAGACCCTCGGCGACGCCCAGGCGTTCTACGCCGACATCAAGTCCAAGGCACGCGGCCTCGGCCGCAACCCCGACCATGTGCTCGTGCTCCCGGGCATCAGCCCCTTCATCGCCGACACCGAGAAGGAGGCCAAGGACCTGTACGACTACTTCAACTCGCTGACGGTGCCGGCCTTCGGACTGGGCCAGCTGGAGAAGGTGGCCGGCGTCTCGCTGCGCCACCTCGACCTGGACGAGAAGGTGCCCGCCGAGATCTTCGGCAGCGCCGGCAACGTCCTCGACAACGACCGCAGCCGCAAGCAGGTCGTCGCCAACATCGTGGAGCGGGACCAGCCGACGCTGCGCGAGCTGCTGCACCGTCTCGCCGGCGGCCGCGGGCACAACGTCGTGCACGGCACCCCGACCCAGATCGCGGACACGATCCAGGAGTGGTTCGAGGGCGGGGCGGCGGACGGCTTCAACGTGATGCCGCCGCTCTACCCGCAGCTGCTGGACGCCTTCACCGAGAAGGTCGTCCCGATCCTGCAGGACCGCGGACTCTTCCGTACCGAATACACCGGCAGCACGCTGCGCGAGCACTACGGCCTGCCGCGGCCCGCGTCGATCTACTCCTCGGACGGTGCCTCGGCGAACACTGCCGAGACGGCGTGAGGTGCGGTGATGACGACCAACCACACGACCCCCGGACGCAGGCTCCATCTCAACGCGTTCCTCATGGAGGCCGGTCACCACGAGGCCGCCTGGCGCCTGCCGGAGGCCGACCCGGGCGCCAGCTTCGATCTGGGCCACTACGTCCGGCTCGCCCAGCTGGCGGAGTCTGCGAAGTTCGACTCGCTCTTCCTCGCCGACGGTCCGGTCGCCCAGGGCACCGGTGAGTTCCGCACACCGGGTCAGCTCGAGCCGCTCACGCTGCTCACCGCCCTGGCGGGCGCAACCGAGCGGATCGGCCTGATCGCGACCGCATCCACGACGTACAACGACCCGTACAACCTGGCGCGGACGTTCGCCTCGGTCGACCACGTCAGCAACGGCCGGGCCGGCTGGAACATCGTCACCTCCGCCACCGAGCAGGAGGCGGCCAACTTCGGCCTCGCCGGGCGTCCGTTGCACGCCACGCGCTACGAGCGGGCGGAGGAGTTCCTCGACGTGGCGCTCAAGCTGTGGGACTCCTGGAGCGACGACCACTTCCTCGGCGACAAGGTCGCCGGCCGGTGGGGTGACCCCACCGAGCTACGCCCGATCGACCATGTCGGCACCCACTTCCGTGTCGCCGGTCCGCTCAACGTGCCGCGGCCGCCGCAGGGCTATCCGCTGCTGGTCCAGGCCGGGGCGTCGGAGGAGGGCAAGCGGTTCGCCGCCCGGTACGCGGAGGCGATCTTCGTCGCCCACCAGACCCTCGAGGCCGCACAGAGCTTCTATGCCGATCTCAAGGCGCGGGCCGTGGCGGCGGGGCGCGACCCCGACCAGGTCGTCATCCTGCCGGGGATCGTGCCGATCATCGGCTCGACCGAGCGGGAGGCGATCGCGCTGGCCCAGCAGCTCGACGACCTGCGCATCCCCGAGTTCGGGTTGCGGGCGCTGGCGACCGTGCTGGAGGTGCCGGTCGAGGACCTGATCCTGGACGCGCCGCTCGCGCCGGCCATCACCCAGCGGACCTCACGCGAGGGCTTCGACTCCCGCGCCAACCTCATCATCGAGCTCGCCGTGCGCGAGCAGCTCACCGTCCGGCAGATCCTCGGCCGGCTCGGCGGCGGACGCGGCCACAACGTCGTGGTCGGCACGCCCGAACAGATCGTCGAGGTGATGGAGTGCTGGTTCCACCACGGCGGTGCCGACGGGTTCAACGTGATGGGTGCCGCACTCCCCTCGGGGCTGGAGACCTTCATCGAGCAGGTGGTCCCGCTGCTCCGGGCCAAGGGTCTGTTCCGCGAGGAGTACGAGGGCCGCACGCTGCGCGAGCACTATGGCCTGCCTCGCCCGGCCAACCAGTACGTGCGCGACGGGGCCGCAGGCGTCCGATGACGCTCGCCTGCCCGGCGCGACCGGAGATCGGGCAGGACCAGGAGTCCGAGGTGGGGCTCCGGCTCTTGGTCCTGCTCGCCTTCATCGCCGCTGCCTCGCCCCTGGCCATCGACCTCTACCTCGCGAGCTTCCCGGGCATCCAACGCGATCTGGCGACGACGCCGACGATGGTGCAGTTGACGCTGACCGCCTACCTGGTCGGGGTCTCGATCGGCCAGCCGGTCTGGGGTCCGCTCTCGGAGCGGTACGGCCGCCGCCGGCCGCTGATCCTGAGCAACACGATCACGGTCGCCTCCTCGGGGCTGGTGGCGCTCGCCCCGACCATCGATGTGCTGATCGCCGCGCGGCTGGTCCAGGCCCTCTCGGCCGCCTCCGGCATGGTGATCGCCCGGGCGATGATCGCCGATCGGGCACACGGCTACGCCGGGGTGCGGGCGCTGACGCTGATGATGACGATCCTCGGTGTCGTGCCGGTGATCGCGCCGACCCCCGGCGGGGTGATGGCGACCTTCCTGCCTTGGCGCGGCGTGCTCGCCGTGTTCGCCGCGGTGGTCGCCGCCCAGCTGGTGGTGAGCGTGCGCTGGGTGCCGGAGACGCTCCCGGCCGTACGCCGCACCACCCGCGTCCGGTACGGCGATCTCGGGCGGGTGCTGGGGCGCCCGGCGTACCTCTCCTACGGCGTGACCCTGGGACTCTCGATGGCGGTGATGATGGCCTACCTCTCGGGGTCGTCCTTCATCTACCAGGAGGTGCTCGGCTTCACGCCGGTCGAGTACGGGCTGGTGTTCGCCGCCAACGCGGCGGCGATGATCGGGGCCGGGCTGGTCTCGGGCCGGCTCGCGCACCGACAGGTCCACCCCGCCCGTACAGCCACGGTGGTGTTGCCCGGAGTGGTGCTGTGCTGCTCCGCCCTCGGACTCGTCTCCGAGACGCCGTGGCCGGCCCTGATCGTGGTGCCGTCTGTGCTCAACGCGTTCTGCGTCAACCTCGTGACGGGCAACTGCATGGGGCTGGCGATGGCACAGGCACGCGACCTGCCCGGTGCCGGATCTGCGGTGCTCGGGCTGTTCATGTTCGGCTTCGGCGCCGCGGTCACGCCGCTCGCCGGGGCCTTCGGGGGAGTGGGTTCGGCCGTGCCGACCGCCGTGGTGATGACCCTGACGGCACTGACCGCCGCCTCCGCTTTCGCCATCGGACGCCGGTGGGTGGCGCGCCATCCGCTGACTGAGGCAGTATTCGCATAAACTAGAGTTAGTTAAGTGACAATGGAGCAGAAGGAGCGTGACATGACGACGACCGCCATCGTGGTGGGCAACCCGAAGCCGAGCAGTCGCACCCTGGCCGCGGCCACGCACCTGGCCGGGCAGCTCACCGGCGAGCCGGACCTGGTCATCGATCTGGCCACGCTGGGCGCGGCCCTGCTCGACTGGTCCTCGCCGGAGGTGAACGACCTGGTCAAGCAAGTGGGAGCCGCCGACCTCGTGATCGTGGCGAGCCCGACGTACAAGGGCGCCTACACGGGCCTGCTCAAGCTCTTCCTCGACCGGTTCGCCGCCGGCACCGGGCTCAGCGGCCTGGCCGTACCGCTCATGCTCGGCGGCGGCCCGGCGCATGCCCTCGCTCCCGAGCTCACCCTGCGACCGATCCTCACCGAGATCGGCGCGACCGTCCCCGGACGCGGCCTCTACGTCGTGGACAGCGCCTACGACGACCCGGCCGCCTATGCCGACTGGCTGGCCGCCACCATGCCCCTCATCGACAGCTACCTGAACGGACGCCCATGACCTTCGCACCCACGCCCGCCCTCACCACCACCGAGCTGTCCACCAACCAGGACATCGACCCCCGCGCCCTGCGGGACGCCTTCGGGGTCTTCCCGACCGGCGTCGTGGCGGTGGCGGCGGTCGTCGACGGCGTGCCGGTCGGTCTGGCTGCTTCGTCCTTCACCTCGGTCTCGCTCGACCCACCGCTGGTGTCCTTCTCGATCGCCGGCACCTCCAAGACCTGGCCCGACCTACGCCGTGCCCAGCACCTCGGCGTGACGATCCTGGCCGAGCACCACGGCGCGGTCTGCCGCCAGCTCGCCGGCGAGCCGGCCGAGCGGTTCGACGGGCTCGCCGTCACCGTCTCCGACGACGGCGCTCTCACCCTGCCCGACGGTCTGGCGCAGTTCGACTGCACCATCTACAACGAGGTCGAGGCCGGCGATCACACGATCGTGCTGCTCGAGCTGCACGCGGTGCAGCAGAGCCTCGGCCAGCCACTCGTCTTCCACCGCAGCGGGTTCGGCCGCCTCGCCGGCTGACCCGCCGCCCACCAAGCCCCTCGCGGGGCGGTCCCCAGCACCCGGGGGCCGCCCCGGGAGGTCTCTGCTGGCACAGTGGGTGGCGTGAAGGTGATCGTTGTCGGGGCTGGGATTGCCGGCCTCACCGCTGCCCGGGACCTCGTCGACGCCGGCCACGAGGTGGTGGTCCGCGAGGCCGCCGACCGGGTCGGTGGCAAGCTCCACACCGCGACGGTCGCCGACGTCGCCGTCGACGTCGGCGCCGAGGCGATGCTCGCCCGTCGACCCGAGGGCGTCGACCTGGCCACCTCGGTCGGGCTGTCGATCGTCCACCCCACCGCGGCCACGTCCCGCATCCTGTCCCGCGGGGCTCTGCGGCCGATGCCGCGCTCGATCATGGGCGTCCCGATGGACGTCGAGGAGCTGGCGGCCTCCGGCGTGCTGAGCGAGGAAGGCATCGCCAGGGCGCGAGCCGAGGCGGAGCTGCCCGTCACCCCGCCCGCGGGCGACATCGCGGTGGGTGAGCTGGTCGCGCAGCGGTACGGCGACGAGGTGGCCGACCGGCTGGTCGAGCCGCTCCTCGGTGGCGTCTATGCCGGCCGGGCGCGCCGGATCTCGACCGCCGCGGCGGTGCCGCAGCTGCTCACCATGCTGACCAGAGGTCCGCTCACGCCCCAGGCCGCCGAGCTGGGCCGCCGGTCGAGCGACTCCCCGGCCGCGCCGGTCTTCGCCGGGCTGGCCGGCGGGATGGGCGCGCTGCCCCGCCGACTCGCCGAGGGCCTCGACGTACGGCTCTCCGCGCCGGTCGCCAGCCTCGACGACCTCGACGCGGACGCGATCGTGCTCGCCACGCCGGCGCGCCCGACCGCGCGCCTGCTGCGCGACGACGCCCCCGAGGCGGCCGCGCTCCTCGGCGGCATCGAGTCGGCGACCAGCGCCGTGGTGACCTTCGCCTTCCGTGTGGAGGACGTGGTCGAGGCGCTCGGCGAGGAGAGATCGGGCTTCCTCGTGCCCCCGGTCGAGCCGACAGCGATCAAGGCCTCCACGTTCTCCTTCGCCAAGTGGGACTGGGTGCGCGCGGCCGGAGCTGCCCAGGGGGTGGTGCACCTGCGCACCTCCCTCGGGCGCGCTGGGGAGACGCTGACCGGCGACGACGCCGAGCTGATCGCCGCCTCGCGTCGCGACCTCGAGACCATCGCGTCGATCACCGCCACGCCCGTCGACGTGCACGTCCAGCGCTGGATCGACGGCCTCCCGCAGTACGCCGTCGGCCACCTCGACCTGGTCGAGCGCGTCCGCGCGGACGTGGCTCGCGCGAGCCGGACGATGGCGGTCTGCGGTGCGGCCTACGACGGCGTGGGCATCCCCGCGGTGATCGCCTCAGCGCACCGCGCCGCGGCGGAGATCCTCGGCTCCTGAACCTTGCCCGGTTGTCCCTGGTGGGTGGGACAACCGGCCCGCGAAGGTCGGTGTCATCGGCGGGAACGGCCCGCCCGGCAGACCCCATGGAGCAACCGATGAGCACCCACCTCAGCACCTACGACCCGGCGCGCGCCGACCTCACCGACACCGCCGAGCGACCCGCGAACCTCGTCCGGCCCGCCTCCAGGGCCTGGGCCCTGGCCGGTGTTGCGGCCGGCGTCCTCGCCGTCGGCACCGTCGTGACGTCCTCCAGCATCGGCGCCGTCTACGACGAGAAGCTGAACGGCGATGCCGAGGGCATCGCCGCCAGGCTCGCCGACCTGACGCCGAACATGTTCGCCTTCCACTCGATCACCGCACTGGGTGCCGTGCTCACGGTGGCCTTCGCGGCCGGCCTCGCGGCCAGGCTCCGCGCCGTCGCCCGCGACAGCATCGCGCCGGCGATCGCCTTCGCGGGCCTGCTCGGCACCGCGGTCGTGAGTGTCTTGGGAAGCGGCCTGGACACCGAGTTCATGACCACCCTGGCCAGCGACCCGGACGCGATCGTCCCGGAGGCAGCGGTCATGTACAACCACTGGGTCGGCACGATCCCGTGGCTGTTCACGCTCAGCGGCCTGGCCGGCCTGGCGACGTACGCGGTCTCCCGTCGTGGCGGCGTGCCGCGCTGGCTCGGTCGCGTCGGCCTTGTCCTCGGCGGCCTGACGGTCCTCCTCGGGATCTCGCCGCTCGAGTACATGGCCGCCGTGCCCGGCACGCTGTGGATGCTCGTCACCGCGATCGGCTTCCTGGTCGGTGACAAGAAGTTCCGCAACGCGTGAACCCGGCGCGTGACATCGACACCGCCGGTCCGGCCCATTCCGGGCCGGACCGGCGCTCGAACGTCCACAATGTGCCGGTGCCCTCCCGCCGCCCGGTCCGCGTGGTCGCCGCGACCCTCCTGGTCGCCGCCAGCCTGGCGTGCCTCGGGGCGACGATCTGGCTCGATCTGCACACCGATCCGCACGGGGTCGGGGCGAGCTACGCCCCTGGCTGGGCCTGGAGCTACGCCCTCATCGGGGCGCTGCAGGCCACGATGGCGGCGCTGATCCTCGCGCGCGACCCTCGCCAGGGCTTCGGCTGGGGCCTCGCCTGGCTCGGCCTCTTCTGGGCCACGGACGGCCTCGCCCAGGCCTACGTCCGCTACGGCATCGGGCCCCGCGACGCGCTCCCGGGGATGAGCTTCGCGCTGTGGAACCTCAACCGGCTCGGCTCCTTCCTGCCGATGGCCGGCGCGCTGCTGCTTCTGCTCTTCCCGACCGGACGGTTCCTCCCCGGGCGCTGGCGGATCGCTGGCTGGGCCGGCATGGTTTCGATGGGAACGGCCAACACCCTCCTCGTGCTCGCGCCCGCCCGCGACTTGCCGGACGTGGCCCTTCCGCCGGACGTGGATGTCGACGCCTGGACGCTGCCGTTGCCGGCCGGCCTGGTCGACATGGTCATCGGCCTGGTCGGCGTGACCTCACTCGGCGGCGTGCTGATCGCGATGGCGTCGGTGGTCGTGCGCTACCGGCGCTCGAGGGGCCGCGAGCGTGACCGGATGCGCTGGCTGTTGTGGAGCGTGGTCGCGATGGCCGCGCTGATCGGCCTCTCCGTCGGGTTGGAGGTTCCTGGCGGGGGCGATGTCGAGATCTTCCTGATCATGGTGCTGCCGTCGGTGGCGATGACGATCGCGGTGCTCGACCCGGAGCTGGTCTCCATCGAGAGCCTGCTGGCCCGCACCCTGGTCTACGCGGCGCTCGCCGCCGTCATCCTGCTGGCCGACCTGGTCGTGCTCACCGCCCTGACCGGCGTGCTCGACGACCGACTCAGCCAGCGCCAGCTGGTGCTGGTCGTACTGCTGGTGTCGGTGCTGCTCTACGGTCCGCTGCGGCAGCGGCTCGGCCGCGCCGTGCAGCGGGTCATGCTGGGCACCCGCACCGACCCCTTCGACGTCGTCGCCGGACTCGCCTCGACCCTGGAACGCACCGACGAAGGGCCCGAGCAGCTCGCTGCGGTCGCCAGCGCTGTCGCATCCGCCTTCCGCGTCCGCTACGTCGCGGTCGAGGTCGACCGGGGGAGCGGTGAGCGCCTGGTCGCCACCCATGGCCGCGCACCGGAGCAGACTCGCGCGGTGCCGATCGTCTACCGCGGCTCGGACGTCGGCCGCATCGTGCTGCCCGCCCGCGGCGTGCGGAGTCGGCTCTCGCGCCGCGACGACCAGCTCCTCGCGGACCTGGTCCGTCAGGCCGCCATCGCGGCGCGTACCAGCGAGCTCGCCGGCGAGCTCCAGGCCAGTCGGGAGCGGCTCGTCACGGCTCGCGAGGAGGAGCGACGACGGATGCGGCGCGATCTCCACGACGGTCTCGGCCCGGCACTGTCCGGCGTCGTCTTCCGCCTCGAGAGCGCACGCCTGCTGGTGGAGCGCGACCCTGCCACGGCGATCAAGCAGATCACCCTGACCAGTGCCGAGGTGCAGGCCGTGGTCGCCGACGTTCGCCGGCTCGTGCACGATCTGCGCCCGCCCGCCCTCGACGACCTCGGGCTGGTCGGCGCCCTGGACCAGCTCGCCGCCGGGCTCGCCCGCGGCGGCCCCGCGATCGAGGTCGGATCGGAGGGAGTCGGCGCTCTGCCGGCCGCGGTCGAGGTGGCGGTCTACCGGATCGTCGCCGAGGCGCTGACCAACGTGGTGCGCCACGCGAACGCCACGCACGCACGGGTGGCCCTGAGCCGGGCCGAGGACGGCCTCACCGTCGAGGTCCTCGACGACGGCGCCGGCATGCCTGCCGAGACCACAGCCGGCGTCGGCCTGCACTCGATGCGCGAGCGGGCCGCCGAGCTCGGCGGGCGGGTCGAGCTGAGCTGCCCCGCCGACGGGGGCACCCTCGTGCGTGCCTGCCTCCCCGTACTTCCGGCCCGACCCGTCCAGCCCACCGAGGAGCCCGCATGATCCGCGTCCTGGTCGCCGACGACCACCAGATCGTCCGTGACGGCCTGCGCTCCCTGTTGGGCGCGCTCGACGGCCTCGAGGTCGTCGGGCTCGCCGCCGACGGCGTGGACGCGATCCACCAGGTCGAGCAGGCGTCGCCGGACGTCGTCGTGATGGACATCCAGATGCCCCGCCTCGACGGTCTGGAGGCCACTCGGCGCATCACCGCCCACCATCCTGGCGTCAAGGTCGTCATGCTCACCATGAACGACGACGACGAGACGGTGCTCTCCGCGATGCGGGCCGGTGCGAGCGGCTACCTGCTCAAGGGGTCCGGCGCGGAGGAGGTGCACAACGCGATCCGGGCGGCGGCGGCCGGTGGCATGGTCTTCGGGGCCACGCTGGCCGCTCAGGTGGCGTCGTACTTCTCCGGCATGAGCGCCCGCGTCGCAGCGCCCGAGCCCTTCCCGGAGCTGACCGACCGCGAGCGGGACGTGCTGCGACTCCTGGCCGCGGGGCACGCCAACGACCGGATCGCCGCCGAGCTCTACGTCTCCAGCAAGACCGTGCGCAACGCGGTCTCGGCGATCTACGCCAAGCTCCACGCCGCCGGACGCGCCGAGGCGATCATCAAGGCGCGCGAGGCGGGGTACGGCCGCGACTGATCGCGACCGACTAGGACCCACCGGGTCGGCGGAGGGCACAAAGTCCCCTGATTCAATGGGTGCATGACCGACCCGCAGGCCCACATCAAGACCAACGCCGCGAAGATCAACGAGCTCAACGACACCATCCGCTACACGATGTGGTCGGTCTTCGCGCTCGACGACCTCTACGAGGACACCGACGACGCCGACCGCGCCGAGGAGATCACCGAGCTCGAGGCGCTGCTCGCCTCGCTCGCTGAGGAGGACGTGGTCCTGCGCGGCCTCTACGATGTCGCCGGCCTGCGCGCCGACGCCGACCTGATGTTCTGGCTGCACGCGGAGTCCTCCGATGCGCTGCAGCGCGCCTACCACCGCATCCGCCGCACCGCCTTCGGCCTGCGGCTCACGCCGGTGTGGTCCCAGATGGCGCTGCACCGGCCCGCGGAGTTCAACCGCTCCCATCTGCCGGCGTTTCTCGCCGAGGAGCGGAGCCACGACTACGTCGCGGTCTACCCCTTCGTCCGCTCCTACGAGTGGTACCTCATGGAGGAGGGCGAGCGGCGCCGGCTGCTGGCCGAGCACGGCCAGATGGGGCGCGACTACCCGGACGTACGGGCCAACACGGTGCCGGCCTTCGCGCTCGGCGACTATGAGTGGATCCTGGCCTTCGAGGCCGACGACCTCTCCCGCATCGTCGACCTGATGCGTCATCTGCGCGGCTCGGAGACCCGTCGCCACGTGCGCGAGGAGGTGCCCTTCTACACCGGCCGCCGGGTCGATGTCGCGGAGCTGCTGCAGCAGCTGCCCTGAGGCAATCGTCTAAATCTTTTCGCGTTGCGCCTTCTGCGGGCGACGGGCTGGCCGATGGAGAGGTCGGCCCATCAGACCTGTCGTTGGAGGAACCCATGGCCATGCTGGCCTTCGAGCGCGAGGCTGAGCGCGCTGCCCTGCACCCGTCCGAGCGCTCGCAGAAGAGGTCGTCGGGATCACAGACGCCCGAGGAGCAGCGACCTACCCGCAGCGCCCCTGCCCTCCTCCGTCGCGTCACCATCCGGCAGAAGCTGATCGCCATGGCGGTGATCGCGATCGTGGTCTTCGCCGTGATGAGCATCATCGGCGTCCTGCGGGTGGGCCCCTCGATCACCGCGAACCATTCCAACGCGTCCGCCACGCGGTCGATCGCCAAGATGAACGCGGGCTACGAGTCCTGGGTTTCCAGCCAGGCCGTCATGCAGTCGGTGCTCAACGCGGCCGCCCTCGAGAAGACCAGTCCCGGCCTGACCGAGAAGACGGCAGCGTACGTCGAAGCGGATTACCAGGCAGCCATCAAGCACCTCGACGACGTGCTCGCCGTGATGGAGAAGGACGGAGGGGACAGCCCCCAGAGCGCGATCGACGGCATGAAGGGCATCGAGCAGGCGATCACGGCCTTCCACGACGGCGTCCAGTTGAAGGCGATCAAGCTCGCCGAGGCCGGGAACCTGGCCGCCGCCGCGAAGGTGGCGGTGGTGGACGCTGCGGAGCCCTACACCAAGATCGACGGCGGCTTCCAGCAGATGACCAAGCTCGCGGGGTCGACGACCGCCGACAACGCCCACGCGATCGACAACTCGCTGTCATCCCTCCGGCTCACCCTCGCCATCGTCGCCATCGTCGGCGGCATCCTGTTCCTTCTGATCGCGTTGCTGATCATCCGCTCGATCACGCGTCCGCTGCAGCGGGTCGTGAGCGTGCTGCGGGCGATCGCGGGTGGTGACCGCTCGCAGCGCGTCGACCACCCGAACCGCGACGAGATCGGCTCGATCGCGACGTCGATCGATGATGTGGTGGAGTCCCTCAACGCGGCTGATGCGGCGCAGGTCTCCGCCCAGGCCGAGCGGGAGCAGCGCGCTGCGGCCGAGCAGCAGGCGGCCATCGAGCGTGCCGAGCTCGAGGCGCGCCAGGCCCAGGAGAAGGCCGAACTTGAGGCCCGTGCGGCCCAGGAGCGTGCGGCCGCGGAGGTGGAGCGCCGAGAGGCCGAGGCCAACCTCGAGCGTGAGAAGCGCGACGCTGAAGAGCGTCAGCGTGAGGCCGAGCAGGCCCGGCAGCTCGCCGCGGCGCAGGAGGAGCGTGACCGCGCGGCCGCCGTCGCGGCCCAGGCGACCGAGGACGCCCGCCGTGTCGCGATCATGCTGGAGTACGCCGAGGCTCTCGCCGCGGGCGACCTGACCCGCGAGCTCACGGTCACCGGTGACGATGGTCTGGGCCAGGTCTCCGACGCCCTGCGCAGCCTGTCGGACGCCCTGCGTACCAGCATGGCCGAGATCGGTCAGACCTCGACGTCGATGGCCGCCGCTGCGGAGGAGCTAACCGCGGTCAGCGCCGACATGTCGCGCGGCACGGGCCAGGCCTCGGACCTGGCCGGCAACGTGTCGGCGGCGGCCGAGCAGGTCAGCGCCAACGTCGCGTCGGTCGCGACGGCGGCCGAGCAGATGTCCTCCTCGATCCGCGAGATCGCCCGCAACGCGACCGATGCCTCGACGGTGGCCGGCGAGGCCGTGGTCGTGGCGAACGACGCCCGTACGACCATCGACTCGCTGGGTGTCTCGAGCGCGGAGATCGGTCAGGTCGTCAAGGTGATCACCTCGATCGCTCAGCAGACCAACCTGCTGGCCCTGAACGCGACCATCGAGGCCGCTCGCGCCGGCGATGCCGGCAAGGGCTTCGCGGTGGTGGCCAACGAGGTCAAGGAGCTGGCCAGCGAGACCGCCAAGGCGACCGAGGAGATCGGTCGCCGCATCGAGGCCATCCAGGGCGACACCACCAGTGCGGTCGAGGCGATCAGCCGGATCGCCGGGGTCATCGGTCAGATCAACGACATCACCGGCACGATCGCCAGTGCGGTCGAGGAGCAGACCGCGACGACCAACGACATCGCCCGCTCCGTCACCGAGGCCGCCTCGGGTGCCACCGGCATCGCCGAGGACATCACTCGCGTGGCCGGCGCGACGACGCAGGCGCAGGCCGGCGCCCAGGGCACCGCGTCGGCGGCGACCGAGCTGGCGGGCATGGCCACCACCCTCGACCGCCTGGTGGGTGCGTTCCGCTACTGACCGGACGCCGGGTGGGGGTCGCGGAGTTGCTGCAGCAGCTGCCGTTCTTTACTCCCTCGTTACTGCGCCGTTAATGCTTTGCTCGGCGACGGATCGGCCGATGGACTGACACGCCCACCTGATCAGTTGCTGGAGGAACACCATGGCCATCCTGGCCTTCGAGCGCGATGCCGAGCACGCCTTCGCACACCCCGACGACAGCTCCGACGGGCAGCCCGACGGCTCTGCGCCCACCGGCTCGGAGCCGCACGCGCCGGCTGGCCTCCGCGGTCTGCTCCGCGGGGTGACGATCCGGCAGCGACTCATCGCCCTGGCGGTGATCGCGATCGTCGTCTTCGCCGTGATGAGCATCATCGGTGTGCTTCGGGTGGGTCCGTCGATCGCTGCGAACAACGCGAACTCCGAGGCCGCGCACTCGATCGCCGAGATGAACGCGGCGTACGAGTCCTGGGTCTCCAGCCAGGCCATCATGCAGTCGGCGCTCAACGCCGCCGACATGGAGAAGGCCTCGCCCGGCATCACCGTCAAGACCGCCGGGTACGTCGAGGAGAACTACCAGGCCGCGATCAAGCATCTCGAGGTGGCCGTCGACTCCATCGCCGCCGACCGCGGAAATCCCACGGCCAAGGATGCCGTCGCCGCGATGAAGGGCCTCGAGACGGCGATCACCGCGTTCCACGAGGGTATCCAGCTGCATGCGATCAGGCTGGCGGAAGCCGGTGACCAGGACGGTGCGGCGAAGGTCGCGGTCGTGGACGCCGCCGAGGGATACACGAAGATCGACGACGGCTTCCAGCAGATGACCAAGCTAGCGTCGGAGGCGACCGCCGACGACGCCGAGGCGATCAACAGCTCGCTCTCGTCGCTGCGGCTCACCCTCGCGATCGTCGCCATCATCGGCGGCATCCTGTTTCTCCTGGCCGCAGTGGCCATCATCCGCTCGATCGTGGGTCCGCTGCGCCGGGTGGTCGACGTGCTGCGCGCGATCGCCGATGGTGACCGCTCGCAGCGCCTGGAGCACCCCAACCGCGACGAGATCGGCTCGATCGCCAGCTCCATCGACGACGTCATCGACTCGCTCGACGCCGCCGACGCGGCTCAGGCTGCCGCCCAGGCCGAGCGTGAGCAGCGCGCTGCCGCCGAGCAGCGGGCCGCGATCGAGCGCGCCGAGCTGGAAGCGCGTCAGGCTCAGGAGAAGGCCGAGCTGGAGGCTCGCGCTGCCGAGGAGAAGGCCGCCGCCGAGGTCGCACGCCGCGAGCGTGAGGCGCAGATCGAGCGTGAGCAGCGCGAGCTCGAGGATCGTCAGCGTGAGGCCGAGCGGCAGCGTGAGCTGGCCGCGGCCGAGGACGAGCGTCGCCGGGCGGCCGAGGTGGCCGCCCGCGCGGAGGAGGACGCCCGTCGCGGCGGCGTCATGCTGGAGTACGCCGAGGCGGTCGCCGCCGGTGACCTGACGCGCGAGCTGGAGGTCTACGGCGAGGACGGTCTGGGCCAGGTGGCCGACGCGCTGCGCCGGATCACCGCCGCGCTGCGCAGCAGCATGGCCGAGATCGGTCAGACCTCGACGTCGATGGCGGCCGCTGCGGAGGAGCTGACGGCCGTCAGCGCCGACATGTCGCGCGGTACGGGCCACGCCTCCGACCTGGCCGGCAACGTCTCGGCGGCCGCCGAGCAGGTCAGCGCCAACGTCGCCGCCGTGGCCACCGCGGCCGAGG
>Ga0164242_10003369_pt1 | contig 18288 bp, 12 predicted proteins | sample OricomgcompostMG_FD_108783 | JGI IMG/M metagenome (GOLD analysis project Ga0164242, IMG submission 108783) | Miracle-Growth compost microbial communities from Emeryville, California, USA - Original compost - Miracle growth compost (MG) ... | reverse complement strand
CTGGTGGAACCTGTACCGGATCGGGAGGGACGGGGGCGACCCGGCAGCGCTCTGCCCACGTACCGAGGAGTTCGCCGAACCGCTGTGGCAGCTGGGTTTTCGAACGTACACCCTACTGCCGGACGGTCGGCTTGCCGTGATCCACGGCACCGACGAACGGCGGCTCGGGATCCTTGACCCGGCCACCGGCGCGCTGCACGACCTGGCGACCCCTTACACCGTCTTCCGGCCGACACTCGACGTCGCAGGCACGTCGGTCATCACGATCGGCACCGCGCCCGACCGCGCCGGTGCGGTGCTTTCCGTTGACGTCGAGACCGGCAGCATCACCGTGCTGTGTGAGGACGCCACCGGCCTGCCCGATCCCTCGTACTTGCCGCAGCCCCGCTCCGTCACCTTGCCCGGGCCAGGAAATCGAGAGGTACACGCGCACGTCTACCCACCGCGCTCCCCCGACGCCGTCGGACCCAGCGGCGAGCTACCGCCATACGTCGTGTTCGTCCACGGCGGGCCCACCGCGCAGGCGTTCGCCACCCTCGACCTGACCAAGGCCTACTTCACCAGCCGCGGCATCGGGGTGGTCGACGTGAACTACGGCGGCTCCACCGGCTACGGCCGGGCCTACCGGGAACGGCTCAAGGGAGAGTGGGGCGTCGTCGACGTGGCGGACTGCGCCGCGGCCGTGCTCGCGCTGGCCGATCGCGGCGAGGCGGACCGCCACCGGCTCGGGATCCGCGGCGGCAGCGCAGGCGGCTGGACGACCCTCGCGGCCCTGACCACCACGGACGCCTTCGGAGCTGGGACCTCGTACTACGGAGTCGCCGAGCTCGTCCACTTCGTCGCGGACACCCACGACTTCGAGTCACGCTATATCGACGGACTGGTCGGTCCGCTGCCGGAGGCCCGGGACCGGTACGACGAGCGCGCGCCGCTGCAGCACGTGGATGACCTGTCCTGTCCGGTCCTGCTGCTCCAGGGGCTAGAGGACAAGATCGTCCCACCGTCGCAGGCGGAGATGTTTCGTGACGCGCTTGCTCGACAGCGGATCCCGCACGCTTACCTTGCCTTCGAGGGAGAGCAGCACGGGTTCCGCCGGGCAGAGACGGTCATTGCCGCACTCGAGGCGGAGCTCTCGTTCTACGGGCAGGTATTCGGCTTCACGCCGCCCGGCGTGCCCGTCCTGCCGCTCTCTACCGGGTGAGCGCCGGCTGTCAGTGCGCCACCTCGCTTGCCCGGGATTCACGTACGACCGTCACCCGGATCTGTCCGGGATAGGTGAGTTCCTGCTCGATCTGCTGGGCAACCTCGCGGGCGAGCACGTGCGCACCGATATCGTCGACGACGTCCGGTTGCACCATCACCCGGATCTCCCGCCCCGCCTGCATCGCGAAGACCTTCTCGACGCCTGACTTACCGGCCGCGATCTCCTCGATCCGCTCCATCCGTTGTACGTAGGACTCGACGTTCTCCCGTCGGGCGCCAGGTCGGCCTCCCGAGCAGGAATCACTGGCCTGCGTCAACACTGCCTCGAGGCTGTGCGGCGGGACCTCGTTGTGGTGCGCTTCGATCGCGTGCACGACCTCGTCCGACTCACCGAAAGAGCGGGCCAGTTCAGCTCCGATGATCGCGTGACTGCCTTCCACCTCGTGCGTGAGCGCCTTCCCGATGTCGTGCAGGAACGCGCACCGTTTGACCAGGGGAACGTCCAGGTGCAGTTCCGCCGCCATGGTGCCCGCAATGTGCGCCGTCTCCACCAGATGCTTGAGCACGTTCTGGCCGTAGGAGGTCCGATAGCGCAGCCGACCGAGGTGTTCAGCCAGCACGTCGTCGATCTCCGTGATCCCGACCGCGAGAAGCGCCTCCTCGGCGGCACGCAGACAGAGCTTGTCGATCTCGCCGGTCGCCGCTTCATAGGCCTCTTCGATCCGTTGCGGATGGATCCGGCCGTCCCGGATCAGCGACTCCATCGCCACTCGACCGACTTCCCGACGTACCGGGTCGAAGCACGAGAGCAACACCGCCTCGGGCGTGTCGTCGATGATCACGTTGACGCCGGTGACCGCCTCGAAGGCCCGGATGTTGCGGCCCTCCCTCCCGATGATGCGACCCTTCATGTCGTCACTCGGCAGATGGAGCACGCTCACGACGGACTCGGCGGTCTGCTCGGAAGCAACCCGTTGCACCGCGAGCGTGACGATCGAGCGAGCGCGCTTCTCGCCCTCGGCGCGCGCCTGCGCTTCGATGTCGCGGACCAAGATGGCGGCCTCTCGCCGGGCCTGCTGCTCCTGTTGCCGGACCAGCTCGGCACGCGCCTCACCCGCGGTCATCGCCGCGCAACGTTCGAGCGCTGCGCGTTCCCGGGCCCGCAGTGCAGCCAGTTCCTCGTCGGCGGTGCGCCGTTGGCGCTCCGCTTCGGCCGCAGCCTCGGCGCTGTGCGCGTCGCGCTCGTCCAGCCGAGCCACCAACGCATCGAGCCGGGACTCCCGATCGGCCAGCCGCCGTTCACGTTCGGCCATCCGGCCTTCGAGCTGCTCCAGCTGCGCACGGGCGCGCTGCTGTTCACGTTCGAACTCGTCACGGTCCTGCTCGGTCACGCGCTGCACCTGCCCACCCGCACGCGGATCCAGCACCGACTGCGTGCCGGCCCGGCGCAACGTCGCAGCCACCACGCAGGCGAGTGCGACGACTGCCGCCGCGAGGATGCCGATGACGACCGCCACGTCCACCTCCTCGAGCCACCCGATCAGCGACGGGACACCGAGTGGGTAGTGGCCGTGACCCCGGTGTCATACCAGCCTAAATCGCGGCCGACACCGTGGCGAACACGACACCGCGCGATCACCCGGACGCATCACCCTCCCGCAGCGCGGCACACGACGCGGCGGCGAGCTGCGGATCGAAGCCGCGCCGGGCCAGTAGTCCCTGCGCCCGTCGCAGCTGCACGTGTTCGGGCAGGCCGCGCAACGAACCCCAGCGCTTCACAATCACCGCGTGCGCCGCGTCCGGATGCTCCGGCGACGTGGCCAGCACCGCATCCACCGTCGCGGCATCGCAGCCACGGCGCCGAAGCTCTCGAGCGAGAACAGGCTTCGACTTCGAAGGCCCGTACAGCGTCACCCAGTCCTGGACGAAGCGCTCGTCGTCGACGAGGCCGACCCGCTCCAGACGGTCGAGCGCCTCCCGGATTGCGTACTGCGAAACTCCCTTGCGACGCAACAACTCGGCAAGTTCGTAGCGGGTGCGCGAACGCCCGTGCAGGCTCCGCAAACACAGCTCTCGCGCCGCGTCGATTTCCCGCTCGTCCTCACCCCCCGACGCACCGGATACCTCCGGAGGATCGGGGACGAGACGCAGGTGCATCTGCCGGTTCAGAAGTCCACCGGCATCGGCGCGACCTCGTCACCGTCGTCGACGACTGCCAGGAACGAGCCGATCCCGAGCTTCTCCTTGATCTTCTTCTCGATCTCGTCCGCGAGGTCAGGGTTGTCCCGGAGGAATTGACGAGCGTTCTCCTTACCCTGGCCCAGCTGATCGCCCTCGTAGGTGTACCAGGCACCCGATTTACGGACGAAGCCGTGTTCCACCCCCATGTCGATCAGACCGCCCTCCCGACTGATGCCCTGGCCGTACACGATGTCCATCTCGGCCTGGCGGAACGGCGGGGACAGCTTGTTCTTCACGACCTTCACCCGGGTCCGGTTGCCGACCGCCTCGGTGCCGTCCTTGAGGGTCTCGATCCGGCGGACATCGAGCCGGATCGATGCGTAGAACTTGAGTGCCTTGCCACCGGTCGTGGTTTCCGGGCTGTTGTGCACGATCACACCGTCAGCAAGGTAGGTGTGCGACCCCTCGACCTGGATGTCGAACCTGTGCATGGAGCGGCTCAACGGCCTCGTCGTGATGTCGGTGACGACGGTCGGGATCGGCGCTTGGGTCGGCTCCACAAATTCCGGCTCAACGCGGAACTGCCCCTGGTACCTCGGGAGCAGCTTGTACGCCATGGACGGATGCACGTAGGGCGCTATCAGGCGGTGCAACTTGTCCGTCTCATCCTTGCTGAAGGTGAGGACTGCCTTCCGTCGAGCCCCTCGTAACGAAAGGGTGGGGTGCAGGTCCCAGGTGCCGGCGAGATGCTCCAGGAGCCGCTCCCGCGATGCGGAGCTCATCGCCTCCACGCAGATCTCGGACCGACCGCTACCGTCGCGGGTCCGCTGCTGCAGGCCCTTCGCCCGTATCGTCAAGCTGCCGTCATCCTGGTACCAGACAGCCAGACTCAGCGGCGTCAAGGCCTTGAGGAAGTCCCACGTCAGATGCTTGTGCCCGTCCCCTTGGTAGACGACGTCACGTACCTCGGCCAACTCTGGCAACGAGGTGAGATCCACGTGGACAGACCCGTCGGATCGAACCGAACGTGATTGCGGGATGTTGCCGAACAGACCGGCTTTCCAATCCAGATACGCGATCTGACGGGCCCCGTGCCCCATTCGGAACCGGGTGACGGGGCTACGCCGGTCGTGCCCTGGGGAAAGGTTCCCGTCTCCCATCACCGACCCCAGAACGACCTTCCATTGCTGCTCGCTGAGCCTGCGATCGGCGTTGACCAGCACCCGATCCCCGGGAAGTAGCTCCCCAGCTTCGCGCCATCCACCAGGAGTGGCAATCAGGTGGTTCTCGGTGACACCCATCTGTGCACGCCCATTGCCGGACGGCTTTGCGGTTGTGATCTGCAGGAAACGATCCGTCAGGCCGTTGTCGTACCAACCCACCACCTTGCGGGGCACCATCTCGCCGAGATCCGCGTCGTAAGACAGCACCTCGACCGGAAGCTTCTGGTTGACGATCTTGCCGATCTTCTCCTGGCTCCCGTCCGCGAGGGTGACCCGCGTGTTATAGGAGAAGCATCCAAACATCACCCCGATCTTCTCCCGCAGCTGGTTGATGAAGACCGCGGTCGTGCCGGATGTATTCAGCGCGCCGGTGATCTTGCGCAGTGCCTGGCTCATCAGCCGCGCCTGCAAACCGACGTGACTGTCCCCCATCTCGCCCTCGATCTCGGCCCGGGGCACTAGTGCGGCCACGGAGTCCACCACGACAATGTCCAGCGCGCCAGAACGGATCAGCATGTCCATGATCTCCAGCGCTTGCTCGCCGGTGTCCGGCTGGCTGACCAGCAGCGCATCGGTGTCGACGCCCAGCGCCGTGGCATAGATCGGGTCCAGCGCATGCTCGGCGTCGATGAACGCGGCGATGCCCCCGTTCGCCTGTGCGTTCGCGACCGCGTGCAGCGCCACCGTGGTCTTACCGGACGACTCCGGGCCGTAGATCTCCACGACCCGGCCTCGGGGCAGGCCGCCGATCCCCAGCGCCACATCCAGCGCGATCGAGCCGGTGGGGATGACCTGAACGGGAGGCCGGACATCATCCCCGAGACGCATGACCGAGCCTTTGCCGTACTGCTTGTCGATCTGCGCCAGCGCGGCCTCCAGGGCCTTACTGCGGTCGGGTCCTGCCTGAGCCATGACGCCTCCTGGGTCTCGATGCCGGCCGTGACGAACGACGGTGACGCTAACCACGGGCACCGACGGGAACCGGCGCGCGATCGAGGTTGTGGACACCCGTCACGGTGTCCACAGGCTAGGCGAACAGATGTTCGAAGCCAGGCTGCGACACGCCGACCCGTGTCGGGTCGTATCACCGGCGACGGCGGCCCGGCGGGTGTCCCAGGATGAGCGGGTGGACACGGCTCTGCAGGTACTCGGGCTCGGCGCCTTGGTCGCGGTCATTGCCGGTGGCTGCCGGCGGTTCAACTGGCCCGCCCCGCTGCTGCTGATCGGAGCCGGCGTCATGGTGTCGTTCATTCCCGGCGTTCTTCAGGTCGAGCTGAATCCGGACGTCGTCCTGGTCGGGCTGCTCCCCCCGCTGCTGTATGCCGCCGCGCTGCGGACCTCGCTGCTGGACTTTCGCACCAACAAACTCGCGATCGCGCTGCTGTCGGTGGGACTGGTGGCGTTCTCGACCGTCGCGGTCGGGCTCGTCGCCTGGCTGGTCGTCCCGGCGGCGTCGCTGGCAGCTGCGTTCGCGCTCGGGGCGGTGGTCGCACCGCCGGACGCAGTGGCGGCTGCCGCCGTAGCCCGCCGGGTGGGGATGCCACGACGAATCGTGACGCTGCTCGAAAACGAGAGCCTGGTCAACGACGCCGCGGCCCTGGTGGCGCTGAACACCGCGGTCGCCGCGCTCACCCACCACGTCACGGCCGTTGAGGTAGTCGGTCGGTTCGCCTGGGCGGCGGGGGGTGGCGTGCTGATCGGACTCGCCGTAGCTGCCCTCTTGAACCTGGTCCGGGGCCATCTCGAGGACCCGGTGCTGGATACCACTTTGTCGTTCATCGCACCGTATCTCGCGTTTCTCCCGGCGCAGGCGGCGAACTCGTCCGGGGTGCTCGCCGTCGTGGTGACCGGCCTACTGCTGGGCCACCGGTCGCCGGTGGTGCAGTCCGCCGCGTCACGCATCTCGGAGAACATCAACTGGCGCACCGTCCAGTTTCTGCTCGAGAACGTGGTGTTCGTGCTGATCGGGCTGCAGTTGCGGGAACTGGCACGCGGAGTCCAGCACAGCGGCGTAGCGCCCGGGATCGTGGTCGGGACGTGCCTGGCGGTGCTCGCTGCCACAATCGGCGCCCGAGCGCTGTGGATCTTCGGCTTCGCCGCTGGGTTCCGGCTGCTACCTCGCACCCGGCCGCTGGCCTGGTCCTGGCCGGTGGCGGCGGTCACGTCATGGGCCGGGATGCGTGGCGTAGTGACCCTCGCCGCTGCCTATCTGCTTCCCGACGAGACTCCGCACCGCGACCTGCTGCGGCTCGCCGCGTTCGCCGTGGTGGCCGGCACCCTATTGATCCAGGGGCTCAGCCTCCCGGCGCTGGTCCGCCGGCTCGGCCTTCCGGCACCGGACCCGGCGGAAGACGCGCTGCGCACCGCCACCTTGGTCTCGGATGCCGCCCAGGCCGGGATCCGGCGGCTGGAAGAGGTCCGGTCCGGCGACGACCCGCCCCAGATCTACGACCAGTTGGTAGCCCGCGCCGAGGTGCGCAGCAATGCCGCCTGGGAACGGCTCGGCCGCCCGCAAGCGGAACAGGAGACGCCGTCGGCGACCTACCGCCGGCTCCGGTTGCAGATGCTCGACGCCGAGCGCCACCGCATCCTGGAAGCGCGCAACACCGGGCACTACGACGACGAGGTGCTCCGCGCCGCGATGACCGCCGTCGACCTGGAGGAATCACTGCTGGACCGGGTGGACGATGCGGAGAACAGGCTCGAGGACGAACTGCAGGCGCCGCGGCGCGGGTCCGGGGACTGCAAGCATCTGCTCGACGCGCCGCGCAGCGCCCGCCCCGACACTCCCGGCCGGTGCGGCGACTGCGTCCAGGAGGGCACCACGTGGGTGCGCCTGCGGATGTGGCTGACCTGCGGACACGTCGGGTGCTGCGACTCCTCGGTGGGCCGGCACGCCGAGCGGCACTTCCATCGGACCCAGCACCCGGTGATGCGCAGCGTCGAACCGGGCGAGGCGTGGCGGTGGTGCTACCTGGACCGCGCCCTCGGCTGACCCGCGTGCGATCGCGCTCAGCGCTCGCGCGCGGGTACGTCGAAGTGCGCGCATACCGCACGCCAGACCTGCTTCGCGTCCTCGCCCGCGTCCAGCGCCTCGTGCACGGTCCGGCCGCCGAGCGCCGCCAGCACCTGGTCGCGGGCGACCGAGTCGGCGTACCCGGCGCCGAACTGCCGCTCCATCCGGGCCCAGAACTCGGTCAGCCGCACCCCATGAGCGTACGGACTGTGGCCACCGCACATGTCCGAGCCAGCAGGCAGGATGGTCGTCGTGCCGCTCGACCGCTTTTCCGCCGTGACCCGCAGCTGGTTCGACGGCGCCTTCTCCGAGCCCACACCGGCCCAGGCGCAAGCGTGGGCAGCCATCAGCTCCGGCCAGGATGCGCTGGTCGTCGCACCGACGGGTAGCGGCAAGACGCTCGCCGCCTTCTTGTGGTCCCTCGACCAGATCGCGCAGGCACCGCTCCCGGAGGCCAAGCGGCGCTGCCGCGTGCTCTACGTCTCGCCGCTCAAGGCGCTTGCGGTCGACGTCGAGCGCAACCTACGGGCACCGCTGACCGGGATGCGCCATGCCGCCGTCCGGCTCGGCCTGCCGGAACCGAGCATCACCATCGGCGTCCGCTCGGGCGATACCCCAGCGGCCGAACGTCGCGCCCTCGTTCGCACCCCGCCGGACATCCTCATCACGACCCCCGAGTCGCTCTTCCTGCTGCTGACCAGCCAATCGAGGGAAGCGCTCCGCGGTATCCAGACCGTGATCGTCGACGAGGTGCATGCGGTCGTCGCCACCAAGCGCGGCGCGCACCTGGCGCTGTCGCTGGAGCGACTCGACGCGTTACTCGACCGGCCGGCCCAACGCATCGGCCTGTCCGCGACGGTCCGGCCGCTCGATGAGGTGGCCCGTTTCCTGGGCGGTGCGCGGGACGTAACGGTGGTCGCACCTCCGTCGGCCAAACAAATCGAGGTGCGGGTGGAGGTCCCGGTCGAGGACATGACCGCGCTGGACGAGTCACCGGCCGCGGGACCCAATCCGGATGACGCCGCAGCACCGGTGCGTAAGGCATCGATCTGGCCGTGGCTGGAGGAGCACGTCGTCGACCTGATTCGCGAGCACCGCAGCACGCTGGTGTTCGCGAACTCCCGGCGGCTCGCGGAACGGCTCTGTGCCCGGCTGAACGAGATCGCGAGCGGTCTGGAAGCCCCGCCGGATAACGTCCCCGCCCAGTTGATGGGCGGCTCGGGCATGAGCGGCGGCGCCGGTCACGAGATCGCTCGGGCGCACCACGGCAGCGTCAGCCGGGAGCAGCGCAGCCAGATCGAGGAGGCACTGAAGGCGGGCCGGTTGCCGGCCGTGGTCGCGACGTCGAGCCTCGAACTCGGTATCGACATGGGCGCGGTCGACCTGGTCGTGCAGGTCGAGGCGCCCCCCAGTGTCGCGAGCGGCCTGCAGCGGGTCGGTCGAGCCGGCCACCAGGTCGGCGCGATCAGCCGCGGTGTGGTGTTGCCGAAGTACCGCGGTGATCTGGTGCAGGCCGCCGTCGTCGCGGAACGGATGGTCGCCGGCGCGATCGAACAGATGCGCTATCCGCGGAACCCGCTGGACGTGCTCGCGCAGCAACTGGTGGCGCTGTGCGCGATGGATACCTGGCAGGTGGATGCGCTGCTCGCGCTAGTACGGCGGGCGGCCCCGTTCGCGACGCTGCCCGTCTCGGCGTACGAGGCGACGCTGGACATGCTCGCGGGCCGCTATCCGTCCGACGACTTCGCCGAGCTGCGCCCGCGGCTGGTGTGGGATCGGGTGACCGGCACGGTCTCCGGCCGGCCGGGCGCGCAGCGGCTGGCCGTGACCAGCGGCGGCACCATCCCGGACCGCGGGCTGTTCGGCGTCTTCCTGGTGGGCGAGAAGGCCAGCCGGGTCGGCGAACTCGACGAGGAGATGGTCTACGAGTCGCGGGTCGGCGACGTGTTCGCGCTCGGCGCGAGTTCCTGGCGGATCGAGGAGATCACACACGACCGGGTGCTGGTGTCTCCCGCGCCGGGACAAGCCGGACGGTTGCCGTTCTGGCACGGTGACGCACCGGGCAGGCCGGTCGAACTCGGCAAGGCGATCGGGGCTTTTCTGCGCGAGCTCGGGCGGCTGCCACCGGCCGAGGCGACCGCCCGAGCCGTCGCGGCCGGGTTGGACGACCGGGCCGCCCGCAACCTGGTCGACTACGTGGACGAGCAGCGCCAAGCCACCGGGGTCGTCCCGGACGACCGCACGCTGCTGGTGGAGCGCTTCCGGGACGAGCTCGGGGACTGGCGCATCGCGGTGCACTCGCCGTTCGGCGCCCCGGTGAACGCACCGTGGGCACTCGCCTTGGTCGCCCGGCTGCGGGAGCAGCACGGTGTGGACGTCCAGGCCCTGCATTCGGACGACGGCATCGTGCTGCGGTTACCGGAGATGGAGACCCCGCCGACCGCAGCGGCCGTGCTGTTCGAGCCGGACGAGGTCGAGCCACTGGTCCAGGGCGAGGTCGGGACGAGCGCGTTGTTCGCATCCCGGTTCCGGGAGTGCGCAGCCCGCGCGCTGTTGCTGCCCCGTCGACATCCAGGCCGGCGCTCGCCGCTGTGGCAGCAGCGGCAGCGCTCCGCGCAGCTGCTGTCGGTCGCTGCTCAGTTCGGCTCGTTCCCGGTGATCCTGGAGACGATGCGCGAGTGCCTGCAGGACGTATTCGACGTGCCGGGGCTGGTCGGACTGATGCGTGAGATCGCGGACCGGCAGGTGCGACTGGTCGAGGTGGAGACCCCGGCACCGTCGCCGTTCGCCCGCTCGCTGCTGTTCGGCTACGTCGCTGCCTACCTCTACGAGGGGGACGCCCCGCTTGCCGAACGCCGGGCCCAGGCGCTCGCGCTCGACACCACGCTGCTCGCTGAGCTGCTGGGCCAGGCAGAACTCCGCGAGTTGCTCGACGCCGATGTGGTCGCCGAGGTCGAGCGGGAGATCGCGCTGCTGACGCCGGAACGGCGCGCGCGGGACGAGGAAGGTGCTGCGGACCTGCTGCGCCGGCTGGGGGATCTCAGTACCGCCGAGTTGCTCGCCCGGGGTGCGACGCCGGCGTGGCTCGCGAAGCTGGAGGAGGCGCGCCGCGCGATCCGACTGCGTATCGCCGGCGAAGAGAGGTGGGCCGCCGCGGAGGATGCCGGACGCTACCTCGACGCGCTCGGCGTGCCGCTGCCGGTCGGCGTACCAGAGGCGTTTCTGGAGCCGGTGGCGGATCCACTCGCCGACCTGGTGTCCCGGTATGCCCGCACACACGGCCCGTTCACGCCAGCGCAGGTCGCGCACCGATTCGGTGTCGGGACGGCGGTCGTGCAGGCTGCCCTGGACCGGCTCAGCGCGCGCGGTCGCGTCGTCAGCGGCGAGTTCCGGCCGGCCGGGACCGGTCTCGAATGGTGCGACGCCGAAGTGTTGCGCATGTTGCGGCGCCGGTCGCTCGCCCGACTGCGCCAGCAGGTCGAGCCGGTGCTGCCGGAGACGCTCGGTCGCTTCCTCCCCCGCTGGCAGGGCGTCGGCAGCAGCAGCGGACGTGGCGTCGACGCGTTGTTCCGGGCGGTCGAGCAACTCGCCGGTGCGGCGATCCCGGCCAGCGCGCTGGAGTCGCTGGTGCTGCCGGCTCGCGTGGCGGGTTACCAGGCGGGACTGCTCGATGAACTCACCGCTGCGGGTGACCTCGTCTGGGCCGGTACGGGGGCACTGCCCGGACAGGACGGCTGGATCACGCTGTCGCCGACCGAGAGTGCCGCGCTGTTGTTGCCGACACCGGATCCGAACGCGGTGGCCACGCCACTGCATGAGCAGATCATGGCCGCCTTCGCCGACGCGTCGGCCCTGTTCTTCCGCACGCTGACCGAGCGACTGGACGCCGCCGTCGACGACGCGGCCGTGGCATCGGCGATGTGGGACCTGGTCTGGGGCGGCTATCTCACCAATGACACGCTCACGCCACTGCGGGCTCGGCTGGCAGCCTCGGGTCGCGCCAGCGGTGTCGCGCACCGGGCGCGTCGACCACCGCCGCGCGCCCGGCCCGGCCGCTACGGCATCCTCGGCCGACCAACGGGTACGACGCGCAGCGCCCCTCCGACCGTGGCTGGCAGGTGGTCGGCGCTGCCGTCCCGCGATGCCGACGGCACCCGCCGGGCCCACGCGGCGGCCGAGGTCCTGCTCGACCGGCACGGCGTGGTGACCCGTGGTGCGGTGATGGCCGAGCGGCTGTCCGGCGGCTTTGCTGCGGTGTATCCCGTCCTGAAAGCGGCAGAGGAAAGCGGCCGGGCTCGCCGCGGTTACTTCGTCGCCGGCCTCGGCGCCGCCCAGTTCGCACTCCCCGGGGCGGTGGATCGGATGCGCGCCACCGACATCGCAGCACCGGCGGCCCCCGAGCCCAGTTGGATCACGCCGCCAGCGGGCGCCCCGGCCGGCCGCGCCCCGGGCCCCCACGACCGCGCCGTACTGCTTGCGGCGACGGATCCGGCCAATCCCTACGGGGCCGCGCTGCCCTGGCCGGATCGCGGCCCGGAATCCGGTGGGCACAAGCCCGGTCGCAAGGCCGGCGCGCTGGTGGTGCTCGTCGACGGTCACCTCGTGCTCTACGTCGAGCGCGGCGGCAGGACCCTGCTCACCTTCGCCGAGGAAGCTGAGCGACTCGGCCCGGCGGTGGACGCACTCGCTCTCGCCGTCCGGGAGGGGCACCTGGGCAAGATCACGGTGGAGAAGGCCGACGGGGCGCACCTGCTGGCCCGGGAGGAACAGGGCTCGCCGCTGTCGGAAGCGCTCCGCGACGCCGGCTTCCGCGCCACCCCTCGCGGCCTGCGGCTGCGCGCCTGACGGCGTCGTCGTGTCCGGTTAGGCAGGAAATCCGGGCGCAGCGTCGGACGGGCGCGCTCCGGTGCCCACCAGCGTCGCGACCTCGCGCGCGCGTCCCACCTCGTCCCCCGGGCTGAACAGCAGCGAGAGCAACCACCGGAATGCCAGCATGCCGGCGGGCTCGCCCAGCCGCGCTGCCACGGTGGCCTGGAGCCGCACATGGCAGGAGTCGGTCCACTCCCCCGGCAGTGCGAGGACCGCGAGTGCCCCGGGCTCGAGCGCCGCCAACTGGCGCACCACCGGATGTGTCGCCACCGCGTCGCCAGCGCGAGTGAGCGCACTCGTCACGTCCGGCTCGGTAGCGATCAGCTGCACCAGCCGGTCCGTCTCCGTCTCGGCCAGCAGCAGATACGCCTCCGCGCGAGTTCGGACGTGGTTGTACAGCGTCCCCTTCGCGATACCTGCGGCCTTCGCGATGTCGATCATCGTGGTCTTGCGGGCGCCGGACCGGGCCAGGCACTCGGCTGTGCCCGCTGCCACCGCCGCCCGGGTCCGTCCCATCGCGTTTCCGGCGCGTACCCGAGTGCCTGGGGGCGCCGCGGTCGCCGGGTCGGCGACCTGCCCCCCGGGGGTATCCACCGCAGCCCTCGCGAGCGTCAGGCGGCGCGGTTGACCGCGACGCCGACGCGAGACACGACCTCGCCGGCATCCGGCAGCGAGACCCCGACCGGCCGGCCGGAACCTTCCGCGGCCACCGAGAGTCGGGAGCGGGATGTCACCGTAGCCGCGGCACCATCCCGGGTGGCGGTGACCAGCTCGGCCAAGGCCAAGTCATCACTCGTGTCGCGCAGGATCGACGAGAGCTCAACGTCCAGCGCGTCACAGATGGACGCCAGCAGCTCGCTCGACGCCTCCTTGTGGCCGCGTTCGATCTCGCTGAGGTATCCCAGCGAGACCCGGGCACGGCCACTCACGTCACGCAGCGTGCGACGCTGCGCCAGACGGTGCCGACGGAGTTGGGCACCCAGGGCAGTGCGTACCAGCACCATCAGCCTCCCGTCCTCGCAGGTCAGTCCGGATCGGTCGGACCCGAACTCGGATTCAGAAACGGTACCCCGTGCCAGGGACCCCAGTCTTGCGGATCGTCTCCGGCGCGCCTTGCGATCCGACCGTATCGCCGACAGCGAAACACCCGGCGGACCCGCCACCCCGTAGACAACGCGACAGGCGCATCAGGCCTTCCCCGCTGCGGCTCGGTGCGATGCGGCGCGCACGGCGCCACGCAGCATCGCCAATGCCGCCGTCACGGCGTACGACCTGATCTGGGGCCGATCGCCGGGAAGCTGTAGCCGAGCGGTCTCGGTCCCGGCCGGGCCGTGCACCGCGACGAAGACGGTCCCGGCCGGATGGCCGTCCTGGGGCGCGGGGCCGGCGACGCCAGTGAGCGCGATGCCGTAGTTCGCGGCGCAGCGGCCAGCCACTCCCACCGCCATCGCGGCGGCCGTCGAGGCGGCGACGGGTCCATCGGCGGCCAGTTGCTGTCGCGGCACGCCGAGCAAGTCGGCCTTGAGCGCCGTCGCATACGCCACGATGCCGCCCCGGAGCACTGCGCTTGCCCCGGGAACGTCGGCGATCCTCGCCGCGAGCAACCCGGCCGTGAGCGACTCCGCGCACGCAACGGTCGCACCGGTATCGGTCAGTAGCCGGACGATCTCCTCCGGCAGGGACGGGGCGTCGTACACGGCGTCTGCGAGCACGCGGCGCGCAAAGGCAACGGTCGGCGCCAGCAGTTCTTGTGCTGTGGGCAGGTCCACGCCGCTCGCGGTGATCTCTACCCGGGTCTCGCCGCCCGACGACAGGAAGCCGATGATCGGCGTTCCACCGGTACGCCGTACCTCGGGCGCCATCGCTTCGGCGACGGCCGACTCCCACAGGCCTACGGTCCGAATCGTCGCCCGAGCTACCGCGAGGCGGTGCGGGAACAGGCCGACGAGGTCGGGCAGGACCGCGTCGTGCAGCATGCCGGTGAGCTCGCGGGGCACCCCAGGCAACGCGTATATCACCCGTTCCCCCAGTCGCAGCCGGATGCCCGGTGCGGTCCCAACTCGGTTCGGCAGCGGGCGCGCGCCTCGCGGCAAGTCCGCCTGCTGCATGTTGATCTCCGGGATGTCGCGCCGGCCCAGCGCCGACAGCCGGGCGCGCAACTCGGTCTCCAACCGTGCGTCGCGCTCCAGCGGCACGCCTGCCGCGCGGGCCAGGCCCTCGCGGGTCAGGTCGTCCTGGGTCGGTCCCAGCCCGCCGGAGATCACCACGACGTCGGCGTCCGCCGCGGCGGCGAGTACGGCCGCGGCGATCTGCGCCGTATCGTCGCCAACCGCGAACTGTGCGCGCACGGGCACACCGAAATCTGCCAGGGCCCGACCGACGACGACCGCGTTGCCGTTGACCTGGTCGCCGTTGAGCAACTCGTCACCCACTGCGACCAGGGCAGCCCGCGGCGCGGACATCACAATCCGCTTGCCCGTTCGGCCCGGCGGGCGCGCTTCATCGCGGCGCGTTCACTGGTCTGCCGCAGCTTGAGCGCGCGGGCGATGTAGTCGAATCCGGTCACGAGTGTGACCACCAGCGCGGCCGCCATCAGGACTGCGCGCAAGGTGCCCAGTGGGCCCGCGCCGATCGGCAGCAGGTAGCAGCCGATCGCGACGCCCTGCAGGAGCGTCTTCAACTTGCCGCCCCGGCTGGCCGGGATGACGCCGTGCCGGATCACCCAGAAGCGCAGCAGCGTGACACCAACCTCACGGGTGAGGATCGTCGCGGTCACCCAGTTCGGCAGGTCGTCGAGCACCGACAGGCCGACCAGGGTCGCACCGGTGAGCGCCTTGTCCGCGATGGGATCAGCGAGCTTGCCGAACGAGGTGATCAGTCCACGCCGTCGCGCGACCTCACCGTCGATGCGGTCGGTGACGCTGGCGACCGCGAACGCGCCCCACGCGGCGATCCGCCAGCCGGCGTCGTGCCCACCGGCCGTGAACAGCAGGACCAGGACCACCGGGACCAGCAGCAGCCGCAGCACGGTCAGCGCATTGGCGAGATTGAGTACTGGTACGCCCGGAACCGGCACCGTCCCGGCCGGGTCCGGAATGCCGTCGCGCGCCACTTGCGCCGCCCGAGCCAGCGGGTGGGGTTCCTGCGGCGAGCGGCCGCCCGGCTCTGACCGGGCCGTAGCACTCACGCGCTGACCACGACCGCGTTCGCCGCCGACACGACCGAGACGGCCTCGGCGACCAGGTCGACGCCCTCGGTGGCGACGACGCGTGCAGCCACCAGGTCGCCGACCCGCACCGGGTCCGGCAGGCTGCCGGTACGCAGCACGCAGCTGCCATCCACCTCGGGGGCCTGCTGCGCGGCCCGGCCCTCCGCCAGACCGCCGCCGGACGCGATCTCCTCGACCAGCACCTCCAGCTGCTCACCGATCCGCTCCGCGGCGCGCTGCGCAGTCAGCTCTTCAACCAGCGCCGTCAGCCGGCGCACGCGCCGGGTGATCGTCGCCGCGGGGACCTTGCCGGGCAGGCCCGCTGCCTCGGTACCGTCCTCGTCGGAGTAGCCGAAGATACCGACCGCGTCCAACCTTGCCTGCTCGAAGAAGCGGGTCAGCTCCTGCACGTCCGCCCGGGTCTCGCCGGGGAACCCGGCGATGACGTTGGTACGCGCGCCGAGGTGCGGAGCCAGCGCCCGAGCCTGCGCGAGCAGGCCGACGAAGCGCTCCCGGTCACCGAAGCGGCGCATCCGGCGCAGCACCGGCGCACTCGCGTGCTGGAACGACAGGTCCAGGTAGGGCGCGACACCGGGCGTCGTGAGCAACGCCTCCAGCAGCGACAGCCGGGTCTCGGCCGGCTGTAGGTATGCCACCCGTACCCGTACGAGGCCTGCCACCGACGCGAGCTGCGGGAGCAGCTTTTCGAGGGCGCGCAGGTCGCCGAAGTCTTTGCCGTAGGAGGTCGAGTTCTCGCTGACCAGCACCACCTCGCGTACGCCCTGATCAGCGAGCCAGGTGGCCTCGGCGAGCACGTCCTGCGGGTCCCGGGAGACGAACGCGCCACGGAACGACGGGATCGCGCAGAACGCGCACCGCCGGTCGCAGCCTGATGCCAGCTTCAACGGCGCCACCGGGCCGCCGGCCAACCGCTTACGCAGCACCCGTGGGCCGCTGGCCGGTGCCAGGCCGGGGGCCAGATCGGCGAGGACCTCGCCACCCAGCCGCCTTTCGACCGGACTCAGCGGCAGCAAGGTGCGTCGGTCCCGCGGTGTGTGCGCTGCGACCTGTTCGCCGCGCAGTACCGCGGCGAGGGACGCACCGATCTGCGGGTAGTGGTCGAAGCCGAGCACGGTGGTCTCGGGGAGCGCGTCCGCGAGTTCGCTGCCGTACCGCTCCGCCAGGCACCCCACCGCAACCGTCGGTGCGCCGTGGTCGGCGGCTGTCAGCAGTGTGTTGATGCTGTCCGACTTCGCCGCTTCCACGAACCCGCAGGTATTGACGAGGACGGCGTCTGCACCATCCGCGTCGTCGACCACTTGATAGCCGTCGGCCACCAGCCGCGCGGCCAACTCCTCCGAATCGACTTCGTTGCGCGCGCAGCCGAGCGTGACGAGCGCGATGCGGGGGGAAGCGGACACCCGGGCAGTCTACGGCGGGTAGCGCCGCCGACTACCGATCAGCAGAACTCGTGAACGCCGCGATCAACCGGCCGCGCCGCTGTTGGTGTCGAAGGACACGGTCGCGACGTCGCCGCTCTGCGGGGGCGGCTGGCCCACCTGCCGCCCGTTCACGGTGAGGTCGATGGCCGGGGCGTAGCCGAATACGAACTTGAGTTCCTGGGTCGCGTGGAACGGCTTGTTCGTCCCGGGCTCCAAGGTGCCCTGGAACAGCACCGCGCCTGTCTCGTCCACCACGTGCACCCACGAGGGGCTGTCGTGCACCGCGACGTCGACGTTGACACCCGAGGACGCCACCGTCTGGGTCGCCTGCGGAGTGCTGCCAGCCGGGTGCGGATTCGTCCGGGCCGCGCTGGGCGACGTGCCGCTGCTGGGGGTGCTGCCCGCGGTAGCGTGCCCGCCGCCGCTGCCACCCAGGTACGAGACACCGGCGATCACGGCGATCACGAACGCCGCACCGACCGCGGCGACCAGCCACGTCGACGGTCGACGGGCCCGGCGACCACCCAGGTCCCGGAGCGCGAGCGGATCCGCCGCCTGATCCTCGGGCGGCAGGGCCGAGGTGACCAGCGGCTCCGCCTGGGTGTCCGCCATCCCGTCGTATGCCGCGATGAATGTGTCCGCCGGCAACCCCAGCGCCACCGCGAACGCGCGGAGGTGACCCCGGGCGTAGACGTGACCGCCGCACGGCGCGAAGTCCCCAGCTTCCATGGCCCGCAGCAGGCCGGCGCGGATACGGGTACTCGCGGCGATGTCCTCGATGCTGCGCCCGGCATCCATTCGCGCGGCACGCATCGCCGCGCCAAGTGCTTCGGCGCCATCGTCCACAGGCGGCGGACCGACAGCCATGCGAGGAACCTCCAGGGGAAGGAAGGCCACCGGCGCACCTACCCACGTGTCGTGGCCGACATCGGACGGGTGCGCCAGTTCGTGTCCGTGCACAGTCTAGGCCGCAGCGTCATGTCGACAAAGGCCCCCTTTCCGGGCGCGTGAGCGCCCGGAAACAACGGTGCGGTCGGGCGCGTGAGCGCCCGGAAACAACGGTGCGGTCGGGCGCGTGAGCGCCCGGAAACAACGGTGCGGTCGGGCGCGTGAGCGCCCGGAAACAACGGTGCGGTCGGGCGCGTG
>Ga0164242_10003368_pt1 | contig 18288 bp, 16 predicted proteins | sample OricomgcompostMG_FD_108783 | JGI IMG/M metagenome (GOLD analysis project Ga0164242, IMG submission 108783) | Miracle-Growth compost microbial communities from Emeryville, California, USA - Original compost - Miracle growth compost (MG) ... | reverse complement strand
TCAACGCCATCGTCGGCGAGGATGAGTGCCGCGTACGACGTTGCGAGCTCAGCGGTAGACATCTTGAATTATGTGTGGGTTGTGCAGGTTGAGGGCGATCAATAGGAAGCTGCACTTCGGAGTTTGATGTTGCGAGTTCGATCTTGTCGTGAACGTGAAATTCCCGATGTCGAAATTATTTTGTGTGGGCGTGCGGAAACCCTACCAATTGGCCGAAGCTGCCAGGTGCTTGCCGGCCCGGCGAAGGCCGTTACGTCAGGTGAAGCCCAGCCAGTGCGCCCCACTAGCCTGGAAAGGAAGAACAGGCTTTCCGTTGCAGCTATGATTGGCTGTTCGCGACACCCAATAGATGGAAGCGTCTGGCCCCGCGGAAATCCACTCTCCCCACCTCCAACACCCCCCACTGACGTCTGCGCTGTGATATGTATGTGACCATTATTCCTGTGACTATTCGCAGTATAGCCATTGTTACTTCAGAGAAGCTGCAGGACAGGCGGGCTGCATTATTTTCGCATACATTATTTTCGTATCAAACCGCTGCCGCAGTAACCCGAAAACTCCAAGCTGTGCTTACCCGACGATAACCATAAGCTAGGATCTTGGCTTCAACGCGGGGTCCAGTTGATACCCCAAAGACAATTAAACCCCGGGTCAGGTAAGTGCTGTCGCAGCACGAATACCATTCTTCAAAGCTCCATCGCCATTGGTCCACCATTATATGTACATCGCTCACTCACTCTTCAAGCCAGAGGCCATCCACCCAGTCGCAATGGAGACCCCGATGGTTCCGATGCCGAAGGATTCGGAGGAGAGGGAGATCTTGGAGAAGCTCACTATCATCCGCGACCAGTTACTGCTTCTCAAGCAAGATCGAACGAAATACATCCGCAGCCAAGATATCTTCGTGCTCTACGACGAAACTATCGACCAAGTGCGCCGACTCAATGAAGCAAGGAAGGGGAAGGACAAGAGTGAGAATAAAGGTATGTGTCGCAGCTTCCCGGCCGTGCCGGTCGACCAAGGACCCGTGGGCTAACGACCGTCGCCGAGCAGTGGATAAGGTCCTCGAAAGCTGTTTCCAGCTCTTATCACTATTCTTCATGACCATCGGCCGTACCAGCGAAGCACCGGCAGCATACGCCCTCACATCCACCATCAAGCGACTCCTTGATCACCTCACGGAGGCGGCCCTATTCTCGGCGAAGGACCTTAGTAGTATGTCCAATACGCTCGATACGATCGACGGCATTGTGAACAAGACAGACGCGAAACATTCGCCATACCTTGTAGAGCTTCTCGGGAACCGAGTTGCGCTCTGCAAGGAGTCACTCGCGAAGCTACAAAAGAAGCTAGATGGTTTAGGCGATCCGCTACCGTCCATCCACGAAAAGTTGATATCCATACTGCGATCCACTGCGCTGGCGAACACTAGGGCTAAGGTGCGCTCCCTTGGAGGCAGGCGAATCATGGTGCATGACATATTGCTAACCCAAAGGTAGTTTTCCACGAGTGAGATAGAGAAATTGCGAGCCCAAGTGAAGGAAATCGAAGCTATGAGAGTGGATGGGAAGTTCCTTGGGCCCGACGGCAATGTGGCTAGTGGGAGCGATGAAGTCGAAGAGCTTTTGCAACGGTGCCTGCGCTGGGTTGATGTGGTTCTCGAAAAGCAAGTTTATCCCGTGCCAATGTGTTCGCTGGCGCAAGTATTAACCGCCTGACAGAAAGGGGGAAATACCTGAATCCTTCCAGCCCATCTACAAAATCCTGATTGGGATTCGGAATGAGCTCGACAAGCTGTCCATTACGCCGGCATGGTCGCTGAGAGAGGCGGATCTGTACGATTTCCAACGGCAATTGGACAAAATTGATGAGAGCAGAGTCGACGGGAATTGGCTTGACGAGGATGGCCAACCAGCCGAGCTTTATGTGCAACGGGTTAGTTGGATTGAGCGTTATCCCATGCTAGTTGTGAGGTGATTTGCTAACAAGCTGAATTAGACACTGTTGTACTTGACCAGGAGAAGTTACGGATACATCTACCATCTCATGATTTCTTCTGAGCCTGTCTCGGAAGCTTTACTCCCCATCTACAATCAGCTCCAGACGCTCAAGCGATGTCTACTCGAGGTTAAGAAACAAGGCGGGGTAGGCTCAGCTCGAGATTTGTATCCTTATAGTATGAAGGTATGGCGTGCTCTCTTTCTCTCTTTCCGCTAGATTTGAACGGTGAAGAACTAACTTGTCATCTCTAGTTGAACTCGATCGATAATATGCGGGTAGACGGGAAGTTCATGGTCGGTGATGATATCCCGGAGGGTCAGGGCAGCGTAAGCGAGCTATTGGCGGAATGTTTCGAGCTCAACTACGACCTTAGGGTTGCCGTAGAGGAGCAGGGAGCCAGCGAGTGAAATCCAGGGAATAAATGTTCTCGGTGTCTTAATATGGCCAGCCGCTCGAGCTATGGGATTGGCGATGGCTGTACGATCTAATAGGTTAAGGGTAGCTAGTCTGGGTTGTGTTGATATCAAACATGATTTTGGTCTGGTTAGGTATGTATGTGCTCTGGCCTGTTATTGACTACCTACGGTGAGGATACTACCTCCTAAAGCAAAGCTGGCTGTGAGCCGCTGTAGAAAATTCCCGAATCCCGAACTCGCCAGCTGAGGTCAATGATTAATGACGTCCATTGTATTTACGGATGCCTGAAGGCGGACTTGATAGGCCAGATCTGGGCCTAAATAGACTGTAAGTTAACGATGCCAAGGGATCTTCGTTACTCATAAACTCACATTGTCAACGTCCCAGACCCCAGACGTGCCGTAGATGTCGTTCTTCAACGTGGTGACAATCTCCTCCTTAGTCTCAGCAACCATAACTAGCATGCTTCCGGCGAAGTCCAGGCTAGTAGGCTTGTCGTCAGGTGGCACCTCATTAAGGATGGCACCTGTCCACGGAGAAAACGAATGGGTGTTAGCTCCGTATACGCTGCGAGGTCAAAGTTTGTGGTTGTTGCGAGAAGGGGAGAGGGACGGGTGGGGGACGCATACCTCCCATCTTCCACGCCCCCGACTCAACAAAAGGAGTCATATTGGTGAGGTGCTGACTGCCACGCCAATGATGTTAGCCCCATGGCTCCCAACAGCCGGATTCACATGTGCTCGAGCACGCGAGCAGTACGTGAACCAACCCCTCTAAAACGAGGACGAGAAATAGAAGGGATGCTCACGGCCGCACATCCAATCGTTTCTGCTTCACATCGGGGAAGTCAGGGACGACTACAAGCCACTCCCACTTCCTAGTCGGTGCAGCTGCGGACATAGTTCGGAAAGTGAACGGCGCGGGGAAGTTGGAGCAGATCGACGCGCGGATGAGGGGACGAGTTGGACGGATCGGAAGTCTAAGTGAGGTTAACCGGAAGGCCATGCGCAGTCGTAGAATGTTGAGATTGCGAGGGTATGCGCTGAGTCAAGTGTTTCTAGGTATGAGAACGGTTGAGGTTACGAGACCGGGGAGGACGTGACGAGGAACGGGGTTGAGGAGGTTTTGACCCGCTTGTCCTTGAGCCGAGGGGCGGGGGAGGGGACCGGCTTTGTCAAGCTTGCGCCCTTCGACGATGCAATCCCGGCATACCGGTTCATGAAAGTACTTTTGTCACATGTAACTTGAAGTGATATTCGCAGCATTATCTTGGCGATAAAGTACAAAGCCTCTACATCAGATATACTTTTGATATTTCGTTCCGTTCATATTCAGAAACCCTACTCCGTGAATTTTTATTCATTCCGTGGAGCAACCCCAGTCGCTGCGCTACCTGGCAGGAAGCTTAGACAGCTCGCTAGCTCCACTGCTAGAGATATATGCGTAGACCTCCTTAAAATTGACAGTAACAACACACTAGAAATGCGGGAACTGGCTAGATGCCAGACCAAAACAACAAAACAAAAAAAAACCCTATGTTGAACCTATACCATTTTACAGCCTCGCCCTTGTGTCCTGCTGCTGCATGGTCTCTGCCACGATGCGGCGCTGTATCTTGCCCGTCGCTGTCTTGGGCATGACTTGTGTAAAATAGATCTGCAAACAATATGATTAGCTTAGCTCATCCCCAAAAAAAGCAAACGAACCATTCAGGTGCCAGCGAGCAAGCCCCTCACTTTCCCCCTCTCAACGACATACCTTCTTGGGGACCTTGAACTTGGCCAGCTTCTCTTCAACCCAACTCCTCAGCGCGTCCTTTTCGAGAGTTACCCCGGGCTTTAGAACAACGGCAACGCCAATCTCGTTGCCGTACAAGTCGTCCGGAATCGCAAAGCTTACCGCCTCGGAAACGGCTGGATGCGTCGTGATCACATTGTCTAGCTCGATGGGCGAGATCTTTTCGCCGCCCTTGTTAATCAGCTCCTTGATGCGTCCGGTGATGAAGACGTAACCGTCCTCGTCCTTCGTTCCCTGGTCTCCCGTCCGGAAGAATCCGCCCTTGGCGAAGGCCCCGGCGTTGGCGGCGGGGTTGTTGAGGTATCCCTTGGTGACGTTCTCGCCGCGGATGCAGATTTCGCCCTCGCTGCCCTGGGGAACGCTGTTGCCGGCCTCGTCGAGGATTGCCACCTCCACGCCCTGGCCAAGTCCGACGCTGCCCGGCTTCCGCTTGCGGGGGGCCAACGGGTTGGATGTCATTTGGTGGGCGGCCTCCGTCATCGCGTAGGCTTCGAGGACCGGGGCGTTGAACGTCTCCTCGAGCTGGTGGAGGACGGTGGGGGGAAGCGGCGACGAGCACGACCTGATGAAGCGGATGTTCGGCTTAGGGCTTGGTGGGGGATTCTTGAGCAGGATCTGGTGGATCGTGGGCACGGCGGTATACCAGTTGGCGCCGTGTGCGACGAAATCCTTCCAGAACTCGGATGCCGAGAACTTTGGAGGAACGACCATGGACCCTCCCGAGTGCAGCGAGGCAAGGAGGCCGCAGAGGAGGCCGTGAACATGGAATAGCGGCATGACAAGCATGGTACGATCCTTGGCCGTAAGTTGGTAAGTGGCCTGGATGTTGCCTGGGCTCGCCGTCAGCAAGGTCAAGACGCGGACGTTTTGTGGACCTCTACTTACTCATTGTCCTGGTCAAGTTCCGATGTGAAAGGGGGACCTGGTTGGGGATCAGTATATCGACGCTCTACGAAGGCGGTTAGCAACGACTTGGGAAAACGTACCACTTTCGGCCTCGACGTCGTTCCACTACGAACAGGTTAGGTTTTGTGACAACTAATGTTGAAACAGGGCGCAAGATATCGCACTCACCTCGTATGCAGTATCAGCGCGACATCATCCGGCTGCGGCTCCAGGGTAGGCTGCGTGTCCTTCCCTTTGAGCTGGCCCAGGTCTTTCACGTCAAGGGCAACCTCCCCTTTGGCATGGTCCCAATAGCACTCAGCAACCGCAGCGTTGAACTTCTTGGCCGCCTTCACAGCAGGGCTGCCTGCCTGGTACGCCCCCTTGGGGACCAGGATGATGGCGGACTTGACGTCGTCGATGTAGAACTCGAACTCACCCTGCTTGTACGCTGGGTTCAGCGGGGCGGCTATGCCCCGTTGCCACGAGGCGGCAAGGAACGAGACGATGAACTCGTACGAGTTAACAATGGCAATGGACACGGGAGACCCCCGAGAGATGCCTATAGCAGCCAGCTTGCCTTGGAAGGACGCCACCTCGCTCACGAGAGCTTCATAGCTGACCGTCAGGGGATCAGGCTTCGAAGGGACGATGACAGCCGCTGCGTTGCTAGCGCCCTGTATGGCTGTTCGGAGTGTGGCCGCCATCGATCTATGCGCGGGTTCTCCCGGGTTGGCGAGTATAGGTGAGGACTAGGTAAGGACTATGTGAGGACTTGAGCGAGGACTTGAGTGAGTCACTGGCTTTCCCGAGTGCTGGATTTCCGGATTTCCCGAGGAGATGGATCTATATGGTCTAAGAGGATGGTCTACTTGGAAAAAAAGAAAACAAGTCTACGCAACCGTGTATATGCAACGCCGAAGAAAACGCGGGACCGAACTGGCAAAAGAAATGCACAATGTGAAGAAAGCCTTCGGAAAGTCCCATGTGAAAAAAAGCTCGGGGCTTGTCGGCATCTTCAAAACGTGCTGAGACTGCCGCCGTCAACTTTTAGGTGGGTCATTGACTGGGGTGCATATGCGTAAGCCTGGGCTGCAAGGCACGGGGATCTCTAGCCGGATTCCCTCACAAACGTCCACGACGTTGTTTATTGCACGCTAGTACGCTGGTACCTATGACTGGTACCTAAGAGATACTCGAGATAATGATACCTGTACTTGCTAGGCGACCCATTATCGGAAGCAATGGGGTTGTCTGTGTATACTAATCGGCACAGGAACTCTTGTGGTGATCAAATTCGGCTCCGATGTAGTACCAGGGTTGGAGCCAGAGTTGACTTTGCCTCAAACCCAAGACGGGACGGACACACAGACAGGCCTCACACAAAAAGGACCCGAAACCTCGGAGCAGACTTCAAAGAAAATACGTCAAAAAATGAAAATTGGCCAAAAAAAATCATGACCAAGTATGCTTTTCTTGAACGCCATATTTATGATAACCCAGTTGTTTTCACAGTTTGTCATGGTATTTCTATAGGTGGTGTTCCCGGTCCTTTGGTTGCTCCACTCGCTGCGCTCACTACTACCGTGATCCACTTTATTACCCGAGTCAAAGTTGAGACTCCATCCCCCTTCCATGTTCCATGACATACCATCATCTCCTGGCATGTACGGATACGTTAACGGTTAATTAATGTCTAAATATAGGCAATTACCTGTCTTACCCTCCCGTCTTTTGACGCTGACTGTCAAACCACATCGTGACTCCGAAGCCCCTCATTGTATAAAGACTTGAGTGCGGCATCCACCAGCGCCAGGAACCGTTCCTCGTCGATCCGCACCGCAGACGACTGCCAATTTTTCTCTCCGCGCCTGGCGGCCCGCTCCCTGTTACCGCCTTTTGGTGGTTCCTCTTGTTTCTCGCGTTCCCTCTCGCGTTCCTTCTCGCGTTCTTCCTCTTCCTCTGCGCTAACTATCTCGGCCTGCGCGACAAAGTATTTCTGCCCTGTCATGGCCGCTAGGTTGCGAAAGCCCTTGTGGGACAGCCCCTCGGGCTGGATCTCGACCACCGCCCCGGCTCCTTCCCGCATGAACATCATGTGCGTCAGGCCGGCGCCGTGGACGCCGAGGAGGAGATCTGTCTCCTGAATGGTACGGAGCTGCTCCGGTAGACTCAAGCTCCCCATATCGACCGATTTCACCTCTACTCGTGGATAGTTCGACCGGATGGCATCCAGCAGGGCTTCATCCTGTAGGAGTTTGCGAGAACCCTTGCGCTTCAGAAACGTCAGCCGAATATCCTTCTTGTCTCCCTCCGCTGTTGGTCGCGGTCCCGTTTCGAAAGTAAGGCCGGCGCGCACCATGACGCGCCGTACGAAAAGCCGTAGCAGCGGCGCGTGGCGGCAGTCTCGGACGGCCCAGTCGTTGTGCCATAGGGGATTAGAGCCACCTGCCAAAGGGAGGATGATGTTCCTCCTGAGATCGGCAAACTGCTCAGCTTGATGAGGATCGGCCAATATATCCTTGAGCCGTACAGGCTCGCGCCCTGAGAACATTCGCCAGAGATCGAACCAGGGCTGGTTGGGTTGGTCGTCGAGAATTACGATTTGGGTATTTTCTATGTCGTCCGGGAATCGGAAAAACGGTTGGCCATCGTTGCCCGGGTCGCGACTAATGCGAAGCGTGTCGAAGGCTAGAGACATGGAGAAGATCTCCATCATGCTGTGCCAGAAGTTGCGATTGCCCTCGCGCTTTAAGAGCACCGTGAATTCAGGTGCAGCTCCCTTCTCCATGTCGGCTACTGTCGCCGCGCGTTCAGGGTTACTGTTAAACTCGACGTATTTGTCGACGAGGTACCGGGGACCTGTGTCGAACCACACTGTCTTAAGGCCATCAACTCCAACTAGACCCCTTGCCGATTCGTTGGCGTCTACGCCCCGCGGCTCGCAGTCCAACCGAAACACCTGGTTCACGACGTCGAAAACCACATCTTGTCCGATACAGAAAGAGTCGGGGGAGTCTTGGTCGCGGAGCTGTGTATGGAAGCAAGTAAATTGTGAACTGGCGCTCGAGGGACAGTACTGGAGGCCATTATCGCGGAGCCCCTCGAGGTATCGCGGGCTGAAGCGATCGGTGCAAAAGTCGGACTCGCGGACGTCCGGCAAGGTCAACGGATCAAGGTCGTCGATCCATAACGGTGGTAGAAGCCCCGTGGATGACGATGGCCAAAGCCAGTCAGGAACGCGATTGACGGAGGGATAGTGGACGGAGGACAGCGAGAGTGCTTGGAGGCCTAAAATTATGCAGATGACCAAAAGCGAGATGACGATAAATCTTCGGTTAAAATGGCTTCGACTGAGCATCGTCGCATTAGCCACTATGCGTAGATGGAAGCCGAGGCCGTCGACTAGCACCAACAACTACGGCGAAACGATATTGGCATTGTCGATAGAAAAGGAGAGATGGAGGGAAAAGCTCACCTCGTTCAGTGGTTTTCAGCTGCGGCCGCGCGACTCATCTCACCCCCTCAGGAGCTTCCACTCACTAGGGGGAGGGCAGGGGGTAGCGGTGAAATGAGTGGTTGGACGCCACGCAAACAAGCCTTCCTCTCCTTCCGGCGAGGTCCGTGGGGGCTCTCGGAAATCGGTTGGCCGCAGCCAAGCGGATTATTCAGAGGGCCACTGAACGAGCATTTTGGACCGCCAGGCGCTTGCTGATGCAGACTGGATGTGCAACCGTGGGCGGTTAACTCGACACGAGACTACTGCGTACTAGGTACAGCCTGAGAATCAGCAGGCGTTCATTCAGCTGGAGGCGGTCAATAGTCGCAGAGCTTCGTCTCGGGCCGTCGCGAGCAATCAGCCTAACAAAAATTGGGGCCCAGACACGCTAAGGGTCGGCTCCAAACTGTCGGGTCGCTCCTAGGTTCGTGATTCGCTAGTTGCGGGTGACCTATGCGCCTCAGTGGTCAATCACAGCGCCAACCGCCAAATCAGCTTCTTCATGTAGAACCGGTGAGGCCTCAATAGTACAAGTACATAAAAAAGGAGGCCTTGGTGACGATTTTGTATCTGCGCTTCCCCTGGAATCTAGAGGGACTCATGCTTCGTACTCAGTAGCGGCTCGGCGTTGTGCGGCGTGCCGAGGGGGTTGGGAGAATTTGCCAAACGTTCCCCAGAACCACGTCGCTTTGCAACTCTTAATTCATCTAATCAGGGTAGCACTGTGTGCTACACAGATTGTTGGATAATTACGGCTATGTCCTTGTCAAGTTGTTTATACCTAACCCCACTCGACGCAGCCAACTTTCCCCTGGCCGATATTCTCCTTAATTCCCATCACGACGGGGGCCGTTCTCGAGGCTCAGAAACATCACCGCGATGAGTCGAGGCCTGTTTATTTACGTCCTCTTTCTGGCGTTCTTCACAGTCTCTGGCTCCTCGGCATGTGCTCCATATCCCGTGGGGGTGAGGATAGGCAACGTTTCTCTGTCGACCGGTAAAGTTACAAGAGGCGTCGCACTCTCAGTAGGTGACCCTCCACAGTCTTTTGCTGTTTTGCCATTATGGTGAGTTCCTCCTCTTTTTTTTTTACCACGCTTGTATAGTGAAGTGAAATTGCGCTTACATCACCTTGTCGTTCCTAGGCCACTTAACAACACCTTCTTGTATGGGGTTGATGGCCACTGTCTCGAAGGGTCACCCGGACCGGGAAAGTGGACAAGCACAGGTTGCACGACGTTCCGTGGCGGTGCCTACGATCCCCTTGCCTCGAAAACGCGACGGCCAGGATCTACAGACCAAATTCCCTCCGACGGCACTCTTGATACTCTGGGAAACGGTCATTACCCCCGAGTAACAGAAATCACTGACACGCTGAGGTTGAACAACAACGTCACCTTTCAAAACTATCCCATGGGCGTCGCGCTCAATGACTGGGGACCACAAGGATATCTGCCAATGGCGGCCATCGGGCTTGGGCCAGCCTCGGTGCTTCTCGAGAAGCTGAAATCTACTGGATCCATCGGATCACGATCGTGGAGCTTCTTTTGGGGCCAGTCTAATCCTAGCACAACCCAGCTAGACGGGAGTCTTATATTTGGTGGCTATGACCGGGCAAAAGTCGCGGGGCAGAAGTATACTTTTCCACTGACCAAGTCAAATCCGGACTGTCAGTCGGAGCTGGTCGTTACGGTGTCCGACCTTGTTCTCAACTTCTCCAACGGAACCGATGCCAGTCTCTTCCCTCTCTCCAAGTCTAGCGCGATATCCATGTGCATCACGCCGAGCCTACCAGCCCTGATGAGATTGCCATTCGACCCTTATGTCGACGCCTTACTGGATCTGACGAAGGCTTCGCCAACCTCATTAGGTCGCTCCTTGGGCATGTACTTCTGGAACCTCCAATACACATCTGACGCCGATCCGTACGTTTTTCCACGCCGTAGATTTTCGCAATTTTCCTTGTCATCAATATCATAAGGGGAGATGCTAACTCGACTGACTTACAGCTATAAGGGCGATATGACGATCAAATTTCAGTCCGGACTCTCCATTCGAGTCCCTAATAGCCAAATTGTCGTCCCCCACACCAGCGTCAACCAAACCACAGGGGTTATAGACGTCAACTTTGCAGCCCCAGACCTGGTCATCGACTCTCTCCAGGAAGTCGAGGCCACCAAGATGGCCCATCTAGGATGGGAGTTTTTGTCGTCTGCTTACATGCACGTCAACCAAGACGCGGGACAGTTCTATCTATGGGCTGCGAACCCCACAGCTGATCAAGATCTAGTCGCCGTGGACACCACCGGCAAGGAGGTAGTGAGCTTTTGTGCCGGCGGCAGTACTACCAAGACCGCAGGACCATCCGCCAGTAGCACCGACGACTCTAGGAGTTCGTCATCGCCAAACAACACTCGCACAATTGTTGGTGTAGTTATTGGTTCCGTCGTGGCAATCGTCGCCCTTGCTGGATTGGTATTCTGGTGGTTCAAGAGACGTAGGAGAACAGCAGTCGCAAATAAGGATAGGGGACCGTTAGTTCAAGGTGATATTCGGCCGCCAACTAATATCACTGGCGGGCCTGAGTGGAAACATGAGCTCCAAGACCGAGAATGCAGCAAGTCTGAACTAGAGGCGACCTCACGGGCACCACAGTACGAGCTGCCAGGCTGAGTCTTGTACAACATATTATAATATTATGAACACATCTCGATGAAAAAGCCTCATTTTCTTTTCAAAGTTTCATTATGCGACAGCTACGGCCAGACAGCGAGCTTTCGGTCTGTGTTACGTAACTACTGAAGCCTCTTTCACTATCAGAATTATGAGTCAGCTCAATAGGAACTAATTGAGAATTCTCTCTTTTGGTCTAGATGGATGACTTGTATGGTTCGGACACCGTAACCTCCGATATCAACACCTCTTCTCCCTCCCCAGGGCTTACTACGGGAAATGAACAACCTAGGTATTGGTAGGTAGAAAGTCTGCAACCTGCTACAGATATCAAACATTTAGCTCCCCGTCGACAAGACTGTCCATTATCCACATCCTCCATTGATAGCCGCTTTAGCCTTATTTGCCAACTCCACCTTCTTGTCGTGACCAGGATCCTTTATCCTCCATGGTTCCAAGTCGCTGTGCGCTTGGTAATTTTCCATGTCGGGCAGAGTCCTGAGCTTCTTGGTGGATTCCGGCACATTCATTGTCTTCACCATTACGGTGGACTCGCCGACTTGCATATCCAGCGATACAAGCTTCGGATCCTTGGGGTATTTCTTCTGCAGGGCATCCTTGTATTTATCCTCCAGGAACTCCTGAAAGGATAGGGCCTGCGCCCACTTGCGCATGTCGGCCCACGCGTTAACGCCTTTTTTGGCGCACTCGAGAGTGTTGGGCGGGACGTCGGCATATTGGGCGCCCCGAATGTAGTCGCCAATCTTGCCGAACAGGCTGTCAACCCCCATACGGGAAGCCGCCTTGTGGATCTTGGCGGGGTTGTACATGCCCGTCGCTCCAGCGTCTCGGAGTGCCTTGGCCGTCCAATCCACGTGCTCCGGCTTCATGTCGACAGGATCCCAGCCGTTGGGCGCATTCCTCATGTTCAGCACGGGCTTCTTTCCGTCCACGTTGATGAATTCCACGAACTCGAGGAGGTCACAGGGCCTTGTAAGCTTCCTCGCGCATCCATTACCGATGGTCATCTTGTTGGAATCTCCCTTGTTACTGGCGTAGTCCACTACCAGACTTGTCAATTTCCGTTATACGTAGACAGATGGATGCCGAAAACTCACTCCGATATGCGTTGTAGTACTGGACATGGTCAGTAACACTCGTTGTCGTAGAGAGCGGGATAAGTTCAGACGTACTATGATGCGTTCATATCCTCCGTATAGATCGTACGCCGACACACCCGCAATGGTCCAGGTCAACGACCAAAGCAATGCGTAGACCTTCATGGCGGAAGCACGCGATGGGGGAATGAATGACAGGAAATGAGTGACAGGAGGCAATAGGTAAGGAGAATAGCCCTTTCAAACCCGTGTAGTGAACTTGGTCGGGTGCAACGCGTCGTGCAGATGGTTTGTATTATCTCCAAATGTGAGTGCCTAAAGTCCCCCCACACGACAGGCGCCTGAAGGAACCATGATTTACTGCGCGTTTGGTCGATATGATTTACATCTTCGGCCGCACTACGACGTAGAGCCGTGATTACGGCTCCTTCAGATTCCCTCCAGATGCAGACCGAAATGAACTCATCAGTCGCGCCGCAGGGTTCCCCCCCTTCCTTGAACGGTCCGGCAAATCGCAGCCCTCCATGAGTCGGGCTAGTATCCAGGAGTCGGTAGGGTTGCGAATGGAACGACTTGGCAAGCTGGCTATGTTTTGTGATCCTGCGCGGCACGGCAATGCGCCGAGTGCGGATTATGAGTATTAATAAATATTGTAACTCAATTGTTGTATAAGGGGGTGTGGGTTGGATTTTCCAATCTCCTTCGCGCCCCGCGGGGTATACAACATCGTAGGGTCGTGGTAACATGCCTGGTCATCGTAGCAGCATATGACCCACTAGGAGTCTTGGAAGAACGCGGGATAGAACCACTCCGCCCGATTGTTGCTATTCCAGGGGAACTCCGTGACCATGTATTAGTAATTATTCATATCCGTAGTTGATGGTCAAAACTGTCCACCTTCGTCTCTTTGCTGTCTTGACTCAGGTGCGTAACTGGTAATGTCGAATAATGCCTCCACCGCACTTGTCTACTAGAAGTAGCTTGATAGTTCCTCTCTTCGTTTCATTCTACAGCTTACGAGCATCCACAAGACACCCTCCTGGGCCACTACTTTTACCATTCTCCCTAACTTCCGCCAGCTCTTGTGCGTCTGCCTCCTGTACGGGCTTTTTAGCTTGAGATTAGAGTCTCAATTATCAAGGTCTTGGCAGATAATCAGAGTTTCATTGTTAGGTCTTGGCAAATAAAATAAAAAAATGCCTCCTTCCAGGCTTCAGCATTTCTGTTCCTTGCCTCAATGCCAGAACGTTGCAAGAGCGGCAATTACAGCACATGACCTGGTTACTAGATCCTTGCTTAATATTAATACATGGATGGCCCAGTATGAAAACTTAAACCCTCCGACGTTGTATCGGAAGGATCTCGTGGTATCATCAGGACTCCGTAGGCGCGGTGCCAAGGTGCCCACCCATCCACACTGAGGCGGTACCGAGGCTAGCGTATGTACTTTTAAGATCTTTCTAGCATCGGATCGCCGATCAGGACTGTGAACCGCCCCCATCCAATATAAACGGGCGGGTCAGGGGTATGGCGCTAAAGCCGGCCAATCCTCCCGTCCCGGGTCGTAGCCTACTACCCCCAATACATACTGCTACCTACCTAGTTCGAGGTCCATCTATTGACCTTAGCAAGGCAGCTACCCTAACACGCTTGTAAGGGCAAGATTCGTGTAATTAATAACGAAAGGGGAATGCGCACCAATCAACCTGGACAGGAATTGGTTCGACTTGGGATTAGGTACCGTGTGTGCGGATGGTCATAGATTTCTTGCCGCAGCACCTTGGCGTGGGATTAATACTGGAATCCTACGGATGCTCGGTATTATCAATTACCTATTCATGGCACGCGAGCTTCTTCATTTGACCTTTGCTTTCTTGGGTTGCTGCCTTACGTAGTAATTATTACCATGGCTACCTACCTACCAGTAGCGAAGTGACGGACTCAAATCCCCCCTTTCCATGCCCATAGGGCATTAAGTAGTCGCATACTCCGTACTCTCCCGTCGACTTCAAAAACGCCCCCTAGTTCACCAGATTAGACCGTCTCTCTGTTTCCTCAAGCGCCTTTTCGTTGCGTACCTACACCGCACGGCTCGTTCTAGTCTTCACAACCATGAGGCTCAAACAAGCTGTGGCGGCAGCCACTCTCGCTTTCTCGCTACGTCCTGGAGTGCTAGCACTTCCCAACGGCGATGCTCTCCTTTTTAGCGACCTGAAGGCGCGGGCGGATTGCACGCCGTACAAGATCCAGGGTGGTGATACCTGTGACGGGATTGCTAAAACGCGCTGCAATGGCATCAAGGTCGACGATCTGTACAAGTACAACTCAGGACTTAAGGACAAATGCAACAACTTAGTGGTGAGATAGTCCACGAGTCGATGGACGCCCCTTTTTGCTAAACACTAAGTCGTTTCTAATCATGATGACCAGCCCGGAGACTACGTCTGCTGCACTTCTGGCAACATGCCCGACATGGACCCGCCGGGCAACGCAGACGGGACCTGCAAGTGGATTCAGGTGAACGACAAGGACACCTGTGACTCGATCGCCAAAGATCGGTGCCAAATCGATCCAAAGCAGCTCTACAAGTTCAACGGCGGCTCAGACTCATTCTGCCCCAAGCTGGTCAAAGGGAAGGCTCTTTGTTGCACAAAGGGGAAAATGCCTGACCTCAAGCCCAAAAAGAATGCAGATGGGTCTTGTGTTTGGGCCGCCGTTGGAGACGGTGAGGGATGCGGCACTATTGCAGGCTCCAACTTCCTTGAACCGGAGGACCTAGACGCACTCAACGGTATGTATGGACATGGTGCCTAGTGCCTGGTGCCTGTCATGACAACTTGCTGGCTTTGCAAAGTAACAATGCTGACGCTCGACAGTGGGCAAAACGTGGGGATGGCAGGGCTGTGATAGACTGAAGCCAGGCCAGCGTGTCTGTGTCAGTGACGGCACTCCTCCGTTTCCCGCATCGATTCCCGACATCGACTGTGGTCCACAAAAGGAGGGCACAGAACCACCGACCAACGGTACCAAAATAGCAGACCTCAACCCATGCCCTCTCAACGTGTAAGTACAAGCACCTGCGACTCTGATAAACACTGCCTAGCACCCCATCACTGACCTGACCAAGATGCTGCAATACCAATGGGTTTTGTGGAACGACGCCAGATTTCTGCACTGACACAACCATCGCGAAGACGCCCGGTACTAACAAGAATGGCACCTGGGGGTGCATCTCCAACTGCGGATTGGAAATCACCAACAACAAGGAGGCCCCAAAGTCGTTCAGTAAGATTGGCTACTTTGAGAGTTGGAATCCCTACACAAGACCGTGCCTCAACATGGACATAAACGATATATCGAAACTCGACGCAGGCTACACTCATATTCATTTTGCATTTGCCAATCTGACAGAAGACTTTGTGCCCTCAGGTATGTATAGCCATGGCCTAATCCTATATGCTTGATGCCCAATGCTGATCTGTGCCACTACGCTCACAGTTAGTGGAGTGCAGGATCAGTGGGATAAGTTTGTGAAACTCAAGGACGTCAAGCGCGTAGTTGCGTTTGGCGGCTGGGCCTTTTCAAACGAACCCGGCACAAACCACATTATCCGTAACGGCGTGAGGCCGGAAAACCAGGCCAAGTTTGCTCGGAACATTATCGATTTCGTCAATAATGCTGGTATCGACGGTGTCGACTTCGACTGGGAATACCCTGGTGCTACGGACATTGAGGGCTCAGACCCAGGTACTCCAGAAGACGGTCCTAACTACCAGAAGTTCCTGCAAAAAGTCAAATCTGGTCTAGGTACTGGTAAAACGGTGTCTTTTGCTGCGCCTGCGTCGTTTTGGTACCTAAAGAACTTTCCTATCAAGGAAATGGCAAAAATCGTGGACTATATTGTCTACATGACCTACGATCTCCATGGTTAGTGGAGCCTCTGGCCTGGAACGTTGAAGTGCTTGTGTGGCAGATCCACTAACGGGAATACCTACACAGGCCAGTGGGACGTGGGCAATCAATGGGCAGTGTAAGTTGCGTTCCATGACTCGCTTTTCTCTCCATCCAGGCACGAAAAAGAAAATGAAAAAATATGAAGTGGTTACTAACAAGAAATAGTGATGGCTGTGAAGGAGGTAACTGTCTCAGATCACACGTCAACAAGACAGAGACGCTATACTCTCTTGCTATGGTCACCAAGGCAGGCGTTCCTGCCAACAAGGTCTTTGTTGGAGTCAGCAGCTATGGTAGAAGCTTCAAGATGGCTAAGGCTGGCTGCACCGGTCCTATGTGCCAGTTTCTTGGTGAAAGGAACCAGTCTCCTGCCCTGGCTGGAGAATGCACAAATACCTCGGGTTACCTTGCCGACTGGGAGATTCGCCAGACCAAGAGGGTTTATGAACTGGGCTTCTTTGGCGGGGAATACGAATCAAAATATGACAAAGCCTCAGACTCCGATATCCTCATCTACGACAGCGAATGGGTTGCCTGGATGGACACCAACACGAAGAAAAGTCGTACTGCGGAATATAAGGCACTGAACTTTGCCGGGACAAGTGACTGGGCAATTGACCTGCAACAAGAGATGGACTACGACTCTCTTCATGCGAACGGTACCGAAACCATTGGGGATGGGGACCTGGACACGACTACTAAGGAATGCGTTATCCACAAGCATTACGATAACCTGGAGGCTCTCGAGAAAGATGCTGAAGGAAAGGAGAGATATTGCCTGGCTATTAAGGCGATTGAACTTCTCAGAGGCATGCTGGACAAGTCCTTCGACGGATACGACGATGCTGCTAAAGGCTACGACGACCTGTTCCCAACGTACGAGAAGTACATTAAGGACACAATGCAACAGCGGATCGTTGACTGGCTCTGGGGCGCCAAGGAATCGAAGGACCCAGGTTACAAATACTACAAGTGCTTCGGTTCCCGAGGGACCATCGGCAAGAAGAGAGAGGATGCGAAAGAATATCCGTGCGGCGACCGGCCTAACGACAACGGTGACGATTGGACCTGGGTAAGTTTGTTCCGTCTTGCGATTTCACAGACACTTGTACTAACACGGGCACAGTGGTTCGAAGTAAAAGACAGAGCTGGCTGGAACAAATCGCTCTCCGCTGCAGGAATTGACCCTGAATGGGTAGAGGAGAAGAAGTACGATCACACAGACGGTATTGACAACTGCCCTAATCCGGAAATCCCCTGCATCACCACCCACACCATCATCCATAATTATCCTACGAAAAAGGACAACATCGAGATCCCCGACCCCAAAGATGTCATTGTCGAAGCTAGAAAGAACCTCACCAACGTCCAAAACGAGTTCGATAGAGTAACTGTGGAACTTACACTCGGTGTATTTGAAGGCGAGCCCGAGGACGCTGTCGACGTGCTGTCAATGCCTGTTGCTATGCTGAGGGATGCTATCGACTCTATGGTTGAGGTAAAGGATTTGGCTAAGAAGGTAAATGAAGAGAACAAGAAGAACCTGATCCTGAAGATCATCGAAGGAGTTCTCTTCCTGATCCCCTTCGTCGGCGGGCTCATCGGTGGCCTGGGGAGAGCCGGCGCTCAGATTGCCCGCTTCCTGACTGCGCTTGAAGCTGCCGGTAATGCCGGTGTCAGCGTCTATTCGATAGTGGAGGACCCTGCTATGGCGCCTGTCGCAATTCTCGGCATGATCTTGGGCAGCTTTGGACCCCCGACCGGAACTCTCTACAAGAAGTTCGGCCAGGCGAAGAGGGACATGACACCTGAGATGAAGGCAAACATGGGCAAGAACTTCAAGGAGATCAACCCGAAGATCGAGGGCATTACCTCGAAGATGTGCACAAGGAAATAAAGCAGGACAGTATTCTAGGTAGTGTGTGGTGGCAGAGTAGGATGATC